>VFQQ010001435.1_pt1 | contig 32983 bp, 56 predicted proteins | sample 3512341 | NCBI WGS metagenome assembly VFQQ01 (sample SAMN10412373, study PRJNA504923) | tailings metagenome | isolation source: Relicate 2 Philex TSF1 revegetated site | place: Philippines: Tuba, Benguet | collected 2017-08-29 | reverse complement strand
TGGGTCGGGAGGAAGTGGGGTGGCGGGTGGGAGGGTGTCAGGAGGGTTTGGGGAGCGAGGAGCGGGGCAGAGGGCATGCGAGAGCGGTGAGCAGGTGTTGCCACATGCGGCAGCAGGCGCGGCAGGGTGGCGTAGCTGGAGCGGCAGCGTGCTGCCAGCGCCAGCTTGCCTTGTAGGTGGGGAAGTACTCCACGCTGAAGCCGCGGGAGGAGTTGACCTGCAGGTGAATGGAGGAGTGGACGGAGCAGGTGAGCAGCTCAGGCGGCCAAAATGCAGCAGCATGGCAGCGGCAGCGGAGGCGAGGAGAGGGGCAATTGGTGGTGCAATCAGTCAAGCTTGCTTCGCTACAGCATACAGCAGCTGGTATGCATGATGCGGCGGCCGACGCCAGGGCAGCAGATGCATCGAGGCAACGGTCCGGCACGAGTGGGCGGCGGCGACTTGGCGCAGGCGGCAAGCACCCTCCCGCGCTTGCCTGGGTGACGAACCCATCCTTGGACCGCTCATCGCCCACCATCATGTACTGCTCCGGGAAGAGGGAGGCGTCCGAGCCGGTGGTGAGCGCGATGCAGTCCCCATTGGTGGGGCGCTGGAAGCCCTCCGCCGCCAGGGCGATGGGAGCCGCCAGCAGCGCCAGCAGCGCGGCCAAGGCCTGGGCGCGCATGGTGCGGGCGGGTTTGTTTTGCAACAGGACGCCTCTGGCGCTGGGGGCCGGGTTGGTGTTTCGGGCGCGTTCCGATCGTGACGATCGCGATGCCAGGCGCCCTTTGGGAGGCCCCAGCCGGCCCGACATGGCATGCAAGCCCCATGCATGCTCGCCACTGCTAGCAAGCCGCTTTGCGTGCGTGCCATCGCAGTGACAGTGGCGTAGCCAAGTGCTCTAGGTAAGCGATGGCGAAAATGCGCGGCACGCCTGGTCCGTAGACTGCTTGCGCGCGCTCACAGGGAGCCATTGCCCCCTTCTGCAGCCACGATGGAGGTCCCGGAGCACATGCCTCCAGAGCACGTCGACAGGTGCGGCCCACAGCTCTGCATGGGCGCCTTATCGGCTGGCGCCGCTGCCACCCCGCTTCCCGCCCTTCCAGTTCGCCTGCCGGCCAGCGCTGTGCACCAGGATTGCATGCCCGTATGTGCGCCGGCCCCAGCGCTCGCCCAGCTGCAGCGCCACTGGCGGCGGCGGCGGTGCCGGCGGAAGCGGCGGCGACCTTCCGCCCAGAATGGCTGGCAGCTCATTTGCACTGGTTCCCTCTCACCTCTCATTGCAGTGACGAGGAGGTGTACCTGTCGGAGGCGGAGAGCGGGGAGGCGGAGGACGTGAAGACCGACGACGTGAGGGGGAGGGGAGGCAGGGAGCAGAGCTGCAGCCATGGCAGCTGTGCATTGGTTTTGGGGCTGCCCGCTGCTCAAGACGCAGCATAGCGGCTGCTTCACCTTACTATCATGCGTGTTGTGCACTGCCGGCTGCCTCCATGCATCGCCGTGCCGCAATGCAGCGCTCCACTGCGGCTGCTCCGCCGCTGCCGCCGCATCTCGCGTGCTGCTTTGCCATCAATTCTGCATCATGTGCAACGAACCTCTGAATGTGGCGGCACTGTTGTATGTCTCCGCAGGACTACGAGTACGGCGAGGAGCAGGAGGAGGAGGAGCACAGCGAGGGGGAGGAGCATTACGGCGACGCGCAGAGCCGGGGTGAGGCCAGCAGCAGACTGAGGGCAGCAGCAGGCGCAACTCAGGCAGCAGCAGGTGCAACCCAGGCAGCAGGCGCAACTCATGCAGCGGACGCAAGTCAAGCAGCAGGGCGCAACCTAGGCAGCAGGCGCAACTCAGGCAGAGGCTCGGCCGCTGGTTAAGCAGAGGCGGCATCTACAATGCTGCAGCGCCTGTGACAGCAGCCGCGGCGGCTGCGGGCACATAATGGGGCGCAGCAGCAGCAGCAGCACCGACAGCAGCGGCTGCACGATGGCTGCTTTCCAAGTGCTTGCCCCACCCACTGTGCCACCGCCCACCCTGCCTTGCCACCCCGCAGGCGACAGCCAATCCTCGTCGCCCACGCCTGCAGTGACCAGCCGGCTGCCCTTTGACATCGGCTCCATCTTCCGGCGCGCCGCCGCCGCTGTGGACGCTACCGCTGCGCCCGCTGCGCCTGCTGAGGAGGACGAGGACGCGCTTGCTGCTCGCGTGGCAGCCCAGGCGGTAGCCAACGCCGTGGCCGCCAACACCCCCGCCGGCCAGCAGCAGCAGCAGCCCCGGGGACTGCCCGGCCTCCCCGGCCGCCCCGCGCCGCGTGGTGGCCTGCCTGGCCTGCCGCCCCGCCCCGGCCTTGCCGGCGCCGGCCTGCCCGCCCGCCCCTCTGGCCAGCAGCAGGGCGGCGAGGAGGAGGGCGCAGCCGCAGCCCCCGCCGCCGGAGCAGCAGCGCCTGCCGCGCCTGCCGGCCCCGCTGGCCTGGGCGCTCCTCGCCAGCAGCCCATGCTGTTCCGCCGCGCGCAGCCAGAGGGCGAGGCGGGCGGTGCGCCTGCTGCGCCCGCTGCGCCGCCCATGCCCACGAGCGTGGTCAGCGAGGGCGATGATGACAAGGTGCGGAGAGGAGCAAAGGAGGGGTGTGGGAAGCGTGCATGTAGGTGTGCAATTTGCTGTGCCAGCGCAGGTCGGGCTGCCACCTGCCAGCTGGTGGCGTGCCGCATGGGCTGTGCAACCCCTTGCCCAGCTGCTGCGGCTGCCGCTGCTGCTGGGCCGCTCGTTCGCCACTTTGCTGAGATCGTCCCTGTGCTGCCATTGTCTCTGGATCGCAGACTCGCAAGGTGAAGCTGGCGGTCCAGAGGTTCCGGACCGACATCTATCGTGTGGCGCTGCGCATGCGGGTGGGTGCTGCTGCTGCTGCTGGACCGATTGTGGGCAGGGTTGTGTGGTACCCAACACTCGTGTAGCCGAGCCAACCAGCCACACGTCCCTCGCATCGGCCGGCCGATTGCCTGCTCGCCGCATCCATGCATGCTCACCCACCAATCTCGTCTCCCCCGCCCGCCCGCAGTACCCCACCCGTGCCAACGTGATGCAGCAGCTGATGTACCGGCTGGGCATGGCTGAGCGCATCCACCTGGGCGCCTCGGCGGGGCAGCAGCGCGGCGTGGAGGAGCTGGCGCTGGCGGGTGCGAGGACTGGGGGAGGAGTTTATTGCATGTTGAATGCATTGGGTGGGTCCAGAGGAGCAGCAGCGCGGCGTGGAGGACCTGGCGCTGGCGGGCGCGAGGCCAGGGGGAAGAGCTGAGCTGCCTGGCTGGCGGGGGAGATGTGTAGTGAATGCTATCTGCGGCGTGGCAGGGGAGCAGCAGGTCAGCGAGTAGCAGCTGGCTCTGGCGGGCGTTAGGCCAGGGGCAGGAGATGTTCGGTGGCTGGCCGCTGCTTGCTTGCTGGCCCCACACCAACCGCTCCCTGCCCTCCACCACCGCAGAGGCTGAGCGGGCCGAGGTGCTGCACGAGCCGGAGCTGGACTTTGGGTGCACCATCATGGTGCTGGGCCTGCAGGTGCGGCTTGTGGTTGAATGGGTTTTGGTCACAGCATCTGTTCAGCTCTGGCTGGTGATGGTACATGGGCGCACCCGCCACTGGGCGCACCCGCCAACCCTCAAGTTCTCAGGCTGAGCATGTGGGCTCCACGACATGCGCCAGGCGGTGTGCACGCCAGGCATGCATTCCAGGCTCACGCACCTTGGATGCCATGTGCTCACACTCCCCCTTCTTGCCGTACCCCCACTTTTTGGTGTGCAGGGCACCGGCAAGAGCGCCACCATCCGCTCGCTGCTGGGCCAGGAGCAGCCGGCTGGGTATCGCGAGACCAACCGGGTGCGGCAGCTGGCGGGGCAATGGGTGCTGGTTGATGTAGGCAGTGGCGCACTTGGCTGTGCTTGCCATTGCTGCGTGCTCGCTGCCGCATTGTGCCGCCAGTCCGCCATTGCATGGCGGCGCATGTGCCCAGATGCGGTGTGGAAGCGGCGGCTGTGCTGATTGGTGCAGCTTTCTTTCCACCTGTTCTGTTCTGCCGCAGGTGGAGGTGATTCGCGGCCAGGCGCCGGGCACCGGCATCCCCCTGACCTTCATCGACACCCCCGGCCTGGAGCCGTCTGCGGGTGCGTGCCTGCAGCTTCCCACGCCTGTTGTTTGCTGCGGCTTGCAGCTTGCAATCTGTTGATCGCATCAGGCGGGCGCAGCAAGCTGTTCACCTTGTCGCCGCCGGCCGCAGCCCCACAGCGCTGCGCTGGCCTGCTCCTCGGCCAACCTGCTGCCCGGCCCGCTCCCCCATTGCGTCAGTGGCCCCGCTCAATTGTGCGCTCCTCGCACCTGCCGCGCAGGCGCGATTGGCGCCAACCTGCGCAAGCTGCACGCCGCCAAGCGCGCGTTCAACAAGCACAAGCCGCAGGCGGTGCTGTACGTGGACCGCCTGGACGCCGGCCGCCGCGACCTGGCAGACCTGAACGTGAGCACGCTGGGCACGCTGTGGCTGCTATGTATGCTGTGCTGTGGTATGCTGTGTCTGGAATGCCTGGATGCTTTTGCCGCGACCTGGCAGACCTGAACTTGGGCATGCTGGGCACGCTGGGCACGCTGGGGTTGCTACCCGTGCTGCCGTGCCCGTGGTTGTTGTCCAGCGCAAACCATGGAGCGGGGGAGTACGTTTCAACTGAAGTAGCCTGCTGATTGGCTGCACGCTCACTTTCCCACCCAACTCCTTGCTTCCCCACTTCTCTCAACTGCAGGTGCTGCGCTCCATCACCGAGGTCTTTGGCGCCGATATGTGGTTCTCCACCGTGCTGCTGCTCACGCACGGCGGCGCGCCGCCCCCCGACACGAGCGCGGGGCAGCCCATGGCGCTGGAGATGTTCTACCAGCAGCGCGGCCAGCAGGCGCAGAACATGCTGCGCCAGGTGGCGGGCGACCAGCGGTGCGCGGAGGGTTCATTGCGCTTTGCTGGTTGGCGGGCGGGCATGCTGCCAAGCTGGCCGTCTTGAGTAGCGCTTTAGCCACACCAAAGCTTGGCTGCTGTGCATGTTTGAGAGGTAGCCCCGTCCTCACCACCAAGCATGTTGATGCCTCCTTGGCCTGCCTCCCGCCCTGCCCTGCTCAGGCTGATGAACCCGCTCACTCTGGCGGAGAACTCCCCCTCCTGCCCGCGCACCGCGGAGGGCGACCTCGCGCTGCCCAACGGCACGCCATGGTGAGCGAAAAAAGAGTTGTGATGCATGGCATGCATGTTTTTGCCTGCTGGCAGCATGCCTGATCGTTCCTCTTTGGAGCGCAGTGGTGAGCTGTTGGAACAGGCCACCTCCCAGCCCCAGCGCGTCTCTGATCAGTCGCATCAATGCCACCTGGCAACACCACCTGTGCACCCGCAGGTGCCGCCAGCTGCTCATGCTGCTGTTCACCACAAAGGTGCTCAACGAGGCCAATGCGCTGCTCAAGCCGGGTGAGCACAACAGCCTGACCTTTATCACGTTTTTGTGTCAGCGCTCTGATGCCTGCTGTGCTGTTGGGCGCGGCGTGGTGTCTCCAGCCCACCAAACCCTGCCCCGCGCTGGATTGCAGCATGCCCCGATCAACCCTGCTGCCGGCAGGCCTGCCGCCTTCTCCACACCTGGCCCCACAAACCCACCTCACCCGCCCTCACTGCTACCTACTCAAATGATCGCAGGCGAGGGCCGGGCGGCGCGCGCGCAGATGCAGCAGTTCATGGGCATGAAGGTGCCGCCCCTGGGCTGGCTGCTCTCCCGCCTCGTAGACTTCAGGTGCAGGGGCTGCACTTGGTGGTTACTGCAGCTTGCTTCAGGTCGTGGCGTGCGGTTGAGGTCACCCCTGCGTGCATGCTGACCTTGCAGGGCTGCTCGTGGCTGTCCCCCACGCTGTCCTGCCCGGCAAGTGTGGCTCAAACCCCCAGCATTGCACGCCACGGCCATCCCCTGCAGGAGCCCGCGCAAGCCGCCTGAGGATGAGCGCGAGATCAAGCGGGATGACGAGATCAAGCGGCTGCCGGCCGATGAGCAGGCCGCGCAGGTGGGCAGGGGGTTGAGGCCTGCACTGTTGCGAGGGGCGGAGGCACGCAGGTCAAACCTTTGGCTGTCGCGAGAGTACAGCTTGGCTAGCTGTGCCCATGGCAGCTGGCTTCTGACCTGTCTGCCGCCTCTGCATTTACGGTGCCTCACCTGCTGTCACGTTCCTTCTCACTCAAACCTTCCACATACTTCCCTGCCGCAGCTGCGCAAGAAGCGGCTGTACCTGAAGCAGCGCGCGGAGGAGGCTCGTCAGGACGCCAGCGAGGGCAGCGTGCCCATCTTCGCACCCGACCCCGCGCTGGCGCCCTCCTTTGACCCCGAGGTCACGGGCTACCGCTACAAGGTGCTGGAGGACCCCACCGGCATCATTGCGCGGTGAGGATGGTTGCTATTCTGTGCTGGGGTTGTGAGGGGTGCAGGCCTCTGTGTCGGACGGCGCGATGGGTTTGAGTGATCGAAGGGATACCTGGCCAGTCACTCAATCAAGGCGCCCTGCACCCCCGACCCCCCCTGCAGGCCCATTGTATCGGACGCTGCCATGGATTTGATTAGTCACAATGAGAACCCAGCCTCTCACTTCATCAAGGCGCCCTGCACACGCACCCCCGCAGGCCCATTGTGTCGGACGGCGCCGTGGACCACGAGGACGGCATTGAGAGCGTGCAGGTGGAGAAGCAGGTGCGCGGAGGAGGAGCGGGGCCAGGTGGGCTGAGGAAGGGCCCTTTCCAGGCAGCTTGGGTAGCCCCTGAACCCTTATCATCAAGCTGTCGCTTATCTGCATTTTTTGCCCGATCCCTGCAGGCCATCCTGCGGCCCAAGAACCAGTACCTGGGCGGCGTGCCCTCGGTGGCCTGGGCGCAGGTGCAGAAGGACAAGAGCCAGTTCTCCTTCCAGGGTGAGCTGTGGCGGCGGCACTGGTGTTTTGCTGAGGGGAGATGCAATAAATGAATTGGGTGCGTGCAACAAACAACCAGAAGCATCTAGCGGGTGACGGTGGCAATGCATCTAGCCACAATGCATGTGCATGTCTCAACCCTCCCCTCCCCTCCCGGTCAAACCACCCTTTTTTATGCAGGCGAGGGCGAGGGCTCCTACTTCCACTCCTCCAAGCTGGTCACCACCGCGGCCTGCAATGTGCAGACCATCGGACGCGACGTTCTCTACACCCCACGCATCGAGACGCGGCTCAAGACGGGTGCGCATGCCTGGCCGGCTGTGTGCTGCTGCTGGTGGCAGCCGAAATCAGCAACAGCAAAGAACACATAGGATGTGCCCCTGATGCTTGAGCGCTGGTTAGCGCCGGCAGCGAGCGCAGGTGCGCTTGGTGGCATGGCTTATGCCGAACTCTGGTTTCGGCCCCAGGGCAGGAGCACCTGGACGCACACATCACCACCTGCCATGCCCCCTTCCTCTGCAGGGCGGCGCAACAAGCTGGCCATTGGCGCGCTGTTCAGCAAGCTGGGAGAGGACTACTCCCACCCCTTCAAGGTGGGGCGATGGAAAGGCATAGGCGGTGCAAATCAAGGGTCGTTTCACCTTGGCCAGCCACACCGCAGCCACACGGCACACGCCCCGGTTGCACGTGGTTTGTCCACACCTGCCCTGCCCTCCCATGAAATGCAGAGCGGCGCGCTGGCCTACGGCATGAAGCTTGACGAGCGCATCCGGGTGGCGCCCAACGCCAAGCTGCGCGCCTCCCGTGAGTCGCCCCAGTGTATCCCTCTTGCTGCTGCTGCTTCGGTTGTTTTGTGTGCCCTGTTGGTTGTGTGCGGTGCATGGCATGCTGCTGGCTGCACCTGCTTTCGCCGGAGCGGCTCTGAAGGCTGCGCCGCCACATGCCAGCTTGCATTGCGGGGGCTGCCGCTCCCCAATGCATCACTGAGGCACTTGGTGGCCCACCCAGCTTCCTCCGCCCTGCGTTTCTCCATTGTCGCTCGTCATCTTCCATACTTGCCCCGTCCTCACCCCCTGCAGTGGGCCGCATGTACAAGCCCCTAGCTTCTTTGTCTCACAACTCTCTCTCGCCACAGTTGCTCACTGGAAACCCCTCTTTCTCCCTGCAGTGGGCCGCATGTACACCAAGGCGGGGCAGTCATACGACCACGGCACCGCGCTGGCCGCCGACCTCAAGATCCGGCCATCCTCTGACGAGACGGCGCGGGTGAGCGGCCGGCAGTTGTGGTACTGAGAATGGTGCACCGAAAGCGTTCAAAGCAGTTGCACTTCAAGGGCGCAGAGAGGATGCTCACCGGTAAAGCAGCATTAGTGCTGCACTTTAGCCGACATAATGCGCCCTTGACTAGCCTTCATCCACTCGTTTAGCCCACCCCACCCCACCCCACCCCGCCCCCCCTGCTAACCAGATCCTGATGGGCGGCACTGCGGTGTGGCAGCGGCGCGACACAGTGTACGGCGGCAACCTATCCACTGAGTTCAAGCTGCCCAAGAAGGTGGGCGGGCGTTGTAGCTTTAGCTGCAGCTTTATTGACATGTGCTATGCTGGAGGTGGAGTGGGTTCACCAGGAATTCGAACTACTTCAGAGGGAAGGGGCAGTTGCAGGTGGGATGCAGCGAGCCTTGGTGGCCATCCGCATGGCCTGGCTGCTCTGGTGCCTATGCCTAGTCATCCACCTGACCTGTGCTCATTCGAACCAAACAACCCGTGCAGGGCGCCCCGGGCGGCAAGAGCGAGACGCTCTGCTCCATGAACGCGCAGCTGAACAACAAGGGCAACGGCCAGGTGCGGCGACAAGTGCTTGAGCAGCTGGGATGCGCTTGGGATGGGGCAGCAGAGCAGTGCGGACCGTTGGACGACATCTATGCCGCGCTACTGTACTGCAGGCCCCGCCTGCCCCCACCTGACCTGGCCCGTTCCCTCATCTCCTGTCCTGCCCTGCCCTTCCCCTGCCCGCTGCTGCAGCTGGTGCTGCGCCTGAACAGCCACGACTACCCCGCCCTGGCCGCCTCCATGGTCGTCCCTGTGCTGGCCTCCCTCTGGCACAAGCTGCTGGGCAAGGACGAGTTCGCGTAGAGGAGCAGCTGCCGCTGTTAGCAGCGCAGCGTGCCAGCAGTCTCATGACCAGAGCGCAGGCTCACAAGGCAGCCGCCGTTCGACTCCCGAGGGCCAAGTCCGGTTGCACGGCGCCCGCTGCCCATTGCAGCGGGCGGCACGGCAATCGGATGTGATCGCACGACCGGTCCGCTGTCGCTTGTCGCGAGCACTCATTGCGGCCGCGGCCGCCATGCCCCATGCATACACTCTCAGTGCTTCTTTACGGTTGCTCTCCACTGCCCCCCTCGCTCCCCTCCCACACTGTTCTCAGCACCCTCCCCCTCTTCATTCCTGTGCCACATTGGCAACCCAACGACCCTTCTGTCCGCGTCATAACCATTCACCCAGCACGGCTGGTTCAGATGTAAAGAGTGCCACTGGAGAGTGGTAGGACGGGGCATTGCTGGCAGTAACTGCGTCCAAGATGCAGCAGGCGCGAAGCGCAACCAAGCTAGAAGGGCATGTGTACAAAAAGCAGGTGGCAGCACCAGACGGTCAGGACGGGAGTACTGGTCACAAGCATGGCATATTCAACGGGCGGTGGGAGGCGTCGAGGACTTGAAATCAGCGGTTGGGGTGCGGGCTCGCATTAGCGCTCGCCCTTTGAAGTGCCGCCTCTCGGCAGTTGGGAGTGCGCGCTCTCAGTAGCTGGAGTGCCGCCTCTCAGCAGTTGGGGCTCCCACCTACTTAACACCGGGTGGTCTCTCAGTACTGCGCGTTCCTGAACTCGTCGTCGATGTGCTCCTCAATGCGCACCATTTCTGGCGGGACGACAAGTGCAGGAAAGCAGGTTGTGAGATGGGCGCGCTCTGCACCGGCAGCCAGGCAGCAGCGCGTCACGTGCACGCTTCCCGCATGCAACGGCGCATTTGCCTACCCGACAGCTCCAGGAATCCGTCCTTGTTGGTGTCGAACACGCGGTACAGCAGCTCCACCTCGTCCTTGGACATGGGCTTGCCGCGCACAGCCTGGAGGAGGAAAGGAGGTGGAAGAAGAGGAAGGAAGGCTCCCGGCTGAAAAAGAAGATTGCATTATTGGACACGTGTGGGCTTGCCGCGCCTAGCCTGGCGGGGCAGGCCACAGCACAGGCAAGACTGCAGTTTTGCCCTTGGGCTGCCGTGTGGGCTGCCCACCTGAAAAAGGGGCAACACTTTTCCGACCCTCATCTAATGCACGGAAGCCCCTTGCTTGCCTGCTGCACGATTGTGGTGAACTCCTTTTTGGACACCGCAGTGCCGCGGCGCGCACGGTCCTTCACCGTTTCCATGATCTGAGCATTGAGGTGGCAGGTTTGCAACACGTGAGCGCGCTGTCGGCGGCACAGTGGCACGCGCAACTTGCAAGCTGAGTTACGCTGCACGGGCTGAAGGGCGGTGAGGAGCATGCCCACATGTCCCGGCAACAGCGGCAAGGTGGAAAGCCGTGCAACCTGGCTGTGGACAAATGGGTCAAATGCGTGGGCTAGTGAAAGCAAAACAAGCTGGTGCACCCACTCACGTCGTCCAAATCGTCCAGGTGGAAGATGAGCAGGTCCCTGCAGCGGCGCATTGAGCAGCACAATGGCATGCCAGTTGTCCTGCTGAACAAGTCGTTGGGGTGTTGTGCACAACCCAAACCAGACCTCACTCTGTGCAAGCCCAGCGCCGCATGCCCAGCACGTCGTGCCCAGCGCGCCATGGCCAGCGCGCCATGGCCAGCGCAGCGTGCCCAGCGCAGCACGCCCAGCGTACGCACCTCAGCGAGCGCATGTCTCGCATGCGCGCCTTGTACCGCCGCTTGGGCCCGATCTTCCAGTAGCCGTACATCAGAGCAGCAGCAGTAGAGCCCATGAGCAGGGATATCTGACGGCAGACAGGGGTGTGCAAATGGCTTGGTTGCAGGGCTGACCGTAGTGCGCGTGTTCTACTCCAAAGGGAGATGGCCAAGGGCTTGTGGGCAGCGAGAGCTGTGTGCCGTGTGCATGGGCGTTATCAACCCTCTGGTGGCATCTCACATGTCACATGGCAGCGATGAACAAAGTAGAAGTCCAGAAACTGCACAGGTACCCAACCGGACCAACCCAGCGCTGAAGGCAGGGGCCTTTCCGCACGGCAGCTGCACAACCCAAGCCCGCCAACCTGCACCACGGGCCAGAACACCCCCGGCAGCTCCTCCAGCCCGCTGCTCAGGTTCATTCCGAAGAATGCGGCGGGCAGCGTGGCGGTGACCGCGCCCAGAGAGATGATGCTGCGGCAGGATGGGTGAGAGGGAGGGTGGGGGGGAGCCAGCCAGGATGACAGTGCATGCAAGGACGTGGGAAGTGGCCGTGCTGCCAACCAGCACAGCCCACAACCCTGCTCCATGACAACATAGCAGCCAACGCCAAGCCACCCCAGCTGTGCCGCACCTGATCAGCAGGTTGATGCGCAGCACTCGGTTGCGCTGGTGGTCCAGCTGCATGGGTGGCAGGGTGCGCATGGCAGCGGCCAGGTGTTGGCTTGCCTGGCCTTGGTCTGCTAGGTGGGCATGCTGCATGGTCAGGCGAGCACGTGCCATCATGCCAACGTTGCCGCGCCCCTCCCATCCCTGCATGGTACCAGCTGTTGCAGGCATTCCACGCACCTGCATGTGCCACACCGTGCGCGTCTGCTCCATGTTTTCGAGCACCTCCTTCAGCGAGGACTGCGGGCCAGCAGAGGGTTGGCAGGAGCAGCAGGAGAATGGTGATGCAAGAGGATTCACCCCAGCGCATGTGCACACGAAGCAGAGAAGCAGAGATGGCAAGTGAGGCCCGTGAGCCGACAGACACCACGGGGCTGCACGGGGCTGCAAGCAGCAGCAGCAGCAGCAGCAGCAGCCACACAGCCAGCCGACTTTGCCGACGACAAAGATGGCTCCCAACCAGCAGCGGTTGCTCACGTGCGTGTCCGGCAGCTTGAACTCGTAGCTCTCCTGCAGCAGCAGGGAAAGGCAGTAGTTCTCAACGACAGGGCGCTAATGCTGGGCATACAGCAAGGCGGCTGCCCGTGCTCAACCCTCGCAACTTCTTCCCCATGCCCTCCAGCCCTTTCTCCTCCGGCTCCGACCCCAAACCATACTGGAGCATTAATTAAATCACCCACACCATTGATAGAGGAGGCCATGCGCCACTCTGGAGTGCGCCCGCCCTTCACCCTGAAACGCAAACACCTAAACTGCAAGCATTCCCAGGGTGTGCTGTGATGCCCACCATGATGGAGGATGCCATGCGCATCTCCGGAGTGCGCCCGCCCCGCGTCTCCAGCGCCGGCGGCAGGTGCGGCTGGCCGGACTTGGCGGCCGCCGAGGCGGCATGTGTGCGCTCCTGCCGCTCCGCCAGGCACAGCTTCTTGATCTGCAGAGGAAAGCAGCACGGCACGAAACAAGGAGTGAGCACTTGCTCAGAAAAGGCAGTGCTCAGTGGCATGCGCCACTCCACCTAGCACACCTTCGTGATCTACCAGCGGGCAACAGGGAGGCAGCAGGAGTGGCATTTGTGGCAGCATGAGCACAAATCCAGACGCTCCACAGTGAGTGGCCACGTGCCAAAAACAGGCTGGTGCATGCATGCTTACGCGCTGCTCAAACAATCACGCCCTAGCTCATGCAAACCCAGCACACCTCTGCATCGTCGTTGACCACATCCCCAATTGCCTCCAGCACCTCCTGCACATCGTTCTGCACCTCGGTCAACTTGCTGCGGGCGTGGGTGCATGGCAAGGGGGCAGGCTGGGAATGAGAGGGAGCAGTGTGGGCAGGCAGCCATGCAGGCTGGGCTGTTGCAAGCAGTCGGCTTATGAAAGACATGGCAAAGGCATTCTGAATGCAGGTCGTGCGCACCGCTGGATGGGGATGAGGCGCTGCAGCTCGCCGGCGCTGGACGAAAAGTTGGTGTTGATCTGGGGCGGGGGGGCATGTGGAACAGCGGCAGTCTGGGGTCAGTTCGATGCCGGATTACAATCTACCATGCCAAGCTCATGATGCGCTGATGAACAGCAACCATTTGATTCGACTCATGACACGCCAAGAAGTTGAGCAGCCAAGGACAGGGCCTCACATCTGTGAGCACAGTCTCCGCCACAATGGCCAGCCGCTTGCTCTTGTTGGCGTACGCCCGCGCCGTCTCTGCAGCAGACACACGAATGTCCATGCAGGGCCATTGTTGTTTAATGATACAGGGAGGACTGCATGGCAACATGCACTGCATGCCAGCACTCCACCTCGAGCACGCATGAGGACGCCTCACAGCATGAACATCACACAACCCAACGCCCCTCCCGCTCTCCCACCCCGGCGGGCCTCACCCACAGGAGCGCCTCCAGCACCTTGAGCAGGGGCTTGCTGGAGGCCTTTAGGACATGCACCACCTAACCAACTGTCACCCTTGCCCTGCTCTAATGTCAGCCGGCCTCACCCGACAGCAGCGCCCCGAGCACCTTGAGCTGGAGCTTGCTGGAGGCACCACCATTTATATTGACCTCTCCCTCTCCCTACTATCGCAAGCCTCACCCGACAGCAGCGCCTCGAGCACCTTGAGCTCAAAGGGCAGCGGGCTGGTCTGCACAATTGCGGCCTTGATGGACTGGCTGATCTTCACCGTGTCGCTCAGCCGCCTGCACGTGCATGCCATGAATTTGTGTGAAAAGTAAGGGATGCTGGGCAGCACGAGTAGATCTTCACTGTGTCGCTCAGACGCCTGCAGGGGCATGGGCAGCATTGGCAAGCAGCAACAGGCGCTGTGAAGGGCGCAGTGTAGGCCCAGGTCGCGCTGCTTGGCCACGCAGCCAGTCTGAATCATGCAAACGTGTGCATTGCGGTTAACACCCTTGAGCCTAGCTGACCTGGAGGGGAACAGCACGGCTTTGTCCCAGTACACCACCGCCTTGCACACCGCCTGCATGTACGCACAGAGAACAGGGCAAGTTGGAAGGCAGGTCAACAGCTGGTCGCGGTTTCCTGGGCTGGAGCCTTCTGGGTTGGACGGTGGCGTGGGACCAGCATACCCCTGTCTTCTTTGTACACAGGAGCCTGCCCCCGCTTGCTTAACGTGTCCGCCGCCGCACCGTGCGGAAGAGGATGGCGCCGCCGCGGGCCGCCAGCATGGCGCGCTGGCCCAGCCCCACATCCGAAGCAAAGAGGTAGACGTCTCGTGGGTGCTGCGTGGGGATAGACGGGCAAATAAACGGGAGGTTTGTGACACCTGCCAACAACAGCGACGTGCGCATGGAGGCGGCTGGCGCAGCGCGGACGGCTGGTTGGGAACACAATCACGGGTTAAGCCAGCACAATACAGGATGGCATGTCAACCCCATCATGCCATCAAGCCAACACAGCGTGCATTGCCCAAAAGAAAGTGCATCACGCACCAGTCCCATCACATCCGGCGACTTCCACGTCTCCAGGCAGGTGCTGTCTGGCCGGAACTCCAGCACCTGCTTGAGTTTGGGAGTGAGCTGGTGCGATGACAGCAGGCACAGCATGCATTTGGCATGGGCAGCAAAGCTCAGAGACATGCAGGCGGACCGAATGCGCATGCGCACACATGGCTGCGCTGCAAACAGCAGCAGCAGTCAGCAGAGGCGGCAGCAACCGCAGCAGCAGCGCTGCCCAAGTCGACCACCCCTGCCGCACCTCCCACAGGTGGCGCTGGTGTGAGGCAGGGACCACAACCGGCACCTCATCGTGCAGCTTCTCCTGCACATAAAAACGAGCCAAAATAGGATCCAAAACAATCAGCCGTCGTTGCCAGATCAGCCGGCCCCTACCGGTCAATGCACTGCGCTGCATACGTGAGCCGCCAGTGCTTCCACAGCATTTGGTGCCCAGGGCACTCACCACGACCCCCAGCGCATCAGCGCGGCTGCTGCCGTAGATGTGCCGCTTGTCCCAGTGGCTGCCCCACATGCGCTGCTCCGCTGCTGTGCCCCGGAAGGCGCGCAGCGAGACCAGCTGCTGCGCCGCGCTGCCGAGGGTGCCCGCTGCTGCGTAGTGCTGCCGGCTGGGGCTGCGGCCACCACTGCTTAAGCCGCCGCTGTGGGTGAGCTTCGGTGCGGCGGCGGCAGCTTGACCCAGGCTGCCAAAGCTGCTGGAGAGTGGTTGGGCCGCTGCTGGGTGCGCCCAGGTGCTGCTAGCGTGCTTGCCATGCAGGCTGAGCAGCTGTTGGGCCGCTGGGAGGCACGGCAGCAGCGCGGCAGCGAGCCGCAGGCGGGCGGCGGCGGCGGCGGCAGTGCCCGAGCAGCCGGGCAGGCCCGGGGCTCCTGCAGCGATCCAGCTGGCCCATGCGCCCATCGCTGCCGCTGAAGAGCCGGCCAGGCTGCCTCTCATGGTTGCGACTGCAGGGTTCCTCGACCAAAGGCGTGCGGCGGTTATCAGCCGCTGTCGATAATCTTTGCGTTCTCAGATAGCGAGATGGACGGCCGTCAGAACGCTCCTGGGCAGTCACTCTCGTCAGCGGCCCAAAAAGCCGCTCCTGTGCACTCCTGCTATCGCCGATGAACACTAGAAGGGGCCTCGATTGTTGAGAACCCGCCAGCAGGGCGCCAATGTCTGCCACTGATCAGCCCGCTCGCTCGCCGCCACGACGGCGCGTTGCACGGAATGTCGGGGCTGTCCCTGCCCAATCGACTTACTTCTTCAGTGATCGCTGATCCGCGACCACGAGCACTCTTGTACATCCGATGGCGTTGCTGACTTACTGGCGTACAGTAGCATTACAGCAGGTCAGGGTTGCTTGGGCAGCTATGGCATGGGATATAAATCACAAGTGCTGGAATGCAGCAGGGGGAACAGCAAGCGAGAAGGATATCAAGGCACATCAAACAGTTCATAGGGTCAGCTCAGGACAGAGCCGTTGCAGCTAGAGCAGGCTCAATGCCCGCTGCGTTCTCCAGCAAAAATGGCATGGCTTGATGGCACACAGCCGCATCCATACTCACTGCTGCGGCTTGACCGCAACCACGGTTTTGTGGCGCGGCGAGTTCTCGAGCTGGCGGGGCGGCCGGAAGCCGGCGGCGGTCATCGCGCCGGGCATGTCCAGGGAAAGGTACTCCAGAAGCCACGGCTCCTGCAAAAGGAACAGGTTGCACATGTGGGATGCCGCACAGCATTGGTGGCCTGGTGCGCAAGACGGGCAGTTTGCATTTGAAAGCCATGCATGAAGGCATGCAAGCTGCCGTGCAATTCAAGCTTCAACAACCGGCATGTGATGACAGACTGCTGATGTCAGGCCAAGGCAGGCCTCTTCCCAGCCCGTGGCGCACCGTGGACTTGAAGGCTGCGGGCAGAGGAGGAGACGGGGAAACATAGGAACATTGGAACAAGTCAGTCGGCGGCCATGCCTCGTGTGCACGTCGCCCCAGAATGCCTGCTCAGGTGCACAGACACCTCTGCCTCAGGTGCACAGACACCTCTGCCTCCTGGCTGAGGACCAGGGTTCTGTGGCACACCGCAACATCGCGCCCCTCCCTTGCCTCACCGACGTAGGGGAAGGGGTTGCTGAAGATGCGCTGGAAGATGGGGGAGGCCGGGTTCATCTCCTGCGGCAAAAGTGGCAGCGGCAGGCAAGTCACACACATAAGTGAGATGCATGGTGATCCTGCGCTGCCCCCACCACAAGAAACGCACGGCGGTTTTCTTTTCCTTGTTCGTCACTGCAGCAAGTGCAGAACCCTGACTGAACCAAAGCAGAAGTCATGTTGGTGGCCAGCTGTGGCTCACCATGACCGCCAGCGCGCCACCCGGGCGCAGCACCCGGAACGCCTCCTTGAAGATGGCCTGGCTGGCAGCGGCGGGCAGCTCGTGGCACACCTATAGATAGTGCATTGGAATGGAGACATAAGCTGGTCGTGGATGGGGCAGCCATGCAGGGATGGTAGGTCGCAGCACATGCTGTCGCAACAGCTTGCGAGCTAGAGCAGCCACGGCCAGCCTCAGACTGGAGCGGTGATCTGACCAGCCGCTTTGCGTGCAGCGCACCAGCATGATGCTGACGAGGTCCATGCAGCCGTCCGGCAGCCGCGTGTCCTCGCCCGCGCCTGCAGCCAAAAGGGCGGGGTGTGGCGGCGCGGGCAGGGTGAGCGCAGGCCGCAGAGCCTGACCATGCACAAAGCTGTGGGTTGCACCTATTGCATGCCGGCCCGTGCCATGCAAAGCCAACCCAAGCACGACCCTCACCATGCACGAAGCGTAGCTGCTCGGGCTGCTGCCCCGCTGCCGCCCGCTCCGCGTTTCGCTGGCGCTGCAGGTAGCGGCCCACGGCAATCATGTGCGGCGACAAATCGATGCCTGCAAGCGAGGGGGCAGGGCTAGAGAGGTTTGGTGTGTGCAGAAGTGGGAGGCCACAGGTGAGCTAGAACAACGTCCTCCAGTCCACGACTGAGCCACGGGTGAGCACACAAGCTGGATAGGCCAGCAATGCTACATACCCACTCATGATGGCTCGCACATGGGGAATCAATACACACGCAACATGGCAGGTCCAATGTTGGGCACCCACCCGTGACCTGCGCGCCGGAGAAGGCCTGCAGCAGTGCCAGGCTGGACAGGCCGGTGGCTGCGCCCACATCCAAAACATCCTTCACCGGCCGCGCGCCCTGCGCAAGAGAGTAATCAAGTAATCAACGGCCAGCAGCGGAGAGCGCGTCAGCGAACTAGGCAAGTGGCTCATGGATGGGTGACGGCAATATGCGACGCGCAGCCAGCACGGGCCAGCTGGGTGAAGGCTGGGCGAAGGCTGGGTGAAGGCTGCGACGTGCCGTTGAGAGCAGCCCTGCCTCGAGGAGCTCCCAGCAGCAAACATGCCGACCCCCTGCCCTGCTTGCCTGCTCCTCCAGCAGCACCTTGGTGCAGTCGTTGAAGGTCGACCGCAGCCGCGCGTCGCCCTGCGGGCGGGGCATGCCGCAAGCCTGGCTCATTACCCCACCCATGGGCATGAGCACCGCAGCTGCCATGCTTTTATGCGTGTTGCCGCTCCATGCGGGCAGAGCGCGGCCGCAACCATCCCTGCAATCTGACCAGCCTGAAACAATTTGGTATCGACACAGTTTGGGATACACAAACAACCGCCGGTACCGCCCGCCCACCTGCGGATCAAGGGTCTTTCCCTCAGTGTCGTACACCACGCTGTGCACGCTGCGGTCAAGCACAGCAGGGCAGGGGCCTTGTGTGTTAGAGCGGCAAGCCGGCAGCAGGCTTGTTGCTGGGCGTTGAATCTGGCTCGCAGCGCATGCCGGGCCCAGGCCATGCCACAACAATCAGCACACCCCACACCAGAACAAGCCAACAGGCTGCCACCGTGCCTGCGGGCCGCCACAGTCATCTCCAGGGCCGGCTCCATGGCCAGGTTGCCCTCGGGGTAGGCGTGGAAGGGCTGGGTGTAGTACGATGGGTACTGTGTGGGGGGTGGGGTGGGCGGGGCGGGTGCGCTGGATACACAGCAGGGGTGAGATGAAAGGCGGTCAGGTGCCGACAGTTGCGCGTGCGTGTGCCTTGCAAATAGCGTGATGTTGCAAATAGCTTTTCAAACTGCCCTCACCGCAACGGTGGGGTCGCGCGCCGCCGCCAGCTCCTCATCCCAGTCGACGCTGCGCAGCGCGTCAATCTCCGCCTGGCGAAAGAGGAGGAGGCAGGCATGGATCCACATGGAGCAAGCAAGTGCGCAAACTCAGAGTGCTGTCCCAGTGCGTAAGCTCACAGCACTGTCCCATGCCAGCTGCCGCCAGAAGCAGGTTGAGCGGTGACTCAGCAGGCAGGGGCAAGCGGGCAGCACTGCCGGCCGCAAGGCCGCGACATGCTTGGCGCGAGATGCACTTGTCGACCTCCAACCTTCCCAGGCAACTGTGGCATGGCGCAAGCATTCCAACAGCGCAGGCGGACCCACCTGGAAATCCATGCCCATCTTCTCTCCTCGCTTCACAATCATGGCGCGCGCCTGCAAGGCACGAGGTAACGGGATGCAGATGCAGATCCGGCGCAAGTGCTGGCATGGGCTGTGTTTGCTCGCTCGCACATGCTGGTTGTGTGTTGTGCATGCTCCTGGCGCAGAACAGGTCGGGTGCATGCTCGCTGCTTGTTGGGCTCTGCACAGTAGCCTCCTGAGCGCCGCGCCGGCACACAGCCGCGGCAGCTCCCTGCTTACATTCTTGGCCGCGAAGGAGAAGAAAGGCGGAAACTTAAAAAGCGCCTCAACCAGCCCGACCTGCGATTGGAAACAACAAGCTTTCTGAGGAACAGCATGTGTGTGAAAAACGAACAGGCCGTCACACCCTCAGCCCTCAATGGACCCTCACCAGCAGCTCGTTCTTCGGTCGCGGCGGGGCCACCGTGCCGGTGGCCGCCTGTGCACGGCAGCGCAGGCCGCGGCTGCGTCGGGCGGGCCTTGCCACCGCAGGCGCCTGTGGGAATTAGTGAGGCACAGTGAATTTGCATGATGGTGCACAGCCGCTGCTGCTCGCGCTGGCGGCGGCAGCAGCGGCGGCGGCTGCAACCAGCCGCTGGGAACGCAGGCACATTGGGGCCACAGTATTGTGTGAGAATGATAGGTTGCAGCTGCAGCAAGCGGCGGGAAGGGGAGAGCGCTGAGGGGACTGGGGCAGGGGACCGCACCTGGGTGGCGTGCGTCAGGGACTGGGACAGCATGGGCGAGGTGGTCTGGCAACCCCAGATTCAGGAACTGCAGCGTTGGGCCTGCAGGGTGCGCTCCATCCCGGCTCATCGGCACGTCGCGCTTGGCCACGGTGGCAGGGTTTGCCCGAGGGACAGGCGAATGGACAGTCGGCAGCATACTCGACGCGATCGGGCAGGTCCAGATTGCACATCAAACGCTGCAGGAGGCGCGCAGCTGCACCCAGGCAGCCTCGCTTGACCTGCAGCCCTCACCTCGTGAGCCGGCCGCCCAACCAGCTGCATCATGTCGGACGGAGATCTGTGGGGAGCGCTGGGACGCGCGGCCAGCGAGGCGGGCAAGGCCGCCAGAGACATGGCGGAGCGGGCGGCGGCGGTGGCACGTGACCAGCTGCCGGAGCTGCAAATTGGGCGGGAGCAGCTGCGCTTCCCATCTGGCCTGCTGGCGGGGCCCACGGTGCCGCAGCCGTACAAGGCAGAGGGCACGCTCACCTGGCACGACGGCTACATGGCATCCTGTGAGCCCTGCAGCGCTGGCTCTTGAGCAGTCGGGGCGGCGGAGCAGCAGACCAGCGCTGCAGCTGCTGCGGCTGCTGCTTCAAGGCTCTGCTTGCATATAAGCAAACTTGCCCTGCTGCCATGCAGGCGCGGTGTCGGTGGCACGTGCTGTGCAGCACCACGGGCTGCAGCCCGCCACCACAGCCCTGGTGGCGGCGCAGGCCGCTGCTCACTTCAAGCCGGGAGGCTACCGCCTGCTGCAGGTGAGGCCGGGGTAGGTTTTGATTGTTTTGTTGGATGCACTTTGCAGCCGTGTTGCTGGCGCTTAGACTATCAGTGGTGTACTGCAAAAGCTTCACAACATGCAGGCAGGCCACACATGCACTCACCCCCAACCACCGAGCTACTATGATACCCCGCTACGCTGCCCTGTTGCGCAGGTGGGCCTGAACGCGCACCGCGTGCTCCACGCAAAGGAGTGGCGCCGGCTGGGCACCTCCCTGGCAGTGCACGCCGACCTGCCGCACCTGGTCAGCAACAGCGCCGCGCTGGTGCTGGAGGTGAGTGAGAGTCCTTCTTGATGCAAGAATGTACATATGCCGACTCCTTGCATCGTCTGTGCTGCCCAATTAATGCCGACTGACATTGCCCACTAGGCTTCAACTGACAGGAGGCAAGCTGGTGGCAGTGCAGCTGCGGCTGAGCTGTTGGCAGCAGGCTGGACCTGCCTGGCTGCCTTTGCTCTGGTTCCTGCCCATGCCTCATTGCTGGCTGTAGCGTGTCATGCTCACTATCGCTGCATCTGTTCCTGCAGGGCCTGCCCCTGGAGCAGCGGCTGGGCAGCGCCAAGCTGGTGGGCCTTGTGGCCACCTCCGCCCTGCTCACACAAGCCCTCTACTGTGAGTGGCCCCGGCAGCGGCAGGGCGGGGTGCCGAGTCCAGTCTTCTAGGTCCCTGCTGAGGCGGTCAGCTTGTACCAGGCGGGGTGTAAATACGCAGTTCATGCGACGTTGCCAAGCGGGCCGGCCTATGTCCTACTGGCTTGCGTGGCTGCCCTGGCTAATGGGGCAGGCGGTCTTCAGACTTGTGTTTCCACGCTGCTGTACCTGCCCGCAGTGCTGTCGGCGCGTGTGGCGGCCGACCGCTTCCCTCGCAGCTCCCTGGCCAATGGTGTGTCGCCTGTGCCGAGCTTGTAGTGCAGTGTTGTGTGTCGTGTGTGTTTCTGCAGTGCATGGGGCGGCTGAAAGCGCTTATGCAGCCTGGGCTGGCCAGGAGCTGCCACAAAACCACTTGCACACATTGTGCGTGGCTGAGGCGCTCTTTGGCGGCCCGCTCAGCTGCTGCTGTATTCAAAACTCTGTGCAAACCTGCCCCTTCTCACCAAATTCTGTAGATTACTACCTGGCCTACTCTGTGGGCTTTTCGGGGGTCGCCATGGCCCTGAAGGTTGATCTATTGCTGCAGCATGACAACCGCATCTCGCCTCGCCACCCTCCGCTTTGGCTCAATCCGCTGCATTCAGCCGACTATAGCTTGCATGCCTTTGCCGTGCCCCGCCTGCCCTACACAGCCTCTGTTCCACCTGTCTGCTCCCCACCCTCACACGCAACAGGTGGTGGCGGGCTACATGCGTGAGGCTGACCTGGCACGTGCGCGGGTGCCCATCCCAGAGGAGTTTATGCTCACCGCGGGCCGCCTGGGCGCCTGGCCCTCCCTCATCATGTCCCACTACCTGGTGCCCTCCGCCTCACTGCCAGGTGGGCGGGCAGCTGCTGCTTGGGTGTGGGGAGTGTGCCAGGGCAGGAGCAGGCCGCCCTGCAGCTCACCGGAGCAGCTTTGCCGTGGCCTAATGATCTTACCAGCCTGCTGCTTGGAAAAAGGGACCTGCCGGCCGGACGCCGCGGCCGGTTGGCTGGGCATGTGTGCCTGGTGGCTGCAACACCAAACGACTACCTGTTCTGCACTCGTGCCCTGCAACCTGCAGGCCACCTGTGCGGCATTGCGGCGGGCGTGCTGCAGGTGTATGCCGCACGCGGCCTCTCCTGGCTGTGGCGCCGCCTGCGCGGCGGCGGCCGGCGGCGGCTGGCGGGCGGCCGCGTTGTGGGCGGCGGCGTGGCAGGCCCCCCGCCCAAGCTGCTCGACCTGGGCAGTGATGCGCACCCCAGCCTGGGATGGATGGACCTGGGCAGCCATCTGCTGCTGGGCGTGGGCACACTGCTCATGGCTTACTTGTCGGCTCGGCAGCGGCGCGGCGGCCCTGGTGGGCGGTGACGGAGCGGTGATGCACTTGCAAAATTTGCCATTGCTGCCTATTTATGTAAGAATGGTTTGGATCAACTGAAATGCATCAGTCGACGCGACAGGGCAGCAGATGAGAGTGCGGTGGAGCGACGGGCCGGCTGGCGAGGCGGCGGCGGTGGGGCTGGCTGGCGGCCCGTCGGCTGCCGCTTGCAGGCCTGTCCTTGAGCTGTGCTGCACTCTGGGGGCCAGGGAAAGCGGCTGCGCGCCGTCTGGGCCAGCCCATGCAAAGCAGGATCAAAGCTCAGCACGGCTGCTATCCGAAGGATTGCGGCCCGCACAGCTTGTGTCCACCTCTTGCTCTTGCCCAGCCCGTCCAGCAGCAGTTAGCAGCCATGCAGGCCACCTTCGCCGGCTCTAAGCTGCAGCTTGGCGCGCGCGTCAGGTCCGCGAGTGGGGTGGAGGCCCGCTGGCGCCGCCCCCGGCCAGCCACAGCCCGCACACGCCGCTTGCAAGCTGGATGGGGCAGGCGGCGCGCCGAATGGCTGTCTCCCACGGCCGTGGCGGTGCTTGCCCCGGGAGGTGCTAGCCAGTCTGCCCCCAGCGGCGTTGATCGCTGCCACAAACTCGGCCCCGAGCCGAGGCAGGCCCGGGCAGGCGTGTCCTGGCCCGGCGGGCCGCCTGTTGCAGCGCTCTCACCCTGCCTGCCCCTCCCGCCGCCGCCCCCCGCCGCTGCAGCCGCAAGAGCGTGAACACCACCGTGGTGGCCTCCAGCGGCAAGAAGATCGACATCAGCAAGCAGGGCCTGAACTCCATCCAGAATGAGACCGTGAAGCTCAACCTGATGGGCAAGTCCAAGACCATGGAGAGCAAGGACTGGGTGGACCCCCAGGGCCGCAAGGGCAAGGTGCGCGCCGGCGGGCAGCAGCGGGCAGACTGCAACAGGCGGCGTGTGCTGCATCATGTTTGTGTAAGCATGTAAGCATGCCAGCTAACACAAAGCGCCCAAACGTGCCCCGGAACGCCCCTCTCCTCCGCCGCAGGGCTACGGCGTCTACCGCTACGCCAACAAGTATGGCGCCAACGTGGACGGCTACAGCCCGATCTACACCCCCGACACCTGGTCCGAGTCTGGCGACTCTTACAAGCTGGGCACCAAGGGCCTGATCGCTTGGGCCGGCCTGGTGAGCCGCCGCACGCAGTCCCAACTGTGCAGCTGGGCAGCTCCTGGCTGGCTGGTTGGTGCCATCGTCGGCTCTCGTGTGCAGGGCAGCCAGCAGGCGTGCTCAGGCATGGCATGTCTGAGCACCTGCACAGCGCTGCACTATCGGCATCTATTTCAGCCATGCCTCACGTTCCTTCCGCCGCTTCATCCGCCTGCCGCAGATTGTGGTGCTGCTGGGCGTGGGCATCAACCTGGTGATCTCCACCTCTGCCCTGGGTGAGCACTGGCTGATCTGATGCAACAGATGGGTGTGACAACAGAGCGAGAGCAGACGCACTTCAGCGTGTGAAACATTCAGCGGCCAGTTGCTGCAAAGCACTACCTGGTTTGAAAGGCACTGCTGACTGACCGCTGCTCCCGCCCCCGCCCTCGCTACCCTGCAGGCCAGTAAATGGCGACGCCCCCGCGTCGGCAGCAGCAGCAGCAGCAGCCAGCAGCATTCCCTTGCAGCTACCCCCGAGAAGACGAACCCTCACCCTACCCTAGCTGGCGGCGTCACCACGCGCCGCTCCCTTGCTTTCCGTTTCACTGTCCCTTTCGTTCCTGTGTTCGTTTAGTGGAGGAGGCCCGCCTGTGTACCTGACCTGGTGGCCGCGGTTTTGGTTGAGCGGCTTGTAGCCGCACATCTGTATTATCAGCTACGTAATGGCAATCGAAACGGATGCAGATGCAAGGGCAGTGAGCAGGTGGTGCTTGGGTCGTTGTTGCAGCTGGCGGCCGCCTGCAATGACTAGCAGGTCGCGGTGTTGATTCCGTCAGCATTCCATGATCACTTCAAACCCGCACTGTGTGCTCCAGGGCAGTGCAGAGCTCTCGACGGTGCGGAGAAGCGGAGCGGGTGCCACTCCCAGCTGGCCGCCTGGCCGACATCCAAGCGATCCAGCCGCCTCGTGGCAGCGAGTGATCACGCCACAGGCCACCAGGCGCGCGGTCAGCACCCCAGGCAAGGCCAGCAACAGGCTGTGCAGTGCTGGGGGCTTGCGGACTACCCTCCTTGGTGCCGAGCAGATCGAAGGAGCGCGCGAAGCCCAGCCTCAACTCAACAGCTGCCGCCGCCCTACTGCCGCCGCTGCCGTTCCGCAGGGCCGAGGCCGGCGCCCCGTCGAGGGTAGTGCCTTGCGGCCACGCAGCTCACCGCCTGCGCCATGAAGAGCTGGTTCAGTCTGGGAGGCGGCTCGCCCAAGCCTGCCTCGCCCAAGCCCGCCAATGACGAGGCACACGCCGGCGAGCTGCTGGCGGCGGCGGAGGGCACGCTCAACCGCCTGCGCCTGGGCCAGCCCTCAGAGCAGTCGTTTGCGCTGCTGAACGAGGCACAGGTGGGAAGCTTGTGCGATCTACTGCCGCGCCGTGCAGCTGGGGGCAGACATTTGTGATCCGATGCTGCAGCAAAAAACTGGGATTGGCTGCCTGGCTGGCGCCGTTGCCAACGTTATGCTCTGTGCTTGCCAAACCCATGTGCAGCTCCTCACAAAATAAAACCCCTGTTGCACTCTGGCCTCTGCAGCGCAAGATCTCAGAGCTGCAGCGGCTGATAGCCACGTTCACAGGCGACGCCACTGCTGCCTGGCTCAGGTGAGCATTGCGACACCACCAGTTTGGACGCTGCTGCCCGGCGCCTATGCGGTGCCCTCGCCTGCTGTGGAACCTGCCATCCATGTGTCGTTGCCTGCCCGCGTGCCCGGCCGTGCAGCCAAGTGGAGGAGCTGCAAAGGGAGCTGCAATTTGCCACCAACCGGGTGCTGGCCCAGGCGCAGCAGCAGCAGCAGCAGCAGCAGTCGTCGCGTGCGTCGCCACCGCCGGCGGCTGTGCAGCAGCCCTCCCCTCCGCAGCCGCCGGCGGCACCGCGGCCAGCAGCGGCTGCACCTGCGCCGCAAGCAGTGTTTGACCTGGGAGATGACGATGATTTGTTCAGCGGCCTCTCCCTGGCTGCACCCGCTCAGCCGGCTCCATCCCCCGCAGCAGACAGCAGCCCAGCAATGCCCACCAGTGCACCTGCAGTCTCACCTGGACCCGGGGTGCCGGTGCAGCACCCTGAGGCGCCACCGGCTGCAGCTGATCCGTTCAGTGCGCGACGCAGCCCAAGCCCCGCAGGCGACCCCGCGGCGGCGGGGCCTGCTGTCACTAGCGCAGGCAGCATGTAAGGCTTGGGTGGGGCAACGGTGCGCCTGCCTGCTTTCTGCACGCGACCTATGTCTGCTCTCCTGCAGTCTGCTTGACAGGCCATTGACACCATCATCCCTCACTCTGCCCTGCAGGGGTCCGCTGGACGAGGATTTGTTCACCAGCCTGTCTGCAGACGCGGAAGGGGCAGTATTAGTCGAGCCAGCAGCAGCTGCCTCCCCAGCTGAGGAGCCTGAAGCGGCAGCACCGACACCCACAGCCGTGGCGGCAGGCCGTCCATCGAGCAGTGCTGGGGTGGCAGCCTTTGCAGATGCCTCGCTTGCAGCTGCAGCGCCTGAGCAGCCGGCTGCTCCAGCACCAGCAGTCGAGACCCAGCTGCCACTTGGCGCTCCGCTGGCTGTGCAGCCTGCAGCCGCCGAGCCTGCCCCTGCGGGCGCAGGCGCTGTGGCAGGCCGGCGCAAGAAGGTGATTCGCAGCCGCATCGGTTATGCTCGCGGGCCAGCAGCAGCCACAGATGCCGCCAGCCTGGCTGCAGCGTTGGCTGGTGGCGGTGTTGCCCCGGCAGCCCCAGCGTCGGCCCCAGCAGCAGCGGCACCTGTGCCGCTCTCTCCCATGCGCCCGCCGTCGGCAGCCGACAGCATGCAGAGTGAGGGTGGCGGCTCGTACAGCCCCGTGGGCAGCGCGGCGGCAGCAACCAGCCGCCCGGCCAGCCAGGCCGCCTCCCATGCCAGCCATGGTTTTGAGTCCGGGCCTCCACATAGCGCCTCCCGCCAGAGCTCTCCTGGCCCTGAGGGCGGTGCTGAGCGGGCGGGCAGGCAGGCAGCAGGTGGCGACGCGCAGCACCTGACCGCCCTGCAGCAGCATGTGGCTCAGCTGGACATTCGGCTGGAGCTGCCATCCAGGCGCTCCTCAGAGCTGAGCGGCGGTGCAGCGGCAGCTGCGTTGGCGCAGTATGGGAGCGGCAACTACAGTGGTCGCGCCGGCAGCACAGGTGCGGGTTGGCGGGCCATCGCAGCAGAGTGTGTGTGGGGTGTGGCACGAGTGTGTGGTGTGCATGCCTTCCCTCATCCGCAGTGATGAGTTGGGTGCGCGTGGCTGACCAACGGTCCAGGGCTGCATCAAAACATTGCCTTCTCTGCACCGCCTGCAGTGGCACACCGTGGGCGGTCGGCCAGCCCTGCCCGCTCCGACAGCGATGAGTCCATCACCAGCCCAGAATTCCGCCCCGCCGATGAGCTGGCGCTCCCCAGCCCCAAGGTGGCGGCAGCCAGGGGCGCAGGGCAGGCACCTCAGGCATCCCGCCCGGCACCAGCACCAGCAGCAGCAGCAGCAGCAGCAGCAGCGGCGGCAGCAGCGGCAGTGCCGGCACCACCAGGAGGCGGCGCACTGCTGGCAGCCGGCTTTGCTGAGCGGCTGGGCGCGATGCAGCAGGAGCGGGACCGCACAGCTGCTGACCTGGCTGCCCAGCTGGCGGCTGTGGGTGAGGCAGAGCGGAGCGCCAAGCAGCAGAAGCGGCAGGCGGCGACAGACATTGAGGGGCTGTCTCGCCGGATTGCCGAGCTGCAGGCGGCTGAGGAGCAGGCAGTTGAGGCTGAGGATTATGAGGCAGCCGGATCGCTGTCTGCTGAGCAGGAGGCCGCCAAGGCAGCGCTGGCGGCAGCCCAGCGGCAGCTGCAGGTGGCTGATGCTGCCCTGCGCGACAGCAGCGAGCAGCGCCTGCGGCTAGTGCAGCAGCAGGCGGCGGCCTGGGAGGCAGCGGCTGCGGCACTGGCCGCCCTGCAGCGGGAGCAGCAGGAGCTGCAGGCGGCAGCCGAGCAGCGCGCCGCAGCGGCGGCAGCCGCCATGGCAGAGGCTCAGGCAGCTGCCGAGCGGCGTGTGCAGCAGCTGCAGGCGCGTGCTGAGCAGCTGCAGGCCAGCATTGCTGAGCGGCAGGTCCTGCTTGAGCAGCGGAGGGAGGAGGAGGGAGCGCAGCTGCTGGAGCAGCGGCAAGCGCTGGTTGTGGCACATGCAGAGCTAGAGGCTGAGGTGGAGGCCGCCAGGTGGGCTGCTGCACGTATTGTTTGAATGGCCTGGCGCGTGTTGCGTGTTCCATCCTGCTGTTGCAAAGATGTGAAGGTGGTTCACAGCACATTGGAGCCAACTACTGAGAAACGCAGCTGTCATGCTGGCCTCCAGCTGACCGTGCCACCTCCCTGCCACCCATCAACCTCTCGCAGGGCCGCCCTGGCCGCCAAGGAGGCCGCTCTGTTGGATGCATGGGAGCAGCTGCAGGCGGCAGACGCCGCAGTGGCCTCGCTGCCACAGCGATTTGAGCGGGAGGCCGCAGACATTGCAGATGAGCAGCACCAGCTGGAGGCGTGCCAGCTGGAAGCGCAGGACGAGGCAGCCGGCGCAGCGCGCGCAGCAGCCGTGGCGGCAGCTGAGCAGGCGGCGGCAACGACAGCAGCCACGCAGGCTGGGCAGCAGGTGCAGCAGGTAGCAGCAGTGGCAGCAGAGGCGGCGGCGGCGGCAGGCGCCCTGCGGGCCAGGGCTGCGCTCGAGGTGGCTGCGGCTGCAAAGCTGGCGGAGCTGCGGCAGGCTGAGGAGGCGGTGCAGCAGCAGGTGTCCCAGGCGCAGGCCGCTGCAGCAGAGGTGCAGCAGCGCTCTCGTGAGCTTGCAGCGCGGCGGGCCAAGCTGCAGCATGAGCTGGGTGCTCTGGAGGCCACCGCTGCGGCTGCCCGGGCGCGCATCCCTGAACTGGAAGGCACCAAGAAGGCAGCAGCAGCCGCCCGAGACTTCAAGGCAGCGGCAGAAGCGGCAGCCGAGGCCAAGGCCGCGGCAGCTGAGGCGGCGGCGGCGGAGCAGCGGGCTGCTGAGCTGAAGCAGCAGGCCTCTGCTGGGGAGGCAGAGGAGCATCAGCTCCAGCAGGAGGCAGCAGAGGCGGAGGCGGCTGTGGCAGCGGCGGCAGCAGCCAGCGCAAAGGCGCGCTGGCGAGCGCTGCTGGGCGCCCATGCTGAGCTGCAGAAGCAGCTGGCACGTGCCGGCCAGGAGGCCGGTGGCGAGGAGGGTGACGCAGGTGCGGCTCTGGGCTTGTGTTGGTGTGGAGAAGGGTTGGCATGTACAGCCTGGGCTGCTGCTTTGCGCGGCTGTTTTTGCGCCAACTGCATTGAATGGCTAACCCTGCTTCCCACTGCTGGTCCGCCCGCTGCCGCAGGCGCCCTGCAAGTGGAGCTGGAGAGCTTGACATCCGATGCCGCCCGCCTGGCTGCCGCCCATGGCTTAAAGGCAGACGAGGCAGCGGATGTTGCAGCAGCTGTGTCGGAGGCGGCCGAGGCCCCGCTGCCTCTGAGTGGCCAAGGGACGGCAGCGGCAGCAGCAGCAGAGGGGGCAGACATGGGCAGCTTGCTGGAGGCAGATGGTGTTGCCACAAGCTGCCTGCCCCCGCCCCCCTTGCTCTGCTGCTTGGGCGGCACGCCCGTCCAAGGCGGGCACGAGGAGGCACGCCCGGCAGACTCCGACCAGCCGTCGGCAGCGGAGGCAGCGGCAGCAGCAGCAGAGTTTGGAGCAGCAGAGGCAGAAGAGGCGGGCAGCGAGGGAGGCACATCAGTGACCAGCAGCAGAGGCTCCCCTGTGGGCAGCCTGTCGGGTGGAGAGGAGACAGCAGCAGAGGAGCTCACGCCTGCTGCGGCAGCATTTGCTGCACAGGAGCCTGCTGCTGCAACAGACGGCACGCGCGCCTATGAGGTGCCCGAAGCTGCAGCAGCAGCTGCAGCAGCTGCCGAAGGACCAGGAGAGCAGGCAGCAGCAGTGCCAGCGGAGGGGGCAGCAGAGGCGCCTGCTGGTGGCCTGTCCCCTGTGGCCAGCCTTGACGCTGAGGAGCTGAATGGTCATCTGCAGCCCACGGAGCCAGCAGATGTGCACTGCCAGATGGCAGCACCGCCGGCGGCCCAGGCAGGCAGCGCCGACGCTCTCTCAGCAGCAGCCGGGCCAGCGGCCTCAGTGCGCGCAGCCCCTGAGGCGGCAGGGACACACGCCGCGGCAGTTGGTGGCAGCGTGCCGACCCCGTCTGATGCATCGTCGGGCGGCACGGCAGCAGCAGGTGCAGCAGCGGCAGGGAGGGTGGAGGAGCTGCTCGAAGGCCTGAGCCTCACAGACAGCGAGGAGGAGGAGGAGGAGGCATCATGAGTGTCGGAGGAGGGGGCAGCAGTGATTGGCCTTTGCATCGACCCTCACACCCCGCATAGCCTCTCGTGCCTTGATTCGCCTCTCTGTGATACGCATTGTCAATGTGAACCAACACTGTAGCATAGCAATCGGCTGGATGTACGTATCGAAGTCAAGCACAATGGGCCAGGAAACAGGCAGACACGGAGCAAGAGCAACGGGGTTGCAGAGCAGGACGACATCTATCACACAGGGCCACCAAAAATGCACTTGTCGCTTCAAATGTGCTCCACAGTGGGCAGCGCGTCTCGCCACGCCTTCCAGCCCGCATAGTCCCCAACCAGGTAGTCCCCAGAGGCGCACTGCACCGGCTTCTCGTCCCACAGGCCTGTGTGGGATGGAGGACCGGAGGTAGCAGTTGATGGGTTGAGGACTGGAGTGGATGGATGGGCTAGGGGTGGGACGGAATCCACCTCTAACCCTTGACTTGTTCTGCTGCCGTCCAGTGCTGCGGCGGCCTTCCCATCTCACGCTGCCCGCCAGGCATGCACAGCAGCAGCAGCAGCAGCAGCCCACCCCCTTCCCGTGGCGCCTCACCAGACACATCCTGCTCATACAGGCCCTTGAACAGGCGGGGTGCGTCCACATCCAGGTGCTTCACAGCTGTGTCAGCGGGGCAGGCGCGCCAGGCGGGGCGGAAGCCTGCAGGGGTTGAGTGGTAGGTCAGTAGGCATAAAAGGTGCTTGCCCTGGAATGTGCGACATCAGCACTAGCCAGGCGTGCCAGACACCTGCTGGCTCCTAGCCTGCCTGAGGCTCCGCTGGCCTACATCCCTTGGCTGGGCAGCAAAGGACATCCCTTGTTTTCGCATGCCCAGCAGCGCTTCCACCGCTCACCAAAGTGGTCCTGCGGGTCGGCCACGTCCTCCAGCAGCAGGCCCAGCATGACGTCCTCCCACGCCAAAGGACTGCGCCACAGGGTTGGACGTGCGCCAGAGGGTCGTAAGTGCGGCAAAGAGCCAGAGTTTACCAACTACCACCTAGCGGGCTGAGTGTCAAGATGCGCAAAGAGTATGCCCACTGACCAAGTTGGTGGCAGTTGATTCGAGCCCAAGCATGCTCCTGCCGCCTGTGCTCAGCACTGTTGTGCCCAGCTGCGTCCCCGCCCGCTCCGCGCTCACCCAAACCAGGCGGGCGCCAGCTCTGGGCGGCGCTGGAACAAGTTGGCCTTGGACACTGCATGGGTGGCCAGGTCACGGGACAGCACCACGCCCCAGCCAGCCAGGTACTTGACTGCTCGCAGAGGAGGAGCACACCACATAAATCAGGACGGGGTGAGTGGAGTGCCAACCCCAGGCGTGCAGGCAATCCAAGCCGCAAATCAGTCTGTGGCTGCTCAGCCTGCTTGGCATAGGCAGACAGCCCGGCACGGTCTACCCACCGGCAAAGGGGATGGCTTCATCGGGTAGGTCCTCGTACGGCACATACCTGCTGGGGAAAGGAACGAAGCAAGTGACATGAAAGCATGACACGACAAGTTCAGTTCGCGCACGACAAGTTCAATTTAGCCCCGGCCTGCCTCGCTCCGACTCTGTTGACATCACCCAGCCCACCACCCTTACCACCCCAACACCACAGCGTTGCTCACCACTTGCTGGCCTGGTCTCGGATGGGGAAGAAGCCGCCCTTGTTCTCCAGGCAGCCCAGGTACACGCCAGTCATTCGCGGTGGCAGGGGCGAACGCCTGTGTGCTCGACCGCCACCTCCACTGCTGGCCAGACCAAGTGCCGTGGCCGCTCGCTGTGCCACGCCCCGCTGCTGCCTGAGCTCCTGCTGCCCTTGCCCCTGCTGAGTTGCATCAGCATGCCCGCCCTGCTCGGCCTGCTGCTGTGCAAGTGCTGCCTGCTGGGCACGGTGTGCTGCCTTGGCGTTCTGCTCAATCTGTGCCAGCGAGGTTGCCCGGCCCTCCGCATCATCCACCAGGGTGCGCCCTGCGGCAGAAGAGCACGCGCAGGTTACGGCAGCCATTGCTCGCAGCGGTGCCACTTGTCACTGCGCTCCTTTGGCTGCTGCACCAGTTCACATCGATGGCTCTGCCTCTGCCCCTTCATGAGCTGTGGTCAGCTGAACCAGGGCATAAACACCCAGCGTGGCACGAACTCACCTGCCGCCGCACCCAGGGAGCGGACCAGCTTGGTCATGTTGAGCAGCTGCAGGCCGTCGGTGTGCAGCGGGCTGCCGTCCCTGCAGCGCAAGGGAGCAGCACGCTGGCCCAAGATTAGGCGGTCCAGGATCAGGTGTGCTCGAGAGCTTGGGGATGCCACGGAGGCTCAACATGCTTCCACCAACCCTCCCACTCCTGTCCAGCAACCAAGACTTGCCACATGCAGGTGCCCAGGCTCACCGGCCCGCCATGTCTCGCAGCTGCGCCAGGGTGGCGGGCAGCAGGTGGCGGCGGCGCAGGCCCAGCGGCAGCTTGGGCGCAGCGCCCAGGGCCAGGGAGCCGGTGGGTGGCTCCGTGGGAGGGTCGCTCAGCGCCTCCAGGACCTGGAAAGGGCAAATATATTGGCAATGCAGACGTGCAGGGAAATAATGCTGATCGCGTGGGTTGGCAAAGAGAAGGTGCGATTGAGTTGCACACAATGACCCAAGCCATTTTTCTTCACTCGATGCGAGTGCCAATCATGCACACTGCTCTCAGCAAGGGAAGCCCCTCGCCTTGCTGATGCGCACGTAGCAGTCGTCATCCGTCTTCATGACGTGCGTGTAGCCTGCGGCCAGGTGGGAGATAGCAGCCGCAGCAGGGTTGGGCGAGGCCTGGGAAAACCGAGGGGCTACTGCCATGCTGACGCGCCAAGTTGATGGTTCATGTTGACAGCACCAAGCAGCCAGGGAGGTCACCCACCTGCTGGGTGTGCCAAGGCATAGCGCAGCAGGCGCAGCGTCTTGTTGGGCAGGTTCTTATAAGTGTCTGCGCCCCGCAGCATCACTGTGTCGTTGTGGCGCTCCAGCTCCGCCTGCCGGGTGGGAAGAGCCGGGCAGCGGTCAGG
>VFQQ010001434.1_pt1 | contig 32994 bp, 53 predicted proteins | sample 3512341 | NCBI WGS metagenome assembly VFQQ01 (sample SAMN10412373, study PRJNA504923) | tailings metagenome | isolation source: Relicate 2 Philex TSF1 revegetated site | place: Philippines: Tuba, Benguet | collected 2017-08-29 | reverse complement strand
GAGCCAGAGCTGCACATGTCACTGGAGCACCAGTGCCCTCCCCTGGGCCGCACAGCAGCCCAGGCAGTCGCTCAGCGCCGCTGCACACCATGCACAGCGGGTGATCGCGCGCCGGCGTACGTGGTGCACTCCCAACCAGACGCACCTGCTCGTACAGCACGCTGACGATGCCGGCGTTGTCCAGCTTCAGCTTGGTCAGCGCGCCGTCAGCCTGCTGCTTGGACAGGCCTGCGGGGCAGCGGGAGGGGGTGGGATGGGGTGGGTTGGGGCGGGGAAGGGGATAGCTGGAGAAGCGCTTTGCGGGGCAGTAACCTTGCAATGCATGCCCTGCACAGCGACGATCATCGCTCCGTGCCACCATTGCCCCGCCGTGTCAACGCCACATATCAACGGCCACTGCAGCCAGTACAGGTGCCCCCGTGCTCACCCGCCGCGAAGGAGGTGGTGTTGGCCGCCAGGTCACGCACCACCTCAGCGCCAATGGTGGTGTCAGAGGTCACGCGGTGGGACAGCAGCGCGGTGGCTGCGAGAACCGGAAGGGCAAGGGAGCAGGGTTTGTGAGGTGAGACGCGCAGGATGGCAGTGGTGCTGGGGGGTTGCATGGAGCATGCATGCAGCACAACATGGCTGCCCTGGTGCAACTGCGGGACACAGCTGGTTGAGCATGCAAGCCATGCTACCAGGTCTGCTGTGCACAGCACCCACCCTTCTGCGCGTCGTTGAACAGCAGCGCTGCCTGGTAGTCGGAGGCGGTGTAGCCCACACCCACCGTCCACTGCAGGCACAGACAGGAGGGAGCAGGCAAGGGGTGAGTGAGGTCATGTGCCAGACGGCTGCCCAGCGATCACTGCCTGCAGGCGGTGGCACCACCTGCGCTGTGTTTCCCAGCTGCTCCTGGCAACCTCAGACTCAAGGGTTGGTGGCCAGCTCGCCACGCCACACAACAGCTCCCTGCCACGGCACCAATGCCCACACAAATGGCACCAATGGCCACAAAACCAGTTGAATATCTGAAGCGAAGCGCACCTTGGTGATGGCGGACTTGGCGGCGTCGTACGACACCTCGCCGCCCACGGTCACGTCGTTCAGGCCGCTGGTCACAGCCACGTCCACCTATGAGCAGCGGGCACGGGGTGGGTGGCATCTTGCATTAGCTGCGGGATGCACGTGAGCAGGGGATGCTCGCACAAGGCTGCCTCTCCTGCTCGCCATTGCAAGGCAGGTGATGCCCCGCCAAGCAACGGGGCACGCCTTGGGTTCAGTGCTGTGCCGCCCCCACAGCCCCCCGGCCCACCTTGGGCGCGGCGGTGAGGGACACGGAGGACTTGACCAGCAGGTGAGGCACGCCGCTGTAGTCAATGCCCAGCTTGGCTGCAGCGGGTGGAGGACCGACGGAGAAGGCGTTGCTCACATGGGCAGCATGAGGGCACCATGTCCGCAAAAGGCACCTGACCGGGCAGCTTGCATGGCTGCACAGCACTTGTGCACACCCAACAGGTCAGATCGGTGTTTTGACCGTTGAATTGATAAAAAGCTGGCCTGGCACACCCCGCGCACCCGAGTCGGTGTCGGGCACGTTGCCGGTGAGGCCCAGGGTCAGGCCGGGCACCAGCTCCTTGTAGCCCACAGCCACAGCCAGCTGCAGCACGAGGGTATGAAACCACTCAGCCGTGTCAAACAATGGCTGGTGGGGTGTCTGGAGCAGCAGCATGAGCAGGCAGCGTGCGGCTGTTGGGCGACCGAAGCGGCACAGCTGTGCAGCCCTGCTGCAACCCGCCGCTGCAAGCAGCGCAGCCCCTGCTGCCTCGCGGCCTGTGCGCCACGCTGCTGCAGGCTCTGCGCATGCTGCACGCTGCACACTGCTGCTGCTGCAGGGCCGCACCTTGCCGCTCTGCGCCAGCGAGGCGGTCACGCTGTACTTGTTGGCCGCGTATGCGCCCTTGAGCGCCATGTCCAGCTTGTCATCCTTGCCCACAGCGCTCACGGTGAACTCCTGCGGGTGGGCAGTGAGTACCACTCGCAAGGCAAAAACAGGCACCCCGCGGCGTTGCCGCCGTCGTGCGTGCTACCCCGCGCCGCCGCCGGCCGGGCGGCGCCAAACCCAACAGCATTGACCGCCGCCAGCGGTCGATCGGGATCACGGGCAACTGCTGGAGCGCATCGGCGGGGGCGGGGGCTGCCGGCGGGCGACCGCGAAGCCCCGTGACCAACTCGGCCTCTCCCGGCCCGCCTGCGGCCGCTGCAGGCCCGCCGCCTCACCACGCCATCGACGGTCTTGCTGCTGACGTTCAGGACCTTGTCATACTGGTACTTGCCCGCCTTGGCGGTGCCGTAGAGCAGGTCTGCAGGTGGGAGGCAGGCGAGTGCACGCGGGTGGGCGCCCCGACAGCAGACCCAAGGGCCTGGGCCCCCGGGCGGTTGCTGGGCAAGCGATCGACGCCCCGTGAGCGCCTCTCACCCTTGGCGCTGTTGCCCAGGCTCGTGAAGGCGGCGACCGGCATGGCTGGACAGCTGGGGCGGCGGAACGGGCTGGGCAGGCGGCAATGGCAAGGCGGGGGCGATGGCCGGGCAGCCCGCTTTGTGGCAGCAGGCTCCCACGCCCAGCAGGCAGCAGGCTCCCCCAGCAGGCTCTCCCATCCCCCATTCCGCTTTCAAAACCGTTTGTGGGTGTCGGGCGCTCCTTGCAAACGGGTGGGGAGCCGCAATGCGCCTGCGGCGGAGCGGCGGCGGCGGGCGGCGGCGGCGGCAGAGCAGCGCCAGCAAGTTCACCACAACCTCGCACACCTTTGGCCTTGCAGTGCACACGCTTACACACCGCAACCCAGTTACAAAAAGGATTGGCTCAGGGGCTCACGTGGCCGCGTGCTGTCCAGCAGGCAGACGGGAGCAGGCAACCCAGTGGCCGTTTAGGGTTTAGCGGCCCGAGCAGTCCTTCGCTCGAGCCGACCGCTGCTGGCCTGCTGAACACAGCTTTGCTGTTATGCTACATCACAATCCTCTATAGCTGCCCCACGCTGCTGCTGCTGCTGCTGCTGCTGCAAAGCTGGGAGGCGACATGCCTGTGCAGGGTGGAGGGCGGATGTGTTCACTTCAATATGCACGCTCATTTTGCAAGCAGGCATGCAGGTTGCCCTGCGTGCTGAGCCGGCACTGCTCCGCACAGGCAGCGCCAACAGCAATGACCAAAGCACAGCCGCCACTCACCCGCCTGCTGCTGCTGCTGCCACCACACCCGCTCCAGCGGTGAGGCGGGCTGGATGCCGTTGCCGCTGCCGTCGCTGCTGCCGCCGCTGCTGCCGCCGCTGCTGCTGGCCGCCTTGTCGGCATTGATGCTGCGGCCGGTCTCAGAGGCCACATAGAAGGCCATCTTGAACACGCCCCACACGCCCACCGCCGCAATGAACACCGCGCCCACCGCTGCAGGGGAAGCAGGTGGTAAACATCAACGTGGTGCCTTGCAATACATGAACGACATAGCCCCAGCAACCCAGGCCCATAATATGTGGAAATCAATGCACGAGCTGAATTGATGTGCTGTGGCAAAGCAGCAAGACCAAGAAAGAGTGCGGCCTTTGCGCACCGCCAGCGCCCATGGCTCCCACAGCAGCAAACACGTTGGGCGGCGGCGGCGGTGGCTCATCGGGGTTGAAACCTGTGGGGATGGAAGAAGATTAAAGGCTCATGTTGGTTGAAATAGACACCGACGGCAGCGGCCGACACGAGCTGCAGGCGGCGGCAGGGTGGCGGCGGCGGCGGCGGCCATCGCACACAGCTCCTGCAACGCACCTGGCTGCTGCGGCGGCGCCTCTGAGGCCATGCCTCGCCGACCAGGGGCTCGGCCGGCGGGGCGGGCAAGCCGGGAGGCGGCGACACTTCGCAGCATCGCGGAGGAGGGGTAAGCAGGGGGCAGCTGCAAATGGATGAATACTAGAGCTGAGCCTCGATTGCTGGGCGCAAGGGTCTGGCAAATTGGGGCGGCTGGCCAGCGAGAGGGCAAATGCAGGCTGGATGGCCGGCCTTGCGCCGCTTGGCCTGCATCCTGAGCTTATTTTGGATCGCCCACATCGAGTGGCAGCAGTTGAGGGGCCTAGAGAGCAGCAAACGAACGGGCACCGCCTTTGACTCCCTTTCCGGCTGTCGGCGGGGCGCGGCATGCCGCTGCTACGCAAGGTAAGACGCACCGGTCCCCTGGAAATCCGCCCCCACCGCGGCAGCCACCGCAACCGAGCCCCCGTGCCCCGCAACCTCCCCGGCAGGCCTCGGATGGCGCCTCCGCGTCCAGGGCGCGCTCCCCAGCCAAAGGAGCCGGGCCCGCATCGCCAGCTGCACGGCCGGCCTCCTCCAAGGGCGGCGTCGGCGGCAAGGTTGGCGGCGAGGCGGGGCGCAAAGCACCCACCCCGGTGCCACGGCACGACACCGCGCCTGCTGCAGACGATTATGCAGTGGTAAGCTTTGTAGCTGTGGTGAAAGCCTGCCGATACACATGGGACGGCTTCCGCCATGTGCGCTGGCTTGCCGCCTCCATACTCCAGCCGCCTCTCAAGCCCCTCGCTCCCGCCCACTCCCGCCCTGCAGCCCATCCGTGAGGTGGTGCGCCCGCCCGGGCAGCTGCAGCTGTCGGCGGCGGAGCTGGAGGAGGAGGTGGGCCGCTCGCTGACAGCGGGCAACCCGTCGGCGCCCGCCAGCCTGGTGCGCTACAGCTACAAAGACCGCGCCTTCCGGCCAGAGCCCATCATCGACCAGCAGCTGCAGCACCTTGCACTGGGCGGCAGCCTCATGCACCGCGACAGCGACGAGGCGGCGCGAGGGCGGCACCGCCGCGAAAGCAGCGCACTGCTGGCACACTCGCGGCGCGTGACAGCTGCCTCGCGCCGCGTCACGGCAGCACATGGCGGCGGTGAGGCCGGCAGCAGCGGCCAGGTGCGCCCCAGCGAGGCGGGCGGCACCCTGCGGGCCGAGGCCTCAGTGGGGCCGGCAGCGGGGGAGGGTGAGGGCACCGCCCGCCTGCACAATCAATTCAACTGCGCCGACCGCGGCGCGCAGACGGGGCACCGCCGGCCGCGCGACCGCGGCACCATGACGGAGCCGCCGCCCACCACCAATGCCTCTGGCTCCTGCTCACGCTGGGAGATATATGAGGCTTACGTGGCAGACCAGGACCGGCAGCGGCAGACGGAGGAGCTGGCGCGGCAGAAGGCACAGGCGGCGCGGCGTGAGGCGCGCTCAGCGCAGCAGACGGCAGCAGTGGGGCAGCAGCCAGGGCGGGCAGCTGGGGCAGCTGGGGCGCTGGCGCTGCCTGGGGACGAGGAGCAGGTGGGGTTGTGTGACTGTATGAGGGTGATGAGCTGCTGCTCAGGTCAAGCAGCTGTACATTGCCAATGCAGCCAGTGCTTGGTCGGGATCGTACACCCAGGCTTGTGCTGATGCAGGCGTCGTGCACCCGCCCACAAGTTGGCAAATAACGCTTTCTTCCTGCCCTGTGCAATGCTGCAGGATGGCGGCGTCAGCCTGGCGCCGCTGTCTGGCCAGGCAGCCAAGCTCATGGAGCGCATGGTGCAGCAGAACATGTACTGCGACCGGGTGATGGACTTCAAGGTGGGCGGAGCGTGCATGAAGGGGCACGATTGCTGTCGGGCTGGTGGCTGGTGAGGCGGTGAGGTATGTGCAAACCGCGTATGAGGCTGATTTAAGTCGGTTCTGCCGCTCAACCTACCCTGCACCTTCCTGCTCCTGGCCTCCCTGCGCAGTATTGGGATGACCCTGCGGACGCTGTGAAGCCAGATGAGGGCACGCTGATGCCGCTGTGGGAGTTCACCAATGAGCGGGCCAAGAGCCGCGCCGTCACCGCCATCGCCTGGTCGCCCCGCTACTTTGACATGTTTGCCGTGGGCTACGGCTCGTTCGACTTCCTCAAGCCCACCACAGGTGGGTGCTGGGCTGCTGGGCTTTTGGCTGCAGGCTCTGGAGGGCTGCTTCTGTACTTTACAGCATCGCCAGAGGAAGTGCAGGTCAGCACTGACCTGCTCTTTGTTGATGACGTGTGGGGACTGCGGGATGGAGACTTGGAGGCACCCTGAGTGCCTCCCGCGCGGGTGCGCCCGTCACTCTCTCCCTGAGTTTCCAGCGCTCCACTTGCACCGCGCTCCACACCCGCTCTCCCTCTCAACGCCCTGCCTGCGCTTACAAGAGAGTGGCTCGCCGGCGGCCTCCCTTGGGGCCGGCAGGCCATCTGGCCTTTTATTTTCGTTCTACATGTTCCTAGCGCTGCTTAGCCTCTGCTGCACAGCCCTGAGGGTGGCTGCAGCAGTCACACCAGGGGCGGAGGACGCTGTGCGGCCCAGCGAGCTCTTCATCCCGCGCGGCGAGCATGAGCAGACGGCCCTGATGCCGGGATCGGTATGGCACGGCGTCCCCATCGGCTCAGCGAGCGTGGCCAGTCCCAGCGAGTGTGCGGCGCTCTGCAACCTGAAGAACTCAGTACTGCGAACCACCCCTTGCCACACCTGGCTGCAGGCCTGGTGGCGGTGTACAGCCTGAAGAACCCCGGCCACCCCGAGTTCAGCTTCAGCACCGCTGCGGGCGTGATGTGCCTGGACTTCCACCCGGAGCACCCAGCCCTGCTGGCGGTGGGCTGCTACGACGGCCACATCGCCATCTTTGACGTGCGCATGGGTGAGTGCCTCACAGCAGGGGCAGTGCTTGGTTGGCTGATGCAACAAGCTGGGCAACTGGGCTTGCTGCTGGGCTGGCGCTGGGCTGCTGCATTTGTTGTGCTTGTTGCTGCACAACCAGCAATGCATCCTGCTCCATGCCCACCTCCTGCAAGCCCTGCTGCCGCCGCGACTGCTGCAATGCCTGCTCTGCCTGCAGGTGGTGGCGAGCCGCTGTACCGCTCCACGCCACGCAGCGGCAAGCACGCCGACCCGGTGTGGCAGGTGGCGTGGCAACGCACTGCGGGCCATGAGCTGCAGCTGGCCTCCATCTCCACAGATGGACGTGTCACGCTGTGGACAGTCAGCAGGAATGAGCTGATGCACCAGGCCCTGATGGAGCTGCGCAGCCTGTGGGGCAGGGACGACAGCCCCAGCGGCAGCACCGCCGAGCCAGCCGACAGCTCACGGCCTGCCACCGGTGCCAGCAGCGGCAGCGGCAGCGGCCGAGCGGCGGGGCAGGATGTGGGCGGGGAGGCCGCTGCAGGAATTGCAGGTGCAGAGGGAGATGCAATGTGGTGCTAAGAACACAGAAAATGCATGCTGCCTGTGTGCACGAGGGGAGGAGATGCATGCTGCCCTTGTGCCTGCTCAACCGCCTTCCAGCGTGTGACCTGCCTGGAACCTGCAGGCGGCTGCTGCTTCGACTTCAACCGCGAGCAGGAGACATTGTTTGTGGTGGGCGCCGAAGACGGCTCCCTGTACAAGTGCTCCACCGCCTATGCCAGCGAGTACCTGCAGGTGGGGCTGGGGAAGGGAGGCGGGAAGCGGGTACCCAGCGTGGCCTGTTGAGCCCGCCTTGTGAGCCTGGGTGAAGCACACGGCACCAACATATGCTGACGTAGCAGTGCTGCACTTTTTGCGAGAAGTTTACCCTGAGGAAAAGAGAGCAGGCCGCATGAAGAAGCGGTGCTCCTACGCGCGCTTCCGCTGCCGCAGGCATATCGGCCGGGCCACCAGCTGCCGGTGTACGCTGTGCGCTGGAACGGCCTGCACAGCCGCACTTTCCTGTCGGCGGGAGCAGACTGGAAGGTCAAGCTGTGGGACTCGCTGCAGCCCAAGGTGGGAGGGGCTGCTGCTGGGGAGGATCTGCGCACTGGGCGGCGGGAGAGCAGCAGACATGCGTACACCTGCTGTGTCGTCTGCCCACCCACTATTAGCGGTGCTGGCTGCTGACTCCAGCACATCTTCGCCTGCCCTGTCCTGCCGCAGCCGGTGCTGAGCTTTGACCTGGGGGCGCCTGTGGGGGACGTGGCCTGGGCGCCGCAGTCGTCCACAGTGTTCGCGGCAGCCACCGACCGCGGCCATGTGCACGTGTTTGACTTGGCGCACAGCCGGGCAGGCGCGGCCTGCGTACAAAAGGCGGCCAAGGCGCGCCTCACCAAGCTGGCCTTCAACAGCCGCCACCCCGTGCTGCTGGTGGGCACCGAGCGCGGCGGCGTGCTGTGCCTCAAGCTGTCGCCCAACCTGCGCCGCTCCTTCAACCCAGGTGGGTGCGGCCGGGGGCCCATGCGCGGTGCAGCACGATTGCAGCGGTGCCTGCTCTGCATGTGGAATGACATGTGTTGGTACAAGGGGTGCGCACCCATCACTCCTGCCTGAATACTCCCACCACTCTTCTCGCAGGCGCCTGCCCAGATGTGGGCGACAGCCGGGCTGTGGCTCGCACCGACTCGCAGCGCGCATCAGCCCGGGCGGCAGAGGCGGCGCGGCTGGAGGCCGTGCTGGCGGCGGCAGCCAAGTGCAATGCGGCGCTGCGGGAGGAGGACATGGCGCTGCTGTGAGGCGGCCGGCCGCCTGTCAGCGCGGGCCGGCGGCGGCGGGCCCTGGGCGGCACATGCTGCTGCCCTTGCGGCGCGTGCCTGGCAGCGGCGCTTGCTGCACCAGCTTGCTTTGTTATGATTCCACAGCTTACCTCAATGCTGCTGCTGCGTTGCTTCACCTGCTTCTTGTAATGACATGTGGGGACTGCGGCATTCAAAACTGGGGCCACCGGACAGCAGGGGAGGGATCCAAGGGACAAGCGGCGCATGGTGGCCACTCATCGCTCTTGGCTGCCTCCCGTTGGGTTTGAGCGCCGCCTATGGCGGCTTGCTGTGTTGACCGCCACCTATGGCGGCTTCTCATAGTTCTGAAGGTGATAGTGGGCGGATGAGGTGTGACCCAACCTCTGGGCACAGGGCCGGGCGCGCCGGAGGCTGCCGTCAGCCTTTGCACCTCATTACCCTGAACTCCTCCCGCGCGGGTGCGCCCGTCACTCTCTCCCTGAGTTTCCAGCGCTCCACTTGCACCGCGCTCCACACCCGCTCTCCCTCTCAACGCCCTGCCTGCGCTTACAAGAGAGTGGCTCGCCGGCGGCCTCCCTTGGGGCCGGCAGGCCATCTGGCCTTTTATTTTCGTTCTACATGTTCCTAGCGCTGCTTAGCCTCTGCTGCACAGCCCTGAGGGTGGCTGCAGCAGTCACACCAGGGGCGGAGGACGCTGTGCGGCCCAGCGAGCTCTTCATCCCGCGCGGCGAGCATGAGCAGACGGCCCTGATGCCGGGATCGGTATGGCACGGCGTCCCCATCGGCTCAGCGAGCGTGGCCAGTCCCAGCGAGTGTGCGGCGCTCTGCCGCGTCGCGCTCCCCTCCTGCACATTTTTCACGCACTGTGGCGTCCAGGTGAGCTCGTGCGAGGGCCTGCAGGGCTGCCCGCCTTCCACCAGGCCCAGTCCCGCCGGCGGCAGCGGCACTGGGACGGCACGAAGCCGCCCAAGAACAGCCCTCAGCTAGCTTGCATGCTGCGCCTTCGCTGCCTGCAGGGCGGCTGCACCAACAACTACCTTGGGCAGATGGCGCAGGGCGACTGCCTGCTGCTTTCGCGCAACTGCACGCTGCCGGCGGGGCGCAGTCCGGCGCCGGGCGCAGTCTCAGGTGCGGCATGCGCGCGGGGGTCGGCGTCTGCATGTTGCCGAAGTCGCTTGCTGTCGGCCCTTCATGTGCATTGCCTGGACTGCAGAGCTGGGCTTGGCGCGTATGCCTGCCTCAGCCGCCGTGGGAGCCACCAGGGGCTCATGGCGGCTGGGCAGCTGCTGCTGCCTCGTTTTGGTGGGGCGGCACCTCACATTCATGGCCTGTCCCACTGCCCTCCCCGTATATGTCGCAGGATTTCCTGTGCACAACTTCCCAGGACCTGTACTCGAAGCCTTCCCCACCTACCTGGCTCAGGCCATCCTCGGAGCCGACTTTGCATGTGCGCGGCACGGGATACTGGTCCCGCCCCATGGTACCATGCCCCGGCGGCCATCTCCTTGCCAGCTTGCAGCAGCCAGCAGCGCCTGCGGGTGGCCCGCGTGCCGCAACAAGCTTGCATCACTGCAGATGTGCCTGGTGCTGCAGGGCGGTGCTGCATCCATGTTGTAGTCACGGGGTGCATCCCAGCCCGCCTGACCGTGCAGGCCCCATGTCGGAAGTGGACGGCATCTGCGCGTTCTCAAGCATTGTCAGCGCCATGTCCAACTGCATCCGCATGGGCCACGACTGCCTGGCGGTCACTGTGTATGCCAACGGTGAGAGGGTCACCTTCTAGAGGGCAGCCTGTGGTGCATTGTGAAGCAGGGCAGAGGCAGCTCAGGTGACCCCATGCCACGCCGCTGCCGCAGCGGCCCGCCTCACCTGCACCGCTGCTGTGCGCGCCCTGGCCCCGCAGGCACCAACGGCTGCTCGCAGAAGCCTCTGGCGGTGTTGAAATCGGAGGTGCCCACAAATGAAAACGCTTTTGTTAGCCCTGATGCATACAGTGTCGTGCTCACCGAGTCCGCCAAGTCGCTGGTGAGCTGCTCAGCCTTTTAGGGCCGCCAACAGCCCCGTGCTTTCTGTCTGGGCTCACGCTTGCACCAACCCAGTGCTCTCTGCTGGTGTGATGGTCAGAACTCTCATGAGAGGCAGCGTATGGCCAGAGCACTGTGCGGCGCACCTGCTGCTGCTGGTGCTTCCCATGATGGCTCATCCTCCCACCATGCCTTGCCCTCCATCGCACAGCGCAACGCCTTCATGTTCGCTGACGCGGCTCAGCAGGACCAGCCCAGCGACGAGGAGATCCGTGCCACGGGAGCTGATGCACCCGACAGCCTGCAGTACAAGGTGGGCTGAGCTGGGCATTGACGTTTCAGCACAACTTGTGCAGCCCGCCTTTGCTGCGAAAATGTGTGGCATGTTGCTGCCACGGTGTGCGCCCACTGTCATCTCCCCCTCTCGCCTGCGCTCCACCCATTTGCCCTGCAGGGCTGCCACGTGGGCACCAACGCCCTGTACCGGGGCGACGTGGTTGCCACACTGGATGGTGTGCCTTCCCCCCAGGCCTGCTGCCGGCAGTGCACGGCTTTTAACATGAAGGCGGGCCGGCGCGTTTGCACCGTGTTCAACTACTGCAACCAGCGCGATGGCTGCCTGTATGTCGGCAAGCAGCGCGGCCAGAATGTCACCCTGGCCCACAGGCAGTGTGAGTTGGGCAGCACGTTGCACCTGGCCTGCACACGGTGCCTGCTCCACGATGGTTGAACAGCATGCATCCCAGGCAACATGCAACCGGCATGCCCTGGCGCACTCTTGGAGGATCACACAGGGCAGTGGTCATAATCTCCCGCTGCATTCCCTCCCCGCTGGGCCTGCAGGCGAGCTGCGGTCGCAGCCCCTGTCCAACGCCCTCAACAGCCTACCGCCCGCCCTGCTGGCGGCGGGCGCTGATGTGCCATTTGTGGCGGGCGCGCCCAACACACTGTGGGCCCCAGAAGTGCCGGGCTTCCGCCGCGTGATTGGAGAGACGATTGTGCTCAGCGGCGCTTACCCATGCGAGGGCTCGCTGAGGTGAGCGCTCCGCAGCAAGCAGGAGGAGGAAATGGGGTGGGTGGGTGGCAGTGGCTGTTGCGTGCTCTCCGCTCAGGCCGGCTGGGCTGCCCCAAGCAACTGCGCCTGGCCCCTTTGCCCCAATTGTTGCCTGCCACGAGCAGGCCTGAGACCGGCGAGTGCGTGAAGGCAGGGAAGCTGGAGGAGCTGGCGGACCAGTGCCTGCACAGCGCGGAGTGTGCCACTTTCGCCTACCGCCTGGGTGAGCTGTGGGGCTGGGCAGTGGGTGGGTGGGTGGGTGGGTGAGCGGGGTACGGCAATGCACTCGTCACTTCAACAGCATCGCATGCACATTGCCTGCACATTGCCTGCACTTGCTGTAGGCCCGCCTGTCCGGCAGCCAGCCTGTGCAAACCTGCGCTGCCCTGACTGCTGCCGGCCCACCCATGCCGCAGGTCCCCAGTCAAACGCCACCACCAACGGCACGCAGCAGAGCAGCACCGCCGCGGCGCCCAGCACGCTTGGCTCGTTCAAGGCCGCTTCGGCTGCCCCCAACCAAGTGGTGTTTCCAACTGCCGTGCTCTACATCAAGGATACAGCAGCGGGCGGTAGCAGCAGCGCCAGCAGCCTTTCCGGCGGCGCGGTCGCAGGCATCACAGTGGGAGCCGTCGCGGGGGCAGCAGCCCTCACCGCTGCTGCCTGGCTGCTGCTGCAGCGCGCGCAGCGGCGGCGGCAGCAGGCGCAACAGAAGGACTGCGAGGACGCGACGGCATCGGCCGCCGCCGCTGGCTGCGCCGGCAGCTGCACCAGGAGCACCGGCTGCGCCAGCAGCGCCAGCAGCGTGCACTGCTCCACGGCGGGCCGAGCCACGAGCCCTCCCCTGAGCGGCGTCGGCACGCTGAGCACGTCTGGCGACGCCCTGCCGGAGCTGGTGGCGCATGTGGCGGCGCACGATGCTGCCCAGGTATCCCATCGCCCCAGCTCCCCTGAATCCAGCTCCTTCATGGAGTGGGAGGAAAGCATGCTGCCGCCGCACCTGCGCGAGTGGGTGGTCGACTCCTCTCAGGTGCACTACCTGCGGCGGGCGGACGGCAAGCTGTGGGACCTGGGCTCGGGCGCCAGCGGCAAGGTGTACCGAGTGGAGTACCGCGGAGAGGTGAGGGCTGCTGGGCCGGATGGCAAACAGCAGCACCAGGAGCAGCAGCAGCAGCAGCAGCAGCAGCAGCGGAATGGGTTGGTGGCTTTGCTTGGGGCGTGGCGCTGCCGACATTTAGCATGGTGGTCAGCGCACAGCCTACCCTATATGGGCCTGCCGCTGCTTGACTGTGTGCTTTGCTTTCCATTTTCCCGCCAACTGCAGCTGCTGGCTGCCAAGGAGGTTGAGCTGGGTGCCAACCAGTCGCTGCGGGAGACGTTTGTGACCGAGGCCCGCATGCTGCACCAGGTGAGCGCACAGCATGCTGTGGTTGCGCTGGGCCTGCTGCGGCTATTGTTTGGGGCTGCACTTGTGCTGCGGATGTTGTCAAACAGTTGTGACAGCAGCAGTGCATTTGAGGCCATTCGGCTGCCACATGGGCTGCCCTGATGCCCTGGCAACCCCCTCACGCTGCTGCCCTGGTGCCCCCTCCCGCCGCTCTTGCCAGCTGCGCCACCCCAACGTGGTGGGATTTGCCGGCGTCGCGTTCCACGGATCAACGAGAGGAGTTGTCCTTATGGAGCTTTGCGAGGGTGGGTTCTTGGCAGGCAGTGGCAAAAAAAATGCAAAGTCGGGCGGCGGCAACGGCGAGCGGCGGCACCCGTGTCCGCCGCTCTCCCGCATCCGCTCCCCGCTCGCGCCGGCCCGCCGTGTTATCCCTGGCTGCTTGCATTCAGTATCTCTCGACCCTCTCTCCTGCTCTGAGAGCCGTGCATGCCTTTCACACCCCGCCGCACCACCGCCCCAACCTGCCACACCCACCCTCACCCCCACTCACCCCTTGCTGCTGCGCAGGCCGCGACCTGCACAGCGCGCTGCAAGTGCGCGCGGCGGGCAGCCAGGAGCGGCTGTTCAGCTGGGGCCGGCGCGGCAAGCGGGTGGCGCTGGATGTAGCAAAGGTGAGCTGCTGTTGGGATTGGCGGGCAGCTTACGGAGATTGCACCACGCGTGGCCACACCCAACTCATGCTGTCTACCCTGCTCCCCTATACTCAGGCAATGAATTTCCTTCACCAAAACAACGTCGTCCATATGGACAGTGAGTGATGTTGCTGCTGCTGCTGCTGCCGTTGCTGCTGCTGCTGCTGCTGCCGCCGCCGCCGCCGCCACTGCTGGAGGCTGCTCCCATCTGCTGCTCTTTAGCTGGTCACGCGCCACCAGCAGCTGCGCCCCCTGTGTACCTTCCCTGCATACCCTCCATCTGCTCCAGCTGGGCATCAGAAACCAGCACCACTTGACCTCCACTTGATCACCGCCCCTCTGCCTGCCTCCCGCCTGCAGTCAAGTCGCCCAACATCCTGCTTACTGCCTCCGGGACCGCAAAACTGGCCGACGTGGGGTTCAGCAAAACCAAGCCCAACACCTACCTGAGCACCGTGTCGCTCGTGGGCACCTGTGAGTGCTCGGAAGCATGGTCTTGCAGCTGCTCTGGCTTTGCAGGTGTTTTGGCCGGCCAGCGTGGCACAAACTGCACGCGCCCGCATGCAGAGCTCACACTGCACCGCCGCCCAGCCACTCACCCCTCTTTTTCACCTGCTCCCCTCCCCTGCCGCAGTTGCCTGGTGCGTGCTGGGCCCAACAACATCAGCCTGCTGGTTTGGGTGGCCTGTAGCATCAGCCAGCATCTACGGCTGGATGTTTCTGTTGCATCCACCGTGCTGTTGACATGGCCGGCTGCTGAATTGTCCCCACCAATCGCATGGCAGTGGCTGAATCCTGCCGTTCCCCGAGCAGCAACTGAACCCTGAAGTCCCCCATCTTCCGCTAACCGCAGGGCTGCCCCCGAGCTGCTGCTGGGCAGCGAGCGCCCCACGGCGGCAATCGATGTGTACTCCTTCGGTGTAGTGCTGTACGAGATCATAACTGGCGAGCGGCCGCAGGTGTGTCTCTGATAAAATCAAAGAAAAAATGGAGGGAAAAAACGGTTTGTGCCGACAACAGCCTGGCACTGTGTGAGGGCGCCGCCCCGCATTCCTGCCCATGCCGACCGCTGTACACTTGATCCATCGGCAGTTAACCTCGCCTGCCTGCTCCCACTGCTCCCGCCTTGCAGCGTGGCCAGCTGCGCATGCCTAGGGATGATGAATGCCCCGAGGTGAGCACAGCATGCATTCTAGCCCCCCATGTGCCCCTTCATGCATCACCGCTGAACTTGCACCAGAGCAGTGCATCCACACCTAATCAAACCCACCATCGGTTGGCTGACGTCCTCCCCAACAATACACTGCCGCAGGAGGTGCGCGCCCTGATGCTGGACTGCCTGCAGCAGCAGCCCGCGGCGCGGCCCACCGCCCTCCAAGTGCTGTCCCGCCTGCGCGCCCTGGTGGAGGGCGGCGCCAAGCCTCCGTCTCCCGGTCGGATCAACACTGCGCCCCGCGCTGCGTCCTCCGACCCTGTCGCGTATGCCCCCGACACGCCTGATGCAATGGGAGGCCTGGGCTCCAGCCCGCGGGCTCCCCGACCGGCGGCCTCCCCGGCGGCCGCAAATGCTGCCAAGCCGCCGCTGCCGCGCCCCATCACCGCCATCCAGCTGCGGCCCACGCCGCCGTCCCCCTTTGCTTCCTAGCTCCTTTCCCCTGCCTGTGGCGCCGCATGCAGGCGCTACTGTGCGCATCTCCTTTGTATCCTATCCCTCAAGACCCGCCAACTGCAATTAAGCCCACCACACCTGGCTGCCTTCCCATGGCCGCAGCCCTGCGAGGCAGCCATGCTGCCTGCCTCGCTTGAAGCACATACCTTTTTGCACGGTTTTCCTTGCACAACACCACCCGGGTGCCAGCTGCATTTACATCAGACATTCTTTACTGCTGCGGCGCGCCCTGCGCGGCTGCCCTAGCGCAGCCGCCTCGGCCGCAGGTCGCGCCGGCCAGCCAGCTTGCCCCCCTGCCATTTTTACCGCTCTGAACGCAACCATACCACAATTCTTTCCATTCACACCTGCAAAGCTGCCTTCGAACTTTGCTCTCCACCATCACTTCGTGATCACCCCAAGAAACAAGCCTTCCGCTCCTGCCGCCCTCACTCCCACCGCAACGCCACCCCTCACGTGCATGCATCACTCCACACGAATATGCCTCTGATCGTCCGACCCATCTGAGAGGCCAGCGCCGCTGTGCACCCATAACCCCTCACAATTTTATCTGCCCATTACTGCAACGCACCTGTAACCACCGTGCAAGGAGACATGGCGGTCTGTGACAGGCCTGCTGAGGCCAGCGTGGCGAGCCGCAATGCATCGGCACGGGCGACTTTGCGCACGCTGCTGGCTGGCTGCGCAGAACGCAGGCGAACCGAATGATCTGGCGTCAAAGTCATCCAGAAGCAAGTGAGCAGCTAGCTAGTTTGAAAGTGCAGGCTGCCTTGCCCAGATGTTGCCTGCTGGCCACACCGTTGCGGACACGCCCGGTCGGCGGCGGCGTGACGTGATGTGGGCGCCAGCCCGATCGGCATGCAGTCTGTGAATCGCTGTTTGTTTGGCTGCACCGATAAGAGCAAAGGGGCGATCGCTGCAGGCAGCCCCGGACGATGGCCGGCCTGTCTGGCCTTGGAAGTTGGTCCCGCGTGCTTTATTTGTACCAGTCCGACCTATATCGCACGTGGGTGACCACGGGGCAGGGCGCGGGCCGCAGCCAGCGATGAAAACATGCAGTACGACCATCGAGGCCTCTGTTTGCAGCTCCGATCGGCTGCCCTGACGCAGCTCGTTCTGCAGGTTGCGCTCAGGAGGAGAGGGCAGCTGGCGCCGCTGCGGCTCTGCCGCCGCCGCCGCCCGCCGCCCGCCGCCGCTCCCTGCACCGCGCCGCCAGCCTCAGCTGCCCTGCCTGCCTGCCCACTCCTGCAGCAAGCAGAATGCACAGGTGTGGCAGGGACTGGCTGGCCACCAGTTTGCTGCCCTGTCACAGCTGATCTATGCGGCCAAGGTGCGGCTGCGTGACGGCAAGCCGGGTGAGTCGAGGCACACTGGGCAAACTGGGGCGCCATGTTGTTTGTTTGTGCCACGTTTGCCTTGCGTCAAGCCGCACGCCATATCTGCATCTGCTAGGCTGCTGCTCACAACTCTACTTTCCGTGCAGGCAACTGGCATGGCAGCTCGCTTGCAAGCCTGTCTATCGACCACCTCCAATTTTGGTGCCCTCTGCATGCAGACCTGGCGCTGACCATCCTGCCCAGCGCGCTTGGGGAGCAGCTGCATGCCGTGCTGCTCATCTGCTCCCGCCGCTATCGGGGCTTCTATGTGCGGCACCGGGAGCCGCTGCTGTTCCTCAGCTGGGTGCTGGATGTGCGCTCGCTGGTGGCCCTCAGTGAGTAAATGCAGGCTGCCCCTTGTCATGCGCAAAGCGTGGCACCTAACGTGGCTACATGGCTTTTGTATTGTGCACTCCTGCGCGGCTGTACCCACACCGCTGCCGCACCCCCAGTCCCAACGGTTGGCAGTCTTCATCCAGCCTCGCACACTGCCTGCCTTCCTCCCCTTTACAGACGTGCACTTCAACCGGCAGTGGGAGAGCCACGGCGGCAGCGCGCTGCGCCTCCTGCTCCTGCTCCTCGTCTCGCTGCCCGCCTTCTGGCAGGTGGGGCTGTGTTTGGATTGAGTGCATTTGGCTGGGTTCGCATAGCAGGGAGCAGCCAGGGCGGTGAGCGGTGCTGCATTCCAGCCATGGCATGGCGGCTTGCGATTAGTTGCCAGGCCAGCCGAGGGTGTGGCCCCTCCTGCTGGCTCCCAGTTGTGCCCGCCAGCCCATCATCTGTCATGGGCACGTGGTGCCATCGCCGCTTAATTTAACTCCCCTGGGCCCTGCCTTGCAAGCTGCAGGCGTTTGCCATCATGGCCACCCCACATGTGCTGCGCTGGACCTGCTTCTCCCTGCCGCTGTGCGCAACGTACATGGTGAGGCACCATGGCTGAACTGGGGGCAGGCACTACTGCTTGCTCTCCTTACAAAAAATATTATTTTATTATTATTATTATATATATATTTATTTTATTTTATTCTAAAAATATATATATATTTGAAACTGCTCAAGTTGCTGGGTGTGTCTGAACAAGTTGCTTGCTGCAGAGCTGCCGCAGCAAGGCCCTCCTTAGCTCATGGTGCCCCTTACCCCCCTGCTGCCATTGCAGCTGACCAGCAACAGCGCCATGTGCGCGCGCATCCTGTCGGCAGAAGGCATTGAGCAGCCGCTCGCAACGCTGCACGGCTCCCTCACGCTGGCGCAGTGAGTGCATCAGGGCAGCCGGGCCGGCCGCTGGAGACCCAACAGCAGGCAGTGCAGCCGGGCAGCTGGCCTGGCTGCGCCGCCAGTTACGCTGCATGCTAGCTGCCATGTTTGCACAACTCCCCGCAGACACCTGCTCATCCTATCAAGCCGCTTCCCTGCTGCAACCCACTCCTGCTGCAGCCTGCCCATCTCAATGTCAGCCGGAGCATTCATTGCCCTGGCCGGCAGCGGGCCAGCCTCCCAGTGCCTCGCGGTGCACAGCTGGCTGACGGTGGTGGTTGGAGTGCTGCTGCCGCTGTGCGTCGCCGCGCGGCAGGAGCTGCGGGGCCGGCAGCAGCTCATGCACAGCATGACCACAGCGCAGCTGCCGCCAGCTGAGCGCCGGGCGGCACAGGAGCAGCACTCGGGCCAGGTGCAGCTGCTGCGCCTCTTCTCCATACGGAACTTGTACCTGGCCAGCTGCCTGGTGAGCGGTGCAGAGGGATGGGCAGCCGTGCAGCTGGCGTGTTTGATGTGCCTTGATGTGCTCTGCGTGGCTGGTGCTGCATGGGGAGTGAGAGGAGGAGCAGGGGGTAGGCTGCGAAAGGGCAGTTGCATGTTGGCCCTTGCATGGTCGGCTACTTGGTCCCTCCCCGACTTCCCAGACTTAAGCAGACAATGTGTGCGCTGTTGCTTTCCTGCAGGTGTGGGGCGTGGCGTGCGCCCTGAGCCTGTAATGCACACATTTAATGAACCGAGTTTTGATGACCGGCAAGTGTGACAGCACCAACGACGGCAATGCGCTGATGCACTGAAACGTGCGATACTAAAGATGACACTACTGACATATGCTTTCATAACACTAGGCACCTATGCAACCTACGCTTCGTTTGTTCTTCACTTCCTCCGCCGCCTTCGCTTTGCTGTATTTGAACGTCTCTCCCCAGAATCAACCCCGCCCTGCACACTTCATTTGCCTCCCTATTCACCAGAGACACACTGCATGTGTTGGCTGCTTGGTCTAGAGCGCGTGCAGATAAGAGTTGTAATCTGCATTTCAAATGACAGGCCAGTGGCAGGGTGGACTGTGGTGTGCATTGGCTGCATGCCTCACGGTGTGCGGCACCGGCACCGTTGGGACGGAGGCGGTGCAACGCATGTCATCAAGCGCTGGTTGGCCAGCAGAATTGGAAACTGCACGCCGATTGGGCATTGGGATGCTGCTGGGGAAAACCAATGCCACCCCAAATTTGACTGAGGGTCTGGCCAAGCTCGCCAGCGGCTGGAGCGAGGAGTGGCCGAGGGCCTGCACAGGGGCATGGCCAGCACGGGGGCAGGGAGGCCGGAGGGGAGGCGAGAGCAGCGGATTGAGCTCAGAACGCTCTGTTGCGTTTTGTGCAGTGCACTTTGGTTGCCGCAGCGACGCTCGCTTGCCGCGACAGGCTCCTGGCGGCCGCCGCGGCGCCCCCCGGCCCTGCCAGGCGCACCATCGAGCCGTATACGCCAGCAGGGGAGCGATCAGCGCCCCAGAATGTCCGGCTGGGGCCGCCCCTACACCTACGCTCCCTCGGAGGACGAGGAGGAGGTGGACAACGACAGGCAAGCTCCTGCGGTCCCCCAGAGCTCGCAGCTGAGGCCGCGGTCGCACCCTGCCTGCGCCGCCTGCCCGCCGCCTCCGCTGCCCCAAGGTGCTCGCTCTTGCGTTGAAGCGGCTGCACTCCGTGGGCGGGCAAGCCAAGCCCTGACCTGTTGCTGGGTGCTTGATTTTGCAGGGCGGACGATGAAGACTTTGATGTAGACGAAGAGATGGAAGAGGAGGGAGGTGCGAACTTAAGGGATTGCCTCAAGCTTCTTTCAGATGCAAGCCCTGCGCTGTTTTGTACAGCGCGTCTTGCAGCCCCCGGGCCGCTTGGGGATTGCCGCAGCCTGCCAGCGCTCGTTTCTCCGCACCGCACTCCTCCATAGTCTGCCCTGCGGCACGGCACCTGGCGCCTCGCCAGCCTTGCCATGCGTGGCTGCCTCGGGCACCTGCTGCCTTCATGCCTCGCTCTGTGGCTCATGGCCGCATTTTTATTGTGTTTTTTTTTGTTCCAGAGGATGATGACGAGGAGCCAGAGTACCAGGACGAGTCGGAGAGCGAGGAGGAGGATGACCTGGTGAGCTCACAACTAGTGCCGCTTATTGTTGATAGGCTGCTGAGAAGGGCGAGTTGGAGGGCAGGGAGGAGGGAGAGGACCTGGTGAGCTCTCTAGTTGTACACACGATGCGCTGATCCGGTGTGCTGGCGTGAATGGGTTGGAAGGCTGAGCGGGAGGGGAGAACCCGGCCAGGGCACAATGCGTGCAATGCCCTCCTGCTGCTCTGATTATTTAGATGAAAGGGAAACCCGCTGAACAAGGAGGTTGCGGCGCCTTGCAACCTCCCTCCTCACAGTCCAACCAGCTTCTTATTGTATGCAGGACGAGGATGAGCAGGACGAGGAGGATGCCCGCCAGCTGCGGGCTGTGGCGCGTGGCACCCCGCTGCAGCACGCCGGCGGCGGCAGCGCCGCCAAGCGCAAGGTAGGGTTCCGCTGCTGGTGGTTGGCTGGAATAGTGACGAGTGTCCGCGGTTGCGGGTGTGTTGCGGGTGGTTTCTGGCTGTCTGGATTGAGCAGCAGGCACCTGCCACACACACTCCGCGCATCATTTCATTCCTTGCCCGCCAACTTTGTGTTGAGTGCAGCGCAGAGAGGACGAGTGGCAGCCCGCCAGCTATGCCGACCAGGGGCAGGGCACGGGCGCGCGGCAGGCCTCTGGCGCCAGCAGCGGCCGTCCGGCGGCGGCGGCGCCGCGGCGCAATGTGGTGCGCATCAACCTTCGGCAGCAGACTGTGAAGCCAAACTATGCGGAGCAGTCTGATGAGGAGGGGGAAGCGCCGCCAGCTCAGCAGCGGTACCGGCCGGCTGCCGCCGCGGCAGGCAACCCAGCACTGGCGGCATTCCAAGCGGCGCCCGCTGCGTCGGCCATGGTGCAGCAGCCGGCGGCGGTGCAGCGCTGTCAGCAGCAGGCGGCGGCCGCCGCTCCGGGGGCGGTGCCCGCGCCAGTAGACATTGCTGCGGCCTGGCAGCAGCCGGCCGCCGTGCCGGACTGGGCGTCGCACCTGCCGCCCGCTGCGCCTGGGGGTGAAGCCCATGCTGCGCATGCCGCGCCACCACAGCACGCACAGCAGCACCACCACTATGGGCAGCCGCAGCACCAGCAGTACTCCGCCCCGGCAGCCCCCATCCCCCAGTCTTTCCAGCCAGCCCAGCCGCCCTGGCTGCGCAAAGTGGCCTCTGCCTCAGGCATGGGTGGCGGCACCGCCTCCAAGGCTTCGAGCGGCAGCGCAGCGGGGGCGGTGGCCAAGCCCGCGCCCTACCGCTCGACCACCCCCGGCTTCTATGCAGGTGCGTGGTTTCTGCGTGTGTCCTTGCAATTGGGGGCGGCGGCATGTGGGTGTGGTGTGAACTTGCGCCTGGGCACTGGCAATGCTGAGCGGCGCACGTGCAAGGAAGAGCTGGCTTGGCCAGGCAGCGGCCATGCCTCTGTCATGCCATTTTTTTGTCCCTTTTCTCTCCCAGGGAGTGACGATGAAGATGAGGCGGAGAGCCGGTCAAACCAGCTCGATCCCCAATTGTGCGCCCCCTAATCTCAACCCCGCATCTCTTCACTTATCAATCCGCTGCCCAGAGAGCGACGATGAGGACGAGGCTGAGAGCCGGGCCAAGCGGGCGCGCAAGGTGCCGTTTGCGCTGCTGCCTGAGGAGGACTTGGCGGCGCTGCGTGACGAGGTGGAGCGAGTGATCACCCACAGGTTGGTGGATGTTGAGTGGTTGAGATTGTTTGCCTGCGTTTCCGTTTGTGCCTTGCTTGTTCGGCTTCCGTTCAACGAGGATGAGAGCCGCGGCGGCTCGGACGGGGTGCAGCTCCCCGTGCTTCCCGGGTCACGGCTCCATGTTTCTGTCACACAAAATCCACTGCTTGGCAGGGACCCGCCCAACGCGTGTGAACCCCGGCGACCCTGGGGTGCTGTTTCCAGCAAATGGCTCGCAATGGCTCCCCGCTGTTGTATGCAGGGACCCGCCCAATGCGCCTGTGAACCCCGCCGACCCCTGGGCCAGCCGCGAGTTCTTTGTCAAGTGGGCCCGCAACTCCTACCTGCACTGCACCTGGGAGCTCAAGGCCACGTGTGCCACGGTGCGAGGGGCATGAGCGGGCTGGGAATGGGGCTGCCTGTGGATGCTGTGCTTTGTGCTGTGCCTGCGCGAGTTGCCCTGCAGCTTGCTGGCGGTTGAGTGCTTCGGTTTGCCCAGCGATTTATGACAGCATACTAGCAACGCAGCAGCCGTTCTTGCATGCCATGTGCGCCCACCGAAGCATGTACTCACCTGTGCTCCTGCGACAATGCATGCACCCTTGGATGCAGCTGCCGGGCTTCAAGCGCATCCTCAACTACATCAAGAAGGTGGAGGAGCAGGAGGTGCGCCGGATCTGTTTGGCTTTAATGGTTTGACTTTGTGGGTGCTCAGCTCTTTGGGCTGCCACCGGTTTACAGTAGCTGCAGGCCTGTCACTCTGTTCCACAGTGCGGCAACCGTGTTTGAGCACTTCTTGTTTGAAGGATTGCCGCCCGTGGGCTGAGCCGGGAGTGCGAGCTGCTTCGCCCTGCACCCACCTTGAATGCACCATTCAACTTTCAATGCCCTGCTTTGCACTCATCTGCAGGCGCGGCGCCCCTGGCTGAGCCGCGAGGAGTGCGAGCTGCTGGACCTGCAGAAGCAGATGGAGGAGGAGATTGTGGAGCAATACAAGCAGGTGGGTGGGGCTTGCCCAAGAAGGAAGCATATAGGAACTGGGTCGCTGGTTGCTTGCTCTGGAAGGGGTAGATTGTGGATGCTGCCGGTGAAGTCTCATGCTGCCACTAGGGTTGCCATGCCCGACTCACCGTGCTCCTGCCCCTGTCCTGTGGCCCCGCCCACCGCAGGCGGAGCGCATCATCGGCGAGCGGCACTGGAGCGACGGCACCGTCAAGTGAGTGGCCGCCTGGAACAGCTGTGTTCGCGCCCATTCCTTGCGATGCACCCGTGCACCATTCTGCTTGTTTTGGCCTTGACATCTCCATGCTGTGCATGCTATCCAGGTGCCTGCCGCATGAGTTGCCCTGCCCCCTGCAAGTACCTGGCCGAGCGGCGGCCCGGGCCTGCCCTCCTACCTATTCCCTTCCCTCACGACGTTGTGCTGTTTGTAACACTCACCAACCTCCCTTGCTCCCTGCCCAGGTACCTGGTCAAGTGGCGGCAAGTGGCCTGCTTTACTGCCGCACCAATGTCCCAACCTGTGCCTTTCTGAAACACACTCTGCTGCCCCCCTTTCCAGGTACCTGGTCAAGTGGCGGGGCTGCCCTACTGCGGCCTTTTGACCCCACAATGCATGGTTTCACCTGCCTGCCGCCTTTGTTCCATCATTCCTGCAATCCAGGTACCTGGTCAAGTGGCGGGGCCTGCCCTACTGCGAGGCCACCTACGAGACGGCGGAGCAGCTGGAGGGGGTGGGGCAGGGGCACCACGTGCGCGAGTTCCAGGTGGGCTGCTCTTGTGCTCTTGAAGACGATTGCAGGCCCGCAGTTTGCCCCACCCTATCACCAAATGCAAGCTGATGTCGCAAGGACCTGTCCTTACTCACAGGACCGCGAGCGCCGCATCCTAAAGCTGCGGATGCACAAGACAGTGGGCGCTGGTATTCAATAAGTTTTCAACCACAACTCTGTTCACCGCAGGACCGCGAGCGCCGCATCCTGGAGTCGCGCAAGACAGTGGACGCGCAGCGGCGCGTGTTTGCGGAGCAGGGCCACCGCGCGCTCGACTCGCAGCCGGATTACTTGAAGGGTGAGCTGCGCAACGGTTTGGTCTTCCAGCATTCTTCTGGGTTGGAGCTTGGTGATTCGTGCTATACTTCTTGACTGATCTGTGGAGGAGCACATGCGTTTGCGGAGCAGGGCCACCCCGCGCTCGACTCGCAGCCCGACTATCTGGAGGGCAAGGCGGTGCTGCGTGGCAGTGCTGCTCCAGACGTCTGAGACATGCCGGCACGCTTGCTGGGCTGGAGTGCTTGGCGGTCTTAGTGCCAGCTTGCCGGTGCACGCTTGTCACCTGCTGCCTCAACTCGGTGCGGCATGTGCCCTCCCACAGGCGGCAAGCTGCGCGGCTACCAGCTGGGCGGCCTCGATCACAAAATGGCCTGTGATATTACCTTGCCTCATTCAAGTCAACTGGCCTCCCCTTCCCTCAGGCGGCAAGCTGCGCGACTACCAGCCGGACGGTCCTCTCACTCCAACTTCATGAGTATCTTCCATAGTTGATATTTCTCAACCTTTTCCTCCTCCCACAGGCGGCAAGCTGCGCGACTACCAGCTGGACGGCCTCAACTGGATGATCTACTCCTGGAGCCGCGGCAGCAACGGTATCCTGGCCGGTGCGCGGGCAGGGCGGGTGTGGTGCTGTTGAAATTGCAGCCGTGGCAGCAGCGGCATAAAGGGCGGTGGGTGGCTTTGCTGGGTGGCTTTGCCGGCTTTGCAGCCGCGGCAGCAACGGCATACAGGCGGGCGGGTGCGTGCCTGCATCAGACTGCATTCGCGAGGTCATTTGAAAGTATGTGGGAGCGCTGGGTGGCGATCACCTTCCTTGCAACACCTTCCTATGAAAACGCCTCCCTCCTGCCCTGCCATTGCAGACGAGATGGGGCTGGGCAAGACGGTGCAGTGCGCCTCCATGGTTGGTGCGTTGCGATGTGGGGCGCTGCGGGGTCCTGCATCTGTGCGCCGACTGGCGCATGCACCTTGCCGAGTGGTGGCGAGCGGTGTGCCATCTGTGCCGACGCAGCAGCCTGCAAAGCGGCCTGCCAGCCTTGAGCGGCCTTGAGGCAGCCTCCCCCGCATGGCTCCCTCCCCTGCCTTGCCACAGGCTACCTGTCCAAGGTGCAGCAGAAGAAGCGGCCTTGTCTCTCTCCCTCTCACACATCCTGTTGTTATTCCCTCCCGCCCTCCCTTTCCTGCCTTGCCCTCAGGCTACCTGTCGGAGGTGCAGCAGATTGCAGGCCCCTTCCTGGTGGTGGTGCCCCTGTCCACCGTGCCCAACTGGATCAGGTGCGCTGGGCAGTGCTGCGCAGCGCAGTGCTGTGGTCGCCTGCTCTGCAGTCCTGCGTTGCCGGGGGAATGATCTGCCGGTTGTGTCTGGTGTGTTCCACAACAGCACACAGTGTGTGGATTTGGGTGTAAATGCCACACAGTAGGGTTCTGTCTGACCCAGCTTGCCTAGACCAACCCTGTGCAGGGAGTTCCGCAAGTGGATTCCCTCCGTCAACACTGTTGTGTACGTGGGAGACGCACAGTCGCGCGAGGTGGGTGCGGTGCTGTGTGCGTCAATCGAAGCGCTCAGCTGTGCACGTCCAGCCCATCGCATGAACACTTGCACCTGGCGGTTGCACTGCATGCGAACAAGCTGGGCCGAACACCAGATCCATCCATATGCTTGGCACCTCACCTGCCCGCAGGTGCTGCGTGCATTCGAGTGGGAGACTGGCAACCCGGCCGGCCGCCAGGTGCGCACTGCTTGTGCGACAGCGCGCCTGCCAAACATTGTCTCGTCTTCATGTCTGCTGCGCAAGCCTGGGCGGGGCCTGTGTGCAGCAAGCCCAAGCGCATGTGCTGCTCAAGCAGCCCAATCCGGATTCCCGGATTGCTAGAGGCTGCGCTAGGGCATGGTTTGCTCTGCTAAACACTGCCGCGGACTCCCTGTTTTCCCGCTGCAGTACAAGTTTGACGCGCTGATCACCACATATGAGATGGTGCTCAAGGACGCCGACGAGCTCCGGCCCATCAAGTGAGGGGGGGAGGGCCTGGCTACGGCTGCTGGCGGCATCGTTGCATGCGCGTCCATTGCCGTCTCATGCATTCGGCCGGTTCGGCCTTCGGAAGCGTGTGCTTTTTTCACCCTGTGCTCCCGCGCAAGGGTCTTGATCTAGCACGTGGAAAGAAAGAAGCTGCCCCCCTGCAGAGCATTGCTTTGCATTAAAGCCAGCTGAACCGTTTCATCACCCCGGGCAGGTGGGCCTACATGATGGTGGACGAGGCGCACCGCCTGAAGAACGACGAGAGCGCGCTGTACAAGGTGCGGGTGCATGGCTTCGCTTCTGCTGCTGTCTCCGCTGCACTTGCCAGCGACTATTTGTGGCTGCCACGCGTATCTCCTGACCGCCCCTGTGCAGAGCGTGGGGCTGATTGGCTGAGCCTTTGGAGCCTGAGTCATCGACCATTCCTAAGGAACATGCCTGCCCATGCTTCCTCAAGCTGCCTGCGCTCCTCCCCCTCCCTGCACCACCCTCATCAGGAGCTGATCCAGTGGAGCTTCCAGAACAAGCTGCTGGTGACGGGCACGCCGCTTCAGGTGCGCTCGCATGGGAGCAGCAGGCACAGCGGCGGCTGGTTTGCAGCCCTTAGGTGCACCGTGCAACCATTCAGCAGGCGCACTGGCACGCCAATCACTGCGTGGGCTCCTGGCTGCGCTGCGTGCATATCATTGCAGCGTTGGAGGGGCGAGTGTTGGTGGTGCACAACCGGTTGGCTCTGAGCCCGCTTCTTCCCGTTCTCAACCACTCTCTTTTGGGATGGAACGTGCAACTGAAATGCCCTGCCTGTATGCCTTCCTCCCTCCCAGAACAACATCAAGGAGCTGTGGGCGCTGCTACACTTCCTGCACCCCGAGAAGTTCCCCGACTGGTAAGTGAAGGGCAGGGATAGCTCAATGCAGTGCGGATCAGTACACTGCTTTTGCTGAATCAAGCACGCGGGGACCGTGCCCCACGTACTCCGCACAGCATGATTCGGTTAGGTAATTTTGGGCACTCCACCTACTTCCTGTGCAGCGAGGACTTTGAAGCGGACTACAACATGCAGGACCCCGAGTCGGTGCGTGCCCGCAGCCGCCCCGCCTGGCACTGCCTGGCAATACGCGCTGAGCGGGCAGTGCGGGCAAGAAGCCAGCTGCACTTGAGCAAGCACCTGCTTGTGCAGAGTGAAGAGCACATTGCCAGGCAGGAACGTGCGCAGTTGAGGTTGAAAGGCAGCCCCTGTTGGAATGTACCTCACCGGCAGTTGTCCGCCCCCTTCGCTCCTGCCCCGCAGGTGGCCCGCCTGCACGCCACGCTGCGCCCCCACCTGCTGCGCCGAGTCATCAAGGACGTGGAGAAGGTGGGGAGCGGTTGTTTTTAGCCAGCTTTCCTGGTTGGTTTGGTTGGTCGTGGGCGGCGCACGCATGTCGTGCTGGAGCCTTGCAGCTGCTGGTGGACTTGCTGTGCAGCATACAGGCGCACCTGCCAATCCTCTCCAGCAAGCCCTGACCGCAAGCAGGCCCTGCAGGCTGATTGGCTCCCTGCGCTCCATTCAGGCATTTCGTGTTATTTCAGCCTCCACTCCTTCCCCCTGCACAGTCGCTGCCCCCCAAGCACGAGAAGATTCTGCGGGTGGGCATGACGCCGCTGCAGCGCCAGTACTACCGCTGGATCCTGACCCGCAACTTCAAGGAGCTGAACAAGGCAAGGATTCAAGTATTCTAAGCTGGTGCTTGGGTGGGGTGCTTGGTAAGAGCCTGTTTTGTTGGGTGCATTAGCAGCGGCTCTTCACCTGCAACTTCAAGGAGCTGAACAAGGCGAGCAGGGCACTGGGTTGTGTTGGGGTGCTTTGTGAGGCGAACACAGTGTACTGGGGTTCCTGATAGGGCGAGCGGATTGGGTTGTGCCGCTGTGTGTGATCCTGCGCTTTTCGCTGCGGCTCATCCTTGCAGCATGCCGCGCGGGCTCCTACCACTTCTCTGCGAGCTGCGCACCCCGACAAAGCTTCCACTCTGCTCACACCTTCCCGCTCCCCTGCTGCCTGTGCTCCTCCGCAGGGCGCGCGCAGTCAGCTGAGCTTGCTGAACATCCTCGTGGAGCTGAAGAAGTGCTGCAGTGAGCAGTGTTGGGTGTTGGGCGTGAAAAGCACTGAGAGACGCGAACAGGATACGCCCATCATGAGCCACGCCATGCAGTGCGCTGCACTCCCCTCCCAAGTTGAGCAGCATGGGCTCACCCCTGTGGCCCACTGCCTGGGCTTCCCTCTCCCCCTGCCCTCCCGCAGACCACCCCTTCTTGTTCCAGTCAGCAGAGGTGCGCTGGCTTGGCGGGCCAGGGAGGCAACGCCTGCGCCTCGTAACTACTGCGCAGCTCAATGCTGGCGCACCACAACCCGCCGCGGCTGCTCAACTTCAGGGATATGCCAAACGAACCAAGCTGACTGATCTCATCTGCATCGCAAGTTTTTTTTTTGCGTTTTCCTTCAATTTATCCCGACAGGAGGAGTACCGTCTGCGGGCGGGCGGCGACGACGACGTGGCCACGCGCCTGGTGGTCACCTCGGGCAAGATGGTGCTGCTGGACAAGCTGCTCAAGCGCCTGCACGCCACGGGGCACAGGTGCGGGCTGGGGCATCAAAACAAGGCATGCTTGTTCTATTCGCTGAAGATGGTCTGTCGGCTGCTGGAGCTGCTCAAGCGCCTGCACGCCACGGGGCCAGGTGGGGAGGCTGGGTTGCTATGTGCTGCATCGCACGTCAATGCAGCACGGGTCTGCGCAAGGCCGTTGGCCTCCATTGCTGGACAGGCAGCAACCAAAGTGCTCCCGACCCTATGTTGCCACATGTCATTGCCGCTGCAGGGTGCTGGTGTTCAGCCAGATGGTCCGCATGCTGGACATCATCAGCGGTGGGTGCAGGGTCATTCTGCAGGGGGCCCGGTAGCTGCTCTTCTTTGCGCCTGGCGCACACCCACTGCACAGGGCACCAGTTGTCCCCAAGCCCTACCCCTCCATGACGCTCCTGAACGGGAGACAACCCCTCCCTCCCTGCTCGTGTTCCTGTATCATGCACACCTGCTGCGGCCGCGTGCATTCCACACCAGCCTGCTGTGTTGATCGCTCAGCTAGGACCTGTTGAACACCCCCTTGGCCATGCAGACCTGACGCGGCTGCACGGCTTTGCGCACCAGCGGCCTCCTGAGCCGTCTGCTTGTTCAATAGCGTGGGCCTCTCTCTGCAATGCCCATGCAGACCTGATGCGGCTGCGCGGCTTTGCGCACCAGCGGCTGGACGGCTCCACACCCGCCCACCAGCGCCACCAGGCCATGGACCACTTCAATGCGCCCGGTGGGTGGCGGGGTGCTTTGTGGGGGCTGGATGCTAGAGCTTCTGGTGACCGTGTCAGCAGCAGGCACGCATGCAACAAGCATGTGCTGCTGACTGGCATGCATGGCTCCAGGGTTGCGTGCATGTGTGCTGTCGTGGCTGGCAACTGGGTACCTTCCACGCCTCGATTACCTGCAGGCTCCCCCGACTTTGCTTTCCTGCTGTCCACGCGGGCGGGCGGCCTGGGCATCAACCTGGCCACAGCCGACACGGTCATCATCTTCGATTCGGGTGTGTAATTGATTTCGCATGTTATGTGTTTGTCTTGCGGTTCGCAACACGGCAGGCAGGGCCATCATCTTCGACTCGGGTGCGCTTCGTTTTTTTGGTTGTTGTTCCTCTCTCTTTCGCACGCCTGCTGCTGTGTGGACCAGACCACCATGTGACCGCCCAACTCGGGTGCAGTGTGCTAGGCGCCAGGCCTACCGAGGTGCCTGGCTCTGTGTGAGACAGCCTGTCACACCTGGGCCTCGGTCCTCTCTGCCCTGCAAGCAGACTGGAACCCGCAGAACGACCTTCAAGCCATGTCGCGCGCGCACCGCATCGGCCAGAAGGACACCGTCAACATCTACCGGTGCGCGCCTGCCCTGTGCGGCTAGTATGTCCAGCTGCCAATCCAGTTCGTGGTTTTCAGTTGCTGAGAAGGACACCGTCAGCATCTACTGGTGCGCGCCTGCCCTTATGCCGTGCTTGGCGTGCCGCCGCTTATCTGATCACCAATTGTTGATTCTGGAAGGACCTGCCAACCAGCCGGTTTGGACAAACGCCAACCTCTGCTCCTCTCTGCGCAGGTTTGTGACAAACGACATTGAGGAGGCCATCCTGACTTGATCCCTGTTTATGAAGCCCTGGTTTCTGACTGCTCTGCTCTTCCTCCCCCTGCAGCTTTGTGACGAGCGGGAGCGTGGAGGAGGACATCCTGGAGCGGGCCAAGCAGAAGATGGTGCTGGACCACCTGGTCATCCAGGTGGGGCCGGTTGAACAAATGAACACATTTTAGGCATGCAACTGTTCTTGTTTGGAGCAATCGCACAGAGGTGGTGCTGGACCATCTGGATGACCAGGTGGGTGGGGAAGAGATTGAATGACTGGAGAATGTTTGGCAGTGCTGCTCTTTGTTTGAGTGCCGCACAAAGGTGGTGCTGGACCACCTGGTCATACAGGTGGGGTTGGGGGGGCAGGAATTGGTAGAAAGAATGCGCCGGTGTGTCTGCAGGCACACAGCATGCTTATCTGGCTGGGACGCTGGGGTTTGAACCGTTGGCTCCACCATGGTCGTGGGCAGGCCCCTACATTTTGCATATGCAGCCTGCACTGTATCACCTGCAAACACCCCAGTCAACCCGCAACTAGCTGTGCCTGTTCAAAATCAAATCCCCAACCGGAAGCTTTGTGCACGCTTGACCACCAATCCCCATTTTGCCTCCCCCCTTCCCTCTCCCATGCAGCGCATGGACACCAGCGGGCGCATGGTGCTGGGCTCAGGCGGCGGCCAAGAGCAGGCCAAGCAGATGTTTGGCAAGGTGTGGAGGGGTGGGAGAATCATGGGAACAATTGTGGGGTGCTATGCATGTGCAATGAAAGCGGCAGGCCAAGCAGACGTTTGGCAAGGTGTGGAGGGTGGAACCGTGCAATTGTTGTCGCTGACAGGCCTGTGCTCACTTGCGCTGCATTCGGGCGCTGCATTATTGCCTCTCAAACGTTTCTTTCCACAGGAGGAGATGGCGGCCATCCTGCGCTTTGGCGCCGAAGACCTGTTCAAAGACAACCCCACACATTCTACTAAAACTACTAAAGCTGCACATTGTACTTCTGCAGGAGGAGATGGCGGCCATCCTGCGCTTCGGCGCCGAAGATCTGTTCAAGGACGATGCTGCAGCGGAGGAGGCGCGCGGCCAGGCGGTGGTGGAGGAAGATTTGGACGCCATTCTGGAGCGCGCAGAGGTGAGAGCGTGCACCCGAGTGTCGCTGGGGCTGCTCTACTGGATGGTATGCGCTGCCCGGTTGTTTTTTATTGTTGGCTGAGGTGTGCTGCTGGCAAGACGGTGGCGGAGGTGGACCTGGACGCGATTCTGGAGCGGGCAGAGTCCACACCTGAAATCCAGACTGGCCTTGCTGCTGCTGAATGGCCGGTCCCAGGCTGGTGTGAAACCACACCAAACTCACACTCCTTCCCTACCCGCCCCTTTCACAGCTAGTGCATGATACGGGCGAGGCGCACGGGCAGGCCCCTGGCCGCATGGGCGAACTGCTGGGCCAGTTCAGCGTGGCCACCTTCAAAACCAGTGAGCATTTTGGGGGCTGGACTCATTCCTTGCACGCACGCAATGCACTCCGCCGGTTGAGACAGCGTTCAGCCTTGGGGCAGCGTGGCGCGCTGCGGCGCCGCTCCAAGTCTGGCCGCCCTGCAACATGTACTGCTCAGTGGCACCAAGCTGCCAATTGAGTGGCCTCAAGTGCTCAACGCACCAACTCCTCCTGCCCCTGCAGGCGAGGACGACGCCGCCTTCTGGAGCAGGCTCATCCCCGAGGACCAGCGGCCACAGAAGCAGGCGGAGGTGGTGAGCACGATGCTGTGCCTGCTGTGCCTGCTGTGTGTTGGTTGCCTGCTGCGCGCTGTGCCAGCGGGCGCTGGTTGCCGGCTGCGGTTATGCCTTTAGGGGTAAGGCAGCTCCGCGCAGACTGGCCCATGATATGCAGAGACAGGAGGTGGCGGCAAGATTGCATACCCTCCACGCTCGCCCTGCCCTGCTGCGCCCTGCTGGCCATGCCCATGCCTGCAGCCGCTCTTCGCTCTGTCTTCCTCAGTCGCATTCTCTCGTTCACGATATGTTCTGATGTCCAAACTGGTATGCCCTGATGCACTTAATACTTAATCCTTACTGGTCAAACCCTGAATGCTCAAACCACCCTGCTGCCTGCCTGCGCAGCTGGAGGCGGGGACGCGCGCCTCGCGCATGCGGCAGCCGCTGGACCAGGAGGTGGTGGCGCTGGCCTTTGACGATGCGGAGCCCAGGGTGCGTTTATGGAGCGCCTGTCAGTTGTTTTGCCTCAGCTGCGTTAGTGCCGTTGGGAGACGGTCTTCCGCAGCACGCATTGCAGCTGCTGAGCACACGATAGTCCTGGCCTGGCAAGTTGGATGATGGCCTGTGCAGTTGCCTTGCGTGCCGCGCTTGCTACATGGCGATAACCCCTTGCAAACTGTGCGGCCCTCTGTGGCCTGCCGCAGGGCGCGGGCGGCGCGGCCTACCACCCCGGCGGCAGCAAAAAGAAGAAGGGTGAGCAAAAATGCTGTGGTGGTGAATGCAGGGCGGGCACAGCCGCATAGCTTGGCATCTACACAACGGTCTGGGCTGGCAGCAAGCTGGGGTTATGATGTGCCACCCCCTTGAACCCACCCACCAGCTCAATCCACCTCCCCAGCTGCCCCCCGCCCACTCTTCCCAGGCGCGGCGTCCGGAACACGCGGCAGCGGGCCGCAGCCGGGTCCCCCGGTGGAAGGTGCCATGCTGCGGGTCGACATCTGGCCGCCTGAGGTGGACTCTGTGGGCAACCTGGTGGGCCTGGTGAGTGAGAAGCAGTGCAAGCCAGATCACTTGGGGAGGGAGTTGATGTTGGGCTGTGCATCGACAGCTGGCTGCCTGTGGTGGACTCTGTTGGCAACCTGGTGGGCCTGGTGAGTAAGACGCAGGGCTGGCTTTGCGTGTTCTGCCGAGGAGGGGATTTTCACCATGGCCTTGGCGAGAAACGGGAGCACGCCTCACCAACTAATATGGGC
>VFQQ010001433.1_pt1 | contig 33019 bp, 62 predicted proteins | sample 3512341 | NCBI WGS metagenome assembly VFQQ01 (sample SAMN10412373, study PRJNA504923) | tailings metagenome | isolation source: Relicate 2 Philex TSF1 revegetated site | place: Philippines: Tuba, Benguet | collected 2017-08-29 | reverse complement strand
CAGGTCAAAGCCAGGGCAGCCAAAGGCAGTACAGCCAAAACCTTAGGGACACCCTTGCTGCCTCACCCGGCACTTCCTCTGCGTCGGCATCACGCGGCCGCTTGCGAGAGGGCTGCGCTACTGCTGCCGCTGAGGGCACCAGCAGTGTGCCGCCAACGTGCGCCTGCTTCTTGCTGCCGCTGCGCGTGCCGCCGCTGCACGTGCTACGGGCAGGCGGGCGGCCAGGCGCAGCAGTGGGCAGCGAGAGCGGGGGACCCGCCGGCGCCGCCGACGAGCGGCGGCCGCCCTTGGCGGCCGGCTGCTGCTGCTGCTGCTGCTGCTGCTGCTGGTTGCGAGCCAGGCCCTCCTGGTACAGGCTGGCAAAGGCGCCGTGCTTATTCTTCTCTGCTGCCGTCAGCGGCGGCAGTGCCAGCGCCTGCTGCTGCTGCTGCTCCTGGCTGCGGTTGGCGGGAGCGCTTGCAGGTGGCCTAGAGCGCCGCCGCTTGGCGCTGCCCTGCCGCTGCTCGCCGCCTGCTGCCGCCTCAGCTGCTGCTGTGCCAGAGCGCGGCTTGCGCACCTGCTGCTGCTGCCGCCGCCGCTGCCCGCCTGTGGCAGGGCCGGCTGCTGCAGGCATCTGCGGCAGGGGGTGCAGCACGGTGCCAGCAGCTGCCGCACCCTCTGGCGTGGCGGGCTCTGCAGGCAGTTTAGGAGTGCAGGCATAAAACAAAGCAGTCGGCGCGAAAGTGGTGAAATGCTGTGATCTCCTCAAAATGTGCACAGGTTGAGAAAGTCAAACCACATGAGCACCCAAAACCTCAAACGAGACTCACCCTCCTCTGAATCTGAGTCAGAGCTGCTGGCGCTCTCATCAGAGCTGCTGCTGCTGCTATCGTCCGAGCTGCTACTATCGTCTGAGCTGCTGTCGCTGTCGGAGCTGCTGCTGCTGTCGTCGGAGCTGCTGCTGCCCGACCCGCGGTCTCCATCTGCAGCACCGCCCTGGGACTGCTGCTGCTGCTCTGGCGCCTGCTGCTGCTGCTGCTGCTGCTTGCCGCCTGCCGAGGCGCGCGGCCGCTTCTGGCGTGGCTGCTGGGCTCCTGAAGAGGAGCGCCGCTTGGTTCCAGCGCGGCGCTGCGACTTCCTGTTCTCCTGGATCTCCTGCATCCGCTGCGCATAGTCCTCCCGCCAGGGGTGCGGCGGGCCCGGCTCAGCGGGCGCCTCGTCGGCGCCGCTGGCGTCTGCTGGGGCGGCCTCCACTGCTGCAGCTGGCCCACTTGGCGTGCTGCCCGATGCTGCTGCGGCTGAAGCGGCTGCTGCGGCTGCTGGAGCAGCGGCTACTGCTGCTGCTGGGGCTGATGCTGCTGTTGCTGCTGCTGGGGCTGCTGCTGGGCTGGGCTCTGCCGCTGCCGCAGGCACGGCTGCGCCAAGCGCCGCGCCGCCTGCCGCTGCCTCTGCCTGCTCCCTAGCCATGGCCGTCAGCCGCTGGGCCTCGGCCGCAGCGGCCCGCCACGCAGCCGCAGCACGCTTGTGCCGGTCCTTAGCCCTGCCGCCCGTGGTGCCAGGGCAGTCGCGCTTGACCAGCACCATGATGCTGCACGGCAGCTCAGCAGCGGGCCGCAGGCCGCCCTTGCCGTTGGAGGCGGCGGCTGCCAGCTGCGGGCAGAGGCTGCCTGGAGTGCCGTCTGGCCGGCTGAGGCGCAGCAGCGCCAGCGCCTCGAAGTGGAAGGCGGACAGCAGGGTGTCGAGGCGGGTGGCCTTGCCGTACGTCTCCATGCCGGTCAGGGCGCGGATGGTGGCCAGCAGCACAGCACCCGGCAGGTCGCCCTGCAGTGGAGTGGTGTGATGGATGGAGAGAGCTGGGTGAGTGAAGCTTGCAGGCCCCAGTGGGCTTTAAACAAGGCAGCAGCAGCTGCTGCTGGGCAGCTGCACGAGAGAGTGTGTGTTCGTGCACCCGGTGCCCACGCCTTGCAGGCCTTGCAGGCTCCCTGGTGCATTGCAACCTGCCCCCAAGCTTGCTCTCAGCCCCAGGGCACCCAGCCGCACCTTGTGAGCCTGCAGCAGGTTCTTCAGCACCTCCAGGCCCACGAAGTCTGTGTCCACCGCCATGGGGTGCAGCGCGCTGTGCACCAGGGTGAGGCAGGCGCGCAGCGAGGGGCGGCGCAGCGGGTGGCCCTTGGGCAGCACCTCCACGTGCCAGGCCGTCTGGTAGTCTGCATGGATGGCAAAGAATAGGGAGGCAGCAGGGTTGGTGCAGCACACCTGGGATGGGGCTGGACAGGGCCTGTTAAGGGCTGGAGCAATGCAGCAGATCTTGAGCGCCCGCCCACAGCTGCAGGGTGCGCAAGTCGATGGCCGCCTGCACTTCAGCCTGCCCGATCGCCATGCAGCAGCTGCTTGGCTGCACCTGCCATGCATCACACCCTGGAGCCGCTACAAATGTGCGGCAGCCGGCAGCCCGGCGGCACAAACTGCGGGCAGTGCACTGACCTGCGTAGATGTACCGCGCGCCCTCGCCCATGGCCAGCAGCGCGATGCCGGGCAGGTCGGGGAAGATGTAGGCCACCATGTCAAACTGCACGTCCAGCAGCGCAGACAGAGCCTGCAGGGGAGGGCAGGGGGGAGGGGCGCGGCGGAGCAGGGTTGTCAGCACAGCCTGCCGTGCAGCCCTGCACTGGAGAATGTGCAGAGCACGAGGGCAGCGCAGCGCAGCCTTTGGAAGGTTCCAAAGTTTTCAGCCAGGATGGCAGCGCCTTGGCCTCGCAGCAGGGGTCACACTGACCAGGCAAACCCACCCTGCCAGTTGGCTGAGCTGGCACAGCCGTCAGCTGAGCTGGCACAGCCACCATGTGGCACCAACCCATGCACTGATCCAGACCCAGAACCAACCAGATGGCAGGCCCACCTCAGCCAGCTCAACATCCATCACATGGTGCATGGGCTTGCCGGGCTTGTAGCGCGCGCCGCCCACGCCCGTCAGCTGCGCCTGGAAGGCTAGGTCCCACACCACAGTGGGCGCGTCTGGGTCAAAGCGCTCCCGCTGGGCAAACAGCAGCATGCCCACGGTGTCGCTGCTGGTGACTGGCGACAGCGGCACGTCGCCGCGCTTGTTGGGGTAGCTGAGCAGGCGCCACAGCACGGCGCACTGCCGCCGGATGGCCGCCTCGCAGGCAGCCACCAGCTCCGCCTGGCGCGAGGGGCAGCCGTTGACGTGCTGCGGGGAGCCAAGGAGGCGCAGGCGGGGCAGTTTCATGTCGGCTTGAGCAAACTGGCAGGCATGGCTCAACAGCGGCAGGCAGAATGCAGCAGCGCCAGCAGCAGCCCAGCCAGCCAGTCATACAGGCCCTCCACACTGCATGCAGCCATCCACGCCCGAAGCAGGCCGCAGGCGCACCTCGCAGCAGCTGCGCGGGATGTTCAGCTGCGCCGCCAGGGTGTCTGCGTAGGAATCCCACATCGCTGCCACCTGGCCGGCCCTGCCCTTGCCCTGCTGCCGCGCCTCATCCACCGCCTGCCTGCAGGCCTGCCGCACCTGCTGCACAATGCCCGGCAGCTTGCCCTGCCGCAGCGCCTGCCGCAGCGCTGCCTCCAGCTGGCCCACATATGCCTCCTTCTGGTAGGCATAGCTGGCGGCGTGCAGCTCCAGGGCTGTGCGCACGCTCTGCAGGTGCTGCTGCACCTCATCCAGCAGCTCATCCAGCCCTCCGCCTCTGCTGCCTCCGCCGCCAGCTCAGCCGCCAGCTGGCTGACCGCCTGGTGGGAGCGCCGCCGGCTGACCCGCTCTTTCCGCACAGCCTGCTGCTTGGCGTGCTGCGCGCTGGGCGCCGCCTCTTTGGCGGCCTCGCCCTTGGGCTTGCCCCGCAGCTGCAGCAGCACGCGCTTGGCGCGCTCAATGGCCACCTAGGCCACCGAGATGGCGTCTGTGGGGTCGCAGTTGCTCAGCACCACGGGCGCAGGCGCTGGCGCCAGCAGCCCAGCGCCGATGAGCATGTTCACCCACCACTGCGCCTGCCACACGCTCATGAAGCCGGGAAAGATGACCGGCAGCATCGTGGCGGGATCCAGGCCATGGATGCAGCACATGGTGCCTGCGAGCAGGGCATGGAGGGTGAAGGGAGGGGCATGGGGCAGCTGATCAGCATCGGCATTCCAGCGCTTCGATGAGGCAGCCAGCATCGTGGCGGCGGATCAAGAGGCGGCGGCGACGCCCACGGCAGCTGCCCTGGCAAGCACAATGCTGGCAGCTTGCCCTCTTGTGGCTGCAAGAGCGCACCTGGACCGCTGGCTGGGGGCGGGGAGGCTGTCAGACCCGCAGTCACCGGGGTGCTGCTGCCGTTGGCGCTGCCGCCCGCCGCCGCCGCCGCCGCCGCCGCTGCAGCACTGCTGCAGCAGCGCCTCAACTCTGGTCGCCCCGGCTTGAGACGAGGCTGGCTGCTGGCCTGTGGTTGAGGGGCTGGAAGGGCTCACGAGGTGCAAGCTGGCCTCAGTGTGCGAGTGTTCTGGAGCGACGGCGGCGGCTTGGGGCGGTCCAAGGCTGTATCTGGGCCGGTAGGGTGGGTGAGAGGGCTGTGCTGGCGCTGGGGGTGGGCTTTGGGTCGCCCCGCCGCCAGCGCCGCTCAGCGCTGACAATGCACGCCGCCGCCGTGGCCAGCATGGGGAGGGATTCCTGCTGCGCCGCACTTTGGCCGTTCCTGCCCTGCCAACTGTGCATGTTACATTGAATGAAAGCGTGAGGGCAGAGCTATAATGAAAGGCAGACTGGTAGAGGGGGGCATGCAGGGAAGCCGCATAGGGTCAAAGGGCAGCAGCGCCGGGCGCACGAAGCGGCAGCGGCGAGCAAGTGCCGCCTCGCTTTCAGCTTAGTGCTTTGCCACGGTCTCAAGCACAGACCAGTACTGAGGAAATGTCTTGCGCGTGCACCCCGGGTCGAGGATGACGACGGGCACGCCGCAGCAGGCGACGAGCGAGAAGGCCATGGCCATGCGGTGGTCGTCGTACGTCTCAATCTCGATGTTGGGCTTGACCTGCGCAGCGAATTCCAATGATTTCAGCCAGCAGTAGACATGGTGCAGGGGGTGGGAGTTGATGGTAGCGGGCATGCAGCCATCAGGCGGAAGCTCAAGCAATGTGGGCCGGCGGCCGCCCCGCCGCGCCAGGCGGGGGTGGCAGCGTGCAAACCGTAGCCCGCTCTATTTTGCCATTGCAGCTCCTCAAACAGCGACAGAACACATCCCCGGGCGCGGTGACGATGCATGAGCCATGGCCCAGTGATATGAAATATTGCACAACATGAAAACGATCCGCACCTCCCTGGGCGGGCTGATGACGCAGCAGTTGCCGCCCCCGCTTTGCAGATAATCGCATCAGTGTTTAAATTCACACCTGGCTGCTAGAAATATCAAATAGACGCACCTCCTTGGGCGGGGTGATGACGCAGAAGTCGTGGCCCTCCTCCACGCTCGCGCCCAGCTTGGTCAGCTCCGCAACAATGGCCTGCGCAGCACAGGGAAGGGCATGCAGACAGCATGAGCTGAGCGGTTTGATGCATGGCAGTGGACCGAGCAGCAAGAGGCGAGCTTGGTCAGTTGGCAGGCACAGATATCAAGGCGTTCCAGCGCTCAGCTGGGCGCAGGAAGCGCGGTGGAGTGCCTGCCCAGAAATTCAATTGCAACCTATTGTACCCACAACAAGGGAGGTAATCGCACCTTCATGCGCTCCGTCTCCTTCACGCGCCAGCTGTACACGTCGCGGATCGCGGTCTGCATACACAGCGGGGCATGAAGCTGGGTAGTCAGGAGAGCCAGTCAAATCAGCCACGTTAGCAGTGCCACCCATTGCTGCTGGCTGGTCTCCTGACTTGCATCAGCTCGGGCTGCACACAAGCAGCGACCTGTGTTCCCGCCGCACCTGGCTGTCCGCCAGCAGCGCCACCACATCCCCTACCACCTGGCCAGCAAAAGTCTGCAACCCGCGCTAATAACAAGGCTGAAGAAGAGTACAGCAACCCATGTCCCCCTGCGCACCTGGCCGTCTGCCAGCAGCGCCACCACGGCCGCGGTCATGGCGGCATCGGGGATGTCGTTGCAGTTGTGGTCAATCGCCTTGAGCTGGCCGCGGGGCGGGCCTGCAAATCAACAGGTAACACAAGCCAGCTGGCATCAGCAGGCACAGCATGCAGCAGGCGCGGCGCGTAAAGCAGGTGCCAGGGTGATCGTTCGCTCAGCGCTGGCCGCAGGCCAGGCCACCCGCCAACAGCGATCACCCCTTCTTCTCACCGGTGATGGTGATGGAGTAGGGCGCCCACTCCACCTTGGCGCCCATGAGGCCCATCACCTCGGCAAAGCGCACGTCGCCCTGTGGGAGGGAGAAGGGAAACAAAAGACCAGCAGGGCTCAGAGTCACGAGGCAGCAGGCAACACGGGATGCGGGGAAAGCAGGCAAGGGCAGGGGCTAACCCTGCCTGCATTGTATTATGCAAAGCCATGAGCAGAACCGAGGCAGTGAGATAGGTGAGCAGCCCACCTGCAGGGAGTCGGAGCCGCAGCTCCCCGACTAAAATAACCCAAGTCAAGTAAATATGCAGAAGTAATCCAGCCCACCTGCAGTGAGTCGGAGCCGCAGCCCTCCACGGTGACGGTGCCGCCCGTCATGGTGGCGCCCGCCAGGAAGTAGGAGGCTGCAAGACATTCGAACACAGGCAAATTAGGCAGGTTCAGAGCAAGTAGCGATTAGTTTGCAGGTTCACACAGTCGTCTGTCATGGTGGCGCCCGCCAGGAAGTAGGACGCTGCAAGCATTTAGACAAGGGCAAATCAGGCAGGTTCAGAGCAGATAACTTGCTTGATCCCACGGTGCCCGCAACTTGACAATCTCAGAAGTGGACACCCAGCACCAACTCGGCAAAGGTGCACCGAGCTTACCGGACGAGGCGTCTCCCTCCACGTACGCCATGCCAGGGCACTTCAGGCACACACATCAGTACAAGCACTAGCGGCAACGCTCACCAGACGAGGCGTCACCCTCCACGTACGCCATGCTTGTGACACCCAGTACCAGCAGCGACAGTGGCGCCCAACAACACTGGCCCCTGAACAGAAAGCTCAGCCCCTCACCAGACGAGGCGTCACCCTCCACGTACGCCATGCCGGGCGACTTGTAGGTCTGGCCCGAGGGGATGTGCATGTGCTGCAGGCCGTCCAGCTTGTTCACCTGGGCAGCAGTGGGGAGGCGCACACATTTCAGCGCAGCGGCGATGCCAGCTGCCTGCAACAGCACGCTTAACACGCGCTGTGACTGCAGCGTTGTGAGGCAGCAGGCTGTCCAGCGTGTTGACAGCACAGCACAGCACATTCAGCGCAGCACAGCGCAGCACGGCGCAGCGCGGCGCACCTTGACGCCGAAGCGCTCCATCAGCTTCACGGTCATGTCCACATAGGGCTGGGAGATGAGCTCGTCGCTGATCTTGATCTCAATGCCCTCTGCAAGGAAACAGACGAGTAAAAACGATGCAATATGACCAGATGTGTGCATGGCTGGGAGATGAGCTCGTTAATGATCTTGATCTCGATGCCCTCTGCAAAAGGAAATGGTTTGGATGACTGGATGTGATCTGATGTGCGTAAAGCAGCGCCGGAGGTGGCGTCGAGCGTGAACGTGTTCAACTGCAAGTACAGCACAAAGATTGGGCAGGATGCACCGAGCGCGGTGGAATGCAGCAGAAGTGGGGCGGCCCCGCGTGGCTTCATGTTATTAATCTTACAACCATCATGGTATGCTCAGTGAGTTTTTCGAATCATTAGCCAGCGGGCGTTTGGCGATCAGCAGCAGCAAATGCGCAGGGGATGCATGCCCTGGATATCCAGAAGTGCGAGCGCGCATGGGATGAGCGGACACAGCAGGCCCGGCAGACGCAGCAGGCGCAGCAGGCACAACAGGCGCAGCAGGCACACCAGGCACACCAGGCACAGCAGGCACAGCAGCTCACCAGAGCCGGTGGCCAGGGGGGCGGCCATGAGCAGGGCAGTCAGGTACTGGCTGCTGACAGAGCCGCTCAGAGACACCTGGAGAATGGAGGAGGGGGCAGGGCATGGGTGGCATGGGTGTGGGGTTGTGGCACACACAGCAGTTGCTGGTGAGCGCCAGCCAGCAGGGCGGGGCAGAGAGCCGCCGGAGTGTCCGGGGCTCAGCGCGAGACGGCAGCTGCAGAGTGTTTGCAGACGCAGTTCCACAGCCTGCCGCAAGTCCAGGTCTTAGCAGCAACCTTTGCAAGCTACTCTGTGCCTCACCTTGCCAGAGGGCAGGCCCTCAGCAATGACTGCCACGGGCGGGCATCCCATCACGCTGCACAGCACAACGCCAAGGCAGCAGAAGCAGTACAACGCCCCTGGTGCTGTCCCCACCCGCACCTTGCCAGAGGGCAGGCCCTCGGCAATGATCTCCACAGGCGGGCAGCCGGTGCCCATCGTGCAGTTGGCCTTCACGCCCAGCTGCACCAGGCCGTCCACCAAGTCCTGCAGATGGAGAGCAAAATTAAGACAGGTTGTTGAAAGGTTCGAAACAAACATTGGTTGATGGCCTTGGCACCCGGCTGCACCAGGCCGTCAACCAGGTCCTGTGCAGGGAAGGCAAGCAAAGAAAGGTTGCCCCCTTGCCGAAAGCGGCCGCTGCGGCATGCATACCAGCCCCATTCAGCCCCACTTGCTTGCAAGCCAAAGCGGCATCAAGTGCAGTTGGCGCCCAGCCTGGATATCGCACCTGGATGGGCCGCTCCCGCATGCGCGCCACGCCGTCCAGCACAAAGCGGCCACGGCCGGCGGCCGCCACCGCCGCGGTCAGCGGGCGCATGGCTGTGCCGGCGTTGCCCAGGAACAGATCAGCGCCCTCGGCTGCAATAAATGGACGCAAAGCAAATCAGGTTGGCAGCATTGGCAGCAGCAGCAACAGCAGCAGCGATCAACCAGCAGCAGCAGGGCGCACGCACAACCCACCACCACCAGCAGCAGCAGCAGCAGCAGCAGCAGCAGCAGCAGCAGCAGCAGCAGCAGCAGCAGATCAGCACGCACTGGGGAAGCGTCCGCCGCAGCCCTGCACGACGAGGCGGCTGTTGGCCCAGTCCTCCTCCAGCTGCACGCCCAGCACCTTGAGCGCCTCCACCATGTAGCGGATGTCCTCCGAGTCCTGCGGAATGCAAGTCGAAGTAGCAATGAGTTGTATTGAGCAGCTGCAAGAACAGTCGCACTGCTTTCAAGGTGAGGCTCAAGACCACTTGCCGATGGCTCACGGATCGCGGCGGAACACACACAATCGCGCTGGAGTCGTGTGGGTAGCACAGCTGTCCAGGGCATCCAATTCCAGCAAAATCAGCTCAGGCATCAGCTCAGGCATCAACAGAGGCATGCAAAAATGGCCAGCCAGTCCGTTCTGCCACTGGCACCCCAGCGCACCAGGATGTTCTCCACCGTGGTGGTGCCCTCCGCCAGCGCCGCCAGTAGCAGGATGCGGTTGGACAGCGACTTGGAGCCGGGCAGCTTGACGTGGCCCTCCACCACGCGCACGGGCTGGATGGTCAACGACTCGACGGCGGCGGGGGCCGCCGCCGCCGCCACCGCCAGGTGCTGCCGCCGCTGGCCGCGGGCTGCCGCTGGCCGCGCCGCCGCTGGCCGCGCCGCCGCTGCTGCCGCCGCTCGCTGCTGCACCTGGGCCGCTGCTGCGTGGGGAGCGGCGCGGGGCGCGCTCCAAGCTGCCGCATGGCGCTGCTGCTGCTGCTGCAGGGCGGCCGCGGGGACCGCCATCCGGGCTTGTGCGACAGCCATCGTGAGGATGGCGCTGCTGCAAGCGGGAATGCGCTGCTCGGGTGCCGCTGGAGGAAGGGGCGGGCGCTCGGGCTGCGCGGAGGCCGGCTGCAGGATAATTGGCGCGATCTGACGCACGCAGGAATGCCCTGCGCACTTGCCGGATGGACCCCATCCTGCCCTGCCCTGCTGGCCAGCCCCAATGAACTTGTGTCTCGCCGGTGCCCTGCACGCCTCACCGATCGCATTCTCAAATGCATGACAGCAGTTGATCATGCATGCATGGCACCACAACCCTGACCTGCCTTCGGAAGCCCTGCCGCCGCCCTTGCCGCCCTGGTGCTGGCCTTCTGCAGCTGTGGCTCCCTCTTGATCAGCAGGGCCTCAGCAATTGCAACAACAGCATGCTTCACACAGACCATCAGACACGCACAAGAAAAGAAAAACAGCGTCAGATGAAAGTGCGCTGGTCTGTGATCTGCAACTGCGGCGCCGCGCGGCAGAGGCGCCACAACACGACCGGCGGCGTTCTCAGAGAGTCCATGGCCACAACCCGCAGCTGTTTCATGCGCATCAGGACGCCGTCAATGCAGCTGTCCGTCAGCGCCAGCTGGGGGTTGTCCAGCACGCAGAGCTTGGTGAGGTTTGTTGCGGCAGAGAGCGCTGGCGGCAGCCGGGCAAGCGTGTTGCAAGGGAGGTGCAGAGCCTCCAGGCCTGCGGGACGCAGGGAGAAGGGCGGCATGCGCTGAGGAAGCCTGGCTAGCGCAGCGGCATGCTGTTAATTGGTATGGCCAGCTTGGGCCGCAAGCTCCCGCATGCCGCCAACACAAACAGCCCTGCTGCCACACACAGACAAGTGCAGCTCGGGTGGATAGCGGCCAGTAAGGCGGACACACTCACCGGTTAGGTACGGGCCGTCTGGCAGGTCTGCCAGCTTGTTGTTCTGAAGGCTGAGCCTCCTGAGTCCTGTGCAAGCCGCCACGGCGGGTGGCACCGGGTGCCCGCGGAAGCACCCAAGCAGGGTCAGGCTCTGAAGGCGCGGTGCCTGCTGCAGTAGCGCTGCAATGCCCGCCTGCGGGCCGCCGCCGCCCTCAAACTCGGTGACTGAGACCAGCAGGCGCGTCAGCTGGGCCAAGTGAGCACAGTTGAGCAGTGCGGCCGTGCGCAAGCGGCTATGGAAGATGGACAGGCTCTGCAGGGACGAGGGCGGCGTGCCGGCGGGCAGCACTGCCTCTGCAAGTCGCTGCAGCGATGGCAGGTGGTGGATGCCGTGCAGAGTGAGCTGCCGCGTGCCAACAGCTGGACTGCGGCCGCTGCCCTCGCATTTATCCAGCGTCGCACCAGCAATCTGCAAAGAGGGGCAGGCGTGCAGTGGGCTCTCACAGCAGTCGGCTGCCACCACGATGCCGGCCGCACGGCAGTCACGTGTCTCCACCAAGCCAACACATCCACCCATGCTGTCATGCAGCGGGGACCAGCAGCAGACCAGCAAAAGCCCCAACCGTACTCTACCTGCATGCAGCCATGCCACACGATGTCTCTCCCGCTGCCAATCTGCCATGACTCCAGAGCTGGCAGCCGCTCCAGCAGGCGCTGCACGTCCGGCCGCAAGTAGCCGTCTTGCCTGCTGTCCTCTTTCCACCTCAGGTGTGTGAGCTGGGAGATGCGCGGTAGCACGTCCAAGGGCGGGAGCGTGTCGCCGCTGCAGTCCAGCTCAACCAGTGCCAGCAGCTGCACCAGGGCTGCCAGCAGGCTGGCTGGCAGGACTGGGGACGCCAGCGCCAGCTGCTGCAGGCGCTGCAGGCGCGGCAGCACATCTGCTGTGCTTGTCGGCAACGAGCTGCCGCTTTCCAGCCACAGGCTGGTCAGCCTCGACAGCCGCCCCAGTGCTGCCATGGCTGCCTCATCCAGTGCTGGAGGGCCCCACAGGAGGCCCAATGAGGTCAGGGATGAGGGGCTGAGGTGCGACAACACATCGCGGGTAAGCTGCCAGTTGCTGCCGCACTCCTGAGCCATCCGCTGCAGTGCGCCGCATTCGCGTTTTCGCCGGCCAGCAACCTCCACCACACAGGCATCGATCACGATCAGCTCAGCCACAAAGCCGCCGATGCGCTGCAGCATTGCACGTTGGGTGCTGAACCACTGCGCCGACTGCCCAGCCTCGGCGGCGGCGGCCAGTGCCTTGCCGCTGAGCTCCACATAGCGCCACAGCGCTGGCTCTGAGTAGAGCACCCGGTGCCAGCGGCGGCACACCAGTGCCAGCGAGGGCTGCAGCAAATGGAGGGCAGGATGGGCGGACGTTGGGCGCGGCAACAGAGCGGGAAGGCGCCGATGCTTGCCGGGGCGGCGCCGCAGGCGGCGGTGACGATCGCCCTGCTTACCTCCGCCTCTGGACCGGCGGCCGCAAAGATGGCCCCGATCGTGGCATCTGGCAGCGTGTCAAAGGTCGCGGGGCGGGGCATTCGCTCAAACTTAGCGCGTCTTGAAGGCAACGACTGCGGCTGCAAGATGTGATAAGAGGTCGAACACACAGATAAACGACACGCCCGTTTTGGCCTCACTGCACCCTACACCGCACACCTGCCACCTCACCGCCGCCGCCGCCGTTGGGTGCTGCGGCTCGAAGAGAGCATTGCAGATATCCTGCCTATCGCCATGCACTCCACCTACAGCGGCCCCAAGCATTACATGTAGACAATTTCTAATTGAGGGGGTGGCTGCACACTTGCCCTCACTGCCCACTACCCTCCCGGCCGCCGCTGCCGCCGCCCGCCGCCTGCCGCTCCGCCGCCTGCTCCGCCTGCTCCCACACCGCAGCCTGCGAGCGTGACCCTCCCAGCAGGCGGCCCCACACCGGCTCCAGGTGCTTGTGCAGGTACATGCCAGCCACCATGGCTCCCGCAATGGTCAGGGACTGGGGGCCGGGGGCACCGACCGCCGCCACCAGCGCCGGCCCGGGGCACACGCCTGCAAAGGGACCGCCAGAGCACAACCATGCCTGTTTCACTGCATAGCAAGATTGCATGCCTAAGAGCTGCACTCACACCGCACACCACCGATGCAATGCAAGCCGTGCTGGTGCTGGCAGGCGGCCCGGCAGACCCGTTGCTGCACACGTTGCGCAGCCCACACAGCCCGCACCGGCCACTGCCCAGCCTGCATGGGGAGGGCACGGATGGCACAGGCGTCAGGCTTGGCATCGCAATAAAGCTGCCATGAGAAAGTCAGTGCTGAGTCGAGCAAGCACAGCCGCATGATTATTCCAAAACTGCCCCCTCACACCTGCTCCAAACAGGGCGCTGCCCACAAGCAGCGGCTTATCAATTGCGCTCTTTGTGGGCAGCGCAAATGCGGCGGAGCACAGGGGGCCCTTGCCCCTGTGGTGAGAAGGGAGCAGAGCGCGCAGTCTGGCTGTGCACACGACCACGGATGCACGAAAATGTGGCATCCACAAGGCTTGCTTGCAGTTGGTCAAGCAGAGGTAGCAAGCCGGCCAGGGCAGCAGCAGCGGTGCAGCCCCGCAGCAGGCCTGCACGGCGAGCAGCGCTTGCAGCGCAAGCCACAGCACAAAAAGAGCTTGCCTGCGCTTGAGATACTGAAATGTGGGCACCGTGATTGCCAGCGCAGACCCCATGACAAACATGAGCGAGGGATCCCAGGCAGTGACCAGCGGTGACAGGAAGCTGCACAGGACAGATCGGCGGGAAAGGGTTGTTCTTCAAGTGCAGGCGCTGGCAAAGCGGCCAGCAGCACCACAAGGCAAGGGGACGTTGCTGAGCCTACACACACCGCAGCATTCTGAATTCAGCCCCAGCAGGCGAATGCCACCAAGCGGGGACTCACCCAACGACTTTGCTGGGCTGGCACATGCCGCTGAGCGCCAGCCCCGCTGCAAAGATTGCACCGCTCGCAAACTCGGCTGCCTCGCCAAGTAGTGGCTTGCTGCTGGTCCCGCTGTGCGTGGCCGCCCCTCGCAGCAGCGCCACAGCAGCCAGGCTGCCTCCCAGCAGCGGCGCTGCGACCTGCCACTGCCCGCTGCTCAACAGAGCGAGGGAGGTAGTGGCTGCTGGGTCGACACCAGTCGCTGCAAGGCTGCCGGCCAGGGCGGCGGTTGCCACTCCCGACGCCATGAATGTGCCTATGGAGAGAGCAGTGGGGGAGATGATGTGTTTTGGCGAAAGCAGCTGGTGCTCCTGCAGGGCGCTAGCAAAGTGCTGCCCCACAGTTTGCGTGCAATGCCCCATGCACGCCACAAGGTGCATGAAGCACAAGAAGAGCCAAGCGGCCTGCAAGCAAGGCACAGGCCAAGCCACCCACGCCCGGCGCGCCTGTGGCAGCGAGGGAGCGGGGTGCCAGGCGGGCTATGCCGCACACACCATGTCCGCTCGTGCAGCCGCTGCCCAGGCTGGTGCCGACGCCCACCAACAGGCCTTCATGGAGAGGGCAGGGCGGGAGATGTGAGACTGCTGCTGGAGCTATTGTAATGCACGGAAGGGAAGGGCCAGTTGGGCGTGAGAAACAGCAATGCGGTGAGCCCCAGGCAAACCCGTTGCTTAGGGCGTGCTCCATTGTCAAGCAGGCATGTCGCCGTCCAACACCGCGAGCTCGATCGAGCGCCGCCGCTCACCTCCCACCGCCGCGCGCGCCAGGCTGTAGCTCTCTGGGAAGACGAAGAAGCCTTCCGGATAGAGGGACGCTGAGGCCAGGGCGCCAGCTGCCATGCCACCCAGGAATGCGTATCGCCAGCCCTCGGTCCAAGCGCCGCGGACCAGGCCGCCCACAATGCCTGATACGCCCAGGATGCGCCCCGTCAGGCCCAGTTTGGATGCGGCTGCAGGGGGGGTTTCGGTGCGAGAGCAGGTGGGTGAGCGGGTGCATCGCGGTACCAGCTGACCGCAACATCAGAATTGTAAGGAATGCTTGCAAGCTGCCAGGTCTTGCTTGGAAAGCGCAGGATGGTGGCAGCAGCAGGATTGGCGGCAGCAGCCGCCCGCAACCGCCGACGTACCGGCAAGGCCAACCAGTGCGCCTCCAGCGGCGCTGGCATCTGGCGTGAAGTGCAGCCCGCTGCCGGCCACTTCGGCTGCCGTGCTGGCTGCTGCCTCCTCCTGGCTGCGTCGGGGCGCAGAGGTATGCAGGCCGGCCGGCCAGCTAACTGCAGCGGGGACGCCGGCGCCGGCCTGCCGCCAGCCGGTGGGCGCAGCGGTGGTGAGGCCTCCCGCAGCGCCATCGTGCCCCAGAGCAGCCAGGGCGGCCCTCCAGGCCAGCTGGGGAGCCTGGGTGCGCGTGCCGCTCAGCATTGTCCGGCTTCTCTTCAGGCGGTGCGGCGCCCGCCCCGATGCTGTGTGAAGCGCAGCGCAGGCAACGATGCGATCGATTGATCGCCAGCATAACGTCATGCAGGGTTTGCCGTGCTGCGCTGCGCTGCGGCGGCCTGCCGCTGGGCTGCCGCCGCGGCCCTCACTCTGCATTGCCCGTAGCAAACATTTCTGGCATTGCTTCGCCTTGGAGGTGCTAGCACGTTAACATGACATCCATCCTGGGCGCGCTGGTGCCTGAGAAGCACCAGGCGCCGGCGGCGGCCACCCACCGCCAACAAAAGCGCAAGCCGCCGGATGGCAGCGGTGCAGTGGATGGGCGCAGGCAGCGTGGCAGTGGGCGAGGTGCCGGTGCCGCTGGTGACAGATCCCAAGGTGCCGTGAGCAGCATGGCAGTGGAGCGGATGCGCTGCCCGAGGGGAACCTGCAGCGCAGCGCCCGTGCCTTGTCGCGCAGGAGGGCTGGATCAAGGTTGTGTTCAAGCCCGGCATGGACAGGAGCAAGCGGGCTGCTGAGCACAGCTGAGGTGCAGGTGGGCTTCAGGACAGCCGAAGTTTGGCGGAGCTGTGGGTTGCTGCTGACTGTTGCTGAGTTCCACTCCGGCCGCCCAGGTGGCAGGTTGTGTTGTGTTTTAGCCCTGCCCATCATTGCCCCATCTGATTGATTCGTACTTGCAAGCTACGGTTGTCATGTAAAAAAAAGGTTGCAAGGGCTGTCATGAACTGATGTATCAGCTGGGGTGTCAAGCGGTGCAGCGGCCGAGTCACAAAAATACTGCAGGCCAACAGATAAGAAGGGGTGGTTCAAATGCTCCGACAGCTAGGCGCTGCAGAGCACAGCGCAGCGTAGAAGTCGCTTCTAGTAGAGGCGGCATGTCGTGCCTGGCACTCTGCGCACAACACGACCAGGCCAAGCTCCTCAAAAGAGCGCGGCATACACAGCAGGTCCCGCCAGCCGCCTCAGAAGGGCGGCATGTCCTGCCGCTCCGCGAACCCAGCCAGGCTCTTGAGCCGCAGCAGCACGTCCCGGAAGGAGGGGCGGGCAAAGGGGTCCAGGCGTGTGCAGTCCTCAACCAGGTCTGCAGGGGGAAGTGGCAGGAGGAGGGCTTGCTGTTGCGCGCAGCTGGATGTGCAGCTCATGTCAGCTGAATGCGTAGCTAACAAGGTCTCCCAACCCGCGAGCCAGGCGCTGGCTGCTGTGTCACAAATCACAGCCGGCAGCTTAAACCCCCTAGCATGAAAGTCACGTCAAATGAGCCCAGCCCACCTGCCAGGCCGCGGTAGATGCGCTTGCCCGCCTTGTCCAGGTGCTCCGGCAGGCGCACGGGCGGCAGGCAGGCGGAGTAGGGGTCGGCCATCCACTGGGCCTGCGGGGGGAGATTTGGGTGGGGTGACAATTAGCGGAAAGGACGTGCAAAGGAAATGGGCGGCAGGCAGGCGGAGTAGGGGTCGGCCATCCACTGGGCAGTAGCAGCCGATTTGGGCGGTGTTATGATTTGCCAGCAGCCATGAAAAAATTGATGCACGCCAGGAACTGGATCCGCATCCCGCATGCGGTGCTGCCGCATGCCCAACGCCTGCACCATGTCATTTAAAAGCCAAGCCTTCCCCTTCCACACCCCACCTGCACAGCGTGCTGCGACAGGCCCTCAAACGGCCGCCGCCGCTCCAGAATCTCCCACACCTGGGCGGGCGCACACAAGGGTGTCAGAGATGTGAGCAGAGGTGAGACTCGAGCCAAGTTGGGAGGGCTGGCTGGGCCTGCCACAAGCGGACCCGCAAGCTGCTCATGGCCAGCCATCAAGCCACCACCAACGAGTGCTTGCGCGGATGGAAACCACTAGCCGCCTCACCGTGACGCCAAAGCTCCAGACGTCCAGCTTGAGGGCCCACTCTGCATCCTCGGTGCCTGCGTGGCAGGGCGTGGGAGGGGAGGTAGGCAAGGCAGCCGGCAATCAGGCGGCCGACAGAACGCTCGGAACATCTCATGCCAGCCGCCAGAGAGCACGCAGAAAGCAAGCACAGAAATCGCACCCTGCGGCCGCAACAAGTGCAGCGTGCCAACGCTAACGGCCTCAACAAAAAGCACAACAGAAGTGAAAATGCCCTTAAATCGCACCTTGTGGCCGCAAGTCTTCATTCAGCAGCTCAGGAGCAGAGTACTGGAGCGTGCCCACCACGCCCGGGGTGAGGCGGCGCAGCGCCGGCGGCCCCGCTTCGTCTGCGGGAAGAGAGGAAACGCGGGCGGAAAGTGAGCAGTCACGGTAGGGGTGTCTGGGTTTTCCGCCTGTGCTCGTAGAAAAGCGGGTGCAAGAGGGTGCCCAGGCGACCAACACTTAGAGCCATCTCACCAACGATGCGGGCCATGCCAAAGTCGCCGATTTTCAACTGCTGAATGCTTACTTTAACTGCTTGTTCGACCGAGTAGTAAATAAATCCAGCTCACCAACGATGCGCGCCATGCCAAAGTCGCCGATCTTCATCATCTGGCCGTGCCCCACAAAGATGTTGCTGCAGGCAAAAGGAGGGAGCCGGGGCGGCTTAGCTATTTAATACATGCCCATCTGGAATTGGCCCTCAAGGATGTTGCTGCGGCAAAGCAATCTTGCGAAGTGCAGCGACGGTTCAGCGGTTGCAGTGCAGGGCAGCCACAACACCAGGCGCAGACAGCCTCAAGTGCAGCTGCCAAGTTACTGCGCAGCTGGGGCTCCAAACCGGCACTCAAACTCACGCAGGTTTTAGGTCGCGCGTGCAGGCAGCCCGGGACAGATGCCAAGCTGCTGCACCCTCACTAACCCAAAACATACGTCAAAACTTCAAAACGTGAGCTCACGCAGGTTTGACGTCGCTATGCAGGCAGCCCTGGACAGCTGCCAAGTTGCACACCTCACTAACCCAAAACATACGTCAAAACTTCAAAACGTGAGCTCACGCAGGTTTGACGTCGCTATGCAGGCAGCCCTGGACAGCTGCCAAGTTGCACACCTCACTAACCCAAAACCCTAACCCTTGAGCGTACACTCACGCAGGCTTGAGGTCGCGGTGCAGGATGTTGCGGGAGTGCAGGTAGTGCATGCCTCGCGCTATGCTGCAAGAAGAGGGCGAAAGGATTGGCGGGCCAAGTGAGGATTGGCGGGCCAAGCGTGAGTGCATCCCATGCGTGCAGTGTGCGCTGTGCAAGGCCAGCCATGTCAGCACACAAGGCACACACGCCAGCCCCGCTTTCACATGTGATGGCCTCAATCCCAAGCACCACAGCGCTCGCCTGCGGATGAGCGGCAGCAGCTTCTGAGGGTCCCACGGGTTGCGCGCCGTGTGGTGCAGCAGCACATCCAGCGTGCCCCTGCAGCACACATTTGGGGGAGGAGGGTAACGGGTGAAAACGCCCTGTTGGAATGACACACAGCAGCGGCGGGCGGCAGCAGCAGCACATCCAGAGTGCCCCTGCAACAAATGTGGGCAGGGGTTGAGGGCAAGGGTTGAAGACGTCCTGCCGGGCTGGCGCACAGCAGCAGCAGCGGCGGCAGCGATATGGCGGCAGCAGCATGTGCAGTGTGCTCTCAAGGCAAAGCCAAGCAGAGTTGCGCCTGGTGCCATCGCTGTGAGAAAACAGCCCAGCATAGGGCTTGCCTGGGGCAGTACTCCAGGACGAGGTACATGCTGCCCTCGTGCTGGCACAGCCCCCTGCGTGAGGGAGGAAAGGAAGTTCGCTACGTGAGAGGCTAACAGCAGACGATGTGGCTGCTGCTGCAAGGAACACAGACAAACGATTCGGGTGATCTTTCAGCGGCAGGCGGGCAGCAGTCCTTGAGAGCCGCCCGAGACTAGCCATTTGCCCACCCTGGCCCCTCCCGCTTGCTCCCAATGTTCCAGCCGCGGTGCTCACCGCAGCGCCACAATGTTGTCGTGGCTGCACTGCCTGCCACCCCAAACCAGTCCACCACCCATCCACATCATGCTTCCAGCAGCTGCCTTTGCTCACCGCAGCGCCACGATGTTGTCGTGGCTGCCCAGCAGCAGATACATCTGCACCTCGTGCAGCGAGTCCTCCACCTGCAGAGGGGGAAGTCGCGTAGTAATGAACCGATTTGGCCGACTTGCAAGCAGGGGCAGGTACATCTGCACCTCGTGCAGCGAGTCCTCCACCTGCAGAGGAAACGGGGGATAATGGGAGCCTCACAAAAAAGTGAGGGGCCCAGATTGTGCTATTGTGCAACCAAAACACCTGCAGCCTGTGCAACAGATTGGCTGGACTCGTGCATACATGAAAACAACGGTCTGGCCTCCTTGCACGCACCCGGTTGAACTTCTTGACCGCCACTGGCGACTCAAGGAACCAATAGCATTCTAAGCCACCCTATTTACAATACACAACCCACCCGGTTGAACTTCTTGACAGCCACGGGCGACTCCAGGAACCAGGCGGCATACACAGCCCCCTCCGCGCCTGCAGCCAGTGTCCGTGCAGCAGCAACAGTGGCAGCAGTGAGGGGAGGCAGAGGGGGCATGGCTGGCGGCGCTGAGCAGGTTGGTGCAAGCAGGGGAGCAGGCAGGCAGATTGGCACGTGCCGTACTTGCGCTGCTGCCTGGCTGGTACGCGACATGTTGACACATTCCCCAACCATCCACCACGTACAGGTTGGCCTGTTGAGAGCGGCAAAACGAGCAAGAACAACAAAGCACCGCACCTGCGCCCAGCAGCTTGCCGAACGACAGCTCCTCAAAGTCAATGACATCTACTGCCGCAGCCAGTTGCCACAGCCCTGCAACCAGTGCGGGAGCAGCAGGCAAAGGGTGAGCCGGGACCACTGGAGGGCCGCTGCATGGGGCGGCGAAGCATGCACAAGCGAGCCCCAGGGTTCACCCAGTGCGAAGCAGCAGCTGTGCGTGAAATAGAACGCTGAACTATGAGCCAGCGAGGCACAAGAGTTGGTGCACACAAGGCAAAAAGGCCTGCCCTCTGGCTGCTGCGCCTCTCCCTCCCTCCCTCTCTTCCTCCCTCCCTCCAGTTGCCTCCTCCTCCCTTCTCCCTCCCTCCCTCCGTCCGTCCCTCCCTCCAGTTGCCTCCTCCTGCCCCTTCCCACCTGCTCCAAGCGCCAACGACTGCGAGCGCTGGGGTGTGCCCCAGCCGGGTGTGCCGCCCCCATGCCACACCGCCGAGGTGCCAGCAGAAGCAGGCGACGCGTGCTGCATCTGCTGCAGCGACCGCTGCTGCTGCTGCCACGCCAGCTGCTCCAGGGGAGAGGCGGAGGCAGGCAGGGAGTAGTGCGCAATCGACCGCTGGCTGTGTGCCGGCGTGGGCTGCTCACTACCAGGCGTGGGAGGTGAGTATTGAGGCGGCCGCTGCGGCCGCCCACGCTGCTCCGCCGCCTGCTCCGCCTGCTGCTGCTGCTGCTGCTGCTGAGCGGCCGGGGGCGACGCCCCGGCTGGACCCATGGCTGACTGCATGGCTGCTAGGTACTGCGCTGCTATGTCCTCATCTCCGCCGCTGCTACCAGAGCCTGCCGCGGCTGGCAGGCCCGGCTGCCCTGGCTGCGGCGAGCCAAACGCACCCGCCGCCGCCGCCCCTCCAGCCCCGCCTGCTGCCATCATAGCTGCCATCCACTGCGATGCTATGTCCGCATCACCGCCGCCCTCTATCTGCTGCTGCTGCTGTGCCCGCTGCTGCGCCTGCTGTGCATGCTGTGGTTGCGCCGCAGGCTGCGCATGCTGTGCAGGTAGGCCGGGCCCGCCGCCGGCGGCCGCCATTGCTGCTGCGTACTGCGCTGCTAGCTCTGCGTCCCCTCCCTCGCTGCCGGCCCGGGGCACGGACAGCGGGGCCGCAGTAGCCGAGGCTGCATGTGGCGGTGTGGAGGGCGCCGCTGCTCGCACGCTTTGGTATGCCAGCTGCTGCAGCGCAGACTCCTCAGTCTGTACTGCAACGGATACCATGACCCGCACGTGTCCCCCCGCCTCTGATGAGAGCCGCCGCCGCCGCCGGAGTGGCGGCGCAGGCTGCGGTGCACCAGACGACGGGCTGGGGGTTGCCTTCCGGCGCAGCACGACAGGCGGCACGCCGGTGGGGTGCTGCTGCGCCACGCTTTGCAGGTACGCCACCATGCGCTGCCGCTTTGCCTGCTGTGCCGCGTCGTGCTCTGCCGCCGCCTCTGCACGCTCCGCCCGCTGCTCCGCCACAGCACGCGGCGTCTCGGGCTGCCCCCGCTGGCTGCCAGATGCGCCATCTGAGCTCGGCAGGCCCGGCCAGTCGCTGTCTCCCGTGGCTCGCCGCGATGCCCGCTCGCCGAGGCTGCTCGTCTGAGAGGGCCGCTGACGCGGCGCCACTCGCCGCCCCAGCTCCTGCACTCGCACACCTAGCTTCTGCAGCGCAATAAAGGCTGCGCTCGTGTTGCGCCGGCCAGGCACGCTGTCAGGCGCTTCTGACCCGTCTGCTAACGACCGCATCAGGCCGCGGCTGGTGGTACGCCCCACCACGCCCCAGCCCGCCGCAGCCTTGCCGCCGCCCTGCTGACCCTGGCCGGCAGGCAGACCGGCTGCTTCCGCTGGCGCCGGTGCATCGGGGGCCATCAGGCACAGCAGCAAGTGCGCAAAGCCGCGCCGCCAGGCCTGGTATGTGGCCGCGTCTGCAGCAAGGAAGGCAGGTACGAGGCGAGTCGGGAACGCATGTTCTGTGTGCTTGCTGTGCAAGCCGCGAGATAACTGCATGCTTGCGCGCACGCAACACAGTTACGTTCAGGGCCTGTCTGGAACTCTTGGCAGCAGTGGTCCAGCCTCCAAAGTTGACCAGCAGTGGTCCGGCCTCCAGAGCTGACTTCCGGCCACAGCTGGCCCCCATAAGAGCAGGCCACCCGCCTGGAAACTTGAGCACGAGCTCCGCCTCGAACGGGAAGGCCAGAGAGATGGTGAGCTCCTCATCGTCGCAGATCAGGTCGTCAACGTAGTACAGCCGCACAAACCTGAGTGGAGGCAGAGTGGCAGCAGGCGACATAGCAGGCAAGTCAGGACAGGATAGGACAGGTCACGTTCGCGTCAGGCAGCAATCCAGCTCAAGTAGACAAAACAGGCGGCCTTGCTGCTTGCACAGAGATCATGCAAAGAAGGCAGTGACACAGACACAACGCAGGCACATCAAGCATAGCGTGCCAGCGTGCCCAGCGCACTTGTTCCAGCCCCAGCGCAGCGTGGAGCCGTCGTGCGACAGCTGGAAGAACCGGATCTTGCGCGGGTTGCGCTGCAGTGCAAGCGGGAGATTGGGTGGCAATGCCTCAGTGATCTGGGAGCTGGTCAAAGTGGGAGCTGCACACGGGGCAGCCAGAGGCAACGAGCTTTGCAGGTTGTGCGGAGGACTGCGGGAAACAACACCGGCACGTTGGACAATGCAACGCAGTCAAGGCAGTTTGTGCTGCGTCGGCAAACATATGCAAACACTCACCTGGGTGGGCTTGCCCAGCCACGCGCCCGCCTGCATGGGGGCCAGCCGCGGGTCGCCTGCAGGCACAGCATCACAGAGAGACCCGCGCCTGTTCAGATAAATGTTGGGCACACCATGCATGGCGTGGCAAATGTACGACTGGCGTGCAGAGAGCAGCTCGTGGCACATCATGCACGCTTGCTCGGCCCACAAAGCATGCACACTGTAATGTATCAAGTACACGCACCGATGGCAGCCCCAGAGTTGGCCCTCATGCAGGCGGTGGCACATACAGCACACGAGCACGGTTGTGTATCAAGCACGCACCTGTGGCAGCCCCAGATGTGGCGCCCATTGAAGCTGCACTGCCGCGGGACAGCGCCCTTTCGTTGCGCCGGATCAAGCGGATGGTCGCCAGCCAGCAGCTGCAAAATGGGATGCCGAGTGGGGGTTGCAAGGCAGTTGACAGGGGCACAGGACGGTCCCGCGAATTGCAGGCGAACGTCAAAACCTAGACAGCCATGCACGATTCCCGGCAAGGCAGGCAACCTGCCGCTAATTAGGGTGCTTGACCTGCTCAGCCACTTGTCAGTGCAGCCCAACGCTCACACTAGGGAGGTGAAAATGTAGACGCCTCCTCCTACGTTCAGGGACACGGTGGCGTTTGCCCGGCTCTCGTGGCTGCGTGGGGTGGGAGGAGGGGCGGGTACAGAGCGGGTCAGCAGAGCGATTTGGTTGGCACGAACCGACCGACCCAACGAGCTTGCACATCTGTAGGCCGCCGGTGAAGTGGGACTGTAGCACAACAGCAGGGGACTGCCTTGCAGGCTCACTAAGGCACATAACTCTCACTCTGTGTTGTAAATCGCGAGGACGGCAATGGGCTGAGCCAGTGCAAGGACCATTAGGCAGTGGAAGCCCAGAAGCATCCTGCAAGGAACGTTTCGAATACACCATGTCGGTTGCAAACGAGCCCAACGTGTGGAGTCCAGAAGCACCCTGCAAGTGGAGGCCCACACTGCTTCAACCGACTGTGCCATCCAGCAGGCATCCAATTATGTGCATGCCGCGCTGCGTGCTGTCTGCAAGTGTATGGTGCCGTGCGATGGCTGGTAAGCGCGGCCCTTCCCCAGGCAGCTCTCGGCACAGCCGGCACTGAGCTGGCATTGAGTGCGCACTCACCACTTTGAGAGCACGCGCTGCTTCAGGGTCAGCTTGGCAGCTGTCCAGGTGGCAAAGCAGCCCACAAACAGCCCAATCAGGCTGATCGCCATGATGGACGCCTGGCGGGCAAGGGGAGGAAGGCAAGCATGGGCGGCAGCTCAGCCGATGGCAGGGTCGCCGTGCCACAAGACCACGACAAAAACTGCGGCTGTTGCTGCGTCTGCCAGCCACAGCAAGCATGGCTGCACAGCCAGTCAAGTTAAAAATAAATTAGTTGCATTGCACGCACCTGAACATTGTCGCGCTTCTCCACTGAGACGTCCACCCCAATGGCCGTCAGCACGCACTGCAAAAATCATGGCGCATGCGGTTGGCAGTGAGCAGAAACCAGCGGGGAAGAGCATGCTTGAGTGGCTGTTGGCAGCAGGCTCAATGCAGGGTGGGATGCTGTCCTCACAACAAGAGAGCGCCATGCAGCATGAATAGCACCTTCTGCATTGCAAACAGACACTCCCGCGCCAGCCAGCCGCAGCGGCGCACCAGGAACATGACGTTGATTTTGAGGACGGTCACATATGCGTTGCGCTGCAGCGCCTTGCGCATGCGGCTGGCTGCTCCCTTCTCGCGGAAGTCCACGCCCAGCTTGCCGTACAGGCGCCAGCCAAACTGGCGCCAGGCCAGCACAGCAGTGATCTGCGGGGAGCGAGGAGACGGCAAGCAGCATGTGCAACCAGCAATGTAGGCAGGGCCACAGTGGCGCAGCAATGGGCGGCATGGCGCATTCAAATACATGGGACGGTGGCAGAGCACGCAGTGCCCGCAGCGTGGTATGCAAGCTGGCTCACCATGAACAGCACTTGGAATGCACACATGATGGAGACCCAGGTCCACTTGAACGACGCGTTAGCGCTGCCCTGCGCTTGCAAGGAACGCAACAGACGCTGCCCAGCTCAGCTGAGGTTGCGCAAATGCACATGCACAGCTTAAGTAGGGTGTCTTAACCAAGCTACTCCGGCCAGCCGGCACACATGCTCCAAAAGTTGCAGCATGCACCGCCTGCACAGCGGTGGAACCAACAATGCTTGGCAGCGGCTTTTGAGCCTCACCCGCGAGGCAAACCAGACCATGCGCGCCAGCACAAGCATGTCTGCGGCAGAAGGGCAGCATGTGACGCATGGGCATGGCAAGACGGCTCTACTGACGGCTGGAGTTGCACAACAAGCAGCTGCCTCTCTGGCAGCATGTGCAGCAGCCGGCATGCTGCTGCATCACGATCAGCTGGCCTGGAAATGAGTGCTGTCCAGACCGCTGGGCATGCACACAACGCACCCAGCACAATGGCGGCAACCAGCTCCAGGGTGTTTTCATAGATCACGGCATCCACCACGCTGAACATGACAAACACAGAGGAGACCTGTGTGGAGGGCGAAATCGGAATGGAGGGGGAGGGCAGTAAGCTGCGTCCAGCTGTGCAGCAGAAAGCCCCAATCTCTTGGGCAACCGTTCCCATGCAAGCTGGAACAACCGCAGCAGAGCTTACAATGATGGTGATGGAGATGTGGATTTCTTCGTCCACATTTGGCAGCATGAGCCCCACGATGGCATAGGCGCACGAGATGCAGAAGTTGATCACTGCAAAATAGTAGCGGGCAGCAGCAGGTCAGAGTGATGCTGTGACTCACATCAAGCAGCCGCTGCAAGGGAGGGTACTGATGGCAGGGCCGCGGCCGATAATATCTGGTCCAGCAGCCGCGCTGCCACATACACAGCACACCGAGGCAGGCATGGAGGCGAAGCAGCACTCCACTCAAGGCTGGAACCATGCAACTGCTGAACCACATGGCACGCAAAGCAATGCAGCAAGCAGAGAGCTTGCGCTAGCAAAGCAACGCAGCAGGGCAGACACCTTGCCGCCCAGCACCAGCACCCCTTGATATGCGCGCACCTGCCAGCACCATGGCCAGCTTGCACGCCGAGGGCAGGCCCCACCAAATCTGAGCCGCCTCTGCCCACACACGCCGCATGCGCTGCTGCAACTTGCCCGCCGCTGCGGCCGCCCGGCTGCCAGGCGACGGCGGCGCGCCCCTGCCGCGCTCCCCATCCTCGCCGTTGTTTCGCCGGGGAGCCATCAGGCTCAGGCTGGCGCTGCCAAAGGCGCTGACACTGCCGGCGGCGGGCAGCTGGGCAGGCGGGCTGCCGCCCGCGGCGCCGCCACTCGTGTCGCCGTCCTTGGCAGCGCCACTGCCGCCGCCAGCCTCCATGTGCGCCAGCTCAGAGTCCTCAGACACTGACACCAGCCTGCTGATGCGGCGGGAGGGCTGTGGCGTGGACCGAGGCGCGCCCGTGTCGCCTGCCGTCTCTGCTGCCGACGACACGTGCGGTGGCGGCGTGCCGTCGGCTGCGTCGGCTGGCGAGGGTGCTTCCGGGGATGCTCCCTTTGCCATGGCACCTGTCTGCTGCAGGTGTGTAGCGGCTGGGTCTGTTGGGGCACGTCCGCCACGGCGCTAAGTCGTCGGGCTGCGGCGCAGGGTGCCGCCGTTGTGGCCACCGCTGAGTGGCTGCCTGCGGCCCAGCCGCTGCTGCCCCCGCTGTGGTGCCGTCTGTAGCGCTATGGCAAGGTGCACCGCAAGCGTTCAGAAGGCCACGCAGCTGCTCAGGAGTGACGCTTGCGCGGCTTATTTCGCCGCCGCGCAAGGCGTCCCCATAGTGGGCCAGGAGTGGCACCAAATGTGTTTGCAAGTGTTCGCGGTACGTTTGCGCCCGCCTGGCGAAGCGCCGCGCTGAACCCCATGCGGCGCGCTGCCCCCGCTCCGCGCTCGCGGCAAGTTGAGGACGTGCTTCAGGCGTCCCCTAGCCATTCCTGCTGCATCCCTGCGGGCACCCACTGCTCCCCACTGGCACCCAGTGCTGTAGCTGGGCAGCCTTGCTGTGCGCCAGACAGCTCCACGACGGCGACCTCGACAGGCGTCGCGCAGGTGCGGACCGCTGCTCAACGTTTCAATAGCATATTTCCAGTCGTTAATAGCGACCGGTTGGCCCTTGCGCCAACCTTTTGTTATTATAAATCTCATGCCCGGGGCCTTGGCGCTGCTGCTCGCCAACCGCGTTTCATAGCATCCTCTGCATTCCAGCGTGCTGTGGCTCCACAGCCAGCCGATTTCGGTGCTGGCAGCTGCTGCCCTCCCCCCTCCTCTACCACACTGCTGCTCTGCGCCTCGCCTCGCGGCTCCCTGACTGTGCGTTAAACTTGCACCGCGCCCCATGATCGATGCCAATGCGCGCCGCCGCTGGGCCGCCACCACCAGCCGCCGCCGCCCGCCGCCACTGCCGCCTGGCCCTTGCATCCTCGCCTCACGCGCACCCCCTCCTCCTTCCCGGCCCCTCCTCTACCTGCAGCCAGCAGGCGCAGCAGGAATCACAGCTCCCGCGGCCACCCACGAGGTGCCGTGCAGCTGCAGTTGAGCTCTTCGACCCGGCGGAGCACCAGCGGCAGCAGCCATGTCCCAGCTCGCGACGGCGGGGCGCCTGCTTATCGCGCCCTTCGCTGGCGTGGCACGGTGGTACAACCGCACGGCGCAGAGCCACCCCTTCACCGTAGGCGTGATCACAACCGGCCTCAAGACGTCGGCCGCCGATGTGTTCGCCCAGAAGGTGCGCTGCCCCGATTGCTCCAGTGCATCGGCACCCTCTGGGCAGAAGTGGACCCGCCACCTGGCTTCAACTGTGCATGCAGTCCGCACAGCCTGCATGCAGCCCCGCAGTTGCCCCGCTGCTGGCATCAGCCAACCACCGCCGCCGCTCTACCCTTGTCCCTGGTGGCAGGTGGTTGAGAAGCGCGAGGACTTTGACTGGACGCGGCACGCCGCCTTCTGTGCCTTTGGCTTCGCCTACCTGGGAGGCTTCCAGTACTGGCTGTGAGTCGGATTTTTTGTTGCTGAGTCGGATGAATCGCGGCGCGCTGCATGGGCCCATTAGGCCGGCGCTATCCCCGCCTTATCCCCGCCGCCCCCGCCAATCCCCAGCTTTTGGATTGAGCACGACGGCCCTGCTCCATCAGCAGCTGACCTGCACTGCTCAAGGCAGCGCATGACACCTGACAATGCTCTGTTCACTTCCTTTATTCTGTGCAGGTACAACGTGAAGTTCACCCAGTGGTGCGGCACGCTGACGCGCATGTTTGGCCACCGCGCCACCGCCCCCATCAAAACCTTCATTGACCAGGTAAGAGCAGCACTGCTTGGTTTGGGGCGCATCAATACGGCCTCCCACAGGCCTCGTGAAACGCGGAGTTGCAGGGAGTGCATGCGGCATGCTGCCCCTGCTGCCCGACTGCTCCTGACGTTACTCGCCTCTGTCAATGCACCAAACCTGCAGGCGCTGCACCACCCCTTCATCTACTTCCCCTCCTTCTTTGCCATCAAGGTGAGGCCAGGGTGCCGCCTGAAGTTATACAGGCAACAAGAGCAGCAGCAGCAGCAGCGCCTGTAACCTCGGTGCTGCGGCTGGAGACTCTCTGCCTGCTCCGCAATCGCAGCCTCGCCCAGCCCACCCCATCCCATGCCCACCCGCCCCACCGCCCCTCCTCCTTGCCCTGCCCGCCAGGCTGCTGTGAGCGGCCAGCCGCTGTCGGCCGCCGCCGACAAGTACAAGGCCGAGATCTGGGACTCGCTCAAGGCGCTGTGGATGGTGTGGGTGCCCGCGCAGGTGCGGTTAGCTTGTGTTTTCTGATCGCTGTGTGTTGTGGGACTGGGCCGAGATCTAGGATTCAGCTCAAGACGCTGTATTTTGTGGGTGCCCGCACAGGTGCGCCGCACTCGTGCTGGTGCTTGTGCTTCCAAGCTGATATGTGTTGTGTTGTGGTACCGCCCAAGATTATACAAGGAGAGGAACCTCCTGGGACCCCCAGCTTCTGGCATGGTGTTAAGCACCGCTGACGCCCTGCACCCTCTGCGCCCCCGTTCCGCCCCGCAGTTTGTCAACTTTGCCTTTGTGCCGCGCCACCTGCGTATCCCGTACGTGGCCGCCGTCTCCTTTGGCTGGACCGTCATTCTGAGCGTGAGTGGCTCGTCCAGTCTAGTCTTGTTACTTGTTGCCAGCCCCAAAGGGCCCCGCAGGGCGGGCGGTCAGCTTGTACCAGGAGTGTGAGTGGGGGAGGGGCAGCCTGCAGCGTGACGTGCCTGCACTTTGGTCTCCTGCACGGCCTGCCAACTGCATTTTACTTGTGCCAGCTGTGTCCCTGTTCTGCGCATCAGAAGTGCTGCTGGCTCCCTCATCCTCATGCCACTCCCCCTCAGCCCCCCTCACAGCTGCCGCATGCCACCCCAACCCCCCGCCATCCCTGCCGCAGGTCATGCAAGGCAAGTTTGACGACGCCATCGCAGCTCAGAAGCAGGTGGCAGCCGTGACGGGCAACACGGCGGCCATGCACGCCGCTGTGGCGGCTGAGGCGGTGGCAGCGGCCGCCGCCGCACCCGCCACCAAGCCCCCTTCCCTGCTGCCGCCCGCGGCGGCGGTGGTGGCGCACCAGCCACAGGCGGCCGCTGCACCCGCGCCCACGGCAGGCGTGTCCCAGCCCATGGCGGCGCTGCCGCGCGCGGCGTTTGTGGCGGCGGCTGTTGCCGAGGGCCCTGGTCGTGCCGCTGTGGAGGAGGCATGAGACTGCTGCTCTGAGAGCACCTCTGCCACACCTGGGCACACCGCACCCATCGCAACATGCTGCTCGTTATAGCCCGCCCTCTGACTGCACGGAACGACCCCCAAGAGCCCCGCCCCCCATTGAGCTCTGCCCTACCTTGAGAGGCATTGCACCCCGCCCCCCTGTACCCCTATTGCCACCCTGCTAGAGCCCACCCGCTGCACACGCCGCTGAAGCGGCGCCCCTGCAGCCAAGCTGCCCCTTTTCACCCGGTTTTCGCCCCCTCCCCGCTCCCTTTGCTCGCTACTGCTTTTGGCCGGCGCCATTTCATGGCCCTCCTGGGCCTCAGCGCTCCGCTCCGCTACCTCTGCTGCACTGCAACCGCCAGGCACTGAGTGCCTGTGTGCCCCCCTCTTGCACTTGGCCCCCTTTGCACTTGATTCCAGCCCGCCGGCCGCCGCTGTTTTTCCCTTTGCACATGAGGCACACAGGCGTTGTACTGTAACCGGCTCTGCTGTATGCTGTGGACAGACCACACAGGGGATCAAGAGGCAAAGCGGCAGCACACGGGCAGGGAAGTGCAGCACACGGGCAGGGAACTGCAGCACACGAGCAGAGCATCGCAGCATACAGGCAGGGTAGCCAGCAGCGGTCAGCCCTGCTCAACCGGGGCTTCGGTCACTCTGTGCAGCTGCATTGTTCGGGACCCGGAGCCCTCGCTGCTTTCCATGGAGCCTCGAGTGCTAGGGCTGAGGTTGAAGGACACAGAGCGAATGCCGCTGGCTGCCCTCCCCGGCGTGCGTGGGGTGCGTGGTGTGCGAGGTGCCCGGGCGCTGCTTGGCCCTGCAAACTCCAGCGATGGCCGTGCGCTGCTGGGCAGGGCCAGAGAAGGAAGGCCGCCCGACAGCAGGCGCAGCGGCGGCGGCCCACGCGGTGTGCGAGGGGTGGCAGGCACGCTGCTGTCGCCGGCAGCTGAAGCGGAGCCAGCTGCCAGCGAGCGAGTGCTGGCTGTGCATTGCAGCTCGCGGGCGGGCACCCAGGAACCGTCCCGAAACACGAGCTCCACCACACTGCAGGGTGGGGAGGAGCAGGCAGTGGTGGAGTTGAGGTCATCACAAGGCACATGGATGCACCCTGAGTGCACTTCAGTACATGCAGCTGCTCCCCCATACATACCACCCCAAACCTCCCAGTCCCCCGCCCTCACTTGAGCTCCTCCTTGTTCTGCCAGTCGGCGGCATAGTGGCGCAGGTAGCTGGCGGGCAGGCTGTACAGCAGGTAGAAGGCAGCCAGGATGCCGCACCACACGGCGTACCGCACCCAGGCGTCTGCACGGCACGGTAGGGCAATGCTGGCAGGTTGTGCTGACGCCAGCAGAGCATTACATGGCATGCAGCGTCTGCCGTGTTCAGCCCGCCAGCCACCCGGCTGTTGCATGCTGCCGACCGCCCCATTGCCGCTCACCTCCAGGCAGGCTGCTGAGTGAGAATGTCACCAGCAGGAGGCACAGGGAGGGCACCCAAGGCATCATCAGGCGCGGGATGTGCCAGGTGGGCTCATACTCAAGAGGCACCCACAGCTGCAGGGACAGGGTGGCGGCTGCCCAGCAGCCCAGCAGCACCACAACCGCCAGCCAGCTGCTGAAAGGCGGGGAGGCTGTGTCGCCTGACGAGGCGCGGGTCGGCTGGAATGTCACTGTTTGCAAAACAGTAGCGGCTGCAATGGACAGGCCGTTGAGTGCGGCTAAGTGCAGTAGGAACAGCGCCCGCCGCCATGGCATGCTGAGACGGGTGGTCAGCGGTGCTAGGCAGCTGCTGTGGCCTTCCATCGCTGGGCCGGCCTCAACAGTCATGAAGCTGCGGGAGGGGCAAGGCAAGTGATAATGCTGAGGCTGAATCAGCAAATGTGATGTCACGCTGTGGCCTGCCGTGGTGCGTCATAGAATTGCAGGGCGAGGCACAGTATGCAATGCACAGTGGGCAGCATGGCACCAGTGCACTGCTGTTTTGTTGCTGACCTCCCATGCCACTCGCCTGCTGCAGCGCAGGCGCGTCCTTCCAGGGAGGTACCGCCGCACCATCAGTGCGTTGGCAATGACAAAGTAGGTGACCACAAAGCAGATCACAGCAAAGCGCTGGAGTGAGGCAGTTGAGGTCAGCAGTGAGATGATGGCTGCATAGGAACAAGAGGATGGGTCGGGGGGGCAGGCAGGGGTTGGTGAAGCAGTACAGGCGATGATGTGAGCTCCTGCGTCAACAGTTGGCTGCACATTTCTGAGCGGCCCTGCTGCGGTGAAAGCCTGGCGGGCGCTCATAGCTGCTGCCTCTGCTGCTAAGAGCCGCAGCACCTCCCTCCAATGCCCTACACAACCCAAACCCTCCTCCCAGCGCCTCACAGATGATGGCTCCCACCAGCAGCTGCGCCACAGCCGGCGTCTGCGTGCGCTTGCTGACCCGGCTCAGCTGCGGCGGCAGGAGGCGGTCACGCGCACCCACCATCACGATGCGGCTGCGGGATTGGAGGGGCAGGGGGCAGGGCCAATCAGAGGGCGCTTGCAACAGCAGCGGGTTTCATCCTACTAGGCTGCCCAGGGAAGGCCATGCTGCCCCAAACCATCCTGAGTGTACTGCCCCAAAACAAGACCACCTGCAGCTGTACATCAGGGTGACCACATTGGTCAGCGCTCCCAGCATGGCCGCCACCAGAACAAACTTGTTCCAGTTGCCCAGGCCTGTCAGAATGGCACTGAGGTTTGGACTTGAGGGCTGCTGCCGCTGGTCATGCTGCTACGGCTGCTGCTGATGCTGCTGCGGCTGCTGCACGTCAACACCACCACACAGTCTGGCGCACCAGCCAGACAAACCAAACTCACCCCCTGCACTGAATGCTGCTGTGAAGGCGTTGGCCCGATATTCCGCCGCACTGACCGGCACGGCAGGGGTGCCCACTTGGGCTGCCGGCACCATCATCAGCAGGCTGAGGGCCATGAAAAAGTAGACCAGCAGGGCGACAGATGTGTTGCCCACAATGGCAGCGGGCAGCTGGGCGGGATTACGGGCCTCCTCAGCGCCCACAGCAGGCGCCTCCATGCCGATGAATGTGAAGAAAAGGATGCCCGCTGCATCGATGCAGTTGTCGGCGCCACCTGCGGGAGAGCGCTGAAGGCTGGATGAAACCAATGATCCCAGAGTGTGCAGCTTCCGCCTTGGAATGAGCAGCTGTGTCACAGCGCACGCCGCAGCGGCACACAGCTGCACGTAGTGGCAGGTCTGAGGCAAGCGCCGCCTACCACTGAAGAAGGGGCGTAGGTTGGCTGGGTCAGCCTGGGTGAAGCCAGCCACCATTACGACGGAGAGCATGACCAGATGAACCAGCACAACGCCTGCGCAGCAGGGCAGCTGCTGATGGTTGGCAGAGAAGCCGGGTGTACTGGCTTGAGAGCCACAGTTTTCTATGTAAGCAGATAGTCCGACTGTAGCACAAGCGCGGTGCTGCGTGCAACATCAGCACCCCCTGGCTTCATGCAAGCCAGCAATGCGCCACAGATCCATGGTTGATTGAGCAGCTGCAGCATGAAAGCAGCCATGAAGCCAGCCAGCCATGCGGCGTCTCAATCCCAACACAACCAGGGGATTTGATCAGCACCGCAGATCAAGCACCAACTGAGCCGCACCTGAGATGAAGAATGCGCTCTCCCGCACGCCGGTGGCCACCAGCAGGGTTATGACCACA
>VFQQ010001432.1_pt1 | contig 33032 bp, 35 predicted proteins | sample 3512341 | NCBI WGS metagenome assembly VFQQ01 (sample SAMN10412373, study PRJNA504923) | tailings metagenome | isolation source: Relicate 2 Philex TSF1 revegetated site | place: Philippines: Tuba, Benguet | collected 2017-08-29 | reverse complement strand
CAGAGAAGAGCGCAATATCGACGCCCTGAAGGCTCGCCTCGGTCAGTTCCTCGACGGGCAGCTCTTGGCCTTTGAAGGTCATCGTGCGGCCTGCCGAACGCTTCGAGGCGAGCAGTTTCAGTTTCGAGAGCGGGAATTTCCGCGTCTCAAGACACTTCAACAGCTCGACACCGACTGCGCCGGTCGCACCCGCGACCGCGACGACAGGAGAACCCGTCACGACACTTCACCTCAAAGTTTGGAACAAAAGGTCCGGCGTTCTACGCGCGGTAAGCCCGGCTCACAAGGGCGGCGCTAATCACAGAGGACGTAGAGCGCATCGCCGTCGCCATCGGGCATCAACCGCATCAGCGATTTGACCGATGGGTCATAGAGATAGCTGCGCGCAGGCGCCTCATCCGCAACACCGGAGAAGAGGTCGATGCGGGCTTCCGCGAGGCGTGCGGCGAGATAGACCTCGGGCGGCACAGAGGGCGGCTTCTTGCCCTCATGCGGGATGACCTGCACTTCACTCTCGCTGAACGCGAACGAGATCCACGGGCCTTCGCAAGTCCGCGCCGCCGCGATCGCAGCATCCGACAGATCGGCGGTGATCAAGCCCCAATGGCCCTGGTCCAGAACCTTCTGCGCTTCCGGCGCGATCAGCGACGCAGCGAAGAGCGTGGCGGCGATCAGGGACACCGGTGCAGCTCCAGCGGACCGTCGGCATACGGGTTGGCCTGGACGAGGCCGCCTTTGCCGTCCGGCGTGAAGGTGTAGTCGCCAGCTTCGAAGGCATTGCCTTCCGTGACAACGAAGGCATCTCCGTCCTTCACGACATTCAACGCATAGGAAGTCGAGGTGACCTCTCCGCCAAACGGACCACGCAGGACGTGCGGGACGGGGCGGCTCAGCTGGAATGTGATGCTGTCGGCGCCGACGGGGCAGATGCCGCCTTTGCCGTCGCCGGTCGCCCAGGTGCCGTCGAGCGAGGTGACGATCTCGGGCGGAAAGATGATGGCGCGGGCCGGACAGGGCTTCATCGGCTCGGTCGCGACGCCGGCCTGCGGCGTGCCCGTCTCGTCGATGACGATCATGCCGTCCTTCACGCGCTGCATCGACTCGTCAGCCGGCTTGGCCGGATCCGGCGCCTCCTCACCGAAGCTCGGGTCGTAGAACTCCGACCACAGGCGCAGCGATTTGTCCTCGCCGAGCTTGTAGATGGTCGTCGTACGGCCGATGCCGACCTCATCGACGGTGGTGAGCTCACCCGCCATCAGCGAGATCGCCGTCAGCGGCGTGTAGCTGCCAGAGGTGCGGCTATAGGGCTGGCCATCCGTGTCGATCACGAAATCGGTGATGTCGGCATCGCAGCTCGCGCCGGACGTCCAGGACGAGGTGAGAACCGGCTCCAGCGCCGTCTTGTCGAGTGCGGGCAGGGACTCCGCGAGCGCCGTCGAGGCAAGGAGGGCGGCGAGGATAAGGCGCATATCGTGTGGTCCTTACTGTGCGACGACCGTGGTTTCGTCGCCCGTCGTACAGCGCAGGTAATCGCGCTGCCACTCGGGAATCGTCACATGGTCGCCCTTTACCTGCAGGCGGATGGTGGAGGTGTCGCCGCGCGAGCCGTTGGGCGGGATCAGTTCAGTCACCGTCGCCTCCCAGCCGAGTCCGGTCTCGCGAAGCGATTCCAGCGTGAAGTTGGAGACATCGTCGAGCGGCGTCTTCACCGTCTCATCGACGGCAAGCTTCTCGGCGATGGCGGCGCTGTTCCAGCGCGTCAGTTCAAAACCGAGCGGCCCGACCATGTCGAGGCGGAGATACTGGGATTCCGGCTCCAGGCAGAGATCCTGACCCTTCTTGCCAAAGCGCGTGTCGACGAAGCGCACCGGCGGGGCTTCCGCGCCGCCGCCGAAGAAGTCCAGCGCCTTGGCGCTGCCGTCGATCTGGCTGCGGTCGGCGGGCTCGTAGCATTTGCGGAAATGCTTAGCCGTCAGGTCCTGTGCGAACTCCGCCATCTCCAGACCCCACAGCGTGCCATCGTCCTGAAGCTCGAATTTCAGACCCGGCCCATCGGGCGAGATGAGTGCAATCGACTTGCCGTCGCGCGAGGCCTCGACGCCGAGATTCATGCCTTCGCCGTTGGGGTTAGTCCATTGGACGCGGCCGCCGGTGACGGCGAACTCGAAGGTGATGACTTCGCCGAATTCGCTGGGCGGCTGATCGCAGGCAGGCGGCGAACTGCCGTCCGGCTCATAGCGCCAGCCGCCGGCCAGCAAGGCCGCCGGCTCTTTCGCGCTGTCCGCTGTCGCGGCCATCGACGTTGCGAGCGCGGACTGGGCGAACAGGACAGTGGCGAGCGGGAACAACAGGCGGCGCATGAGAAACTCCATGTGAAGCGCGCCGGAAAATCTGCTGACAATCAGCGCTGCTCAACACCGCATTTGGCCGCAGCCCGGCTTCATCAGCCGTTCAGCGTCTTGCGGAACTCATGATCGTCGACCCAGCGCCCGCGCAGCTTTTCACGCTTCTCGTGCGTTACGGCGCAGGTAAAGCCGAGCCGCTCAGCAAGGCGGATCGAGGCGGTGTTGCGTGTGTCGATGAAGGCGATGGCCGCGCTGACGCCGGTGACGGCGAGATGATCGAGCATCGCCTTAGCTGCTTCCGCAGCGATGGCGCTGCGCTGAAACGATGTGAAAATGCGCCAGGCGACAAGTGACGTCGAGTCAGGTTTGACCGTCGCCTGCATGTGGCCGGCATAACCCTTCATGCGGTCGAGCACGGCCCAGTTGAGCCAGAGCTGATCGCCCTGCGGTGAGCGGCGGCTCTCAAGCTGCTCATAGTGCTGGCTGAGCGCACGAACAGACGAAGGCGGCTCGTCCGAGGTGTAGATGTAGAGCTGCGGGTCTTTCAGGCCTGCGAACATCGGCTCGCCGTGCCAGGCATTGACCGGCTCAAGCAAAAGCCGCGGCGTTTCCAGCCGCGGCTCCTGATAGGCGTCGAAATCGACCGGCACGCTTTACGTGTTCATGCTGTCGAAGAAGTCCGAGTTCTGCTTCGACGAGCGCAGCTTGTCGATGAGGAACTCGATCGCATCCACCGTGCCCATCGGGTTGAGGATGCGGCGGAGCACATACATCTTGGAGAGGATGCCCTTCTCCACCAGCAGCTCTTCCTTGCGGGTGCCGGAGCGGAGAATATCCATCGCCGGGAACACGCGCTTGTCCGCGACCTTGCGGTCGAGAATGATTTCGCTGTTACCCGTGCCCTTGAACTCTTCGAAGATGACTTCGTCCATGCGGCTGCCCGTGTCGATCAGCGCCGTCGCGATGATGGTGAGCGAGCCGCCCTCTTCGATGTTGCGCGCGGCGCCGAAGAAGCGCTTGGGACGCTGCAACGCGTTGGCGTCGACACCGCCGGTCAGCACCTTGCCTGACGAGGGGACGACGGTGTTGTAGGCGCGGCCGAGGCGGGTGATCGAGTCCAGCAGGATGACAACGTCGCGGCCGTGTTCGACCAGGCGCTTGGCCTTTTCGATGACCATTTCGGCAACGGCGACGTGCCGGGTCGCAGGCTCGTCGAAGGTCGAGGAGATGACCTCGCCCTTCACGGTGCGCTGCATGTCGGTGACTTCTTCCGGGCGCTCGTCGATCAGGAGAACGATGAGATAGCACTCGGGGTGATTGGCGGTGATCGACTTGGCGATGTTCTGCAGCAGCACGGTCTTACCCGTACGCGGCGGCGCCACGATCAGCCCGCGCTGGCCTTTGCCGAGCGGGGCGACGATGTCGATGATGCGGGCGGAGCGATCCTTCAGCGTCGGATCGTTCACTTCCATCTTCAGCCGCTCTTCCGGGTAGAGCGGCGTCAGATTGTCGAAATGGACCGTGTGGCCGGCCTTTTCGGGGTCCGAGAAATTGATCTCGTTGAGCTTCACGAGCGCGAAGTAGCGCTCGCCGTCTTTCGGGGCGCGGATCAGGCCCTCGACCGTGTCGCCGGTCCTGAGCGAGAAGCGGCGGATCTGGGCCGGGCTGACATAGATGTCGTCCGGACCTGGCAGGTAGTTCGATTCCGGCGAACGCAGGAAGCCGAAGCCGTCAGGCAAGGCTTCCAGAACGCCGACGCCCGAAATCTCGATGTCGCTCTCGGCCAGCGCCTTGAGGATGGCGAACATCAGTTCCTGCTTGCGCATGGAACCGGCGCCTTCGATTTCCAGCTCCTCGGCGAAGGCCAGCATCTCGACCGGCGACTTGGCCTTGAGGTCCTGCAGCTTCACAATCTGGAAGCGCACATCGGCCAGGGTCATGGTCGGCGCCTTTTCAGGCTCGGCCTTCGCGGGTTTTTCCGCCGGCTTTTCTGCCGTCTCCTTGGGAGCGGGTGCGGCCTCGGCAGCCTCGGTTTCGGGCGCGGGCGCAGCGACTTTCTTGCGGCCGGTCAGTGTGGGGCGTGTGGGGGTAGGAATGGGCGTAACCTGAACTGATTTTGGGAGGTTTTTTGCGGATGTTGCGCCGGTAAGGCCTGACATTCGCGAAGATCAGCCGTCGGTGACGAAAAGCCCGGCGGATGAAGAGGAGGTGTTTTGGAAGGCGCCGGCAGTTGGATCCCGCCGGGGTGCGTCGCCGTCAGATGCCCTTGATGAAGAGCGGATCGCCCGGCAGGCGCTGTCTTGGGCCGATTTATAGCCCTCCCTCCGGCGGCGGTTCAAGCCCCGCTAGAAGGGTTTCACCACCACGAGGATAACGACGGCGATCGCTACGAAGCTGGGGATTTCGTTGAGCATCCGCCAGGTCCGCGTGTTGCGGATGCCGGCATCGCTGCGGAACTTGCGGACCTGGCCGGCAAGAAAGCCGTGAAAGCCCGAAAGGCCGAGAACCAGGGCGATCTTGGCATGAAGCCACCCGCCGCTTTGCAGCAATTCCGGGCGGCCGACGAGCATGAGGATCGCGAAGACCCAGGCGAGGACCATGGCAGGGGTCAGGATAACCCGAAGAATCCGGGATTCCCGGGCCTTCCAGACCTCGCTTTCGGCCGAACCGATGGCGGCTTCGCTGTGATAGGCGAGGTAGCGCGGCAGCATGAAAAGGCCGGCCATCCAGAAGATGACGAAGATGACGTGGCCGGCTTTCATCCAGTCGAAGCCGGCGCCTTCGAGCCAGTCCATCATGCGGCGGCCTTCAGACGGCAGGGACAGGCCGCGGCGCTGCCGCAGCCCGGCCAGGCGGGATCGGGCGCGAGACCGTCGCGGGTCAGGGTCTGCCGGGTGAGATCGGCCAGCGCGCCGATAAAGGCAGGGTGAGTGCCGGTCGCGGGGACGCGGACATAGGCTGGCGCCCCCGCCTCCAGCGCTGCGGCCCGGTAAATCTGGTCGAGCTCATAGAGGGTCTCGGAATGCTCCGAGACGAAGGACAGTGGGACAACGACCGGGACCAGGCCTTCGCGCGAAGCTCCCTCAATTTCTTTGTCCGTATCGGGACCGATCCATTTGAGCGGCCCGACCCTGCTTTGATAGGTGACACGGGACTGGAAGCCCGTCGTACCGGAGGCCTCGGCGATCGCCCGCGCCGCCGCTTCGACCTGCGCGGGGTACGGATCGCCCGCCTGAACGATGCGTTCGGGCAGGCCATGGGCCGAGTAGAGAATGCGCGGCATCGCCCCGGCCGGAACATCGGCGAGGGCGGTCTTCAGGAGATCGGCATAGGCGGCGATGAAGCCGGGATGCAGCGGGTAGCAGCAGATCGCGGCGCTGGGTGCCGTCAGCCCGGCCTTAGCGGCGGTCTTCGCCCAGTCATCCAACGAGGACTGCGTCGTCGTCGTGGAAAACTGCGGGTAAAGCGGCAGCAGCGCGATGCGCTCGGCGCCCCAGGCTTTCAGCTCGGCGGCGGCTTCTGCGGCGAAAGGGTGCCAGTAGCGCATGGCGATGACCGCCTTGGCCTCGATCCCGTCCCCGGCAAGCGCTGCCTCCAGCGCCCGGGCCTGCGCCTCGGTTTCCTTGACGATGGGCGAGCCGCCGCCGATCGAGGCGTAGATCTGCTTGGCGTAGGCCGCACGGCGGCTGGAAATCAGCCTTGCGAGCGGCCATCGCACCAGGAACGGCGCGCGGATGATCGCCTTGTCGGAGAAAAGGTTCTTCAGGAACGGCTGGACGGCATCGAGCGTATCCGGACCGCCGAGATTGAAGAGGACGACGCCGAGCTTCATGCGGCTCTCACAGCTGCGATCAGCTCGGCCATATGCTCCGGCGGGGTCGGCGGCAGGACGCCATGGCCGAGATTGAAGATATAGGGGCGCCCGGCCATGGAGCGGACGAGGCGCTTGGCCTCATCAGCGAGACTTTCGCCGCCGGCGAGCAGCAGGATCGGATCGAGATTGCCCTGGAGGGCGGTTTTCGGCGGCACGGCACCCGCAGCGAAGCCAAGCGGCGTCATGTGATCGACGCCGATCCCGTCGACGCCGGTTTTCTCGGCATAGGCGGTTAGATAGGCGGCCGCGCCGCGCGGGAAACCGATGACCGGAATCTGCGGCGCATGAGCCTTCACAGCCCGCACGATCTCGGCGGCCGGCTGGATGACGGCGCGCTCGAAGAGCGGCGCGGGCACGCTGCCCGCCCAGGTGTCGAAGAGCTGCAGCGCCTCGGCCCCGGCATCGATCTGGGCGATGAGATAGGCGCTGGTCGCCTTGGTGAGCGCGTCGAGGAGATCGCCGAAGAGTTTGGGTTCCGCCCAGGCCATGCGGCGGATGGTGGCGAAATCGCTGCCCCCGCCGCCCTCGACCATATAGGTGGCGACCGTCCAGGGGGCGCCGGCAAAGCCGATGAGCGCCACGTTGTCCGGCAAGGCCGCGCGAACGCCTTTGACGGTTTCCATGACGGGGGCGAGGCGCTCGGCCGCGCCGGAGACGGTCAGGGCCTTCAATCCTTCGCGGTCGCGGATCGGTTCCAGCTTCGGGCCTTCGCCTTCGACAAAGGCGAGCGGCTGGCCCATGGCCTGAGGCAGGAGCAGGATGTCGGCGAAGAGAATGGCCGCATCCATCTGGTAGCGCCGGATCGGCTGAAGCGTCGCCTCGATGGCGAGATCGGGCGTGAGGCAGAAATCGACGAAGTCCCGCGCCTTCGCCCGGATCGCCCGGTATTCCGGCAAATACCGCCCGGCCTGGCGCATGATCCAGATCGGGGGGATGTCCCGTGCAGAGCCTTTGAGAACGTCGAGGAAGGGCTTCATCGCGCTTCTATCTATTACTCTAGAAGAGAAAGGTAGTGGTGGTTGGAGGTGGTAGGGCCTGTGAGGAAAGTGGATCAAGCTGTCATGAAAACGGTCCACAGAAGCCTGTGAGAGAGTCCCTTGAGTCCGGTTTCCGGGGATTAAGGGTTAATCAGGCGTTAATTCCGCAGGAGTCCGGCCTGTTGAAAAGCCTGTGGGAGTTGGGGAAAGCGTGAATCCCGTCCCGCGAAAGCGGTGATCCCCGATTCCCCATGGGCGGGCTGGCAACCATCCACGGCCGAACATCCCCAGTGAAAATCGGCCTTGAGCGGCGTGCATGGCAGGCGCATGACGGTGGTGAAACCGGGAGGTGTTCGCCCTCCCCAGACTTGTGAGCTGACTTCTCCACATGGTTGTCCCATGAGCGACGAGATCCCCGCGACGGCGCTGAGCCGCGGCTGGGGGCCGGCCAATGTCTATTTCCATCTGCATCTCGTATCGGATTCGACCGGCGAGACACTGCAGGCCTATGCCCAGGCCGTGTGCGCCCAGTTCGAAGAGGCGCGGCCGATCCTCCATATCCACCCGCTGATCCGCTCGGACCGCCAGCTGGAACGCGCGCTGACCATGGTGGAGGACGCACCGGGCCTGGTTCTCTACACGCTGATGAAACCGGAAAAGCGTGAGGCGCTGGAGGCCCTGTGTCTGCGCCTCGGTCTCCCGCATCTCTCGGTGCTGGACCCGGCCATCGCGATGACCGGACGTTATCTCGGGATCGAATCGAGCCACATCACAGGCCGCCAGCACGAGCTGGATCAGGCCTATTTCGATCGCATCGAGGCGCTGAACTATACGCTCGCCCATGATGACGGGCAGAACGTCGCCGGCTTCCACCGCGCCGACGTGGTGCTGCTGGGGATTTCGCGCACCTCGAAAACGCCGACCTGCCTCTATCTCGCCAATCGCGGCTACAAGGCCGCGAACCTGCCGCTGGTGCCGGGCGTGCCGTTGCCGCCCGAAATCGAGGCGCTGGAGGGGCTGAACACCGGGCCGCTGGTAATCGGCCTCGTCGCCAGCCCGGACCGCATCGTGCAGATCCGGCGGAACCGGTTGATGGCGCTGAACGAGCGCGACGAGACGGATTATGTCGACGACGAACATGTGCGCGAGGAAATGATCAGCGCGCGAAAGCTGTTCCTGATGAAGGGGTGGCCGATGATCGATGTGTCGCGGCGGGCCATCGAGGAAACCGCTGCGGCGATCGTCGCTTTGCTCAACCGCCGCAAGACCGATGGCCGCCTGACCCTCGCGGGCGGAAATGATTTCTGACCATGCTGACTGACATGGCGCGGCCGCTGGTGCTGGCCTCGTCCAGCGCCTCACGCGCCGCCATCCTGAAAGCGGCGGGCATCGCCTTTACCGCGATCCCGGCGCGGATCGACGAAACCGCGCTGATCGAAAGCCTTCAGGCCGACGGCGCGAAACCGCGCGACATCGCCGATACGCTGGCCGAGGCGAAGACGCTGAAAGTGGCGGGCCAGGTTCCCCTGCCCGGCCTCGTCATCGGCGCCGATCAGTTGCTGGTCTGCGAGGGCCGCATTTTTGAAAAACCGCGAGACCGCGCCGAGGCGGTGGCGCACCTGACCTTCCTGCAGGGCAAAACACACGAACTCGTCGGCGGCATCTGCGGCGCGGCGGGCGGCGCGGTGATCTGGCGGCATGTCAGTGTTGCGCGGCTGACACTCCGCGCGATGGACGCGGGCGCGATAGAGGACTATCTCACCGCCGCCGGACCGGAGGTGCTGGGCAGCGTCGGCTGCTACCATCTGGAAGGGCTAGGCGTTCATCTGATGAGCCGCATCGACGGCGACTATACGTCCATATTGGGATTGCCGATTTTGCCCGTCCTCGATTTCCTGCGCACCCAAGGCGCGCTTCGTAAATGACGATTTCCGGCACCGCCAAGCTGGCAGGCGTGATGGGCTGGCCCGTCGCGCAGTCGCGCTCGCCCTTGATGCACAATCACTGGATTTCGACGCTGGGCCTGGAAGCGGCCTATATCCCGATGCCGGTGAAGCCGGAAAATCTGGAAGCGGCGCTGCGCGCGCTGCCCAAGATGGGCTTCCAGGGCGTGAACTTGACCGTTCCGCACAAGGAGACGGCGGTGAAGCTGGTCGACACGCTGGATGCCGCCGCGCGGCGCACCGGCGCGGTCAACACCATCGTCGTCAAGGAAGACGGCTCGCTCGAAGGCCGCAACACCGACGTCTATGGCTTCAGCGAAAGCCTCGACTATGCGTCGGGTTCCGACAGCAATGCCGGCGCGACGGCGGTGGTGCTGGGCGCGGGCGGCGCGGCGCGCGCCATCGTCGCCGCGCTGATCGACGAGAAGTGCCGCCTTGTCCGCATCACCAACCGCACCGAAGAAAAAGCGAAAGCCATCGCCGACGCGATGCGGACGCCCAAGGTCGCGATCGAGGTCGTGCCGTGGGACGAGCGCAGCGATGCGTTAGATGGCGCGAGCCTGGTGGTGAACACGACGCTGCTGGGCATGCGCGGCCAGCCGACGCTGGAAATCGATCTGGCGTCACTGAGCCAGGGGGCCATCGTCGCCGACATCGTCTATGCGCCGCTGGAAACGCCGCTGCTGACGGCCGCGCGCGAGCTGGGGCTGACGACGCTCAACGGCCTGCGCATGTTAATCGAACAGGCGCGTCCGGGTTTCGAGGCCTGGTTCGGCGAATTGCCGCCGGTGACGCCGGAGCTGATCGAGATGCTGGAATTCGATCTCAAGGCGAAGAGGCTCTGAAGCATGCTTCTCGTCGGGCTCACCGGTTCGATCGGTATGGGCAAGAGCGAGACGGCGAAGATGTTCGCCGCTTTGGGCGTGCCCGTTTACGACGCCGACGCAGCGGTGCACGCGCTCTACGATGTCGGTGGCGCGGCGGTGGAAGCGATCGGCGCTGCGTTTCCAGGAGCCGTGAAGGACGGCAAGGTCGACCGGCCCGCGCTCGGCGCGATGACGCTGGGCGACACGCAGGCGATCAAAAAACTCGAAAGCATCATTCATCCCCTCGTCGGCAAGGCGCAAATGGATTTCCTGCATGACGCGGAAGGCAAGGGCGCGGCGCTCGTCGTGCTCGACATCCCGCTGCTGTTCGAGACGGGCGGTGAAACGCGCGTCGATGCCGTCGTCGTCGTCTCCGCGCCCGCCGATGTGCAGCGCGCGCGCGTGCTGGCGCGGCCCGGCATGTCCGAAGAAAAATTCGAACAGATCCTGAAGCGCCAGACGGCCGACGCGGTGAAGCGCGCCAAGGCGCATTACGTTATCGACACCCATCTCGGGCTTGATCACGCGCGCGAACGCGTCGCTTATGTGCTGGAAGACCTGAAGCGCCGCGAGGCGAAAATCTGGTCGTCGCGAAAGGCCAATTCCCAACCATGATCCGCGAGATCGCCTTCGATACCGAAACGACGGGCCTCAAACCCGAAGAAGGCCACCGCATCATCGAGCTGGGCTGCGTCGAGTTGTTCAACCATGTGCAGACCGGCCGCACCTTCCGCGCGCTGATCGACCCTGAACGCCCGATCGACGCCAAGGCGAGCGAGATATCCGGCATCACCGACGAGATGGTGAAGGGCATGCCGCGCTTCGCCGATGTCGCGCAGACGCTGCTGGATTTCCTCGGTGACGCACCCATCGTCGCGCATAACGCATCCTTCGACATGGGCTTCCTCAATGCCGAGCTGACGCGCTGCGGCCTTGCGACCCTGCCGCCGGAACGCGCCATCGATACGGTGGTGATCGCGCGGCGGAAATATCCCGGCGCCCCCGCCTCGCTCGATGCGCTCTGCAAGCGCTTCAACATCGATTTGAGCGAACGCGTGAAGCACGGCGCGCTGCTCGACGCCAAGCTGCTGGCGGATGTGTATCTGGAACTCTGCGGCGGGCGGCAGTTCGCGATGTCGCTACAAACCGATTTAGACGCCGCAGCATTGATCGCGGCGCGCAAACCCCGTCCGGCGCCGCTCAAGCCCCTGCTGACCGAGGCCGAGGCAGAAGCCCACGCCGCCTATATCGCGGCGTTCAAGACCGAAGCGATGTGGAAGCAGTATGGCTGAGCGCTGAGGCTCAGGCTGTACCCTGCTGGCCGGCGGCCTGCGCCTGGCGCTGGCGCTCCAGCTGCGCGCGGTAGAGCGCGGCGAAGTCGATCGGGTCGAGCATCAGCGGCTGGTAGCCGCCGTCGCGCGTCATGTCGGCGATGATGCGGCGGGCGAACGGGAAGAGCATGCGCGGCGCTTCGATCAGCAGGAACGGGTTCTGCTGGTCTGCGGGCAGGTTCTTCAGGCCGAAAACGCCGGCATAGACGAGTTCCACGACATAGATCGGCTGCTCGCCGGCCTTCGCCTCAATCATGGCCCTGAGGCCCACTTCGAACTGCTCGGGGCCGAGCGGCCGCACCTGGACGTCGATGCCGACCTGGATGGCGGGCTTGGCCTGGCTCTGCGGCTGGCCAACGCCCGGATTCTCGAACGAGAGATCCTTCACGAACTGGGCGAGCACGGCGATCTGGGGCAGGCCGGCTGCGTCGGGGGCGTCGGTCATTGGAAATCTCTTGGAATTCATCAAGGCCCTGACGGGCCGGAAAGGCGGCGCTGCTAACATGGGGGGGCGGCGCGAAGCAAGCGAGGCGGCTGGCGCGAGGTTAAGCGCGCGCCTATATTTTGCGTGAGGCAAGTGCATTCGGCTTTCGCCGGGGCCTTCATTCAGCCAGAATAGGGGTTCACCCTGTGACCGAAGCGCGGCTGACTGCGTTTAAGAGGCGGAACGCCCGGCGGAACTTTCAGCAGGCGGAGCGAGACAGGCAGGATTTGAGCGGATCGGCATGAACACGATGGAATTTATCGACATCCTTCTGTTCGGAGCTGTGGCCGGGATCATCCTCTTCCGGTTGTGGTCGGTGCTTGGCACGCGCACGGGTCATGAGGCCCCGCCGCCGGAAACCGCGCGCCGTTCGCCCAACGCCCCGGCACCCGCCGCCGACCAGCCGCCGGTCATCGCGCCGCGTCCGCTGCCGAATTATCCCGCCGCCGCCGCGCGTGGCCTTGCCGATATCGCCGGCGTCGACCGCAATTTCGACCCCGAAGCCTTCATGGCCGGCGCCGCCATGGCGCATGAGCGCGTGATCGAGGCCTTCGCGGCCGGTGATCGCGAAGAACTGAAAATGATGCTGGGCGACGAAGTCTATGCCGCCTTCGACCGCGCCATCGCGGCGCGCGAGGCGCGCGGCCTTGTCGCCTCGACCGTCGTCGTGAAGGCCGGAACGCCGCAGCTTATCTCGGCGGCGCTGAAGGGCCGGATGGCCGAGATCGACGTGCGCTACGAGAACGAGCTGATCCAGTACAGCCGCAACGCGGCTGGCGAGACGGTGGAAGGCTCGGAATCGGCGGTGCAGCGCGTGACCGACCGCTGGACCTGGGTGCGCGACACGCGCGCCGGGGATCCGAACTGGAAGCTGGCCGACACCGATTACGGCGACTGACGGCTGATCCATGTTTCCACGGGCCGCTGACGCACGGCGCACCGGCCCGTATTTCTTAGGCGCATTGCTGGTCGCGTTCGCCGCAGGTGGCCTCTTCACCTGGGCGCTGAGTCCGACACCCGCTTGTGGCGAGACGGGCTGTCCGCCGCCGCCCGAACCGCCGGTCCCCAAAGTGACGCTGACCGATATCGGTTTTGCGGAGATACCGGGCTGGGCCGAGGACGATCTGGAGCCTGCGCTCGCCGCGTTCCGGATGAGCTGTGCCGGGATTGTGGTCGATGCCGCGCGCTTCGCGAAATTCGATGGCTTCGGCGCGCCGGGGGCCTGGGCCAGTGCCTGCGCCGCCGCGTTTGCGGCGGACGCGGGAAGCGCGCGCAGCTTTTTTGAAAGCCATTTCACGCCTGCCCGGGCGAGCGACGGCGAGAAAACCGAAGGCAAGGTCACCGGCTATTACGAGCCGGAACTGAAAGGCGCGCGGCTCGCCAGCGCCGCCTATCCCGCGCCCGTCTATGCCCGGCCGCGCGATCTCGTTAGCGCCGATCCGGAGGCGTTTCGCGCGCTTCTGCGCGGCGAGCGGCTGGCGGGCAAGGTGATCGACGGGGTGCTGAAACCCTACGACACGCGCGCCGAGATCGAGACTGCGGGGCTGAAGGACAGGGCGGATGCCCTGCTCTATCTGCCCTCAACCGCCGACGCGTTCTTCCTTCAGGTGCAGGGCTCGGGCCGGGTGACGCTGGCCGAGGGCGGTGCGGTGCGGCTCAATTATGCCGCGCAGAACGGCCGGCCCTATACGGCGATCGGCGCGGCGCTGATCGCGGAAGGTGCAATCCCGCGCGAGAAGATGTCGATGCAGGCGATCCGCGCCTGGCTGGCCGCCAATCCGGACCGGGCGGCGGAGATCATGAATCTCAACGAGTCCTATGTGTTCTTCCACGAACTGAAGCTGGACGATCCGGCGCTGGGACCGCTGGGGGGCGAGGGCGTGGCGCTGACACCGGGGCGAAGCCTTGCCGTCGACAGCCGTCTCTATCCTTACGGGCTGCCGGTGTTCGTGACCGCCAAGGCGACGGGCGGCGGCGATGTCGCGCGGCTGATGATCGCGCAGGATACCGGCGGGGCGATCCGCGGCGTGGTGCGCGGCGATATTTTCTTCGGCTGGGGCGCGGAGGCCGAGGCCGCCGCCGGGGCGACCAATGCGCCCGCCGGTTTCATCGTGCTCAGGCCGAAATGAAGCGGCGGCTGACTCCGGAAGAGCAGGCGCTGTGGGACCATGTGACGGCCGCCGTCGCCCCACGCCGCCGCAAGACTGCAGCGAAAGCGGGGGAAGAGACGCCGGTTGCTGCGCCAGTCGCGACGGCCACGCGCCGGCGGGCGGTGACGGTGAAGCCGTCGCCCAAGCCGGAGCCGAAAACGGCGCTGATTCCGGCGGCTGATCCCTTTGCCACGCCGCAGATGGACGGAAAGCGGGCCAAAAACTTCCTGAAAGGCGCGCTGGTCATTGAGGGTCGCATCGACCTGCATGGCCTGACCCTCGATCTCGCGCACAAAGCGCTGGCCGGGTTCCTGATGCAGGCACGGGGGCGCGGGCACCGGATGGTGCTGGTCATCACCGGCAAGGGCGCCGGAAAAGGCGGGGCGCTGAAACGGCTGGTGCCAATGTGGCTGTCATCCCCGCCTTTCAACGCGATGATTGCAGGTCTGGCCGCTGCGCAACCGCATCACGGCGGTGAAGGCGCGCTTTACCTTTATCTGAGACGCAAGCGAGGCTGAGGCGCATAGCCGCGCCTTGCCTGTTTGAGTAAGCGCTCCGGCTCCGCCATTCTCCGCCCCGTGACAAGGACCCCTGCCCCGTGAGCGCCGATCCCGCCGACGAGATCGATATCGCTGCGTCCTATTCGCGGCGCGATGCAGCCGTGGTGGTGCCGCTGCTTGATGCGTTAAAGGCGCGCGGCGTGAAGGTGTGGTTCGACAAGAACATCCCCGGCGGCGCGCTGTGGGAAGAAACCATCACGCGCAATATGCGCCGTGCCAAGGCGGTAGTGTTCTTCGCCTCGAAGGAATCGCTCGCCTCCGACCGCTGCTTCGACGAGGTATCTGCGGCGCGGACGCTGAAACGCCCGATCATTCCGGTGCTGGTCGAGCCGCTGAAGATTCCCGATGAATTGCCCGATCGGCTGGTGCTGACGCTGCAGACCCGGCACACAGTCGATGCCTGGCCGGGCGCGGAAGGCGATCCGGTCGATCAGATCATGCGCGCGCTGCAGGGTTTCGGCGTGCGCTCCGAACCGCGTGCCGATGCAGCGGCAGCGACGGTTGCAGCGCCGCCGCCCCGCCTGGCCCCCGTCGCGCCGAAAACGGTCGGGCCGCGCAAAGCTGTTTCGCCGCTCGTCATCGGCGGTGTCGCGCTGGCGGTCGTCGCGGCTGCTGCTGCGCTGTTCGGCGCGGGTGTGATCGGTGGAACGAGCGCGAAGCTCGATATCCCGGCAGAACAGTGGTGCATCGCCTCGGCGCCTGCATTGCTGCAGGCGGCAGAAGCGCAGGTCGGCATCGACGCGCTGAAGGCCGCTGCCGAAGACGGCGACCGAGATGCGCTGACCTTGCAGTGTCTTTCGGCCAACAAGGCCTGCACCGGCGGCGGCGATCCGCGCGGGCTGACCGCCGCCTATGCCGCCTGCGAACAGGCGGGCGCGAAGGGCAGCTGGCGCGCGGTCTTCAACCAGGGCTGGCTGAAGCAGCGCGGCTGCGGCGTGACCGTGGATGGGAATGGCGCGGCTCAGGCCGTGACACGCTCTGCCGAAGGCGGCTGCGCCATCGCGCAGTTCTATCTCGGCATGATGTACCAGGACGGCGAGTTGGTCGCGTACGACATCGACAAGGCGATCCGCTGGCTGACCGCCTCGTCCGACCAGAACTATCCCCCCGCGATGAACCGCCTCGGCGCGGCCTATGCGCTGGGTCGCGGCGTGCCGGAAGACGATGTGCGCGCGGCCGAACTCTATCGCCGCGCCGCCGATCTCGGGGATGTGCGCGCGATGATCAACTATGCCCGTGCGCTGGAGCAGGGCGTGGGTGTCGATAAGAACACCGGCGCCGCCATCGCCTATTACCGCCGCGCCGCCGCCCAGTCGGAAGACGCCGAAATCAAAGACGACGCATTGAACGCGCTGAAGCGTCTCGGCGTATCGCCCTGAGTTGATCCATGACCGATGAACGCACCGCCCTGACGGGTGTCGCCCTGTTCCATGACGACGCCGATGCGGCGCGCGTTGCCGCGTTGTTGTCGGGCCTCGGCGTCACCGTCGATCCGGCCAGCCCCGTTCTCATGTTCTTCGTCTCGCGCGCGGCGTTGGCGAACGCTCGCACAGCCGAAACGATCACGGTGGCGCGCGCCAGCGGCAAGACGATCATCCCGGTTCTCCTCGACCCGCTTGCGATCCCGAATGACATCCCGCCCGCGTTGCTGCCGCTGAACAATCCTGTCGAAGCCTTCGACGAAACGCCGCCCGAAAAGAAGCGGCGCGCTCTGTTGATGGCGCTGACCGGCGCGGGCGTCACCGCCGCCGGAACAGGCGTCGCGGAAAGCGCAACCCTTGGCAGCGAGACGGTAGCGCGGGAGAGCACGAGCGCCGCGTCGAGCAGTACAGCCCCTACAGTCCGCATCGATCCGCTCGCCAAGTCGAACGTGAACGTCGTCAAGGCATCGTCGTCGCGCGCGGCACGCACCCTTGCCTATGGCGGCGCGGCGGTAGCGACAGTGCTGGTCGTCGGCGCGGTGATCTTGTTTCAAGGCAACGACCAGCGCGCTGCGACCGAAACCGGCGCGTCGTCTCCGGCTGTCGCTAGTTCTACGACGACGGCGAAAGGTCGCGAGGAAGCGGCCCCAACCCAGCCGCGCGTAACGCCGGAAGAAATCCAGACCGGCGATGCGCGTGTGATCCTTGAGCAGGATAGCTATCCGGTCGGCCAGGCCATTCCCGTCCGCGTCGTCGGCATGCCCGGCGGCAATAACGACTATGTCGCCATCGCTGCCGCCGGATCGCCCGGCTATGGCGAGCTTCGCTATGAATATCTGCGCGGCCGCAAGGAAGCCGACATCACGCTGCGCCCCGTCATGAAGCCAGGCAATTACGAAGTGCGCCTGTTCTTCGGCAACGATCTGGAGCGCAACAAATCGGACGTCATCCGCTTCTCGACACCGCTCACGATCACGCCGGCCTTGCCGATCACGCTCACCCCGAGCGCGACCACCGTTTATGAGGGCACCGCAATCCGTATCGACTTCGCGGGCCTGCCCGGCAACGACAAGGACTGGATCGCGACGGCCGAGGCCGGCATGCCGGACGGCGAGTATATTTCCTATGAGTACACCAACGGCGCCAAAGCGGGGTCGCTGACCCTCAAGCCGCTTATGACGGCGGGCAAGTACGAGATCCGCGTCTATTTCGACGACCTGACCTCCGACCGCACGGTGCAGATGCGCCTACCCATCGAAGTGACGCCCGCCCCGCCGGTGGTGCTGGTTGTCGATGCGCTGACCTATGCGCCCGGGTCGACCATCACCGTCAGCTTCAACTCGATGCCCGGCAACAAGAAGGACTGGTTCGCCCTCGGCCGCGCCGGGGACGATGGTTACCTGACCTATGAGTATACCGACGGCGCGTCGTCCGGGACTGAGACGTTTCGCGCACCGGACGAGCCGGGCGATTATGAAATCCGAGCCTATTTCGACGATTCGACATCGGATCGTCAGGTGCGCGCGAGGGTCGCTTTCAAGGTCGGAACTCCGCCAGCTCCGGCCCCGACGCCCTGATCGAAGCTTGTCGCGACTCTGTGATCCGGCCCACGGGGATGGGCTTTGATTCCCGTCGGGCGAAGGTCTAGAGCGTCACCCCAAGGTTTCTCCTTGAAGGATCCATAACGCGTATGACTGCACTTCGCCGCCGGGCCACCATGGCCGCCTCCGCTTTCGCGCTCGCCTTTGCTGCGGGCTTCGCCTCCTACGCCGCTGACGGCAAGCCGACCATCGGCGCCTGGGGCTTCGACACCTCGGGCATGGACACTTCGGTGAAGCCGGGCGACGACTTCTTCGAATATGTCGGCGGCACCTGGATCAAGAACACCGAGATCCCGGCGGACAAGACGTCGTACGGCTCGTTCGTCATGCTGCGCGACAAGGCCGAGGCCGACGTCCAGGCGACGATCGAAGAGAACGCCAAGGCGCAGCATGAGCCGGGTTCAGCCGGTCAGAAGGTCGGCGATTTCTACAACGCCTTCCTCAACACCGACCTGATCGAGCAGAAGGGTCTGGAGCCGGCCAAGGCCGACCTCGACACCATCGCCGCCGCGACGACCCATGAAGACCTCGCCAAGATCATGGCGACCCCCGGCATGCCGGGCGGCCCCGTGGCGATCACGCCCGGCGTCGATTCCAAGAACCCCGGCATCTACACGATCGACATCTATCAGTCGGGCCTGGGCCTGCCGGAGAAGGACTACTATTTCCGCGACGACCAGCAGTTCAAGGATATCCGCGCCGCCTACCAGGCGCATATCGGCAAGATGCTGACGCTGGCCGGCTATCCGGACGCCGAGAAGCACGCCGCCGACATCATGGCGCTGGAAACCGCCATGGCGCAGGACAGCTGGGAAATGGCGAAGCGCCGTGACCCCGTCGCCATGTACAACCCGAAGAATCGCGCCGAGCTGATCGCCTTCGCGCCGGACTATCCGTGGGCCGAAAGCTTCGACGTCCTCGGCATCCCGAAGTTCGACCGCTATGTCGCGAACGAGGCGGATGCGATCCAGAAGCTCTCCAAAGTGTTCCGCAACACGCCGGTCGACACCTGGAAGGCCTACCTCACCTATAACTACCTCTCGTCCTACGCTTCGGTTCTGCCGAAGGCCTTCGACGACGAATCCTTCGCCTTCGCCGCGACGCTGACCGGCCAGAAGGAACAGCGTCCCCGCTGGAAGCGCGCCATCAGCGCGCTCAACGGTTCGCTGGGCGAGGCCGTCGGCCAGCTCTACGTCGCCAAGTACTTCCCGCCGGAAGCCAAGGCGGAGATGCTGAAGCTGGTTGAGAACCTGCGCGCCGCCTACAAAAAGCGCATCGAGGGCCTGCCTTGGATGAGCGAAGCGACGAAGGTCGAAGCGCTGAAGAAGCTCGCCGCCTTCCGTCCGAAGATCGGCTATCCCGACAAGTGGCGTGACTATTCGGCCCTCGACGTGAAGGTCGACGACGCGCTCGGCAACGCCAAGCGCTCGGCCGTCTATGAGTGGAACCGCTATGCCGCCCGCCTCGACCAGCCGGTCGACAAGGACGAGTGGTTCATGTCGCCGCAGACGGTGAACGCCTACTACAACCCCTCGTTCAACGAGATCGTATTCCCGGCCGCGATCCTGCAGGCGCCGTTCTTCGATCTGAACGCCGACCCGGCGATCAACTATGGCGCCATCGGCGGCGTGATCGGCCACGAAATGGGCCACGGCTTCGACGACCAGGGCTCTAAGACCGACGCTGACGGCATCCTCCGCAACTGGTGGACGCCGGAAGACGAGGCGAAGTTCAAGGAGCGCGTCGCGGCGCTGGGCGCCCAGTACGGCGCGTTCGAGCCGCTGCCCGGCATCAAGGTCAACGGCGACCTGACGATGGGCGAGAACATCGGCGACCTCGGCGGCGTGGAAGTTGGTCTCGAGGCCTACAAGATCTCGCTGAACGGGGCGGAAGCGCCGGTCATCGACGGCTTCACCGGCCTGCAGCGCTTCTTCCTCGGTTGGGGCCAGGTGTGGCGCTCGAAGTATCGCGACGAGTCGCTGCGCAACCAGGTTCTGTCGGACCCGCACAGCCCGGCGCGCTACCGCGTCAACGGCGTCGTTCCGAACGTCGACGACTGGTACGCCGCGTTCTCAATCCCGGCCGACGCCAAGATGTTTATCGCGCCGGAAAAGCGCGTGAAGATCTGGTGATCTGACGATCCGCCAAAATGAAAAGGCCCGCGTCGATAACGCGGGCCTTTTTCTTTGCGCCGTTTAGGGCGGCGTCAGTTCGGAACGCGTTTGGAGTGGAGCCCGTCCGGCGAGGCGACCGTGTCGCCGTCGATGACGGTCAGCTCCAAGGAACTTTCCCCTTCACCCGAGGGCGTCACCTTCGCGAGGCAGGTGTCGGGGCGTGAGCCGGGCGCGGCGTCCCAGGTGCCGGAGCGCGACAGGCTCTGCGGCGCGCCGTCCGCAGCCGTCATGGTCACGACCTGCGAGAACGTGCCGTCGGCGCTGTAGGTGGAGGCGGACTCGATCTGGGTCTTAGCGCCGCTGATTTCGCGCTCGGCGGTCAGCGTCCACGAGCCGGTCAGGAATTCCTTGCAGGACGTGTTGTCGAAGGCGCTCGCAGGCACAGCGAAGCCGACGGCGAGGGCCGCAGCAGCGAAAAGCTTCATGGCGATGTTCCTGGAGATGGTCAGCGCGCGATCGAGGCGGCGCGAACGCCGGCGGCGGGCACGCGGCGGGCGGTGGCGCCGTCCTCGGTGCGGATCGTGTTGGTGTCGAGCACGATGAGGACGGTGTCGATCTGGTCGCGGCCACCGGTGGCGACGCTGGCATTGCAGCTGTCGCTGGAGGGGCCGGGAGCGGCGTCCCACGTGCCGGCCAGGGTCTGCGTTTCAGCGGCGAAGCCCTGAGGGGCGATCTGCACCGTGGCGCGGAACTCGCCGTCGGCGTCGTAGATGGCGCGCGTGGCGATCTCGCCCGGACGGCCTGAAAGATCGGTCTGGACCGTCATGTCCCAGGTGCCGGTGAGGAACGCCTTGCAGGTCGTGTTGTCGAAGGCGATGGCGGGCGCGGCGAAGGCGGTGGCAATGGAAAGCACGGCAAGGCTGCGGATCATGGCGGGATATCCTCTTGTCATGGCCCCCGAAGCGGTCCGGGCTTATAGCCCCCCGCCCTGGCCCTGTCAGCCCTTGAGGTTTCCCTAACGTCAATCTTAGGGCGAGGCGGCCAGACCCTCGCGGCGCGGATCGGCGCCGCCTTTCAGTGTGCCGTCCGGCATGACCATCACCGCGTGAAGGCCGGAGCCTTCGCCCGGTGGCGCATCGCGGACCTGCTGGCCGAGCGCGGTCAGCGCTTCGCGCAAGGCAGGATCGAAGCTGGCCTCGACGGCGGGCGTGCCGCGCGCAACGACATTGGGCAGCGCCAGCGCCGCTTGCGGTTCGACACCCCAGTCGAGCATGGCGACGAGGCTCTTCAGCACATAACCGATGATCGACGAGCCGCCGGGCGAGCCGACGGCGAGCAGGAAGTGCCCGTGCTTGAAGACGATGGTCGGCGCCATGGACGAGCGAGGGCGCTTGCCGGGGGCGACAGCGTTGGCGATGGGCGTGCCGTCGGGGCCGGTGGGCGCGAACGAGAAATCGGTCATCTGGTTGTTGAGGAAGAACCCGGCGGCCATGCGCTGGGAGCCGTAGATTCCTTCAACCGTCGTCGTCATCGAGACGACATTGCCGGCCGCGTCGACCACGACGAAATGCGAGGTGCCGTGGGCATAGTCGGCGATCTGCTGCGCCCATTTCGGAGCGCCGGGCGGTGTGCCGGCGGTGGCCTCGGCCATCGCCTTCTCAGGCGAGATGAGCTTGGCGCGTTCCGCCAGATAGGCAGGATCGAGCAGGCCGTCGACCGGGACCGGCACGGTGGTGTCGTCGGCGGCGTATTTGTCGCGATCGGCATAGGCGAGGCGCTCGGCCTCGATCAGCAGATGCCAACCGGTGGCGTCGCCCTTGTGGGCGGCCATGTCGAAAGGCTCAAGCATGCCGAGCGTCGCCAGCACGGCGATGCCGCCGGAGGACGGCGGACCCATGCCGCAGACGAGCAGCGCTCGATACGGGCGGCAGAGCGCGGCGAGCTTGCGTGCCTTGAAGCCCTTGAGGTCTTCCAGGCTGAGCGTGCCGGGGCGGTTGCCGGCGCGGGCCGCGGCGACCATCGCCTCGGCGACGGGGCCTTCATAGAAGCCCTTCGCGCCCTCGGCGGCGATGCGGGTCAGCGTGTCGGCATAGGCGGGGTTCAGGATGGTCTGGCCTGGGGTGATCGCCGTGCCGCCGGGGAAGAGATAGGCGGCGGCCTCGCCAGTCATGGGGCCGTAGAAGCCGGCGGACATCCCGGCGGCATTGGCCATGCGCTTGGGCGCCGGGAAGCCTTCGGCGGCCAGTTTGATGGCCGGGGCGAGATCATCGGCGACGGTGAGCTTGCCGTGATCGGCATGGGCAAGGAGCAGCAGCGAGACCAGGCCGGGTGTGCCGATGCTATCGCCGCTGGTGACGGCCTCGGGGAACGACATCGGCTTGCCGTCGATGAGGAACATGTCCGGCCGTGCGCCCGCAGGCGCGGTTTCGCGGCCGTCATAGGCGGTGACCGCGCCGGTTTTGGCGTCGTAGTGGACGAGGAACGCGCCGCCGCCGAGGCCGGAAGATTGCGGCTCGACAAGGCCGAGAACCGTTTGCACCGCGATGGCGGCATCGACGGCGCTGCCGCCCTTGCGAAGGATTTCGAGGCCCGCCTCCACCGCCATTGGATTGGCGGCGGCGACCATCGCGCCGGCCTTCCAATCGGTGACGGGAGCGGGCTGCGCAACAGCGTTAGCCGGAGGGGCGGAGGCCTCGCCACAGGCGGCCAGAAGAAGCGACGACAGGAGAGCGAGTGGGGTCAGGCGCATGGGCCGGACCCCACCACAGCCGCGTGCCGTCTTAAAGGATGAACTTCGACAAATCGGTGTTCTTGGCGAGCGTGCCGATCTTCTCGCGCACGTAAGGACCGTCGATGGTGAGAACTTCACCGGCCTTGTCGGAGGCGGCGAAGGAGATGTCCTCCAGCACGCGCTCCAGCACGGTCTGGAGGCGGCGTGCGCCGATATTCTCGACGCTGGCGTTCACTTCCGCCGCAACATCGGCGAGGGCGTCGATGCCATCTTCCGTGAACGTCAGAGTCACCTTCTCGGTCGCGAGCATCGCTTCGTATTGCTTGACGAGGCTGGCTTCCGGCTCGGTGAGGATCGAGCGGAGATCGTCGCGGGTGAGACCCGCCAGCTCCACGCGGATCGGCAGGCGGCCCTGCAATTCGGGCAGCAGATCGCTGGGCTTCGCGAAATGGAACGCGCCGGACGCGATGAAGAGAATATGGTCGGTCTTCACCGGGCCGTGCTTGGTGGCGACGGTGGTGCCTTCGATGAGCGGCAGCAGATCGCGCTGCACGCCTTCGCGGCTGACGTCGGCCCCGCGCGCTTCGGAGCGGGCGCAGATCTTGTCGATCTCGTCGAGGAAGACGATGCCGTCGTTCTCGGTGAGCTTCACCGCGTCGCGGATCACCTCGTCGGTATCGAGCAGTTTGTCGCTTTCCTCGGCGAGGAGGAGCGGGTGGGAGTCCTTCACGGTGACGCGGCGCTTCTTGCGCCTGCCGCCGAGCGCCTTGCCGAGGGCCTCCTGTAGATTGATGAGGCCGCCCGGCTGGCCGGGGATTTCGAGCGGAAAGCCCCCGCCCTGCTCCGCCGTGTCGATCTCGATTTCCTTGTCGTCCATCTCGCCGGCGCGCAGCTTGCGGCGGAACGCCTCGCGGGTGGCCTCTGAGGCCCCTGCCCCGACCAACGCCTCGACCACCCGGTCCTCGGCGGCCTTTTCGGCCTTCACGCGGACGTCCTTGCGCTTGGCTTCCTTCACCAGACCGATGGCGACCTCGACCAGGTCGCGGACAATCTGTTCGACGTCGCGGCCGACATAGCCGACCTCGGTGAACTTGGTGGCCTCGACTTTGAGGAACGGGGCCTCGGCGAGGCGAGCGAGACGGCGCGAAATCTCGGTTTTGCCGCACCCCGTCGGCCCGATCATCAGGATGTTCTTCGGGGTCACTTCCTGGCGCAGCGCCTCGGGCAGCTGCTGGCGCCGCCAGCGGTTGCGGAGCGCGATGGCGACCGCACGCTTGGCGGCGGCCTGTCCGACGATATGGCGGTCGAGTTCCGAGACGATCTCGCGGGGCGAAAACTGGGTCATGGCCGGGAGAGATAGGGGCTGGAGCCCTCGCGCGAAAGCCTAGAGCTTTTCGATATGCCGGCCGATCCAGACGGCCAGCGCGTCTTCGTCCAGATCGCCCGCCGCCAGCGCTAGGATCGTCTGGAATGTGTCGAGCTGGGGGGCGGTGAAGCGAAAGCCGTTGAGTTCGACGAAGACCATCAGCGCGATCAGCGCGGCGCGCTTGTTGCCGTCGATGAACGGGTGGTTCTTGGCAACGCCAAACCCATACGCCGCCGCAAGCCGCGCGATGTCGGTAACGCCATCATATGCGTGCAGATTGACCGGCCGCTGCAATGCCGCTTCATCACGAAGCCCCTGCGCGCCGCCATGCTCGGAAAGCGTTTCGCCGACCAGAAGCAGCAATGTCGACTTTTCGAGCCACTCGGGCTCGGTCATTTCGCCAGTTCGCGCAGCGTTTCGCGATAGCGCGCCATCAGATCGCGCCCGACCCGAAGCTGGCGTTCGACCTTTTCGTCATAGGCGCTGAGCATGACGCCATCGGGCAGTTCGGTGACGAACAGGGCATCACCCTTGCCGATCTTGAGCTTGGCGATGGTTTCCTTGGGCAAGATGACCCCCAGAGAGTTCCCGATTTTCGTCAGCTTGAGCTTCATGTTCTAACGAATGTAAAACCTGCGGGCAAGAACGTTCTAACGGGTATTATAACTCAGCTTTCGTTGAGCGTCTCTACCGTCAGGTTTCCGTTGGTGTAGACGCAGATCTGGGCGGCGATTTTCATCGCTTTTCGGCAGATTTCCTCAGCATTTGCCTCGGTATCGGCCAGTGCCCTTGCGGCCGCCAGGGCGTAATTGCCGCCCGACCCGATGCCGATGACGCCGTCTTCCGGCTCCAAAACGTCGCCCTGCCCGGTCAGCAGCAGCGAGACCTTGGCATCCGCCACGATCATCAGCGCTTCCAGACGGCGGAGATACCGGTCTGTCCGCCAGTCCTTGGCAAGCTCCACACAGGCGCGAGTGAGATTGCCCGGATAGGTCTCGAGCTTCGCTTCCAGCCGCTCGAACAGCGTGAAGGCATCGGCTGTGGCCCCGGCGAAGCCGACGATGACGTCGCCCTTCCCGAGTTTGCGAACCTTACGGGCGTTGCCCTTGATGACCGTCTGGCCCATCGAGACCTGGCCGTCACCGGCAATCACCACCTTGCCACCCTTGCGGACGGACACGATGGTCGTGCCGTGCCAACCCTGCGGGTCGTGAGCGTTGTCCTGGGGCATACGGTCCTCGAAATGTGAGGACGGGATGTGAGCGCCCCGTTCGCCTGCGTCAAGTTTGGGCCGTTTACGTCAAGTTTGCCGGTCATTGCGCAAAAAGGGTCACGGACGTAAGGAACGCCCGCAAGGCAAGGACTTATCCACATGCGCACCGCGATGATCGAGCGAAAGACGCGCGAGACCGAGATCATGGTCTCGCTCGATCTCGACGGTACCGGCGATTACGACGTCGATACCGGCATCGGCTTTCTCGACCACATGCTGGAGGCCCTCGCCCGCCACGCCATGCTGGATCTGAAGGTGCGCGCGCAGGGCGATTTGCACATCGATTTCCACCACACGACCGAAGACACCGGCATCGTGATCGGCCAGGCGATCGCCAAGGCGCTGGGCGACTTCAAGGGCATTCGCCGCTTCGGCGAAGCGACCATTCCGATGGACGAGACGCTGACACGCTGCGCCATCGACGTGTCGAACCGGCCGTATCTGATCTGGAAGGTGACCTTCACCAAACCGAAGCTGGGCGAGATGGACACCGAGCTGTTCAAGGAATGGTTCCAGGCGGTGGCGCAGAACGCCGGGATCACGCTGCACGTTGAAAATCTCTACGGAGAGAACAACCACCACATCGTCGAGAGCTGCTTCAAGGCGTTCGCGCGCGCTCTGCGTGCCGCCGTGGAGCGCGACGAGCGTTTGGGCGATGGCTTCGCCTCGACCAAGGGCGTGCTGTAGGGCTGTTGAGAGTGTGCGTCCTTCGAGACGGGCGCTGACGCGCCCTCCTCAGGATGAGGAAGAGGGATTGGCGGTTGCCAGCCATGACTGAAACAGTCGCGGTCATCGATTACGGATCGGGCAATCTGCGTTCCGCCGCGAAGGCGCTGGAGCGCGCAGCCGGCGATGCATCGTTGCCTTGCCGAATCGAGGTGACGAGCGATCCCGATGCCGTCTTTCGCGCGGACCGCCTGGTGCTGCCGGGTGTCGGCGCGTTCGCCGATTGCATGGCAGGCCTCAGCGGCGTTGTGGGGTTGAAGGATGCGCTGATCGAAAGCGTCATCGCAAAGCGGCGTCCGTTTCTCGGCATCTGCGTCGGCATGCAGTTGATGACGGAGGCGGGCGTCGAGTTCGGCCGTCATGCGGGACTGGGATGGTTGAAAGGCGATGTGACGCGGCTCGATCCGCCGGATGCCAACTTGAAGATTCCGCATATGGGCTGGAACACGTTGCGCCTGACGCACGATCATCCTGTGACCGCCGGGCTCGCTAACGCGCATGTCTATTTCGTCCACTCCTATGCGCTGCAGAACGGCGCGGCGGAGGAGGTGCTGGGCATCTGCGACTACGGTTTGCCGTTCGCCGCCATCGCGGGCCGCGACAACATGATCGGGACGCAGTTCCACCCCGAAAAAAGCCAGCAGGCTGGATTGACGCTGCTGACCCAGTTCCTGAAATGGCGGCCATGAGTTTCACCCTTTATCCCGCGATCGACCTGAAAGACGGCCAGTGCGTGCGCTTGGTGAAGGGCGACATGCTGACGGCGACGGTCTTCTCGCTGAAGCCCGGTAAGCAGGCAGCGGCCTGGCAGGCGGCGGGGTTTGAGTGGATTCACGTTGTCGATCTCAACGGCGCTTTCGAGGGCCAGCCCGTGAACTACGAGGCGGTGAGCGACATTCTCGCCGCCGTCGATGTGCCGGTGCAGCTGGGCGGCGGCATTCGCGACCGCCGCCAGGTGGAGCGCTGGATCGAGGCGGGCGTCACGCGCGTGATCCTCGGGACGGTGGCGGCGCGCAATCCGCATCTGGTGAAGGACATGGCCTGCGCCTTCCCGGGCAAGATCGCGGTCGGCATCGACGCCAAGGACTTCAAGGTGGCGGTGCAGGGGTGGGCCGAGGACACGCATATGGATGCGGGCGAGCTGGCCAGCCGTTACCGCGACGCCGGTGTCGCGGCGATCATCTTCACCGATGTCGGCCGCGACGGCACGGGGCAGGGGATCAATATCGAGCAAACGGCGCGCGTGGTGAAAGCCGCCGAAGGCGTGCCGGTGATCGCCTCGGGCGGACTTGCCGGGCTTGGCGATATCGAGGCCTGCATGGCGACGCCCGGCATCACCGGCGTCATCTGCGGGCGCGCGCTCTACGATGGGAAGCTGAGCCCCCGCGAGGCGCTGGCGTTGGTGCGAAGCGCGTAACTGCCTCAGGCATGGATCCCCGGGTTCGCCGCTGGGCGGCGCCCCGAGGATGACATCCCGAAATCAGGCGTCGAAGACGATGACGCTGCGGGCGAGGTTGCCGGTTTTCAGTTCGGCGAAGGCGTCGTTGATCTGGTTGAGCTTCACGCGCTGCGAGATCATCTCGTCGAGCTTCAGCTTGCCGGCCATATAGAAATCGACGAGGCGCGGCATGTCGACCGGGAAGCGGTTGGAGCCCATGACCGAGCCCTGGATACGCTTCTCCTGCAGGAATTCGGCGCCGTGCAGTTCGATATGCACGCCGACCGGGATCATGCCGATGATGTTGGCCGTGCCGCCGCGCCCGACCATGCGGAAGGCCTGTTCGGCGGTCTGCTTGAGGCCCACCGCTTCGAACGCGTGATGGACGCCGCCGTTGGTGAGGTCCTGCACCTGCTTTACCGGATCGCCGTCAGCCGGGTTCACGACGTCGGTCGCGCCGAAATGCTTGGCGAGGTTGAGCTTCGAGCCGACCATGTCGATGGCGATGATGCGGCCGGCGCCCGCAATGGCGGCGGCGTTGATCGCGGAGAGGCCGATGCCGCCGCAGCCGATGACGGCGACGGTCTCGCCGGGTTTGACGCCCGAGGTGTGCGTCACCGCGCCATAGCCGGTGACGACGGAGCAGCCGATGAGCGCGGCGCGGTCGAACGGCATGTCCTTGCGGATCGAAACGCAGGCGTTCTCGTGGATCAGCATCATCTCGGCATAGGACGAGAGATTGAGGAACTGGTTCATCGGACCGGTGGTTTCGACGAGGCGGGGCTCGTCGCCGGCCTGGCGCTTGGTGTCGGGCGACACGCAGCGCGAGAGGTGGCCGGTGATGCAGTGCTCGCAGCGGCCGCAGAAGGCGGAGAGGCAGGTGATGACGTGATCGCCCGGCTTCACGCTGCGCACTTCGCTGCCGACCTGTTCGACGATGCCGGCGCTCTCATGCCCGAGGACGGTCGGGAGCGGGTAGGGATAGAGGCCCTCCGCGAAGTGGAGATCGGAGTGGCAGACGCCCGCCGCCATGGTGCGGATCAGCACCTCGCGCGGGCCGGGCTTGTTGATGGTGACGGTCTCGATGACGAGGGGCTTCTTCACCTCGCGCAGGACGGCGGCTTTCATGGATGTCTCTCCTGGGTGTTTTGTTCTGTCGTTGGGTGAGAACGTCCGCCGCCCGGGGCTTTGCGTCAAGCAAGAGGGGAGGGTATTGGCTGACCCATGCTCGCGGTCCGCATCATTCCCTGTCTCGACGTCAAGGATGGGCGTGTGGTGAAGGGCGTGAACTTTGAAGGACTGCGCGATGCCGGCGATCCGGTGGAGGCGGCGCGGGCGTATGACGCGCAGGGCGCGGACGAGCTGTGCTTTCTGGATATTACCGCCAGCCACGAGAAACGCGGGACGCTGCTGGATATCGTGGCGCGGACGGCGGACCAGTGCTTCATGCCGCTGACCGTCGGCGGCGGGGTGAGTGAGGCGGAGGATTTCCGCAAATTGCTGCTCGCGGGTGCGGACAAGGTTTCGGTCAACACGGCGGCGGTGAAGCGGCGCGAGCTGGTGCGTGAGGCGGCGGAGAAATTCGGCAGCCAGTGCGTGGTGGTGGCGATCGATGCGAAGCGGGTGGGCGAGCGTTATGAGATTTTCACCCATGGCGGGCGCGAGGCGACGGGCCTCGACGCGGTCGCCTATGCGCGCGAGGTGGAGAGCCTCGGGGCAGGGGAGATCCTGCTCACCTCGATGGACAAGGACGGCACCAAATCGGGCTATGACCTGAAACTGACAAGGGCGATCAGCGATGCGGTGCGCATTCCAGTGATTGCATCGGGCGGTGTGGGGACGCTGGACGATCTGGTGGCCGGTGTGCGTGAGGGCCATGCGAGCGCCGTGCTGGCGGCCTCGATCTTTCATTTCGGAACGCACACGATCGCCGAAGCGCGGGCCGCGATGGCGGCAGCGGGCTATCCCGTCCGGAATTGACCTCGCGCAAGGAAGATTCTTTCCCGCCGCGATAGATTTTGTGGACCGGGCGCGTCTAGCGTCCGCCGCGTCACGAAACTGTCTTGGAAGTGTAAGTGGGCGAGGAGATCGAGCTGAAGCTGTCGGTCGCGGAGGAGGCATTGCCGTCCCTGCTGACCAGCGCGCCGTTGAAGGCGCGCGGCATCCGCTTCGGGCGGGCGCGGCGGATGGTGACGAGCTATTACGACACGCCTAAAGGCGCGCTGAAGAAGAAGGGCGTGTTTCTGCGCATCCGCGAGGCGGGTGGGCGGATCGAGCAGACGGTGAAGACGGCCGGCGATGGCGGTGTTCTGGCCAAGCGCGGCGAGTGGAACTGGACGGTGAAGTCGGCCGAGCCGGACCTCGATCTGGCCGCGACATCAGGGCTGAAGGCGCTGGCGCGGCGGGTGAAGAAGGGCGGGCTCACCATGCGCTTCGCCAGCCATATCGAGCGGAGGATCGCGCTTTACGACGACCACGGCACGGTGATGGAGCTGGCGCTGGATAGCGGTGAAGTCCGCGCCGGGCGGCGGACATCGCCGGTGTCCGAGCTGGAGATCGAGGTGAAGCGCGGTGATCCGCAGGCGCTGTTCACGCTGGCGCGCGAGCTGGTGTCGCTGCCGGGTGTGACGGTCGGGTTCACAACCAAGGCCGGGCGCGGCTTTCAGCTGGCGGAAGGCCGGGCAGCAGAGGCCGAAAAGGCCGGTGACGTTGGGCTGGATGCGGAGATGCCGTTGCATGAGGCGGCGCGGGCGATCCTGAATTCGGCGGCGGCGCATGCGGCGGCCAATCTGCAGCTTATCGCGGCGTCGGGCGTGCCGGAGAGCATCCATCAGGGGCGCGTGGCGCTGCGGCGCCTGCGGGCGGCTTTGGTGCTGCTAAAAGACGCGATTCCGGCGGACAAGCGGCACCATTTGCGGCGTGAAGCCGGGTGGCTGGCCGGAGCGCTGGGCGCGGCGCGTGATCTCGATGTGCTGAGCCTTGGGGCGCTCGCGGCGTGCCAGCCGCCGGAGGAGATTGCGCCGGGGTTTGCCGGGCTGAAACGGCGGGTTGCGGCCGAGCGGCGGCGCGCGCGGAGCGAGGCGAGGACGGTTTCGGCCTCGCCGCGGGCGCAATTGCTTTTGCTGGACCTGGCGGAGACGGCGGGTGCGCTGGGGCCACAGGCCGAAGCGCCGGAGCTGAAGGCGCTGGCGGCCGGGGCGCTGCAGAAGCGGTATGAGAAAGTGCTGGGCGCAGGCGAAGGGATCGACACGATGGATGTCGAGGCGCGCCACGAATTGCGCCTCGCGCTGAAAAAGCTGCGCTATGCGGCGGATTTCTTTTCCAGCCTCTTCCCGCAAAAGGCGGTGAAGCGCGAGCTTAAGGCGCTGGCGCGGCTGCAGGATGCGCTGGGCGCGTTCAACGACGCAGCGGTCGCGCCGATCCTGCTGCAGCGGGCGCTGCAGCCGGGCAAGGGGCGCATCGATCCGGCCGTGACGACGGCGGCGACGTTCCTGACGGGCTGGGCGGCATATGAATCCGAGGTCGCCTGGCGCACGGCCGCGGCCGAATGGCGCGGCTTCACCGGGGCCAAGCCTTTTTGGAGCGACAGTCTATAGTGGCGCGAATCGACTTGAGCCTTTGAAGGACTGACGCCCTGACCGCCGCCATTCATCCGCTGGACGCGCTCTTCGCCGAGATCGAAGCGCGCAAGACGGCGGACCCCGACAAGTCCTACACCGCCAAACTGCTGGCCGGTGGCCCGCCGCGCATCGCCAAGAAACTGGGCGAGGAGGCGGTCGAGGCGATCATCGCATCGCTCGCCGAGGACAAGCCGCACTTCGTCGCGGAATGCGCCGACGTTCTCTATCACCTGCTGGTGCTGATCGCTGCGCGCGACACCCATCTGCACGAGGTCTACGCCGAACTGGTGCGCCGCCGCGCCTCGTCGGGCCTCGATGAAAAACTCGCCCGCAAGCAGGGCTGACCTGACCGACTTGGGGAGACTGACATGACGATCCGAACGCTTGCCGCAGCGCTGCTCGCCTCTGCGCTGACAAGTGCTGTCGCGGAAACGCCGGTGGCGTATCCGTTCAGCATCCAGCTGACGCTGTCGGAGAAGCTGGTGGCCGAGCTGACCGCGAAGAACGAGACAATCATCGTCGCGGCCTATTTCTACGGCGAGCCGAACGAGAAAGGTCAGTCCGAGATCGACGACATGGGTTACATCCAGCTTGGCGATGAGCGGACGGAAATTCCGCCGGCCTCGGGTCTCGTGCCGATCAACGGTGTCGTCGACCCGGCGAAGGTCGCCCTGCTGGCGACGCCGGTGAGCGTGAACGTCAATATTTTCTCGGGCCGCAAATCGTCGGAGGACAATCTCATCTCCTGCGACTTCATCGATGGCCCGGTTGCCGATCTCGGCACCGCACCGGTCGAGATATCCTGCGGCCTCATCACAGAAGATCCGGTGACGACCCACAAGCCCGCCAAGGGCTGACGCCCTTGCGGGAACCGTTTCGGCGGGCGTAGCTGCGCGGATGACGATATCTGAACGCCGCTTCGCCCTGCGCGAGGCGACCGGCGGCGCCCACGCAGCGCTGGAGGCGGATGTGGGCGGGCTCGCCTCCGCCGCCGCCTATCGCCGCTTTGTCGCCGGTCTCTATGCCGGACGGGCGCCGGTCGAGGCGGCGCTTGCCACAGCCGCATGGCCGGATGAACTGGGCGGCTGGCGGCCCCAGGCGATCGCCGCCGACCTTGCCGCCGACCTCGCCGATCTCGGCGTTGCCGTCTCGCCGCCCGGCGAACCCTTTGCCCTTGGCGATACGGTCTCGGACCTGCTGGGGGCGGCCTACGTACTGGAAGGCTCGCAGCTGGGCGCGAAGCTGGTGCGCAAAGAGGCGGAAAAGCTGGGGTTTTCGGCTAATTTCGGCGCACGGCACCTGGCCGCCCAGACGGGAACTTCGGGCGGCTGGACGCGTTTTATGGCCGTCCTGGACCAGGCTGACGGGTATGACCCCGCCATCGCAGCGTCCGCCGCAAATCGGGTCTTCGCATGGCTGCGTAGCGCGATGAGAGAGGAAAGCCGCGCCGCGTGAGCCAATCCGTCGACCTGACCAATTGCGATCGTGAACCCATCCATATCCCTGGCAGCGTGCAGGCGCATGGCTGCCTGTTGGCCTGTGACGCCAGCGGTACGACGGTGCTGCGCCACAGCCTGAACACACCCGGCATTCTTGGGTTCGGCGCCGATCTGAACGGCCAGACCCTGACCGGCCTTTTCGGCGGCGATGCCGTTCATGAAATTCGCAACGGGCTGGCGCGTTCCGACGATCCGGCGCGGCCCGGCCTGCTGACCGGCATGACGCTCAACGGGCGTGTCTTCGACATCGCCTGTCACCGCCACAAGGGCCACGTCATTCTGGAGTTCGAGCCGGCCGAGCTCCTGAGCGACAACTCACCTTTGCAAATCACGCGCGCCCTGATCGGCCGCCTCGTCAAAACGAACGATCCGGATCAGTTGATCAAGCGCGCCTCGGTGCTGCTGCGGAGCCTGCTCGGCTATGACCGGGTGATGATTTACCAGTTCGCCGAGGACGGCTCGGGCCAGGTGGTCAGCGAAGCCAAGCGCGACGATCTGGAAAGTTTTCTCGGCCAGCATTTTCCGGCCTCCGACATTCCCGCGCAGGCGCGCGAGCTTTATCTGCGCAACACGATCCGCGTGATCTCCGACGCCTCGGGCGCGCGCTCCGTTCTGGAGCCGGTGCTGGATGTGTCAGGCGAGCCGCTGGATCTGTCCTTCGCGCATCTGCGCAGCGTGTCGCCCGTGCATCTGGAGTATCTGCGCAATATGGG
>VFQQ010001430.1_pt1 | contig 33094 bp, 28 predicted proteins | sample 3512341 | NCBI WGS metagenome assembly VFQQ01 (sample SAMN10412373, study PRJNA504923) | tailings metagenome | isolation source: Relicate 2 Philex TSF1 revegetated site | place: Philippines: Tuba, Benguet | collected 2017-08-29 | reverse complement strand
ACTTCAGCGATTTGGCAGCGGGCACTTACACCACGCGCATAGTAGCAGGCAACACCGTAATCGTGCGCAGAGTGGTGGTGAACAGATAGCAACTGCGGCAGTAAATAACTGCAACTAAAATCAAACAATACACAGGCGACCAATGAAACGGTCGCCTGTTTTGTTTTGAGCTGCTTCTGATTTTCGATCATGTGTCAATATAAATGTGTGCAACTCGTTCTACTTTAATTGAATCCTTTATTTTGCAGCGCGTTTATGAATAAGCAGTTTCTAATGTGGGTAATGATGTGCTCGTTTGCTATTGCAAACGCGCAGTTTATCCCCGCCCCCGATTTACAATGTGTTACGAACAATGCAGTGAGTTCAAATGTGATTTTGTCATGGACGAACCAGGGCAATCCATGTGGGGGCGCTTTCAATGGTTACAGAATTTTTGTTGCAGATACTAAAGCAGGACCCTATAATTTGGTTACAACCATAACCGATGAAAACCAACGCAGTTTCACCGACCTCAATCGCCTGAGCAGTGGCGGAACTTGGTTTTACTACATGGAGGCAGATTACACTTGCGCGGGTTTCACCACGTTGCAGTCTGACACCATTCAAAATGCACCGCCTGCTGTGCCGCAAATTGTGAACGTGGATGTTACACCCGACAACAACATCGTGTTTAACTGGGAGGTGAATCCTTCGCCTCAAACAGCATGTTACATCATTTACTATGCGCTGCCGAATGGAAACGCACTTCCAATTGATACGGTGTGCGGCAGGTTCAACACCACTGTAACTGATTTTGGTGGCGACCCAACCACTTCATCACTGAAATACACAGTGGCTGCTTATGACAGTTGCGGCAACATCAGTTCATTCAACATCAATGGACATAGAACCATCTTGCTTTCCTACCAAACTTCAAGTTGTGAACGAAGTATAAATTTGAATTGGACGCGCTATGAAAACTGGTCGCAAGGTGTTTTGGAATATCGCATTCATGTGAGCAAAAATCTCGCTCCCTACATTGAAGTTGGAAGGGTGGACAGCGCTGTGCAAACATTCACTTTCAGTGGTTTCAACGATGGCGATTCATTGTGCATCACAGTAGAGGCTGTTAGCAAGGCAGACACCACGGTTACTTCTCATTCCAATTATCAGTGCTTCACCCCATCTATTGTGCAAAGCCCCGATTACATTTATTTAATCAATGCTACGGTTGACCTTGATAACAAAGTTCAACTGCGTTGGTTGACCGACCCTAACGCTGAGTTGCTATACTATCAGGTTGACCAAAGCGGTAACGGAACAACATTTGAGTTCAAGCAGCAATTTGTGGTGCCTTCACCTTTAACCCTCGAAAACGACTACACCGACTCTACCTCTTTTCCGCAGAATAATTCTATGTTCTATCGCATTCGTGCCATTGACAGTTGCAACAATAAATTCACCTCGGTGGATTCCATTAAAACCATCCATTTAACCGGTGAGTTGTTCGACTATTATCTTGCAAATTTAGAATGGACAGATTTCGCAGCCTATGGCGCAACCATTCTATATTGGAATTTGTACAGAAACAATGGGCAAGGCTATCAGTTGATTCGCTCATTTCCCAGCGGAACAAACGGGATTTCCGATTCGTTGCAAGCTTTCTTGAATGAAAAGGGACTTTTTTGTTACAGAGTGGAGGCGGTTTATGACATTGACTTGCCGGGTGTTCTCCGCGACACACTCAGCAGCTTTTCAAATGAATTTTGCATTGACCATCGTCCTATCATTTACATTCCCAACGCTTTTGCCCCTTATGGTGTAAACAGTGTGTTTAAACCCACCATCATTTTTGGTTCACCATCAAATTACAGTATGACCATTTGGAACCGATGGGGCGCAAAGGTGTTTGAAAGCAACGACCCCGACATTGGTTGGGACGGCACACAAGGGGGCAGCGATGTGCAAATGGGCGCTTATGGTTACCTGATAACTTTTGTTGCCTCTGATGGTGTGCGCGTGGAGCGCAAAGGCATGGTGATGCTGGTGAAATAGTTTTTACACTTCGCGGTTGGCTTCTAAAATTTTATTGATGAGGTATTCCCTGCCCAATAGCATGCTACAGGTAATTACCGCACTCACCGAAACCCCCAACACGCCATGCAGGTTCACATTCTGCCCGGTAAGCAGCAGGTTAGGAACTTTTGTTTTTGAAGTAATCATGGTTTTCATCGGGTCATTAAAATCTTTCACAATGCCATACATGTTGCCGTCATCGCTGCCAATGTAGTCGCGGTAGGAGAGGGGAGATGAAGTGTAATAGCTTTTGATGCAACTCCTGAAACCCGGAAACTTCGTTTCTATTTCATCAAACAATCGCTGTGCCTTTCGCTCTTTGAAAGCCTGATAACTTTCACCTCGTTCACTTTCATCGAGGGTGGTGTTGAAGCTGTCAGCCCATTCTGCCACTTCATCAAAACGCATGTAACTCATCACGGTCATTGCTTCGGTAAACTCGCTGTTATGCTGCGGCACACATTCAAACATAGCAAAAACCTGAGGCCAGTTTTCTTCGGTGTGGTGAATGGTTGCCCAAACATCATCCTGCGCATGGTAGTAAAAGTTTTGGTTGCGATACTTCCATGTGCCTGGTTTTAAAATGATATAGACAACAAAAATGGAAACCGAATTTTCTAAACTTTTAATGCGGTTGCGATATGCTGAGCGAATCAAATCTGTTTCCAGCATTTGCAGGGTGGTGGCAGGGTGAATGTTTGAAATGAAAGTGTTGCCGTGAATTTTTTCACCATCTTCCAGTTCAACATATTGAATCAAACCTTCCTCAACATGGAAGCGCGCCACTTTTTTCTTTCTGAAAACATCGCCACCATTTTCTTTAATCACCCGCGCCAGCAGTTTGGCAATTTGGTCGCCACCCACTTTGCATTTCATGGAACTTTCAATGTAGCTGTTCACCACAAGTGCGTGAACATATAGCGGTGTTTTATCGCCAATTCCTGCGTAAAGCAAATTTGTTCCTGCAAGCACACTGCGCAGTTTGGCGTTGGGGGTCAGGTTTTCAAAATATGTTTTTGCACTGCGCATAAACAATTCTGCTTCGGGGTAGGTGCCGATGGGTTTCAGGTTGTAAAGCGGAATGTCATCACAAATTTTTCTGATGTCGTTGCAGTATTGTTTTATGGTTGCTGTTTCATCGGGGAATTGTGCGCTCATCACACGGATGAAGTTTTCGTAACCCATTCCGTAGGCATATTCTTTTGAGTCGTTTTTGAAAAGCACCACATCAAAGCCTTCCTTATCCATGTGCACCAATTCAAGCCTGTCCATGATGCCGCAGTAGCGAAAAATCTGATGCAGGTTTTGCCCGGGTTCCAAGCCGCCTATGTAGTGCACGCCTGTGTCGAAGGTGTGTCCTTCGCGCTTGAATGTTTGCAGGCTTCCGCCAATTTGTTCATTCTTTTCAATGATGCAAACACTTAATCCTTCTTTACTCAAAATGGCTCCGCAAATCAATCCGCCTAAACCGGAGCCTACTATCACGATGTCATAGCGTTTTAACGCTGTGTTTGTGCCGTTTTCCACGATGCGAAAATGCACAATTTGCGCAGATGCTGCGCCTCTGAATTGCGGCAATTCTTACCCGAATTGCTATTGGTTTTTATCGCGCAGCGGAACAAAATTTTCCACGTATGCCACTTCGTTTTTAATGGCAGGCAACTGCGGCTTGCTTAAATACCAATTCTTCAATGAATCCATGCTGATGGGCAACTTTGCCATTTCGGGCGCGTTGTGCTTCATGTATTTTGAAAGGTAAATCATTTGAAATGGGTCGGTGGCAACAGCAACTTTTTCAAAGCCTAATTGGGCGGCAAGTTCTTTTCCGTATTTGATGTTTTCGGTGCTGCGCTCAGCTTTTCGTTCAATAAAAATGTGCTCGCACGGAATGCCCATTTTTTGCGCAATCATTTTCATCACCAATGCTTCTTCGTAAGGCGTATGCACTGCCGAGCCTGAAAAAATAATGTTGCGCGTGATGCCGCGTTCAAACAAAGCTTTTGCCCAAAGCACCCGCGCTTTAAACAGCAAGTTGGTGTTGTGCGGCTCGTAAGGATTGCCGGGCACAATCACTGCATCGTAAGGCGCATGATAGGCAGAACGGTGATAGGTAACTGCTGAAATACTTTTTACAATGCACGATGTGTTCAGCAATGAAAAAACAGAAGCGAACATTAGCAGCAATAAGCCTTTCGGAAATGGATGAATTTTATTGGTCATTGGTGCCTTTACATAAACAAACGCACCGGAGTTGAAATGTTTTGCAGCACAAGGCGCTTCTATCAGAATTTAACAACACCTTGTAGCATTGGTTGCTACATTAACGAGGGTTATGGATTAAAAGTCTTGATTCGGATAGAACAGGAGCGGCATTGCGGATTTTGGCGTTAAAAAAATCATTTTTAGAGCCGTTAAAAACGCTTCGCTGTTTGAGCCCAACGCACATTAAAATTTAATCACACATCACATGGCGAGTTTGAAGCGTTTAGGCTTTAAGAATGATTTTTAGCCAAAAGTCCCGCAAAGCCTTGATTTTTTGCTTCTTTTTCATTAAGGAAAAAGAAGAGTAAGCTCAAGTCAAGGGCAACTTCGTATCTAATCCATAACTCACGTTACATTAAAACTGGGGCTATAAAAACAGCAATGGCGAGTTAAAAAAAATGCTGCATACCTGTAAGCCGGGTTCTGTTTCCGGCAATTACTTGCCGAACCTTTATCATTTATCTGCGATGGTGTTCACACACCACCTGTAGCAGTCAACCCCTCAGCGCATCCTTTCGGAAATCGGGCGGGCAGCCCTCCACCGCTGATATACATGACCTTTCAACCCGTGAGGCTTGCCCACCACGCATGTTGCCATGCGCAGTTGTGCGCTCTTACCGCACATTTTCACCCTTATTCCATTTTGCAACGGAACGGTTATTTTCTGTGGCGCTTTCTCTTTCAGCCGAAGCCGAAAGCCACCCGTTAGGTGGCACGGTGCCCTGTGTTGCCCGGACTTTCCTCCCACTGTTTTCCAATGAGCGATAAAGCGGTATGCAGCCCGGCAAAGATAAGTAATGCTTTGGTTGTGCGCTGTGCTTAGTAGCGTTCCAAGCCGCTGAAGTGGAAACTTGCTTCAATGGCGGCATTTTCATCGCTGTCGCTGCCGTGGATGGCGTTGCGCTCGATGCCCGCTGCAAACAGCTTGCGGATGGTGCCTTCGGCTGCATTGGCAGGGTTGGTGGCGCCAATCAGTTTTCTGAAATCTTCCACGGCATTTTCTTTTTCCAGCACTGCGGCAACAATTGGTCCTTCGGTCATGAAATCAATCAATTCGCCAAAAAACGAACGCTCGCGGTGAATGGCATAGAACTCCTCGGCTTTTGGGCGCGAAAGGCGCGTCATTTTCATTGCCTGAATTTTGAAGCCATTTGCGATAATCAAATCAAGAATTTTACCGGTGTGTCCGTCTGCCACTGCATCGGGCTTAATCATAGTGAGTGTGATGTTACCTGCCATTTGATGTTTTATTTTTTAAAAGCGCGCAAACATAAGGATTGGCAAACGATAATTTGAAATTGATGCTGCATTTCTAAAGCTGAATTTGGGTTTATTGGCTTTAGTGCGCAATGGGGGAGGGCGTTGTTTTGTTTTGCGGTTTGACTTTACCTGATACTTTATCGGAGTAACCCCGACCTGATGAATCGGGAGCGCAAAATCCTTGTTGGCGGTAGTGTTACTTTCAGAAGTCGGCAAGTTCATAGTTTGTGCTGCGTCCGCCTTGTTGCTCCTGCCTCAAAATTCCTTTATCAATCAAATCTTTTATGTCACGCAATGCTGTGTCTGGAGAACATTTGGTAATTTTTGCCCACTTAGATGATTTCAATTTTCCATCCAGTCCGTCAAATAGTTTGTTCAACACCAATCGTTGTCTTTCATTAAACTCAGTGTTCTCGTGAATTTTCCAAAACTCATTTTTGCGCAATATGTTTTGCAGTGTCGTTTGTGTTGCTAAGAGTGAATTTTTAAGGCAATGCAAAAACCAATCTAACCAATCTGTGATGTCGCCATTGCTGTGTTGAACCTTCTGTAGAATCTCGTAATACTGCTTTCGTTCAATCAAAATTTGGTTGGACATACTGTAGTAGCGTTCAGTTGTTCCATCAGCTCGGGCAAGCATCAAATCTGAAATTGCTCTTGCAATTCTCCCGTTACCATCGTCAAACGGATGGATGATGATAAACCAGAAATGAGCAATGGCTGATTTTAGAACAGGGTCCAACTTTTTATTATCGTTGACCCACTTTAAAAACCTCTCCATTTCTTCTTTTACGCTGTTTGCAGGAACCGCTTCGTAGTGGATTTTTTCTTTCCCAATTGCTCCTGAAACGATTTGCATTTCTCCCGAACGATATCGTCCAACCTCTATTTTATGCATTCCGCTGTGTCCCGTAGGGAAAAGTGCCGAATGCCAGCCAAACAAACGTTTATCGGTTAATGGCTTCTTGTAGTTTTGTGTAGCGTCAAGCATCATTTCCACCACACCTTCCACATTTCTGTTTGTAGGAACAAGTCCGGCAATGTTAATCCCCAGCCGTCTGGCAATGGAAGAACGAACTTGATTATAGTCGAGTTTTTCTCCTTCTATTTCAGATGATTTTATGACGTCAAGTGTTAATGTTGTGAGTGTTGCTTCTTCTTTAGTAGCAAAACCAAGCGTGTTCATCTGTCCGATAATTTTACCCTGAAGGTTTCTCACTTCTCCGAATATGGCGTTGATGTCGGTTTCCCGCCAGGTGAAATTTGTCCAGTTTCTGTATTCGTAAATATATTTTGCCACTTTTTGATGTGTGTTGTTGCGGTAAATATAAGCGTTATTCTCCGCAAAAATGCGGTGAATGTCAAAAGTATTCTCCGCAAGTCAATTCAGTTTGTTGGTATAGGAATTAGTCTGTTTGATGTGAAGTGCTGCATAAACTAAAAAAATGTTTGCAGGTTTGTTTTATAGGTTTGCGCCAACACATCAAATGAATCCGAATTTAGAACCCAACAAAAGTGCATCGGCAGGCGAGCAGGAGGTGGAGCGCGCGCTGCGCCCCCGGCAAATTGCCGAGTTTACGGGGCAGCCCCAAATTATCGAAAACCTTTTTGTGTTCATTGGCGCTGCCAAAATGCGTGGCGAGGCTTTAGACCATGTGTTGCTGCATGGTCCTCCGGGTTTGGGCAAAACCACCCTTTCGCACATCATTGCCAACGAGATGGGCGTGGGCATTAAAGTAACCTCGGGTCCGGTGCTCGAAAAGCCTGGCGACCTTGCGGGTTTGCTCACCAACCTTGAGCCGAACGATGTGTTGTTTATTGATGAAATCCACCGGCTGGGTGTGGTGGTGGAGGAATACCTCTACAGCGCCATGGAGGATTACAAAATTGACATCATGATTGATTCGGGTCCCAATGCGCGCAGTGTGCAAATTGGCTTGAATCCGTTTACGCTGGTGGGCGCCACCACTCGCAGCGGTTTGCTCACTTCGCCTTTGCGCTCGCGCTTTGGCATCACCTGCCGTTTGGAGTATTACGATGCGGCAGTGCTGCAAAAAATTTTGCTGCGCTCGGCAGAAATTTTAAAGGTGGAAATTGACAAAAAAGCCGCCTTAGAAATTGCCGGCAGAAGCCGCGGCACTCCGCGCATTGCCAATTTGTTGCTCAGGCGCGTGCGCGATTTTGCACAGGTGAAAGGCAAAGGCGCCATCACACTCGACATTGCAAAATTTTCGCTCGAAGCATTGAATGTGGATGCGCACGGATTGGATGAAATGGACAACCGAATACTTTCAGCCATTATTGAAAAATTTAAAGGCGGACCGGTGGGGCTTACCACCATTGCCACTGCGGTGGGCGAGGAGCCGGGCACCATTGAAGAAGTGTATGAACCGTTTTTAATAAAAGAAGGTTTCATTAAGCGCACTCCGCGCGGGCGCGAAGCCACCGACCTTGCCTACAAGCATTTGGGCAAAACGCCACCGGCACTCCGGGGCAGTTTGTTTGAAGAGTAAGGCACGGCAGCCTGCTGTTTATCTTATACCTTACTTCAGTTTTTTCGCCCACACATCAGTTAATTCCACATCATGCAGGGGCGGTTTAGCCCTTTGGTGCATGCTTTCAGCCATTTATTGCGGTGGTTTGCGCCTTGCCCTTGCAGCCGCTTGCCTTTGCAGCTTCGGTGGTGTAAACCTGCCTGAAAGTTTACAAAATCCGTAAACTAACTAAGCAAAATGCTGAGTTGTGTAAGCATTTTGCTTAGCAGTGTAAGCTTTTTACTTAGTTAACTCAGCTTTTCGCTTAGTAAGCTCAGTAATTTGCTTAGTAAGCTCAGCTTTTTGCTTAGTTGGCTCAGTATTTTGCTTAGTTGTGTAAGCTTTTTGCTTAGTCAACTAAGTATTTTGCTTAGTTAATTTGTTGGTTTTTCCTTTTTTTTGTTGTGCCCTGCTTAATCGGCAGCAAGTGTTTCAGGGCTTTTTTGTTGATTATTGAGGGGTAAGTCCGGCTTGGTGTATTTCAGCAGTTGTGTTGCAACAGCAAATGGGCACAAGCCGGGTTGTTTCAGTGTTTTTAATGCTGAAATTGGGTTGAAGGGAGGCAGGCGGTGTATTTTTTCAGATAAAAGCAAAAGCGATGGGCAGAAGAAGAGGACCAAAACGTCAGCCTGTTTCAAAGCAGGAACGCCCGAAGCCACCGGTGCACGTAGGTAATTTGGTGCGCAGATACTTGCGCGAGCAAAAGATTCAGCGCGCAATGCTTGCCAAGGAAACTAACCGCGCCCTGATTACAGTAACGCGGCAGTTGCGGAAAGATTCCATGCAGGTGGCATTGCTGTTTGAGTTTTGCATGGCGCTGAAGCACAATTTTTTTGCTGAGCTTGCGCAGGCGCTGCCGCCCGATTTCAGCGGCAAGGGGGTGGAGCAAAAGCGCTTGTTTGATGAAATGGAAGCGCAAATTGCAGCCCTGCTGGATGAAAACGAGCGCCTGAAAGCAGAATTGAAATTGATGAGCGGGCGCTTTGATTTGCTGCTGAAAAAGCTTTAGCAAGCGCGCTGCGATTTGCTGAAAAGCGGCTTGCAAAATTTAAGCAATGGTATCGGACAATGATGCAAGGGCAGGGGTGATGCGCCCTGCGCAGCCGGTTGTGTGCTACATCTGCTCCTTAATTTCCTCCAAAAACTTTCTCAGTTCTTTCAGCTTGTCAATCACCTGAAAGTTTCGTTTTGAAATTTTTGATGATGATTTGAAATGCGCTTTTGCGCCTTCGATGGTGTAGCCTCTTTCGCGCAGCAAATGGTGGATTTGCTTGAGGGTTTCAATGTCGTCTTTTGTGAAAAGGCGGTTGCCCTTGCGGTCTTTTTTCGGGCGCAGGGCGCTGAATTCGGTTTCCCAATAGCGAATTTGCGATGCAGTGAGCGAGAGCATTTCAGCCACTTCACCAATGGTGAAGTACAACTTTTCTATATCCTTTTCTTTATATCCCAATTGCTGAAATTTTATGCTTTCGCCATTTTCAGAATGAAGTCAAATTCCTCTTTGGTAACCGGCTGAACGCTCAGGCGGCTGTTTTTCACCAGCACCATTTCGGCAAGTTTGGGTGTTTCTTTAATGTCGTCTAACGAAACAGGTTTTTTCAGTTTTTCCTTGAAGGAAACATCCACCACCACCCATGCCACTTCGGTGGTGGTAGGGTCGGGGTAGAAGGTTCTGGTTACTTCCACAATGCCCACCACCCCCGGGTTGGTTACGCTGTGATAGAACAAACAGATGTCGCCCTTTTTCATGGCTTTCAGGTTGTTGCGGGCTTGGTAGTTGCGCACGCCATTCCACATGGTGGTGCCTTCCTTTTGCATGTCATCAATGGAATAAGTTCCCGGTTCCGATTTCAATAACCAATATGCCATGTTATGATGTTTTCGGTTTTTATATGCCTACAAACCAATGGAAAGTTTTCCATTCAAAAAAAAACTTTAACCACAACAGGCGCATAGTTGAAACTACAAGTTGGTGATGACCGTGAGCGACAACAGTCGCTCACGGCAGTTGAAAACTAAGCAGATTTAGCAGATGGTGTTATGCGGGTTTCACGGCTTCGATGTTTATGCTGCCATGCAGGTTGAGGTGCATTCCGCTGTTTTGTACTTGCTGAATGAACCCTTTCAGTGCAACAATTTCTCTGTTCAGTTCAATGATGCGTTGTTCGGAATGTTCAATGTTTCCTATGCCGGTTTCCTGCGCGCTGAAAATTTCAAGCCTGTGAAAGCGGATTTTGCTGTTCAGTAATTCCAGCAAAATTCTTTGTGCCTGTTCTGATGTGAAGTTGCCTTCCATCAGTTTGATGGTGATGTTGTTTTTCATGATTTCACTGTTTTAGTTTTATTGCCCCTGCCCAAGCGAGAATGACGGCTTGCCATCAAATTCATAAAGGTTTTCGGTTTTGATGGTGTCTATGTTCAACTCGTTTGCTTTTGAAAGCAGTTGAATGATGTGCTGTTTATTGAGCTGTGCACCTGCGGCAGGCTTAAAGCGGCAGCGCCAGTGGTCGGTGCAAAAGGTTTCTTCAAAACCTTCGGGCCACACTTTGATGCCGCGGTTAGTAATCATGGAAAGTTTCACTTCGCTGTCATCTAATTGCTGAACAATTCCTGCAAGTTCATCGGGGTTGGTTCCGCGCCAGTGCACAAACACATCAACACCCACCAACTCTTTTTTTGCAGGCGCTTTGCGCTGATATTTCGGAAGATTCAAAGCTGTTCCTTTGGCGTAGGAAACCGGCTTTAGGGTGGATGGCTGCATACCAAGATTGAAGATTACGGCATCGGCAAATTCTTTGGTTCCCACTTTCATTTTACTTACCCCTTCTTTGTAAATGTCGTAGGTGTGAATGCCGTCTTCAATGGTTTTGAGCCATGCGTTTTGCACAAGTTCCGCCACTCCGGTTTCGCCAATGTGGTTGAGCATCATAATGGCGCCTTGCAGCAAGCCTGAAGGGTTTGCAACATTTTGTCCGGCTCTGCGTGGCGCAGAACCATGAATGGCTTCAAACATGGCACACTCCTCGCCAATGTTGGCGGAACCTGCCAAGCCCACCGAGCCTGCAATTTGCGCTGCCACATCCGACAGCACATCGCCATACAGATTCGGCATCACAATCACATCGAACGCTTCGGGGGTGTCAGCCATTTTTGCTGCGCCAATGTCAATTATCCAGTGTTCGTTTTCAATTTCGGGATACTCTTTGGCTATTTCATCAAACACCTGATGAAACAAGCCGTCAGTTTGCTTCATGATGTTGTCCTTAGTGAAGCAGGTAACTTTTTTTCTGCCATATTGCTTTGCATACTCAAAGGCATAGCGCACAATTTTTTCGCAGCCCGGGCGGCTGATGAGTTTAAGGCACTGCACCACTTCATCTGTTTGCTGGTGTTCAATTCCGGCATAAAGGTCTTCTTCATTTTCGCGCACAATCACAATGTCCATTTGCGGATGTTTGGTTTTTACAAACGGATGCAGGCTCATGCAAGGGCGCACGTTGGAATAAAGCCCCAGAAATTTGCGGGTGGTAACATTCAGGCTTTTGTAACCTCCGCCCTGAGGTGTGGTGATGGGCGCTTTCAAAAACACTTTGTTTCTGCGAATTACATCCCACGATTCTTTTGCAATGCCCGCAGTGTTGCCCGCCAAATAAACTTTTTCACCCACTTCAATTTCTTCAATTTCAATGTCGGCTCCTGCGGCAAGAATGATGCTTAATGTGGCATCCATGATTTCAGGACCGATGCCGTCTCCTTTTGCTACTGTGATTTTTTTCATTTGTTTTTTGTTTAATCGGACGCAAAAGTTCAAATTTGATTCATTTATTATTATTTATCTTTTGCATTATCAACATAAAAATAGTTTATGAACTTCACACTTCATCAGTTGCAGATTTTCTTGAAAGTGGCGCAAACACAAAGCATAACAAAGGCTGCCGAAGAGCTGCATTTAACTCAACCTGCTGTTTCCATTCAGTTGAAAAATTTTCAGGAGCAGTTTGATTTGCCGCTTACCGAGGTGGTTGGAAGAAAACTTTACATCACTGACTTTGGTTATGAAATTGTTCAAGCCGGTGAAAAGATTTTAAATGAAGTGGAGGCAATCACACTGAAAACACATGCGTTCAAAGGTCAGTTGATAGGCAAGTTGAAAGTTTCGGTGGTGTCCACCGGAAAATATGTGATGCCATATTTTTTAACCGATTTCATGTCGGCACATGAAGGTGTGGAGCTGCAAATGGATGTAACCAATAAGTCGAAAGTGGTGGAAAGTTTGGAACGAAATGAGGTTGACTTTGCATTGGTTTCGGTGTTGCCTAAAGGGATTGCTATTGAGCATTTGGATTTGCTGCAAAACAAGCTGTATGTGGTTGCCAAAGGTGGGCATGCGTTCAGGGCAAAGAAATATGGAAAGGAAATTTTTGAAAAAATTGATTTGATATTTCGCGAAAAGGGTTCGGGCACGCGCTATGTGATGGAACGTTTTATTGAGGCGAACAATTTACCCGTTCGTAAAAAAATGGAGCTTGCCACAAACGAGGCTGTTAAGCAGGCTGTGATTGCCGGTTTGGGCTGTTCCATTATGCCGCTGATTGGTTTGCGCAATGAGTTAGTGAATGGCGATATGGAAATCATTCCTGTGAAAAGTTTTCCAATAAAATCAACATGGCAGCTGGTTTGGTTGAAGGGTAAAAATTTCGCTCCGGTAGCCGAGGCATTTCTCGCCCACATCAAAGCCGAAAGGGGTAACATCAGGGAAACTTTCTTTAAATGGTATGAGGCTTACTGAAATCGTTTTTCAGATTGGCGAAACCTTTTAGCTTCGCACCGCTTTTCAAAAAAATAAAATCGCATAGCAACATGAAAATTACAGTAGTTGGAGCAGGCGCAGTGGGCGCAACCACAGCCGACAACATTGCACGCAAAGAACTTGCCGAAGAAGTTATTTTGTTAGACATCAAAGAAGGTTTTGCCGAAGGCAAGGCAATGGACATGATGCAAACAGCAACTTTGGTTGGTTTCGACACCAAGGTTAAAGGCGTAACCAATGATTATGCTGCAACTGCCGGAACCGATGTAGCAGTTATCACTTCGGGCATTCCGCGCAAGCCCGGCATGACGCGCGAAGAACTCATCGGCACCAATGCTTCGATTGTGAAAGGTGTTGCCGACAACATTTTGAAGTATTCACCAAACGCCATCATCATTGTGGTGAGCAACCCCATGGACACCATGACCTACCTTGCTTTGAAAGCAACAGGTTTGCCAAAGAACAGAATCATTGGCATGGGTGGAATTTTGGATAGCTCACGCTTTAAATTCTATTTAAGTCAGGCATTAAACTGCTCGCCAAACGATTTGCAGGCAGTGGTAATTGGTGGGCATGGCGACACCACCATGATTCCACTAACGCGCCTTGCCACATTGAATAGCTTCCCTGTAAGCAATTTGCTGAGCGAAGAAGCACTTGCTAAAGTTGCAGCCGACACCATGGTGGGAGGAGCAACACTTACCAAACTCATTGGCACTTCGGCATGGTATGCACCGGGTGCAGCAACTTGCGCATTGGTGGAAAGCATTGTGCGCGATGAGAAAAAAGTTTTCCCTTGTTGCGTTTCGCTTGAGGGCGAATACGGACAAAGCGACATTTGCCTTGGTGTGCCTGTGGTGATTGGCAAAAACGGTTGGGAAAAAATTGTTGACTTTAAACTGAACGCATCGGAGCAGGAAGCCTTCAACAAAAGTGCCGATGCCGTGCGCAACATGAACAGTGTGCTGAGTACATTGACACTGTAAGAACATAAATATCGCTAAGAAAATAAGCCTTCGATGTAGCAGTCGGAGGCTTTTCTATTTTCACTTTTTCAATTCAATTTTTTATGCCCAAATCATCAGCAAAAAAGCAAGCCGAAGAACACACCATCATTCCACTTTCCATTGAAGAGTTAGATAAAAGTGGCTACCATGTTTTTTTGAATGCAAAGGTAAATGGCAAGCGTTGCCGTTTTCTGTTGGACACCGGAGCTTCAAAAACAGTGATTGATAAAAACTGGTTTGAGAAGCATGTGGATAAGAAAAAGCTAAAAACAGTGAAGCAGGAAACAAGCGGACTGCACAGCACGGTGCACGAAAGCTATTTCGGGAAAATTGATTTGCTGGAGTTTGGCAAGGCAAGTGTAAAAAAAATCACCCTGGCAGCCATTGATTTAAAGCATGTGAATGCTACATACGCTAAGGTGAAAAAACAAAAGATTCATGGCATTCTTGGTTCTGAGTTGCTGTTGCAACTCAATGCCATCATTGATTACAAAACCTCTAAAATGGCACTAAGCGTAAAGTGATTTCTAATCACACTTTGAAAACATTGTAATCGCTATGTGTTGATTTTTCTTTTAACCCGAATTATGCGTTAGAACTTCGTGATGAGAGTTGAAATGGCAAAGAAATAAGCACTTTCGTGATAGAGCCATAGTTTACCACTATGGTGAAAGAGCGAAAGTGAGCGAAGCGGCTTAGTTTGCAGCCATTTCGACTCGGAATAGATTTTCTAATGCATATTTCGGGTTTAAGCACATAGGAGCATAGTTTTTAGATACAGGTATTTCAATGCGCAGATTTTACAGCTATGCTTTCTTTAAAAGTAAACTTTATCTGATGTTGAGACTAAACAAGAATGGCATAGAATGAAAATGCTGGTCAACTTCAAAAGTCTATGTGTCTATGTGTTTAAATTTGTGTGGCAACAACCTGAACTCACGCTAAAATAATATAGCTTCGCACCATGCGTTTTCTCGCTCATCTGCTGTTTACTTTCTTCATCATCAACGCAGAAGCCCAGGTTTTTAATACATCGTGGGGAAGTTTCGCCACTTCACGCTCATTGAATGGCATGGTGTATGTAACTGCAAGTTCGCAGCGGTTTCAGCCTGCCGAAGTGAAAATTGATGTGCGCACAGGCTCGGTGTATGAGCGCACCAAGCAATCGGGTATTTCAGCTTTAGTTGCCGAAATTGTGGGCAGCAGAATCAACGAATTGCTTGCTACGGGCATGTACCCAAACTTTCGCTTTTCTTTCGAGCATGGTTTTGAAACAGCCACTTTCAGGTTTCGCGCGCCCAATGCCGATTTGAATGCGCTATTGAGTTTTATAGCCAAGGAGTTTACAACCATTAAGGTTGTGGAAGATGATTTGAAAAAATTTATTCCGGTAATCAATCAAAAGCGCTCGGAAGACTCATTGAACACAGACAACAAGTTTCGCTTTGTTTTGCATCACAGGCTTTTCAAAAATGATAAAGAGAAAATGCTGCTGTGGGGCGAAGCAGAAGATTTGCAAAAGTTGCAACTGATTGAAGTGGATTCGTTTTACAGGATGAATTATGTGCCGAATAATGCAACGGTTTCCGTTTATTCTTCCTATGGCATTTCGCAGCAAATTAAAATGATTGAAAGCGCGCTCATCAATTGGCGCACCACCGATTTTAATCCTGATGTGCTGACTAAAATCCGTGCCTTTAAGCAAATGGTTTATTCCAGCCAGGACATTGTTTTCAACAACCCGAAAAGCAGTACACTCAGCTACAACACTTTGGGCTATGGAACCCGCAATTATCTGCGTGGAACCTACTTCAACTATCTGCTGAGCGCAATGCTGAACGACACTTCGCAGCCATTTCAAAAACTGCTGCACGAAGATGCAAACCCCAAAAAAGTGTTGGCGAATTTTGATGCCGGAACTTTTTACGGAATTTTCCGCTTAATCATTGAGCCGAGCGAAGGCGAGTTTGAAATTACACACAAGCGGGTTTTGGAATTGTTGCCCCGTTTGCACGAGTTTGTAAGCGAAGAAAATGTTGCCAAAGGCAAGCAAAAATTTGCGGATGAATACCAACAGTTTCGCGATAATCCGGCTTATGTTCCGCAGAGTGTCAGGTTCTATTTTACCGGCAGCGAGCAATACATGGATTTGTTGAATGACAGTGTTCAAAACATCAGCACCAAGGAGTTTTTGAAGTTTGTTTACCTTAATTTGTCCACCGGTTTTTATGCAAACATTTTAGAAACCGACAGCGCCACCTACGAGCGCGAAAATGTGCCAGCATGGTTTGAGCCTGTGGATGAAAATGTGGGCAATGAGGCATTCACCTACCGGAAAAACGTTCCCGACCTTGAGGGTGACGACAACGCCCGCCTGCTGCGCAAACTCATTCAATGGCTGCGCATCAACCCCGATGTACGCTGCCAGGTGAATGGCATTGCCGACAAGCGCGAGTTTAACCGCTTTGCCGATGAGGCTGTGCGCGAGTTTATTGACACCATTTCTACCTTTCGTGCTTATCGCCCGGAAACAATGAAGAAGAAATACATCCGCCTGGAATTGATGCGCACCTATAAAATTTTAAAGGTGCTGGTTGAAAACGATATTGATATTGACAGGCTTGGCGGAACAGCCATGCGTTATTCATCTAAAACACCCGAAGAGTTTGCTTTAAACAGACGCAGCACCTTAACGCTGAACCGTTTGAAACAGCGGCTTCCGCTTCGCGATGTCAGAATTTTTGCACCATAAACTTTATGATAACTAAAACACCATCGGAATCTACAATCATTATGACCGAAATCGTTCTGCCGAACGATACCAACGCATTGCACAACCTGCGCGGAGGCAAAATTTTGCATTGGATGGACATTGCTTCAGCCATTGCTGCGGGCAAACATTCCAACTCCATTGTGGTAACGGCTTCGGTGGATAATGTAAGTTTTGAGAATCCTATCAAACTGGGCGATGTGGTAACCATCACCGCAAAGGTTACGCGCGCTTTCAACACCTCGTTGGAAACACACATTGAAGTTTGGGCAGAAAACCTGCCATCGCAAACGCGCTATCGCTGCAACGAAGCCTACTACACTTTTGTGGCTTTAGACAGCAACGGTCGCCCGCGTAAGGTAACGGGCTTAACCCCCGAATCGGACGAAGAAAAACTGCAGTTTGAAGGCGCACTGCGCAGGCGCGAACTCCGCCTTGTGCTGGCAGGCAGAATGAAACCTGCCGAAGCAAAAGAGTTGAAAGCCATGTTTAACGATTAAAATCGTTTGGGTTGAAACAAACGCTCATTCTGGAAAGCAAACATCAGCGCAACTTTTTAGCCGGTGTTTACCATGCTGTTTCACCAATGGGCATTGTTGTTTTTGCACATGGGTTTAAAGGGTTTAAAGATTGGGGAACTTTTCCTGCGGTGGCAGAGCATTTTGCTGCGCAGGGTTTCACCTTTGTGTCTTTTAATTTTTCGCACAACGGAACCACCATTGAAAAACCCGATGAATTTGCCGACCTCGAAGCATTTGGCAACAACAATTTCAGCATTGAGTTGGATGATTTGGGCGTTGTGTTGGATGCAGTTTTTGAGCAATTGAATGCAGCCGATTTACCTGTGCATTTGCTTGGGCACAGCCGCGGTGGAGGCATCTGCATTTTAAAGGCGAAGGAAGATGAGCGCGTGCATAAAGTGGCGGTGTGGGGCAGTGTAAATCAGTTCGGGAAATTTTGGAAGCACAATGAGCTGGAGCGCATGAAAAACGATGGCGTGATTTACATCCCCAATGCTCGCACAGGGCAGCAGATGCCGGTTTACAAGCAACTCTACGAAAATTATGAAGCGAACCTGCAAAGGCTTTTTATTCCCGATGCAGTGAAGGGAATGAAACAACCTTTGCTGATTGTGCACGGCAGCAAGGACGAAACCATTCCGGTGGAGGCAGCGCTTGAAATGCACCAATGGAATGCTTCATCGGTGTTGAAAATTATTGAAGACGCCAACCACACATTTGGAGGCAAACACCCTTACAGGGAAGCTTCGCTTCCAATGCACACTATAGAGGCAATAAACGCTACCTTGGTTTTTTTTGAGTAGTTCAAAATCTTGTAAAGCATCATGCCGGAATTGTCAATGTGTATGCCCTCACTAAATTTATTCAACAAACGAAATCTATTCTGCTTACAATGCAAACCATCCTTCTGCTTTTAGCCTCCAACATTTTCATGACCATTGCATGGTATGGGCACTTACGATTCAAGGAAGTAGCTCTATGGAAAGTAATTCTTGCCAGCTGGGCAATTGCATTTTTCGAGTACTGTCTTCAGGTTCCGGCAAACCGAATCGGGCACGGCATGTTCACCGCCACTCAGCTGAAAATTATCCAAGAGGTGATAACGCTGGTGGTGTTTGCTGCATTCAGTGTTGCCTACTTAAAAGAACCTTTTAAATGGAACTATGCAGTTTCATTCGTGCTGATTCTTGGCGCAGTTTATTTTGCATTCGCTAAATTTGAATAAGAAAACTTTTTGAAAACCACATAGACACATAGTCAATGGTTACAAAAAAATATATAGATGAGTTGACTTATGAAGTAATTGGTTGCGCAATTGAAGTTCATAAAGTTATTGGGAGAGGATTATTGGAAAGTGTTTATCATACTTGCATGAGAGAGGAGTTGAAACATAGAGGAATTAAGTTTGACACTGAAAAGCCTGTGCCTGTGGTATATAAGGGTAAGACAATTAGTGTTGATTTCAGATGTGATTTTTTAGTTGAAGATGTCTTAGTTGTTGAGTTAAAAGCGGTAAATGAGATGACGAATGTATTTGAGACGCAACTGTTAACCTATATGAAACTTCTAAACGCACCAAAAGGAATACTGATAAACTTTAATGCTGCAAATATCTTTTATGAAGGGCAAAAAACTTTTGTAAACGAGTACTTTACACTTTTACCCGAAAGCTGAAAAAACTATGTGCCTATGTGTTTAGAATTCATTTTACCCTGGCACTCATTTTAATAACATAATTACTTGCAATAATGAACAGAAACCCGCGCTACCGCGAACTGATAGAACAAACCTTCGATTTTCCACAGCGCGAATTTGAAATCAAAGACGGCTCTCTGCACTTTAATAATCTTCCGCTTACCGAAATTATTGAAAAGTACGGTTCGCCATTGCGCATTACCTATTTGCCCAAAATCGGGCAGCAGATTCAAAAAGCGCGAAGGCTGTTCAACGCCTCCATTGCCAACAACGATTACAAGGGGAATTATATTTATTGCTACTGCACCAAAAGCAATCACTTTTCATTTGTGGTGGAAGAAGCGCTCAAAAGCAAAGTGCAGTTGGAAACCTCTAGCGCTTTCGATTTCAACATCATAAAGAAATTAGAAGAGAAAAAGAAAGTCGGCAAGGACATCACCATTGTCTGCAATGGCTTTAAAACGCAGCGCTACATTGATAATATCACCGACTTCATTAAAGCTGGCTACAAAAACATTGTAGCAGTGATTGATAACTTGGATGAACTGGAAAAATACGAAACGCTGAATGAGCCGATGAGCATAGGCATCCGCATAGCGGCAGAAGAAGAGCCAAAGTATGAGTTCTACACTTCGCGCCTCGGCATCGGCTATAAAGACATTCTACCATTCTTCAAAGAAAAAATTCAGAACAACCCGCGTCTCAAGTTGAAGATGTTGCACTTCTTCATTGACACAGGCATTAAAGATGTGAACTATTACTGGACGGAGTTTCACAAAAGTCTGAAGGTGTATTGCGAATTGAAAAAGCTCTATCCTGAACTTACTGCGCTTAACCTTGGTGGCGGAATGCCCATTAAGCAATCGCTTGCCTTTGATTTTGATTATGAATACATGATTAACGAGATCGTTACACAAATCAAATCGGTTTGCACGCAGGAAGGAGTGGATGAGCCGGATATTTACACCGAGTTCGGAAGCTACACAGTTGGCGAAAGCGGTTGTGTTATTTTCAGTGTTTTAGGGCAAAAACAACAAAACGACCGCGAAACATGGTACATGCTCGATGGCTCGCTAATGAACAACCTGCCCGACATTTGGGGGCTTTCGCAACGCTTTATCATGCTGCCGATAAACCTGTGGGAAAATGAATACAAACAAGTGAACCTGGGAGGCATCACCTGCGATGTTGGCGATTACTACAACAGCGATGCACACATCAATCAGGTTTATTTACCGGTCATCAAACCCGGAGAAAGATTGCACATCGGTTTCTTCAACACCGGTGCTTATCAGGATACATTGAGCGGATATGGCGGCATAAAACATTGTTTGCTTCCATCACCGCCACACATTTTAGTGGATGAGAAAAAGAAGGGAAAACTTGAATACACTGTTTTTGCCGATGAGCAAAGCGCTGAGAGTATGCTCAACATTTTAGGCTACTAAAACCTTTTTTTGATGTCTTCCAATTCGCCTTTGGGAATGGCGGCAATCAGGCGTTGGGTGTATTCGTTTTTAGGATGGTTGTAAATCTCATCACTCGGTCCCATTTCTTCAATCTTGCCTTTGTTCATCACCACCATGCGGTCGCTCATGAATTTCACCACACTCAGGTCGTGCGAAATGAAAATGTAAGTGAACTTAAATTCTTCACGCAATTGAATCAAAAGGTTCAGCACTTGTGCCTGCACCGACACGTCCAACGCACTCACCGATTCATCACAAATGATAAACTTCGGGTTCAGCGCCAGTGCGCGTGCAATGCAAATTCTTTGGCGCTGCCCACCCGAAAACTCATGCGGATAGCGATTAAAAAACTCAGGCTTCATGTTCACTTTGCCCAGCAACTCAATCACTTTTTCCTTGCGCTCTTTTTCATTGGCGTAAATTCCGTGAACGGTCATCGGCTCCATGATGGCATCGCCAATGGTGATGCGCGGGTTTAGCGATGAGTAAGGATCTTGGAAAATGATTTGCATGTGCTCGCGCACTTCCATCATTTCTTTGTTGCTGAGTGTGAGCAGGTTTTTTCCTTCAAAAATAACTTCGCCCGAAGTGGCTGGCGCAAGGCGCAGAATGGTTCTGCCCAAAGTGGTTTTGCCGCAACCCGATTCGCCCACCAAGCCAAGTGTTTCGCCCGGATAAACATCAAATGTTACATCGTCCACCGCCTTCACGTAATCCAGCGTTTTGCCTAAAAAGTTTTTGGTGGTGGGGAACCATGTTTTCAGGTTTTTCACTTGCAGAATCGGCTGTTGTGCAAGTAGTTTTTCTCTGCGTGTTTCCGTAACACTTTGGTCAATCACCACTGCGTTGATGGCTTGTTCAACCGATGTGTTCAACTCTTCAATGGTGCCATCTTCTTTTTCGCGCATGAAGTCAACCACCGTAGGCAATTTGCTCAGGCGCTTGCCCAATGGCGGGCGGCACGCCAGCAAGCTGCGGGTGTAGGGGTGCTTAGGGTCGCTGAAAATTTCGAGCACCGTTCCCTGCTCCACAATTTTTCCTTTATACATCACCAACACGCGGTCGGCAATTTCGGCAATCACCCCAAGGTCGTGGGTGATGAACATGATGGCGCTGTCAATCTCCTGCTTCAGTTGATACATCAAATCCAGAATGGTTTTCTGCACCGTAACATCCAAAGCAGTGGTCGGCTCATCGGCAATCAAAATCGAAGGATTGCAACTCATTGCCATTGCAATCATCACGCGCTGTTTCTGCCCGCCCGAAAGCTGATGCGGATAAGCATCCAGAATGCGCTGCGGATTGGGCAGGCGAACCTTTTCAAACATTTTATAGGTAATGTCTTTGGCTTGTTGCTTGGTAACTTTTTGGTGAAGCAAAATGGCTTCCATCACTTGGTCGCCACAGGTGAAAACAGGGTTCAGCGAAGTCATCGGCTCCTGAAATATCATCGCAATTTCGTTGCCGCGATAGTGGCGCATGTCTTTATCGTCAATCTTTGTGAGGTCCACTTGCTTGCCATCGCGGGTGTTGTAAAGAATTTGCCCGCCCGAAATTCTGCCCGGAGGATTTGGAATGAGGCGCATGATGGAAAGCGATGTAACCGATTTGCCCGAGCCCGATTCACCCACAATGCCGATGGTTTCGCCTTTGTTTAATGTGAAACTCACATCGTTCACAGCTTTCACAATGCCGCCATCGGTTTTAAATTCGGTAACAAGGTTCTTAACGTCTAAAAGCAGTTTACTCATGTTCTTTTGAAAGATGGGCAAACGTAATGTAATTTTTTGCAGGCGGAAACCGCTATGCTATTTGGAATGGCAAGATTTAAGCGGTTTAAAATTCAGCTAATTATGTTTGCGTTGAAATGAACACTCAACTGAAACGCTTTAACGTAAGGGTTTATGGCGCGTTGATAAATGAACACGCGCAGGTTTTGGTAAGCGATGAATTAGTGCGCAAAGGCACACTGCGCATCACCAAATTTCCGGGTGGCGGGCTTGACCTTGGCGAAGGCTTGCGCGAAGGCTTAAAGCGCGAATTCATGGAAGAAGCAGGTGTGGAAGTGGAGGTTGGCGAACACCTTTACACCACCGATTTTTTTGTGCCCTCTGCCTTTGATGACGATAGTCAGGTGATTGCCGTTTACTACATAGTGCATTGCAGCAACTGGCAAAAAATTGTTTGCTCGAAAAATAAATTCGACTTCAATGTTGCGGAAGGGCAGGAGGCTGAAAGTTTCCGGTGGGTGCCGCTTGCTGAACTTGGAAATGAAACCGACATCACCCTGCCCACCGATGTTGCGGTGAAAGAAATTTTGATGAAGTTGTGATTGGTTTTGAAACCTGTTTTGGTGTTGGAATGTATGACAACTGTTAATGCCATTGTTTCGGGGCAAAGTGCTATCTTTCGCAAAAGGGAAGTAATGATTGGTGGGGGCTTTATCTTAAATGAGTACAATTTATGAGCAATGAGTACAATTTATGAGCGAACAGAAATTTGAAATCAGAAATCAGAAGTTGGAAACTAAACACCTGATTCAAGTGTTTTTATTCTTCATGGCTTTTTTGTTGCTGCTGCCTTCCTGCAAAAACAGAGTTGATGACATCAGCATTGATTATGAATATGAATACTATCCTCTCGATTCAGGCAGATATATTATTTACGATGTAGATTCCATAAAGTATTCATGGCAGCCGGTGGGTTCGGGGAGCAACTCAACTTACATCCAATATATTGACACTATTCGCTACCAGTGGAAAGAACTGTATGCAGGAACTTTCTACGACAATTTTCAGGGAGTGCTGAAACACCGCATAGAATATTATAGAAGAAAATCTCAAGATGACCCTTGGCAAAACGATCGTGTTTGGTATGCACTGAAAACACCTACTAATCTTCAAAGGCAAGAAGATGATTTGCGCTTTATGAAACTTGTTTTCCCTCCGCGTGAAGGTTACACTTGGGATGGCACTGTATTCATTCCCAAAACAGGTATCTATGATTTTTTTAGCGAATGGAAGTTCAAGTACAGCAATGTTGGAAAGTCTTTTTCGGTTAACGGAAGAGATTTTCAGACAACGGTGATTGTTGACCATGTGAATGTTGACGACAACAAGATTTTTTATCAGTTCAGCAGAGAAATTTTTGCTAAAAATGTTGGAGTTATTTACCGTGATTGGGATAAGTTTTCAAAAAATGTTCTATCCTCAAATGATAATCCTCAGCAGGCAGAAGGATTCCGAATTCGCATGAGAATAAATAGTTATTACCCGTGATGAAAAAATTGCGAGTGGGTTTGCACGAATGTTTGTTTCTCTTTTGAGAGGAGTTAGTGGGCTTTACTTTTAACAACCCAGAATTTATCTGTTTAACCAAATGCACCAACAGCCATCATTCCGCAAATTTTCACATTTCACCCGTCCACAATTTCACCCACTTCAAGTGCAAGTGTTTTCGTCAACACCCTGTGGGTAAATTTTCCTGCAAACCATTATCCACAAACGAAAGCCGCATGAAACAAGCAATGTGAATTTTCAAAATCGGATGCACACATACCCTGTTGAAAAAACCCCTTCCAAAGTCTTATCTCGAAATTTACATTCGTTCCACGATAGCGAAAACGCTCTGCTTTTTCTCTTTCGTACTCAACAGCAAATTCAAACAACATTTTATCATCCCGAAAATAATTTAGTCAATGGCAAAAAAATCTACCAAAGGACTGAAAGTAGAACGCTACTTTACCAAAGAAGGTGTTAATCCCTTCAACCTGTTCGATTATGAGTTGCGCAGCAGTGTAATTCGCAACCCGAAAGGTGACGCAGTTTTTGAAATGCACAATGTGGAAGTGCCAAAATTTTGGAGCCAGGTGGCTACCGATATTTTGGCGCAGAAATATTTCCGCAAAGCCGGAGTGCCACAACCCGATGGTTCATTGGGTGGCGAAACTTCCATCAAACAAACCGCACATCGCTTAGCTGACTGCTGGCGTTTTTGGGGCGAGAAATACGGCTACTTCGCATCCAAAAAAGATGCCGATGTATTTTATGATGAAATCGTTTATTCATTGGTGAGTCAAATGGCTGCGCCAAACAGTCCGCAGTGGTTCAACACCGGTTTGCATTCTTCTTACGGCATCACCGGCAAGCCGCAGGGGCACTACTATGTTGACCCTGAAACAGGCGAACTGAAAGAATCAACTTCTGCTTACGAGCGTCCGCAGCCGCACGCATGTTTCATCCTTTCGGTGGATGACGATTTGGTGAATGGCGGTGGCATCATGGATTTGTGGGTGCGTGAAGCACGTATCTTTAAATATGGCTCAGGTGTGGGCACCAACTTCAGCAACATCCGCGGAGAAGGAGAAAAACTGAGCGGTGGCGGAACATCATCGGGCTTGATGAGCTTTTTGAAAATTGGCGACAGCGCAGCAGGAGCCATCAAAAGTGGCGGAACAACCAGGCGTGCAGCCAAAATGGTGTGCTTGGATTTAGACCACCCCGAAGTGATTGACTTCATCGAATGGAAGATGAAGGAAGAAGATAAAGTTGCCGCTTTGATTGCAGCAGGTTATGATAACCATTATGAAGGCGAAGCCTACCGCACCGTTAGCGGACAAAATTCCAACAACTCGGTGCGTGTGCCAAACACTTTTTTCCATGCTTTGGAAAACGGTGAAAACTGGGCGCTGAAAGCCCGCTCCACCGGCAAAACCATGAGGGAAATTCCAGCCAACGACATGTGGAATAAAATCGCCTATGCCGCATGGCGCTGTGCCGACCCGGGTGTGCAGTTCGACACCACCATCAACGAATGGCACACCTGCCCGGTTGATGGACCCATCCGCGCCAGCAACCCTTGCAGCGAATACATGTTTTTGGATAACACCGCATGTAACCTTGCTTCCTTCAACCTGCGAAAATTCTTCAACGACACCACGCTTGAATTTGATGTAAAAGGCTTTGAACACCAAAGCCGCATTTGGACAATGGTGTTGGAAATTTCAGTGCTCATGGCGCAGTTCCCTTCAAAAGAAGTGGCGCAACTCTCTTACGAGTTCCGCACCCTCGGCTTGGGCTTTGCCAACCTCGGTTCGGTGTTGATGGTAAGCGGCATTCCTTACGATAGCGACAAAGCGCGTGCCATCGGTGGCGCCATCACCGCCATCATGACCGGCATTGCTTACAAAACATCGGCTGAAATGGCGGCTGCTTTGGGTGCATTCCCCGGCTACGAGCGCAACAAAGAGCACATGCTGCGCGTGATGCGCAACCACCGCTATGCGGCTTACAACGCATCGCCCGAAACCTACGAAGGCATTGAAATCAAACCTATGGGCATTGACCCGCAATATTGCCCCGACTATTTATTGCAGTCGGCAACCAACGCATGGGACGATGCACTGAAACTCGGTGAGCAATATGGCTACCGCAACGCACAGGCAACTGTGATTGCTCCAACCGGAACCATCGGCTTGCTGATGGATTGCGACACCACAGGTGTGGAACCCGATTTCGCTTTGGTGAAATTCAAAAAACTTTCGGGTGGCGGCTATTTCAAAATCGTAAACGAATCGGTGCCTTATGCCTTGCGCAACATGGGCTATGCCGAAAATGAAATCGAAGCCATCGTAAACTATGCCAAAGGTCATGCCACTTTATATGGCGCACCAGGTGTGAACGTTGAAAGCCTCATGGCAAAAGGGTTTACTCAGGCAGACATTGACAAAGTGGAAGCCGGTCTTCCTGCTGCATTCGACATTTCTTTCGTGTTCAATGCCTGGACATTGGGCGAAGCCACCATGCAGCGTTTAGGCATCAGTAAAGAGCAATACGAAAAGCCAACCTTCAACATGCTGCGCACTTTAGGTTTCAGCAAAAATGAAATTGAAGCAGCAAACGAATATGTGTGCGGAACCATGACCGTGGAAGGCGCGCCATATTTGAAAGATGAGCATTTGCCGGTGTTCGATTGCGCCAACAAATGCGGTGCAAAAGGCGTGCGTTTCATCCATGCTTTCGGGCACATCAAAATGATGGCGGCAACACAACCGTTCATCAGCGGAGCCATTTCAAAAACCATCAACCTGCCAAACGAAGCAACTGTGGAAGACATCCAAAGCTGCTACGAGCTAAGCTGGAAATTAGGTTTGAAAGCCAACGCGCTTTACCGTGACGGATGCAAACTCTCGCAGCCGCTTTCCAACAAAAAAGACGAGGAGAAAGAAGACACCAAAGCCACCGAAGTGGCAACATCTTCCACAGCTGCACCCGAGCAGGAAATGAGCAAACTCACACCCGAGCAGGTGTTGGAAGCAGCACGCATTTTCATGCAGGAAAGCAGCGACACCCAATTCAAAACCGCACTGGCAAGAATTGTGGAGCGTAAACGCCTGCCACACAAGCGCAACGGCTTCACCCAAAAAGCCAAAATTGGCGGGCAAACCGTTTTCGTGCGCACAGGCGAATATGAAGACGGAACAGTGGGCGAAATCTTCATTGACATGCACAAAGAAGGCGCATCTTTCCGCTCATTGATGAACTGCTTTGCTATTTCGGTTTCCATTGGTTTGCAGTATGGCGTGCCTTTAGATGAGTTCGTGAACAAATTCACCTTCACCCGCTTCGAGCCAAGCGGCATGGTGGACCACCCGAACATCAAAAACGCATCATCCATTGTTGATTACATCTTCCGCTTATTGGGCTTCGAGTACCTGAACCGCACCGATTTGGTTCACGTAACCCCCGAGCAACTTGCCATGCGCGAGCGCAGCACTTTAGATTTAACCACCGACATTGCCGATGAACCCATTGCCGAGCGCACCCACAGCGTGCAGGACTTCAAGGTAACCAAACCCGTTTCGGCAACCGTGAGTGTGCCCGTGCGCAAAGAGGAAGTAACCAAATTGGAAATGAAACGCACCGAGGTAACCGTGGTGAAAACCAGCAGCCTCGAAGCCTTCAACCAAGCCGCCAAAGGGCAAATGGGCGATGCACCCGCCTGCAATGTTTGCGGCAACATCACCATCCGCAGCGGAACATGCTACAAGTGCCTCAACTGCGGCAACAGCATGGGTTGCAGCTAATGAATTGTTAATTAAAAAAGGAGATAGTTATTCTGTTATTATCAAAAATTGAATGTTTTTTACATGACTACATAAGTACAAGGATGCTAGAGAGAAGCATAAGTAAAGTAGTCAACTTATTAAGATCTTACGATGAAGTGATGCTTTTGTGGGGAATGGTTAAATTAAGAAGAGTAAATCGTAAGTAAGAACATAAATAGCTCCAAGAAATTGGGGCTATTTTTTTGCATTGTTATTGTAATAGAAGCTAAAAAAGGCTATCATTAGTGTGAAATATATTTACATAAGCAATATTTGTGTCTATTATTGCCCAATAAATGCTTTAAATGATAAAGATTGAAAAGCTAATTCTTAGGAATTACAAGAACATAGCAGAGGCAATTTTGCCCCTAAATGAAGTAAATGTAGTGGTAGGCGAAAACAATGTAGGGAAAACCAATCTACTTGAGTCAATACCACTTTTAAACTTTATTATAAATGGTTCAGTAAATGAAGTAAGAAGAAGCTTTGAGAGAACAGGACGATTTGATTTGTATAACTACATTGGAACGGTGGGGATTGAAAATGAAAGACTTTATCTTAAAAAGCCAATATCATTTGAAGTTGAATTTTCTGATAGTGAAAGCGATACCATATTCAATTATTCTTTGGTATTATCTAGTACTCCTGAATCTCCTTTGATTGCTGATTTTTTTAAAGGCATTCTAATTGAAAACGAGACTCTAACATATAAATCAAGAACGAAACCAGGCGCAGCGAAGGAAGTTTTTGATAGACATTTCGGGAATGTTGAGTATGGAACAAGGATAAAAAAAGATGGAATAATATCGACATTAGAAAATCATGTAAGTGTTGTTAGAATACTTTCAATAATCATACAATCTGAAAATATAGGAAGTGAGGAAAAAGATGCAGTAAACTTTTTAAACCGCTTATTAAGTTCAAACATTTTTTATTTCTCTTCTCACTTATTGAAAGACTCTGATGCAAAGTTTGAAGGGAAATCGCGTATAGCGCACTTTGATATTGATGAACACATCATGCAACTTAGTAAGAGTTCATATTGGGATGAATATAAACTTATGTTGAGCGATGCTCTTAACATAAGAACAATTCAATTCTTAAATATTGAAGGACTGAAGGGTGAAAGAAGGGAAAAACCTTATTTCTTTCATAATAACAATCTTAAACGCCTCTCAGAATTCTCTGACGGCACAGTGATTCTAATTGCTCTAATTACCAAAATTTTCCTTGGCGAAACTGATGTTTTTTTAATTGAAGAGCCCGAAAATTCTATTCATCCATCAGCATTACACAAGCTGATGAATTTAATAAGAAGCCGCTCAATAGATAAGCAGTTTATTATCACCACACATTCTCCATACCTACTTAATATGATTAAACCCGAAGAGGTTTTTGTGGCTTCATTTAATAAGGAAGGCGGTAGCACTATTGGCAAATTGCCGGATGTAAAAGCAATTAAAAGGCAACTGGCTAAAGGCTTTATTGATTTTGGCGACCTAGTGTTTAACGAAGCAAGAGAAGATGGCGAATAAGAAATCTTCTAAGGCAGTTCTATTTCTTTACGAAGGTGATACCGAGCAGGGGTTTTATGACTTACTGTTCGAGAAGCTCAAGTTGAACGGAAATCTGCAAATCAAAAAGAGATGTCTCAATGGAGTATGGAATCTGAATAAGAACGTAGCACATCACATAGACCGCTATCTTTATAATAAAGCAAATACACACGTTAAGGAATTATCAGTATTTGTTGCTTATGACAGAGAGGGTGATAGAAATGAGCCGCCCAAGATGAGTGCTGATGAAATTATTAAGAGAGTGAAGGACAAGCGACTGAAAGGAATAAATGAAATCATAGCAACCAAAATGTTAGAAAGTTGGTTTTTTATAGATGTAGTTGGCATCTATAAGTTTTTGAAGGTTCCTGTCGCAAAGCGCAATCCAAAAAAATATGCACAGTATGAAAACTATGATTGGCGCGACTTGGCAAAACTGTTCAGTTCATTTGACTCTCAAAAGAGATATATGAAAGGTAGAAGAACAGCACATTTCCTTGAAAGCCTTGACATCCTTAAAATCTATGAAAGCTGTGAGGATTTGAATAAAGGCATGAAAGATATGTTGGCAAAAATTAAATAGGCATTAACTATTGCCCTCACTCACCCCCCCCCAACTAATCAACCACTTACACCCCTCAAAATCCATTCCCTTCCGCATCACACAACCAATGCTTGCAGCATTGCTTTCACTCCTTAGTCCCCCTGTGTGATAAAAACTGATTCATATCACAAAAATCACATACCGGCACTTTAAAACTTGCAGAAAAAAATTGAGTAAGCTTGCATTAGTTTTTCAAAGCACTCATTTTCAATGAATGGAAGACCCGCATAGCCTTAAAGGGGAAAAGGCACTTTATACGTTTTGGGTTTACACCACATCAACAATTGGGCTGGCAACTGCATTAACTGTAATCACAGGTTGGCTTTTTAAAATTCCTATTCTGCTTACTGTTTTTCCGGGCTTGCCATCCATGAAATTCAACACCGCCATTTGCATTGCATTTTCAAGCATCGGAGTTGGGTTGATGCAAAAAGTAAAAACCACCCCCCAAGCCACCAAAAACTATAAATGGCTGATGATAATGGCATCAAGCATCCTCATAATCATTGGAGCAACCACATTTGCCACCTACTTTTTCTCTTTTCAGTTTAACCTTGATCAATTTTTTGTTGAAAATTGGCTGCCGGATGAACAAAGCAGTGTGTTCAAAGGTCGGATGACCTCACTTGCTGCCCTTTCATTTCTGCTCATCGGCTTGGCGTTTGCACTTTTTCTGTCCGGATGGCAGCATCGGCTATGGTTTATCCAATCGGCTTTTCTGATTGTTACTATCATTTCCGCAGCCTCCCTGGTAGGTTATCTTTATGGCATACCTGCACACAGCAAGTTGCCATTGATTGGCACCATGGCTTTGCACACTTCACTGCTCTTGTTTGCCCTGTCCATTTGTGCTGCGCTCATACATCATCAGGTTGGCTTTGCGGGTTTAATAACCGGCAAAGGCTTGGGCAACACTATGGCAAAAAAAATCATAGTGCGGTTGTTGATGTTTGGTCTGGCGTTTGGTTTTTTCCGCATATACATATTCAGGCACTATCAGAGCGATGAAGAATTCAGCATAGTATTTTCTGTGTTCACATACTTCATTGTTGGCTTTTTGGTGGTTTGGCACTCCGCCTCAGAAGTGAATAGGCTGGAAGAAAAACGCACCGCAGCCGAGCTTGACTATAACCTCATGCATGTTTTCATAAAAGAAGCGCCCACAGCCATTGCAGCACTCGACAATGATTTCAAATACATAGCCTACTCCAAAAATTGGGTAAATGATTACAAGCTGGAAGGAATGAATCTGATAGGCAAGTCACACTACGACATTTTCCCTGAAATTGGCGATGATTGGAAAGCCATACACCAGCGCTGTTTGAAAGGTGAAACACTACATGCCGATGAAGATAAATTTGTGCGGGCAGATGGCACCGTTCAATGGCTGAAATGGGAAACACGACCCTGGCGAAAGAGCGATGGCACTATTGGCGGAATGATTATGTCCACTTTGGATATAACCAACATGAAGGAAGCACAAGAGGCAATCATCCGCAACAACCAAAAAATTGAAGCCATCATGGATGCCGCCACACGCATTTCCATTATTGCAACCAATGTTGATGGTGTAATCACCACATTCAGCAAAGGCGCTGAGGAAATGCTTGGCTACAGTGCTTCAGAAATGCTTGGCAAGCAAACACCCGCTGTGCTTCACGATGCAGCAGAAGTGAAAACACGTGCTTTGGCACTATCGCAATTGCTGAATGAACCCATTGAGGGATTTGAAGTGTTCGTTGCGCTGGCGCGCAAAAGCGGATACGATTCGGGCGAATGGACTTATATCCACAAAAACGGCCGAAAATTTCCTGTTCAGTTAGTAGTTACTCCAATTCGAAGTCACGATGGTTCCATCAGTGGATTCCTGGGAATAGCCTCAGATATTACAGAACAAAAAGCAGCAGAAGCAGCCAGAGCAAAGTTTGTGGAATTAGAGGCAAAAAATCGCGAGATGGAGCAATTCACTTACATCGCCTCACACGACTTGCAGGAGCCTCTGAAAACAATTTCAAATTTCACCTCAATTTTAAACCAGCGTTACCAAAGTCAGTTGGATGAAAGCGGTAAACAAATACTTACCTACCTGAACGAATCTGCCACACGCATGACAGAATTGGTAAGGGGGCTTTTGTTTTACGCCCGCATTGGCACCGAGCGAAAAATTGAAAAAGTAAATTTCAACGAGGTGGTCAGTAACGTTTGTAAAGATTTGTCTTCCGCCATTGCCGCTAAACAGGCCATTATTAAAGCCGACAAGTTACCTGAGTTGCCGGCTTATCGCATTGAAATCAATCAACTGTTTCAAAACCTGATTAGTAATGCCATTAAGTTTTGCGAAAAAGGAAAGTCACCTGTAATTTCTATCAGTGCAAAAGCCGTTGAACACGGCTGGCGATTTAGCGTGCAGGATAATGGCATTGGCATTCCCGAGAAGGACCGGGAAAAAATCTTCCTGCTGTTCAGGCAACTACACAACAGAGGTGTATATGAAGGCACAGGTATCGGGCTTGCTTTCTGCAAGAAAATTGTAGCATTGCATGGCGGGAACATAAAAATTGACGATGCGCCCGGTGGCGGAACAATTTTTTCATTCACCATCAATCCCGCACAGTATGAAAAAGCTTAAGTCAATTTTATTGGTGGATGATGACTCCTCAACCAATTTTTTGCATCAGCTGATTTTAGAAAATGCCGGTTGTGCCGAGCAGCTTCATTTTGCTTTTAACGGAAAAGAGGCAATAGAATTTTTACAACAGCAACATCAAACACAATCTTTATTGCCGGAGTTAATTCTGTTGGACATCAACATGCCCGTTATGAATGGGTGGGAGTTTCTGGATGAATTACATAAACTGCCTCAAGCCATTCAACAAGCTGTTACGGTGGTAATGCTCACCACATCAATGAACCCCGATGACGAGGAAAAAGCAAAGTCCATTCACTCCGTGAAAGCATTCAGAAACAAACCCGTTTCTGCTGCCATGATTAAAGAGTTAACAGATGCTTATCTGAATAACTAAAGTTTTTCTTCGCTCTCGCATGCCTCTCGCCACAACTCTACGAAAACTCACCTTCTGTGCTGCTTCGTACACCTCTCTGTTTAACAACCAGTATTCGGCTATTCACTTCCGATTTCCGACTTCCGACATTCCTCAGCTGTTCACTCATATCCCCTTTCTCACATATCATTTCTGTTCTTCTGGCTGTTTCACTAATCAATCATCACTAATCACTAATCAATTTCCCGGTCCCTGCTATTATTGACACACTTTTTCGAAAAGTTCCCGTATTTCCTCATTTTGGTCTCCACCTGAACGTTGCTGGTCTCCATCTGAACGTTGCTGGTCTCCATCTGAACGCTGCTGGTCTCCATCTGAACGTTGCTGGTCTCCATCTGAACGTTGCTGGTCTCCATCTGAACGCTGCTGGTCTCCATCTGAACG
>VFQQ010001429.1_pt1 | contig 33130 bp, 33 predicted proteins | sample 3512341 | NCBI WGS metagenome assembly VFQQ01 (sample SAMN10412373, study PRJNA504923) | tailings metagenome | isolation source: Relicate 2 Philex TSF1 revegetated site | place: Philippines: Tuba, Benguet | collected 2017-08-29 | reverse complement strand
CTCGGCTCGGCTCGGCTCGGCTCGGCTCGGCTCGGCTCGGCTCGGCTCGGCTCGGACCAACCCCTACCCCCTCCACCGCCTTCCAAAGACGCGGTAGAACGAATCTCCATCACCATCCCGGTACCGAGACATCTTCGAATACCCGCCGTTTTGGAAGCGCGGAATGAAATGCGTTTCGCGTTCCCGAGATTGTGGAAGGGGTCGGACGGGGAGTCGGTTCAGGTTTCCGCGTCTTTGGAAGGGGCTGGGAAGCTGACGCTCCACCGACAACGCGCGGGGAATCCGCACGTTTCAACGCGCGCAACGGGAACGCAGACGACCTACAGCGCGAAGTCGGGGCGGATCGTCCAGCCCGTGTACTCCTCGAGCCTCGCCATGAGCGTCAGCGCCTGCAGGGCGGCGTGGTCGTGGCTCACCGTCGAGTAGACGTCGATCGCGAGCGGCGGGGGCTCCCCAAACTTCGGGATCTCAATTTCCACCCACGCGCCCTCGGCGAGCGGCACGTACGGCCGCATGGTGCGCTGATTCTCCACCGCCGTATCCACGGCGAGGGCCACGATCGACAGCGCATCCAGCTTCGTGACCGGCGACTGCACGACGATCGTCGCGGCGTATTCGACCGGCTCGCGCTTGCGGCGCAGCGCGCCGAACAGGTCGCGGGCGGACTGATTCACACGGGCACGCTAAGCGTTCAGCCTGAACGGATGCCCGGTTCAGCCTGTGCGGACGACCCGACGCGTGATGAAATGAGACAACCCCCGCACCACCCACCCCACCTCGCGCGATGCAGCCGCGCCACCCCCGAGGACGCCGATGACGACGTTGCCGCCCACCCGACCCACGCCCGCGGGCGCGCTCGTCGCGATCATCCGACTCGCCCTCGTCGGCCTCACCGTCGCCGCCGTGACCGCGACGTTCCTCGACGCCGCCGAGCGCGGGCCCGTCAACCCCCTCAACTTCTTCGGCTTCTTCACCATCCAGTCGAACCTCTTCATCGCCGCCGTGTGGGTGTGGGCGGCGGCGCGCATCCTCCAGGGCCGCCGACCATCGGCGGGCCGGACCCTGCTGCGGGCCATCGCCACCACGTTCATCGTCATCGTCGGCATCGTCTACGTCACACTGCTCGCCCCGCTCGGAGCAGAGGGCGGCGTACCCGTCGGCTGGGCCAACACGGTCATGCACTACGTCACGCCGATCGCGGGCGCGGCCGACTGGATCCTCTCCTCCGATCGCGTGCGCCTCTCCCTGAAGCGCCTCGGCTGGGCGCTCGTCTACCCCACCGTCTGGGTCACGGTCGTCCTCGTGCGGGGTGCCACCGACGGATGGGTGCCCTACCCGTTCCTCAACCCCGACACCGGCTACGCGAGCGTCTTCTTCTTCGTCGGGATGATCGTGGTCGCCTTCATCACGGTCGGCACGCTCGTCTTCCTGCTCGCGCGCGTGCCCCCCGTGGTGCGCGTCGTCGCAGACGCGCACCGAGCATCCACCGTCACGGCGCGCGTCTGATCGTCCCCCGGGAATATCCCGGCGTTTTATGCTTTTGCATGGATATCATGCATCCCGCAACGAGCGTGAGGAGCGCACCATGACCGCGACAACCGAAGGCCTGCACCACGTCACCGCCATCGCCGGCGACCCGCAGAAGAACATCGACTTCTACATCACCGGGCTCGGCCTGCGACTAGTCAAGAAGACGGTGAACTTCGACGACCCCGGCACTTACCACCTCTACTACGGCGATGAGGCGGGCCGCCCCGGCTCGCTCATGACGTTCTTCCCGTGGCGCGGCGTCCCCGGCGGCCGCATCGGCGCCGGCCAGTCGACCTCGACCGCGTTCAGCGTTCCCGCCGGCAGCCTCGGCTGGTGGACGGACCACTTCGCCAAGCTCGGCGTCGAGGGCCGCATCACGAGCACCTCCTCCGACGAGGAGCGGCTGCTCGTCACCGACCCCGACGGGCTGCAAATCGAACTCGTCGCCACCCATGCTGACGACCCGCGCGACCCGTGGGACTCGGCGAGCGTGCCCGCCGAGTACGCCATCCGCGGCCAGCACTCGAGCGTGCTCACCGTGCGCGACAGCACCAAGACGGTCGAGCTCATGGTCAACGACCTCGGGATGCGCGTGGTCGAGGAAGAGGGCAACCGCACGCGGCTCGCGGCCGGTTCGGGCGCTCCGGGCACCCTCGTCGACGTGATCTCGTCGGGCCTCGCCGCGCAGGGCCTGACCGCCGGCGGCACCGTGCACCACATCGCCTTCCGTGTGCCCGACCAGGAGACGCAGGAGGCGTGGCGCCAGGAGCTCACCGAGCGTGGCCACCAGGTCACGCAGATCCTCGACCGTCAGTACTTCACGTCGATCTACTTCCGCGAGCCGGGCGGCGTGCTGTTCGAGATCGCGACCGACACCCCCGGATTCGACATTGACGAGCCGCTGCTGGAGCTCGGCCGATCGCTGAAGCTGCCGCCGTGGCTCGAGCCCTCGCGCGAGGCGATCGAGAACGCCGTCGCGCCGATCCGCATCCCCGACGAGAACAACCCCGGGGTGGCCGCATGAGCGCGCAACTGACCGACTGGCCGCACCTCGTGCGCGAGCCGAAGGAGGGCGCCTCGCACTACCTGCTGACCCTGCACGGCACGGGCGGGAATGAAACCGAGGTGGCCACCCTCGCGCAGCACCTCGACCCGACCGCCGGCGTCATCTCGCCGCGGGGCCGGGTGAGCGAGCACGGCATGACGCGGTGGTTCGCGCGGGTCGCGGAGGGCGTGTTCGACGTGGACGACGTGATCGCGCGTGCGCAGGAACTGGCCGCGTTCATCCGGGCGGCCCGCGAGCAGTACGGCATCCAGGATGCTCCGATCACGGCCGTCGGGTTCTCGAACGGCGCGAACATCGGCACCGCGACCGCCCTGCTTCACCCGGACGCTCTGCAGCGGGTGATCGCGTTCAGCGGCATGTACCCGTTCGGCGACCGCGACCCGATCGGCGACGCGTCGAGCGTTGAGCTCATGCTGCTGAATGGAGCAGCCGACCCGATGGCGCCGACGGCGAGCGTCGAGCAGCTCGTGCGGGTGGCCGAGTCGCACGGGGCGCACGTCGAGCGTCACATCCGCGCGGGCGGGCACGGCATCGACATGTCCGACGTTGCCGCGGCGCGGGAGTGGCTCGCGGCGCGGTAGCTCCTTACCGCTCGAGCACGACGGCGAGGCCCTGGCCGACGCCGATGCAGAGCGCGACGACGGCGACGCCGGAGCCTCGGCGAGCGAGTTCGTGCGCCGCGTGGCCGATGATGCGCCCGCCGGAGGCCCCCAGCGGGTGCCCGATCGCGATCGCGCCGCCGTGCATGTTGACGGTCTCGGGGTCGAGCTGATCCCACAGGCGGATGCACGCGAGACTCTGCGACGAGAACGCCTCGTTCAGCTCGACGAACGACACGTCGGCCCAGGTGCGTCCAGCCTTCGCCAGCGCCCGGTTTGCGGCCTCAACGGGGGCGACCCCGAACACGTCGGGGTCGTTGCCGAAGGCGGCTCGGCCGGCGATTCGGGCTAGCGGAGCCGCGTCGAGCGCGCCCTCGCCGCCGATGAGCACCGCGGACGCCCCGTCGTTAATCGATGACGAGTTCCCCGCGGTCACGGTGCCGTCAGCGGCGAATAGCGCCTTCAGGGTGCCGAGCCTCTCGAGCGTTGTGTCGTCGCGAATGCCCTCGTCGCGGGTCAGCTCGTGGCCGGCGACCTGCACGATCTCGCCGTCGTAGACTCCGTCGGCCCACGCCTTCGCCGCCAGCGCGTGACTGCGCAGCGCGAACGCGTCCTGGTCGTCGCGCGAGATGCCATAGATCGTGGCGAGCTTCTCGGCTGATTCGCCGTTCGAGATCGTCCACTCTTTCGGCAGCGCGCGGTTAACCATGCGCCAGCCGATCGCGGTGTTCCACAGCGTGGGGTTGCCGATCGCGGGGTAGGGCTTGGGCGACTTTTCGAGCACGTAGGGGGCGCGGCTCATTGACTCGACGCCGCCGGCCAGGATCACGTCGGCGTCTCCCGATTCGATGGCGCGCGAACCCTGAATGACGGCGTCAAGGGACGACCCACAGAGACGGTTGACGGTCGTGCCGGTGACCGTCGTCGGGAATCCCGCGAGCAGAGCGCCGAAGCGCGCGACGTTGCGGTTGTCTTCGCCCGCCTGGTTCGCATCGCCGAACACGACGTCGTCGATGCGCGCCGGGTCGAGGCCCGAGCGGTCGACAACAGCCTTCATGACCGTCGCGGCCAGGTCGTCGGGGCGCACGTCGGCGAGCGCCCCGCCCGCACGGCCGAACGGCGTTCGCACGGCGTCGTAGATGAAGCTCGCGGTCATCGCAGTCTCCTTAGGTCGGGCGGGCGTGGCGGGCGGTGCGGGCAGTCGGCCCGATCAGGATGTCTCGATCATGTCGAGTTCCAGCCCGGTCAGGGCACGCAGCTCGTCGAGGGTCGTCGCGCCGATGAGCTCTCGCACGCGGAATCGGCCGCCGACCACGTCGAAGATCGCGCGGTCGGCGTAGACGCGCGTGACGCATCCGACGCCCGTGAGCGGGTACGTGCACGACGCGACGAGCTTCGATTCGCCGGTCTTCGTCAGCAGGTCGGTCATGACGTAGACGTCTTTCGCGCCGATCGCGAGGTCCATGGCGCCGCCGACCGCGGGGATCGCGTCGGGCGCGCCGGTCGACCAGTTGGCGAGGTCGCCCGACTCGGAGACCTGAAAGGCCCCGAGGATGCAGAGGTCGAGGTGCCCGCCGCGCATCATCGCGAACGAGTCGGCGTGGTGGAAGTACGCAGCGCCCGGCAGCTCGGTCACCGCCTGCTTGCCCGCGTTGATCAGGTCGGGGTCGACCGCGTCGTCGGCGGGCGCCGGGCCCATGCCCAGCATGCCGTTCTCGGTGTGCAGGATGACCTCGGAGCCGGGCGGCAGGTGGTCGGCCACGAGCGTCGGCGCGCCGATGCCGAGGTTCACGTATGCGCCGTTCGGAATATCGGCGGCGACGCGCTTCGCGAGCGCGGTGCGATCGAGGCGGTCGGTGGATGCCCGGGGCGCGGTCGTCGTCGACGTCTCGGTCACGACGCACCTCCGCCGGTCGCGGCACCCGCGAGTGGGGCGCCCGCCAGGTCGACCCCACCGACGAACGCGCCCTCGCGCAGCCACGGCCGCTCGCCGACCGCGACGACGCGGTTCACAAAGATGCCCGGCGTCACGACAGCCTCGGGGTCGAGCGCACCGACCTCGACAATCGCGTCGACCTGGACGACGGTGGTGCGGGCGGCGGTCGCCATGATGGGGCCGAAGTTGCGGGCCGTGCGGCGGTAGACGACGTTGCCGAGCCGGTCGGCGGCGAGCCCGGAAATAAGGGCGACGTCGGCGTGGATCGGGTATTCGAGGAGGTAAGTGCGCCCGCCGATGACGCGCTGCTCGCGGCCCTCGGCGAGCGGGGTGCCGACGGCGGTGGGCGAGTAGAAGGCGCCGATGCCGGCGCCGGCGGCCCGGATGCGTTCGGCCAGGTTTCCCTGCGGCACGAGCTCGAGTTCGAGGCGACCCTCGCGGTAGGCGGCGTCGAAGTGCCACGAGTCGCTTTGCCGCGGGAACGAGCACACGACCTTGCGAACGCGGTCTTCGGCGATAAGGCGGGCGAGGCCGACATCGCCGCCGCCCGCGTTGTTGCTCACGATAGTGAGGTCGCGCGCCCCGGCATCGATGAGCGCGTCGATGAGCTCGACCGGCTGGCCCGCGCGACCGAAGCCGCCAACCATGACGGTCGCCCCGTCGGCGATGCCCGCGACGGCGGATGCGACGTCGGGCACGGTCTTGTCGATCACCGACGCCCCCTTCCGTGGTTCGCTATACGAACAATAGTTCGCTCAACGGACAGTCTACGAGGTTGGGGGCCGCGACGGAAGATCGCGCGAGGCTGCCTACCGCGGCAGATTCGCCTCAATGAGCGACACGATGGCCTCGTCATCGGGCGCCGTCGTCGACCGGAAGCGGTGAATCTCACCGTTCGGAAGCACGAGAAACTTCTCGAAGTTCCACGCGACGGGGCCGGCGAGTCCGACGCCGTCCTTCGCCTGCACGAGCTCGGCATACAGCGGGTGGCGCTTGCCGCCGTTCACCTTCACCTTCTCGGTCATGGGGAAGGTGACTCCCCAGGTCGTGCTGCAGTACTCGGCGATCTTGTCCTCGCTCGACAGCTCCTGCAGGAACTGGTTCGAGGGCATCCCGAGCACGGTGAAGCCGCGGCCGGCGTAGCGCTTCTGCAGCTGCTCGAGCTGTTCGTATTGCGGCGTGAACCCACACCGCGACGCGACGTTCACGACGAGTACAACGTTGTCGGCGAACTCGCCGAAGGTCGTCGCGCGACCGTCGAGCATGGTCAACGGAATGGATGTGAGAGCGCCGGTCATGCCATCACGGTAGGTCGAGGTGCTGGGCGATTGCCCCGCGGCAACCCGGCATAAACTGAGGCCGCAGGGGGCAAGCAAAGGAGCCACGGGTGTCGGACACTCTCTTCGACTACTTCTCGCAGGTTGAGCTACCCACACCCACCCTCGGGGCCGACGAGGTCACGCGACTATTCGCCCAGCACTTTGGTCTCGACGTCGACCTGCAGCCCCTCGGCAGCCAGCAGGACCAGAACTTCCGCGTCTTCCCCCGCGGCGAGTTGACGCCGCTCGGGGTGCTGAAACTCAGCAACCCCGCCTTCAGCGAGGCCGAGATCACGATGCAGGATGCGGCGGCCGCGCAGGTGGCTGAGCGGCAGCCCGCTCTGCGCATCCCGAGGCTGGTCGCCGGGCCGCGCGGCGCGATGGCGGCGTGGTGGCAGTCGAGCGAGGGGCGCATCCACGCTCGGGTGATTGAAAACATTGCCGGGTCGACGCTGACCGGCTCGAGCTACCTCGCACCCGACGTGGTCGCCCGCATGGGCGAGCTGTCGGGGCGGGTGAGCGTCGCGCTCGCCGACTTCCACGACCCGGCAGACAGCCGCGTGCTGCAGTGGGATCTGCGGCACGCCGAGCGCGTCATCGACCTGCTGCTGCCGCGTGAGCCCGACGCCGATGTGCGGGCGGCCATCACCGCCGCGATCGAGCCCGCGCTGCGCGTGCTCGCGCCGCTCGCCGAGCAGCTGCCCGTGCAGGCCGGGCACTTCGACATCACCGACGACAACATGTTGCGCCCACCGGGCGGGCGTCTGCCCGACGCCGTCATCGACTTCGGCGACGTGGCCGCATCGTGGGCGGTCGGCGAGCTCGCGACGACGCTCTCGTCGGTGCTGCACCACGACGGCGCCTCCCCGGCGACAACGCTGCCGGCGATCCGCGCGTTCCACGCGCTGCGCCCGCTCAGTGAGCACGAGGCCGACGCGCTGTGGACGCTCGTCACGCTGCGCGGCGCCGTGCTCGTCTTGAGTGGGCGCGAACAGGTGCGCCTCGACTCGGCCAACGAGTACGCGAGCGGCGCCCTCGACCGCGAATACCGCGTGCTCGAGCGGGCCGCCTCGGTGCCGCCGGAGGTGATGGCGCAGGTGGTGCGCCGCGCGCTCGGGCTGCCGGTCGCCGCCCCCGGCAGCCGGCCCGACGCGTCACCCCTGCCACCGTTCACGACGCCCACGGCGCTCGACGCGGGCACTGTCTCGCCGCTCAACGACGAGGGCGCCTGGATGCACGCGGGCACCCTCGACGACGCCGCTCTCGCCGCCCTCGACGCCGGATCCGACGTGGCGTTCCTGCCGCCCTGGCGCCCCATCCTGACCGGGGCGCCGCAGCGCACCCCGTCCGCCCCCGCCACGATTCCCACCAGCGTCACCCTGTGGCTGGCGGAGCCGACCCCGGTGCTGGGGTCGGTCGCTCGCGACGGCGACGCCCTCGTCGTGCACGGCGAGGCGGAGGCGCTCGTGTTCACGGCGGCGGGAGGCCTCGGACCGGAGCCGATGTTGCCGGCCCGCACGCGCATCCAGGTGACGCGGCGCCCGGAGGGTGCGCCCGCGGCTCCCCCGCTCGTCGAGGCGGCCTACGCCAACGGGTGGCGCGCCGTCGTGGGTGACGCCCTCGAGGCGCTCGGGCTGGCCGGCCACGTCGCTGCCGTGACGGGCGAGGGCGATGCGGGCGAGCATCCCGAATTGGCCACCGTGTTGGCCCGCCGCGAGCGCCACCTCGCCGAGGTGCAGGAGCACTATTACGCGACTCCCCCGCAGATTGAGCGCGGCTGGCGCGAGTACCTCGTCGACACCGACGGCCGCGTGTACCTCGACATGCTGAACAACGTCACCTCGGTCGGGCACGCGCACCCGCACGTCGTCGAGGCGGCGCACCGGCAGATGCGGCTGCTGAACACGAACTCGCGCTTCCACTACGCGGCCATCGCCGAGTACGCCGAGCGCATCGCCGCCCTGCTGCCCGAGCACCTCGACACGGTGTTCTTCGTGAACTCGGGCTCGGAGGCGACCGACCTCGCCATTCGGCTCGCGATGGCGGCGACCGGCCGCCGCGACATCGTCGCCATGCGCGAGGCGTACCACGGCTGGACGTACGCGAGCGATGCGGTCTCGACGTCGATCGCCGACAATCCGAACGCGCTCGAGACACGCCCCGACTGGGTGCACACGGTCGACGCGGCGAACTCCTACCGCGGCACACACCGAGGGGCGGATGCTCACCGCTACGCCCCCGAGGCGGTGGCCGTCATCGACGCCCTCGCCGCCGACGGCCGGCCCCCCGCCGGGTTCATCTGCGAGCCCTACTTCGGCAACGCCGGCGGCGTTCCCCTGCCCGACGGCTACCTCGCCCAGGTCTACGAGGCCGTGCGCCGGCACGGTGGGGTCGTCATCGCCGACGAGGTGCAGGTCGGCTACGGCCGGCTCGGCGGCTGGTTCTGGGGCCACGAGCAGCAGGGCGTCGTGCCCGACATCGTCGCCGTCGCCAAGTCGGTGGGCTCGGGCCACCCGGTCGGCGCGGTCATCACGACGCGGGCGATCGCCGACCAGTACCGCACCGGCGGCTACTTCTTCGCGTCGACCGGCGGCTCACCCGTGTCGTCAGTGATTGGCATGGCCGTGCTCGACGTGATCGAGGGCGAGGGCCTGCAGCACAATGCGTGGCGGGTCGGCCAGCACCTGCGCCAGCGCCTCGAAGCGCTCATGGAGCGCTACCCGATCATCGGCGCCGTGCACGGCTCGGGCCTCTACATGGGTCTCGAACTCGTCCGCGATCGCGAGACGTTAGAGCCCGCGACGGAAGAAACGGCGTGGATCTGCGACCGCCTGCGCGAACTCGGCGTCATCATGCAGCCGACCGGCGACTACCAGAACGTATTCAAGATCAAGCCGCCGTTGTGTGTGACGGTCGAGTCGGCCGACTACTTCGTCGACCAGGTCGAGCGGGTGCTCGAGACGGGCTGGTAACGCGCCCCCTCCGGCGAGCGGCAGCGGCGCCGGCGCCCGTCGCGATGATTGCGAACAGGAGATAGAGGATGCTCGGGCCACGAGCATCCGGAATCATCGGCACCAGCGCGATCACGAAGGCCCCGAGCATCACGGCGGCCGGGATCGCCGCCCACCAGAATGCGGCACTCACGACGAATAGCGCGAGGTAGGCAACGCTCGTCGCCGCGAAGATCGCGACCCACGCGAAGGCGAGCTCGGGTGGCCTGGGCACCTCGTTGAGGGCGAGCAGGCCGCCGGTGAGGGCGACCGCAACGGTCGGGGCGGGGGTGAGAGTGTGCCCGACCACGTCGGAACTCCTGTCAATCGGCCCTGGGCCCCGGTTCGGGTCTCCGGATTGGGTATGCCCAGCCTGTCACCCGTACGGGGGGGGTGCACACGGGCCGAAGGTCCTGACGTGTAACGGAATAACCACACGCCTTTGGCGCCGCCTAACGGAAAACCCGCGGTCAGACGTTTGAATCACCCCGGCATGTCCGGAGAGCCTTTTGGTGGTGTCAGCCCGCTCGTTAGAGGGGTTCGGTGCGAGCGTAGTCGTGCTGCTCGAGCTCGACGGGTGTGAGGTCATCGATCGAGCCGTGGGTGCGCTCGGTGTTGAACCAGAGCACCCATCTGGCGGTCGCTGCCTCGTCCTGCTCGATGTCCCGCCACGGACCCTCGTGGTGGATGAGTTCGGACTTGTAGAGCCCTATCTCAGACTCCGCGAGGGAGTAGTCGTATGCGTCGCCGACGGACCCAACGGACGGGTCGATGCCCTCATTGAATCCCGGGTTTAGTGGAGGGCGAGTTCTCCCGGCAGCGGTTGCTGTCGGGTGTTGATCTCACGGTAGTACTCGTTCTCCATCTCGATCGGGGTGAGATACCCGACCGAGGAGTGCAGCCGGTTCTCGTTGAACCAATGCACCCAGCTCAGGGTCGCCAACTCGAGTTCGTCCACGGTGCGGAACGGGCCGTCGATCTTGACGCACTCGGTCTTATAGAGCCCGATCGCCGACTCGGCCAGCGCATTGACGTAGCTGTCGCCCACTGATCCGATCGAGGCGATCGCGCCGACCTTGGCGAGCCGGTCGGCGTAGCGCAAAGCGGTGTGTTGCCGGCCGGCATCGGAGTGATGCGTCACCCCGGTGACGTCTTCGCCTGCGCGGCCGCGAACCCAGAGCGCCATCTCCAGCGCGTCCAACGGCAACTCGGTTGGCATGCGGTCGGCGGTTCTCCAGCCCACGATGCGGCGGGAGAACACGTCGGTGAATCGGCCTGACTTTCGTTCCTATCGGATTGGTTGTCCGGCAGGTGGCGTGCAGCGGATGCGCCGGGAGCCCGTGGTCTAGGGGCGGTCGGTGAAGACGATGGTGTGGTTGCCGTGGCGGATGACGCGGTCTTCGGCGTGCCATTGCACGGCGCGGGAGAGGACGGCGCGTTCGACGTAGGCGCCGCGGGCTTGCAGGTCGGCGGCCGTCATGGTGTGGTTCACGCGGGCGACGTCCTGCTCGATGATCGGCCCCTCGTCGAGGTCTTTGGTGACGTAGTGCGACGTGGCGCCGATGAGCTTCACGCCGCGTTCGTGTGCCTTGCGGTAGGGGGCGGCGCCGATGAAGGCGGGCAGGAACGAGTGGTGGATGTTGATCACCGGCACCTCGACGTCGTCGAGGAACCCTTCGCTCATGATCTGCATGTACCTGGCCAGCACGAGGAAGTCGACGTTGCCCTTGGTGAGTTCGAGGATCTTCGCTTCGGCCTCGGACTTGTCCGGCCCCTGCGAGGGGACGTGGAAGAACGGGATGCCGAAGGAGCGGACGTCTTCGGCGACACGCGTGTGGTTGGAGATCACCATCGGGATCGTGACCGGCAGCTCGCCGCGGCGGTGCCGCCACAGCAGCTCCAGCAGGCAGTGATCCGACGTGGAGGCGAGGATCGCCATCCGCTTGGGCACCGAATGATCGGTGAGCCGCCACTGCATCTTCAGCGGATCGAGGGTCTTCGCGAGATCGGCCTCGATGTCGGGGAACGCGGCGGCCAGGTCGGGGCGGTGGAACACCACCCGCTGGAAGAAGTCACCGCCCTCCGGGTCGGACGAGTACTGGTCGAGCGTGACGATGTTGCCCTTGTTGCGCGTGACCAGGGCCGTGACCGCCGCGACGACCCCCGGCTGGTCCGGGCCGTGCACGATCAGGCACGCTTCATCGAGAAGATGCGAGTTATGAAGGATCATTGGGTTCAGCTCCAGATGTACTCAGCGGGCTACGCTCGGGCAGCGCGTTCGGCGGCTTCGACGACGTTGGTCATGAGCAGCGCGACGGTCATCGGCCCGACGCCGCCGGGGTTGGGTGAGAGCCATCCGGCGACATCGGCGACGTCGGGGTGGACGTCGCCGTAGACGCGGCTCTTGCCGGTTTCGGGGTCGTCCTCCCGAGTGACGCCGACGTCCAGCACCGCAGCACCCGGCTTGACCGCGCCGGCGGTGACGAGGTGCTTCACGCCTGCCGCGCCCACCACGACGTCGGCCTGGCGGATGTACGAAGGCAGATCTACGGTGCCGGTGTGCGTCAGCGTCACTGTCGCGTTGATGTCACGGCGCGTGAGTAGCAGCCCGATCGAGCGGCCGATGGTGACACCACGTCCCACGATCACGACATGCTTCCCCGCCAGGTCGTAGCCGTTGCGCTGCAGCAGCTCGATCACCGCACGTGGCGTGCACGGCAGCGGCGATTCGATCGGCGCGTTCACGTTGAGCACAAGTTTGCCGAGGTTCGTCGGGTGAAGACCGTCGGCGTCCTTGGTTGGATCAATCCGCTCGAGCACTGCGTTGGTGTCGAGGTGCTTCGGCAGCGGCAGCTGCACGATGTACCCGTGGCACAACGGGTCGGCGTTGAGGTCAGCGATGACCTTCTTCACGTCGGCCTGCGACGCTTCCGCGGGCAGCTCGATCTGGATCGAGTTCATCCCGATCGCCTCAGACTCGCGGTGCTTCATCCCGACGTACAGCCGTGAAGCCGGGTCGGCACCCACGAGCACCGTTGCGATCCCCGGCGTGATCCCCCGCTCCCGGAGCGTCGCCACGCGTCCGCGCAACTCCTCCTTGATCGCCGCAGCGGTAGCTCGTCCGTCAAGCGTCTGGGCCGTCATGAGACCTGCGTCGCGACGTACTTGTTCGCCCACTCTGCCGTGGCGAGCAGGCCGCCGAACGTGTAGAAGTGCAGTTTGACAGGCCCGGAGGCGGGATCCTCGGCGAGGAGCGCGGCGAGGTCGGTGACGAACTTGTCGGGGCCGGCGGTGCCCATGAGGTTGGTGAGGGAGAAGCCGTACTTCTTCACGATCATCGCGTTCGCTCCGATGCCGAAGCGGCGGGCGAAGGTGATGAGACGCTTGATGCCAGCTGGGCCGGGGGTCCCGATCCGGATGATTGTGTCGATGCCCGTGGCTCGGACCTGCTGCACCCAATCGATGACCGCGTCGGTGTCGAAGCTGAACTGGGTCAGGATCGTCGCATCCAGGCCCTGCTCCTTCAGCGCGGCCGACTTGTCCTCGAGGTGACGCCACAGCACGTCGCTGGGGATCTCGGGGTGGCCCTCGGGGTACCCGGCGATCGAGACCGCCTTGACGCCGTACTGCTGCAGCAGGCCGGTCCGGATGACGCTGAGCGCGTCAGGGTAGGGTCCTTCCGGCTCGGCGGGGTCGCCGCCCACGACGAACACGTGCTCGGTCGCGCCGACCTCCTGGAGGGCGCCGAGGAACTCCTCGAGCTGATCCTGCGCCTTCAGGCGTCGTGCGGAGATATGCGGCACGGGGACGAACCCCGCGTCCTTCACGGCCTTGGACGCGGTCACCCGCATCTCGAGGTCCTCGTTGCCGAGGAACGTGACGTTGATCTTCGTCCCCTGCGGGATCGCGTGCGTAGCCTCCAGGAGTCCGGGGACGTCCTTGCCGGTCATCTCCAGCGAGAAGCCCTCGATCAGTTCGAGGGAAGCGGCCTTGTTCGGTGTGGGGGTGGTGCGTGCCACTGGTCTTAGGATTCCTTTCCGGTCAGTGGGCCGGTACGCCGGTCGTCTGATGCTTGAGTTCGCGCACCGAGAGCAGTGGCTGCGCCGCGCTTCTCGGCGAGGGTGACGGACCCGGAGCCCCAGTGCGTCAACGGCACCTCCGTGACGATCACGCGGATGCTCTCGACGGGCGCCGCGAGGGACTCGGCGACGGCGTCGGTGACGCCACCGATGAGCGCACGGATCTGGTCGGGATCTCGTCCTTCGGCGATGGATATCTGGACGAACGGCATGGCGGCCTCGATCCTCAGACCCGCGCGGGCGGGTCGGCGCGGAGAATCATGCCGGCCTCCGCGGCGACATAGCGATTCGGGGTGCGGTAGGCGGTGGGCCCGGAGTGGGGCGTGCCGTAGGTATCGAATTCGGCGGGCAGCGGAGAGCCATACCAGATGATCGCGTCGTCGATCGTGTCCTGAGCCCAGCGCACCGGCTCCCACGACGGGTCGGTGACCTGGTATCCCGGCGTGCCGACGAGCTCGATGCGGTTGCCACCGGGTTCGAACACATAGATGAACTGCGCCTGGCTGATCCCGTGCGCGGCGGGACCGGCCTCGAACTCGATCCCGTGGTCGGTGAGCACGTCGCACGCATCGATGAGGTGCTGCGTGTTGCCGTAGAGGAAGGCGACGTGGTGCAGGCGGCCGCCCCCTCCGGCATCCTTCACGAGCGCCACGTCGTGGGATCGCGTCATGCTGCGCAGCCACGCGCCGGCCTCCACGTCGTCGCCGAGGAGGATGTGCTCGCTCAGCTTGAACCCGAGCTGCTCGGCGAAGAAGCGCTTGTTCGCGGTCACATCCAGCGACAGCAGATTGACGTGGTCGAGTGCCCGCACCGGGACGCCGGAGAGCGGGCGGCGCTGCACGCGGTTCAGCACGACGCTGCGCTGATCCTGCTCGGGACGGTAATACTCCACCTCCCAGTTGATGCGCTGCACCGATCCATCGGGCGTCGTGAACTCGTACGCGGGCCCGACGCCGACCTCGCCCTCCACCCAGCCCCGCCCGAGCCCGCACCGGTCGATGGCCTCCACCCGGCGTTCGAGGGCCTGCGGCGACGTCGCCCGCCAGCCCGCGTACCCCATCCCCGGCTTCTCGCGATGGGTGATCTTCAGGGAGTGCGCGTACGGATCCTCGTAGCCGCGCAGGAAGACGGAGTCGCCCGAGCGGGCGGTCTCGATCATGCCGAGCAGGTTCGCGAAGAACCAGACGGTCTCGTCGACGACCGGAGAGAAGAGCTCGAACGTCGACAGGTCGGCGACGTCGAAGATCGGCTCCGGGAAGTCGTGCGCTGAAGCGTTCATTAGGCGTTCTCCTTCGAATGCGGTGTGGCGGATGAATACGGCGCGGCGGTGCTACCGCTCGACGCTCAGATGGACGGTGCCGAGGTGAGTGAACTCCGCCGCGAGAGATGCGCCCGGCGCGAGCGCGATGGCGTCGGTGAGACCCCCCGTGAGCACGATCGCGCCCGCCGGGATCTCCTGCCCGCGCGCGCCCAGCGCGTTCGCTGCGAGCGCGAGCGCCTCGGCCGGGTGCCCCTGCACGGCCGCGCCCGTGGCGGTGTCGACGACGTCGCCGCCCACCGAGAGGACGACGGCTTCGAGCGCGAGATCGAGCTCGTCGGGTCGCCGGCCGACGCCGCCGACCACGAAGAAGGCGGATGACGCGTTGTCGGCGACGACGTCCGGGAGCCCGAAGTCGTAATCGACGTACCGGCTGTCAATGATCTCGAACCCGCCGTAGACCCGGTCCACGGCGGCGAGCGCCGTAGCGGCCGTCACCCCGGGACCGCGGAGCGGCTGTCCCATGACGAAGACGAGCTCGGGTTCGGCCCGCGGCTGGATGAGCCGGTCGAGCGGCACCGGGACATCGGCCGGGAGGATGTATGCGTCGGTGAGCACAGCGGTCAGCGGGGAGGAGATCCCCATCCGCTCCTGCTTGGCGCGGCTGGTCAGACCGAGCTTGATGCCGACGACGGTTTCGCCGGCGGCGACACGCTCCTCCACGAGGGCGTTCTGCACCATGTAGGCCGTATCGAGGTCGAGACCCTCCCACTCTCGCGTGAGGCGGCCGCGGGGCGTCCGCGTCGCCTCCGCGCGGCGGAGTGCCGCGACCGCGGAGGAGATGTCCTGGATGCTCATCGTGTCACTCCGATCGCGTCGGGATTGTTCGCATCGGGAGGGCCGGCCTCGGCCGCGAGCTCGATCGCGACGTCGATGATCATGTCCTCCTGACCGCCCACGTAACCGGCCTCCCCGACACGGCGGAGGATCTCGTGGGACGGCACGCCGTAGCGCTGCGCCGCGACTTGCGCATGCAGGAGGAACGAGTTGTAGACGCCGTACCGGCCCTGAACGATCGCGTCGCGGTCGATCCTCGGCACGGTCGGGATGAGCGGTGCGGCGACGTCCTCCGCGGCCACGAGGATGGAGGGGAGGTCGACGCCGGTGGGCACGCCCGCAGCGTCGAAGGCCGCTACCAGGACCTCCGTCGGGGTGTTGCCGGCACCGGCACCGAGCGCCCGCAGCGTACCATCGATGCGGCGCGCTCCCGCCTCGTAGGCCGCGAGCGAGTTGGCGACGCCGAGGCCCAGGTTCATGTGTCCGTGGAAGCCCACTTCGACTTCCTCGCCGAGCTCGTCGACGAGCGCGGCGACCCGGTCGCGCACGCCGTCGGGCAGCAGCGCGCCGGCGGAATCGACGACGTAGACGCACTGGCATCCGGCATCCGCCATGATGCGCGCCTGCCGCGCGAGCTCGCCGGGTGGAGTCCGATGCGAGAGCATGAGGAACCCGGCCGTCTGCAGACCGAGCTCGCGCGCCGCCCCGAAGTGCTGAATGCTGACGTCGGCCTCGGTCGAGTGGGTCGCGATCCGCACGTACGTGGCGCCCGCCGCGACCGCCTCCCGCAGGTCCTGCACCGTCGCGACCCCGGGCAGGAGCAGCGCGGCGATCCGCGCCCGCTTCACCGAGCCGGCGGCGGCGGCGATGAGCTCGAGGTCCGGCACGGCACTGAAGCCGTAGTTGAACGAGGAGCCGGAGAGTCCGTCGCCGTGCGTCACCTCGATGACATCGACGCCGGCGGCGTCGAGCGCGGCGGCCACCGCCGTGACCTGCTCGACGGTGAACCGGTGGGCGACGGCGTGCGAACCGTCGCGGAGCGTGGTGTCCGTGATCCGGACGCGAGGCGATGCGTTCACACCGGGGCCTCCATCCCGTGCGGGTGCGCCGGACCGGTCTCGGGCTCCCCGATCAGGAGCTCAGCCGCGCGGTTCGCGGCGGCGGTCATGATGTCAAGGTTGCCCGCCCACGGCGGCAGGTAGTCGCCGTTGCCGGCCACCTCGAGGAACACGGCGACGCGGCCATCGCCGTGCCAGCGCTCATGCGGGTCGTCGAACTGCGGGTCGGCCTTCAGCCGGTAGCCGGGCACGTACTCCTGTACGGCGGCCACGGCGTCATGGATCGAGGCGGTGATCGCATCGCGGTCGGCATCGCCGCCGATGGCGGCGAACACCGTGTCGCGCATGACCAGCGGCGGATCGACGGGGTTGAGGATGATGATGGCCTTTCCGCGCTGTGCGCCGCCGATCTGCTCGATCGCCCGCGCGGTCGTGGCGGTGAACTCGTCGATGTTGGCGCGCGTGCCGGGACCGGCGGAGCGCGACGAGATCGACGCGACGATCTCGGCGTAGGAAACGGGCGTGACCCGGCTGATCGCGTGCACGATCGGAATAGTCGCCTGGCCGCCGCACGTGATCATGTTGATGTTGTCGGCGTCGCGGTGCACGTCGAGATTCACCGCCGGGCACACGAACGGCCCGACTGCGGCGGGCGTCAGGTCGATCGCGGTGATTCCCGCCTCGGCGTAGCGCGGCGCGTTGTCAAGATGCGGCCCGGCGGCGGTCGCCTCGAAGACGATGTCCGGCAGCTCAGGCCGCGCGAGAAGCCAGTCGACACCGCCCGCCGACGCTTCGAGACCGAGTCGTCGCGCGCGCGCCAAACCGTCGGATTCGGGGTCGACACCGACCATGTAGCGCACGTCGAAGACGTCGCGGCGGATGAGTTTGATGAGCAGGTCGGTCCCGATGTTGCCCGGACCGACGATGGCGACCCGCGGTCGCCGCGTCCCCGTATCCATATGTGTCCTTTCGGTTCAGGCGGCGAACCGCGCCGTGACAGAGCCGAGCCCGGCGAATTCAGCGGTGATGATGTCGCCCGGAGCCGCGGAGACGGCGGCGGTGACCGCGCCGGGAAGCACGACCGATCCGGCCGGAATGGTCGTACCGAGCGCGCCGAGCGTGTTGACGAGCCAGACCAGTGCCGAGATCGGCGATCCGAGGACGGCTGCCCCCGCTCCCGTGTGCGCGATCCGTCCGTTCCGCCTCAGTACGGCGCCGGTCAGCCGGAGATCGACGCCGTCGAGCGAACGGGGCGTGCTGCCGAGCACGACGCCCCCGGCGGAGGCGTTGTCGGCGATCGTGTCGGTGAGGGAGATCTTCCAGTCGGCGATGCGGGAGTCGATGATCTCGAGGGAGGCGACGGCGGCGGCGATCGCACGCACGGCGTCCGCGGCGGTCACCCCGGGCCCGGCCAGATCGCGCCCCAGGATGAAGGCGATCTCGGGTTCGACGCGCGGCTGGATGAATTGGTCCGCCGAGATCGGCGCGCCACTGAGCACGAAGTCGTCCTCGAGGAGATGACCGAAGTCGGGGCTGTCGACGCCGAGCTGGCGCTGGATCGCCGCGGACGTGAGCCCCACCTTGTACCCGGCGATGCGGCCGCCCGCCGCCCGCCACACCTCGACCTGCTCCAGCTGGACCCCGTACGCCGCGTCGACGCTTTCGAGACCCAGCGGGGCGATCGGTCGACGATCACGTCGCGCGGCCAGGAGACGTTCGGCGGTGTCGGAGAGGAGTGGGGCTGTCATGGTGTGACCTCGCTGTCAGGTGATGCCACTGTCGCGTCCGCCGCCGAATCCGCCAAGGAGGCGATCCGCTCACCGAGACAGCCTCCGGTCCCGACCGTCGCCTCCGGCTACCGCACGGAGCGGCGCACCTCCGACGGCAGCAGCCCGTACGTGTCGCCAAAGACGTGCGCGAAACGGCCGAGATGGGTGAACCCGTTCGCCGCCGCCACATCTGAAACCGAGATGCCCGCGAACGCGGGGGCGCGCAGCGCCGCATAGCACCTGCGCAGGCGCACGTTGCGGAGGTACCGCATCGGGGATACCCCGAGCTCGCGCCGGAAGGCGATCTGGAGCGACCGCCCGCCGACGCCCGCCTCCGCGGCCAGGGTGGCGAGCGGTCGGGGCACCGGGTGCGTGCCGAACGGATCGACCTTGCGCGCGAGGAGGCAGAGCGCGGACACCCAGGGGGAACGGGGGGCTCCGACGACCGCCGGAACCGCGGGGGACCGCCGACCGGATACCCGAGCAGGATCGCAAGGTGCCGGGTGATCACCGCCTCCGGGATCTTCAGCGCGATGCGATCCAGGTCGCGGTCGAGCTCGAAGGCCACGGTATCCCCGGGATTGAGCACGAGTCCCTGCCCGCGGCGCATCGCGACCGCCTCGTCGAGGACGCGCGCGCCGCCGCGCCCCGTGATCGGAAGCTGCACGGAGTAGTAGTGGATGGAATCCGTCGCGACCACGGCGTCGGAGCCGTAGCGGAGGCGACCGATGAGGAGCTCGTGGAGATCGACGGCCCCGAGGCGCGCCTCCCCCGCCCCGAGCCTCAGCCGGTGCGGGGAGAACATCCGGCTCCCGGCAGCACGAATCTCGTCTTCATCGGCGCTGGCGAGGACGAGATATTGCAGCGGCTCGAGTCCCACGTCGTCTCGTTCGACGATCCCACCGTTCGGTACTTCCTCCGGCGCATGGGATGCGCCAGCGGTTACGTTACGGGCCGGCTACACGTCGCCGAGTTCCGCCCGCGTACGCGCGAGGACCCCGCCGATGTCCTCGAAGACGGCGTCCGGGCGGCGCTCCGCCGGCAGGGCGTCGGCGGTCGCGCGGTCGACGCCGCCCGTCAGCACGAGGCACGACGTCCCGCCGATCGCGCGCGCGAGCTCGACCTCGGCGAGCGCGTCACCGACGACGACGACGTCCTCTGGGGCCACTCCCATCCGCGCGGCGAGCGCGAGCCCGAGTTCGCGCGAGGGTTTTCCGGTAACCTCCGGCTGCACTCCCGTCGTCCAGGCGATTCCCGCCGCGATCAATGCCGAGCTCGTGATGCCCTTCTGCATCCCGCCATGGAACCAGCGCTGGCCGACCGTGCTGTAGAAGGCTGCTCCGGCGTCGACCGCGAGCGCCGCCGCGTCGAGGTCGGCCGTTCGAAACTCGACCCCGTCGCCTACGGCGACGACACGCGCGGACCTCGCACGCTCACCCACGGCGACATCGACGCCGTATGACCGGACGGTGTCGGCGAACGCGGGGCTGCCGACGACGGCGACGGCCTCCCCGGGATGCCGTCGGGCGATGAGATCGGCGGTCATGCTGCCCGCCGTCTCGAAGTGCGCGTCGTCGACCGGGATGCCCTCGGCTCGCAGACCTGCCGCGTACGTGTGCGGCGGGTTGCCGGACGCGTTCGTGCAGACGACATAGGGCTCACCGACGCGATCGAGGAGCGCGATGAACTCGGCGGAGCCCTCGATCGGCTGTCCACCGTCGCCGCCGTAGCGGGCCGCACGCACGAGGCAGCCGTCCACATCGATGATCCAGCCACGGCGGCCGGGGGTGCTGGGGGTCATGAGGTCTCCTCGGGTTCGCGAATCGGATAGGGGGGTTGACGGAAAATCGGCGGGCCCTCGATACTCTGCGCATGCGTTCCATTGAGCGAGACGCGTCGATGCCGTCGACGCCGTCGATGCCGTCGATGATCAGCCGCGTGTCCACGATCCTGCGGCTCTACCTGCGCGAGGAGAGCGAATTCACGGTGTCGGAGCTCAGCCGCCGCACCGGCATCCCGAAGGCGTCGGTCTCGCGGATCGCACGCGACCTGGTCGACGAGAGCATCCTCGAGCGCGACGGGGACCACCTCCGCCTCGGGATCCGGCTGTTCGAGCTCGGCCAGCAGGCGAGCCGGACGACCGATCTGAGGCGCGTCGCAGCGCCCTACATGTACGAGCTCATGTCGGCCACGAAGCAGACCGTGCACCTCGCGGTCTTGGAGGGCACCGAGGTCGTCTACGTTCACCGGCTCCGCAGCAAGATCACACCGCCGCTGCCCTCCCGCATCGGCGGTCGACTTCCGGCGCACGCGACCGGTGTCGGGAAGGTGCTGCTCGCGTTCAGGCCGCTGGAGGAACTCGATCGCCTGGGCGATCCCCCTCTCGCGGCGCTCGGTCCGCGCACCATTACCGACCCGGAAGTCCTGCGCAGCGAGCTCCACACGATCCGGATGAACCGACTGGCGTACGAGCGGGAGGAGTCGGCCGCGGATGTCGGGTGCGCCGCCTCTCCGGTGCTCGACGCGAACGGCCGCGCCGTCGCAGCCCTGTCGGTATCGGTGCATCTGTCCTCCACGGACCTCACCAAGATGGGACCCGCCGTCGCCGTGGCGGCCCGCGCGCTGTCACGGCAGCTGGGCGCACCGGGCCAGCCGGGCTCGGCGGAGTGAGCCCGGCCGGCGCGAGCAGGATCAGTCGTGCAGGCGAATCGGCGTCTGCATCATCGCCAGGATGCGGTCGACGGGCGTTGCTCCGCGCGCGCGCATGGTGGCGACACGATTGCTCCACACCGTCTCGGGACGCGTCTGCAGCAGGAACAGCTCGCGCACGCCGGGTTCGCCGGGACCGAGAGCCCACTCGATGTCCTGCCGAGACCCGAGCCGCTCGTCGACCGACTTGCCCATCCGGGCGATCGCGAGCGCCTCGTCGTCGGTCACGCACGCGACCGCTCGATCCTCGTCCGAGACGATCCGGAGGACGACCTCGTCGGCCTCCGAGTCGAGTCGGTACGCCTTCTCCTTCGATCCCACGGCCCTCGTCCGGAAGCCGAGGGTCACCCGGTCGATGCCGAAGCGGTCCGGCGTGACCTCGCCCGAGACCAGGCCGAGCCCGAGCCCGTAGGTCGCCTCGACGTAGATCTCCGACGCGTCGCCCGTGGTCGGGTTCAGCGTGAGCATGACGCCCGCGACGCTCGCCTCGACCATCTCCTGGACGACGACCGCCATCGAGACCTCGCGCACGTCGACGCCGTTCTTCACGCGGTAGGCGATGGCCTGCGGCGTGAAGAGGCTCGCCCACACCTTCGCGACGTGCTCGACCACGGAGTCGCCGCCGCGGACCCACAGGTAGCTCTCCTGCTGGCCCGCGAACGACGCCTCCGCGGTGTCCTCCGCCGTCGCGCTCGAGCGCACGGCGACCGGCGCGTCCTCGTACCGCCCGTATGCCTCGCGGAGGCTGTCGGCGAGCTCGGGGGAGAGAGGGGTCGAGAGGAAGAGCTCTTCGATCTCCTGCGAGGCCCGCGCCTGTTCGTCGACCGACTCCGCCCCGCTCGAGATCGCCACGATCCGCTCGTCCAGCCCCGTCCGGCGGATGTGGTCGAGGTACGCGCCCGTCGTCACCACGAAGGCCGAGGGCACGGGCGCCTCCAATCCGATCAGCCGGACGAGGCCGACCCCCTTGCCGCCCAGAACTGCCGGGTCGGGCGGGGTGGAGGGGGTCAACCAGATGATCTGCTCGCTCATGTCTTCTCCTCTCAGACCGGCCCAAGCGCTACGCGCGCTCCAGGATGGTCACCAGTCCCGTGTCCCCGTCGACGCGGATCCGGTCTCCCGTCTTGATCTTCGTAGTGCCGTTGCCCGTCCCGACGACCGCGGGCAGGCCGTACTCGCGGCTCACGATCGCCGCGTGGCTCATGATGCCGCCGATGTCCGAGACGGCCGCCTGGATCTTGCCGAAGATCGCGCCCCACGCGGGAGCGGTGATCGGGCAGACCAGGATCTCGTCCTGAACGACCTCGCTCAGCTGGCTCGCGTCGCGGATCACGCGTGCGGTGCCCTCACGCACGCCCGGCGACGCCGGCACGCCCTGCAACGCATCGGGGTCGTCGTCGCCGTCGCCCAGCCAGACCTTGATGCGGTCGGTCGTGATGCCCCACAGCAGCACCGTGAACGGCTCCGAGATCTCATCGGGGATCGGGCCGAGCGCGGGCGGCGGAGTCCAGCCCCGCAGGGCGGCGAGGATCCGCTTGCGGTCCGAGATCTCGGCCTTCCACGGGGTGTGGCGCTTGCGCGCGCCGGTCGCCCAGCCGAACACCATCTCGAAGAGCGCCTGGCCGACCTCCCAGCGGTTCAGCATGAACACGTCCTCGCGGTCCTCGATGAACCCGCCGGTCACCAGTCGGTCGCCGACGTCGCGCATCTTGTTCCAGAAGATCGTGTGGAACCAGTTCTCGATGTAGAAGTTGTGGTCCTCGACATACGGATCGACGAGTCTCGCGAGGTTGACGTTCTGGTCGAAGATGACGCGTTCCTCGTCGTTGGGCAGCAGATTGCGGTACTCGCTCGTGACCCGGTCGCGGCGGGCGAGGATCTCGTCGGTGGGGCGGTCGATGCTCTCGCCTGCGAGGAGCTTCCCGATGTACCCGGTGAGCGCGACCCACGGGACCGTGAGGTCGTCTACCCACGAGCGCTCGTGGTGGTAGAGACCCGTGCCGCCGGAGAAGTTGAACCACGGTTCCTTGGCCGCTTCGAGCCGCTCGATCCACCGGTCACCCTCGGGCGTCCCCGCGAGCCGCGCGATTGTGGCCCGCGGGTCGTCGGCGCCGTCGGTGAGCTCCTCGTGGATGCCGAGCTCGATCGCGAGACGGGCGAGGGCCTTGATCTCGTCGTCCGGACGGAAGAACAGGATCTCGTTGCCCGCGACCATCTGGACGATCGTCTCGTCCTTGATGCCCGGGAAGGACTCCTTGCAGAAGGTGAGGAGGTTGAGGTAGGCGGCGTACGCGAGGTTCAGCATCTCGAAGTGGTACTGGTAGGCGAGGAAGATGCTCTCGATCAGCTTGTCGTACGCGGCGATGAGGACATGTCCGCTGCTGACGCCCGTGGCGCCGGTGACGATCTTCTCGTCCTCGAGCCGCGGGAGATCGGGGATCTCGAGCGCCTCGACCTCGCGGATGAGCGCCTCCATCTTCTCCTTCCACTTCTCGAACAGGTCGTCCCAGTTCTCGTAGTAGTAGGTGGCTCGCTCTGCGAACAGCCGCGCCCGCTCGCCGATCCATTCGGCGTCGCCCACCGCGACGGGGCGGATGTACAGGTAGCCGTTGAGGATGCGCTGGTCGATCCCGTATGCGGGCGGCACCGGGAAGATGCGCGAGTTGAACTCGCCGAGGCCGACCCCCCATGCCTCGTGGCTGATCATGTCGAACGGCGGAAGCGCCTCCATGTGATGCATGGAATCCCAGAACCACAGGGTGGCGTCTTCGTCATCACGGTTCTCGGGCGAGAAGCGCATGTACGCGGGGTACATCCGCTCCCAGCCCTCCGCGCCCTCCGGTGTCGTCACCGAGGACGGGATCTCGAAACTCTCCATGGTCATGTCTGATAACTCCTTTGTCATCTCTGGATGGGGTGGAAAGGGAAACCGGCGCCGCCCGAAGGCGGCGCCGGTCTCGTCAGGCTTTCGTGCGGTAGTCGGTCCGCGCGTAGTCGCTGAACGGCGCGGGCGCGACGGTGACGCGGATCTCCTTCTGGCGGTGGCTCTCCACGCGGGCCTTGCCCGAGTTCGGCTCCTCGCCCCACAGCAGCGTCAGCTCTCGCCCCTCGACGGCGTACTCGCTGTCGAGGATCGCGACCGAGAGCACCTTCCGGTAGATCGACGCCGCACCCGGGTATCCCGAGGTCCCGACATGCACCCCGTCGGCGCGCACCGAGTCGTATCGGAAGGTCGTGTAGCCGGGTCCGCCGGGCAGCTGCAGCATCTTCGCGTTCTCGCCCTCGTCGAACCACGAGCGATAGATCGACGCGACGTCATCGGGATTCCAAATCAGCGTGACCTTCTTCTTCCGGGCCGGGACGCCGTCGTCGACCATCCTCTGCAGCGCCTCGCGGCCGATGAAGTCGTGGTCGAACTTCAGCGCTCGGTCGTAGCCGAGCGCGAACGGGGTGAGGTAGTAGTCCTCGACGTCGTCGGAGAAGAAGCTGCCGCCGAGCGGCGCCGTCGCCTCGAACGACCGGTCGCTCAGCCAGTCACGGTAGTCGGCGAGCTCGGGGCTCGTGTAGACCGCGGGCAGGACGCCCGGCAGGTATCCCGAGTAGACGGCGGTGGTGAAGTAGGCGTAGGCGCCCGTGCGAATCATCCCGTGCTTCTCGCCGGCGGCGAGGAGGGCACGCGTGACGACGTCCTTGTCCTCCCACTTGCCGAAGATCTCGTAGCCGGGCTGGCCGACCATGCCGTGCCGGAGGAAGGTGATCTCCCGACCGTCGACGCTCGCCTGGGACATGTGGAAGAAGCCGAGCTCGGGGAGCTCGCCCCCGAGCAGGTCGCGGACGACGTCGGGCGCGGTGGGTCCCTGCACCTCGTAGCGGAAATACTCGGGGTCCCCCGCACGCGAGAACGAGGTGCCCTCGCGGCGGAAGCGGAGCCTGTTCGGGGTGATCGCGTGCTGATACTCGACCCAGTCCATGACGCCCCACGGGCCGACGAGCATTGCCTTCTCCTCGGAGATGCGGAACAGGATCCCTTGGCCGATGAGGTAGCCCTCGGGGGAGCACGCGACGAGCTGCTTCGCGCGGTTGACGCCGAAGTTGGCGAATGTGTTGATGCCGATGCGCGACAGGAACGGCACGAGGTCCGGCCCTTCGAGCGTGATGGTCACCATGTGGTGACTCTGGTCGAGAAGTCCGCACGTGGTGTGCCACGCGAGCTGCTCCGATTCCCAGTTGGTGTACTCGCGGGGCACCTCGATCGGCACGACCTGCGGGCTCGCCGTCGAATTGCGGAGCAGCTCCACGGGGCTTCCAGCCTTCTTCACGGCCTCGGTAAGCGATCCCATCCGTTTCCTCGTTTCCTCGTTTCGGGACGAGCGGGAGGGTTCGGTCACCGGAGCCTCATCGCTCGACAACGGCGTCCGGGATGGTCCGCGGGCGCCCAATTGGCTCGAGACGTTACTGGAGGCGCGTTCCGTCGTCACGGGCCCGTCTCGCTGATCGATACGGACGGCAAGCGTCTCGCTCATCGGAACATCCGGCGCCTGGCGATCGGACCGGCGGACAGTGCCTCACCGCGGTCGCCCGAGCGGGCGGGCGTCGATATGCAGAGCGGGTGCGGAGCCTCAGCGCCCGTTGGCCGCCTGCTCGTGGTGGTGGACGGCCTCGGCGACGACGAAGTTGAACCACTTCTCGGCGAAGGCGGGATCGGAAGGGGGCATCTCGTGGGGGGTCTGCTGAAGGTTCGGTTGAGTCCATGACCGCATGATTCCCGGGTGGGGTCGTGCTGGAAGGATGGCAATCGTGCCGAAGATCTATTCCGATGAGTTCAAGCGGGACGCTGTGGCGATGGTCGCTGCGGGCTCGTCGCAGAAGAAGGTGTGCAGAGACCTCGGCTCGTTCGACGCCGACGAGTACGGCCGACCGATCAAGATCTGCTCGATCGTCGACGAACACACCCGGGAGTGCATCGGCGGCCTCGTGGAGCGGTCGATTACCGCCGACCGACTCACCGCCCACCTCGAGGACCTCGTCGCCGCCCGGGGCGCCCGGGCGGTGCTCGGGTCGGACAACGGGCCGGAGTTCATCAGCGAGGCGATGGCCGACTGGGCCGGCACCCGCACCGCCGGGCCTACATCTCTCCGGGCTCGCCGTGGCGCAACGGATACGTCGAGTCGTTCAACAGCCGGATCCGCGACGAGTGCCTGGGCATCAACAGCTTCTACTCGCTGCTGCACGCGCAGGTCATCATCGGCGACGGGAAGGACGAGTACAACCACCACCGCCGGCACTCCTCGCTCGGCTACCTACCCCCAGCCGAGTACGCTCGGCAGTGCACCCATCACTTGGAAACCGACGACTCACAGAACGTCCGGACCGAATGAAGGGGGCGGCTCACCCATCCTTTCGGGGAATCAGACCCTCCACGAGACCCGGGGCGATTCACACCATCGACACCAGCCGCGACTACCAACCCACCGGCCGACCCAAAGGCCCCCAGAAACGCAAGAAACCCCCGAACCAATAGGTTCGAGGGTTTCCAATGTCCTGAGACAGGACACTGGCGGTGACGGTGGGATTTGAACCCACGGTAGGGGGTTACCCTACACAACTTTTCGAGAGTTGCACCTTCGGCCGCTCGGACACGTCACCGCGGAAGAGTGTAGTACAGCCGCGCGGCCGGGTCGAAACGAGGTCGACCTCGCCGACGCTGGATACGATGCCCTGCGTGTCGTGGAGCCCTCGCACCCTGTTCGTGCGCCGTCGCGTCGCCGAGTGGCAGCGCCGCGCCTCCGAGCCGGGCGAGCTGCTCTATGTCGCGCTCGGCGATTCGGCCGCCCTCGGCATCGGCACCCGTGACCTCGACGCGAGCTATGTCGCGCTGATCGCGCATCGCCTGCAGCGTCTCGCTCATCGCACCGTGCGCGTGGTCAACCTTGCGCGGTACGGCGCCCGCGTCGACGACGTATTCGACCGTCAGCTCGACGCCCTGATCGACGTCGAGCGCGAGGCGGGGCGGCCCGCCGACCTCGTCACCCTCGATATCGGCGGCAATGACGTGGGCCGCACGCCCCGCGAGACGTTCGACGCGAGCATCACGGCCGTCGTGCGCCGGTTACCACCGCACGCGATCGTCGCCGACCTGCCGTGCTTCCACTTCGGGCAGCGCGAATGGGATGCACGCCGCGCCTCGCGCACGATTGCCGACGCCGCCCACACGGCCGGCCTCACGCTCGCGCCCCTGCACCGCGTGACCGAGTTCCGACGCGGCTGGGGGTCGTTCCCGGACTTCGCGTGGGATCAGTTCCACCCGAGCCGACGCGGCTACCGGGTATGGGAGTCGGCGTTCGCGGGGGCGGTCTCGCGGCGGGCGCGCGAACTGCGCACCGATGTCGGCGGTGCCGCCTAGCCTTATCGTCATGGCCCGCACGACCGCGAACTTCCGCTGCACGGAGTGCGGGTGGACGACCCTCAAATGGGCCGGCCGCTGCGGCGAGTGCCAACAGTGGGGCACCGTCGTCGAGGCGGACGCTCCCTCTCGGCAGACTGCCCCGGCACGCGTCCCCGAGGCGCGCGCCGCCCGCCCCATCACCGAGGTGGAACAGGGCGAGCAGAGCCACAAACCGACCACGATCGGCGAGTTCGACCGCGTGCTCGGCGGGGGCGTAGTGCCGGGTGCGGCCATCCTGCTGTCGGGTGAGCCGGGCGTTGGCAAGTCGACGCTGCTGCTCGAGGTCGCGGCCCGCGCGGCCCGGTCGGGGCAGCGCGTGCTCTACGTCAGCGCGGAAGAGTCGGTTGCGCAGGTGCGTCTGCGCGCCGGCCGCACGGGGGCGCTGAGCGAGAACCTTTACCTCGCCAGCGAGACCGACCTCGCCACGATCCTCGGCCAGCTCGACGAGGTGCGCCCGAGCCTGCTCATCGTCGACTCGGTGCAGACGGTCGCCTCGTCCCTCATCGACGGGCTCGCGGGCGGGGTCGCCCAGGTGCGCGAGGTCGCGGCCACGCTCATCCGGGTCGCGAAAGAGCGCGCGCTGCCGGTGCTGCTCGTCGGTCACGTGACGAAAGACGGCACCATCGCCGGGCCACGGATGCTCGAGCACCTTGTCGACGTCGTCTGCCAGTTCGAAGGCGACCGGCAAACCAGCCTCCGGTTCGTGCGCGCGCTGAAGAACCGCTTCGGCCCCACCGACGAGGTGGGTTGCTTCGAGATGACCGGCGACGGCATCGCCGAGGTCGCCGACCCGAGCGAGCTGTTCCGCTCGCACGCGAGCGCCCCGGTCAGCGGAACGTGCGTCGCCATCGCCCTCGAGGGTCGGCGCGCGCTCCCCGTCGAGGTGCAGGCACTCGTCGTGGCCAGCTCGGCGCCGCAACCGCGTCGCGTCGTCAACGGCGTCGACTCCTCCCGCGTCGCCATGCTGCTCGCCGTGCTCGAGCGACGCTGCGGCATCGCCCTGTCGAGCTACGACGTGTACGTGTCGACGGTCGGCGGCATCCGCCTCACCGAGCCGGGCGCCGACCTTGCCATCGCCCTCGCCGTCGCCAGCGCCCGGCGCGACAAGGCGCTCGACTCGCGCCTCGCCGCCGTCGGCGAGATCAGCCTCGCCGGCGAGATCCGCGGCGTCACCTCGGCCCCGCAGCGCGCCGCCGAGGCAAAGCGCCTCGGCTACACGACCCTCATCGACTCGGGTGCCGTGCACCTGCGCGAGGCCGTTCGGGCCGCGTTCGCGACGGCCCGCGACGAAAAGGTCGACATCCCCGAGTTCTAGGCGGTACAGAGCGCCGCGTGTGCGGGCCGGGTGGCGGGCGGTGGGCGTGGGCCGGGTGACACCGGGTGTGGGCCGGGCGCCACCGGGTGCAGCGCCTAAACGGAGCGCGAGCTACGCTACTCGGCCTCGAGCTGAAGCGCCGCGAGCACCTCGCGCGGGTCGGCCTGCATGGAGTGGGGGCCCGCCACATCGAACACGACCGCCTCGAGGTTGTCGACGTTCTGCTCGAGGAAGTCGCGCAGCGTCGGGCCGTCGTACGCCAGGAAGCGGTGCGCCGGCTCCTGCGGCACCATGTCGACGTAGCGCTCCGGGCTCGAAAACAGCAGCAGCATGAACTTGTCGGCGTCCTCAGCACGGAAGACGCGAATCTGCTCGGGCCCACTGCCGGGCAAGAGCGGCACGACGCAGTAGTCGTTGCGCAGGGCGAACGCCACGGCAGCAGTGTCTTGCCGCTCGAGCGCGGCGGCCAACTGCTGGTCCTCCGGCACCCGGTGCGGCGGCATGCCCCGCGTCATCTTCGGCGCCGACACGCCCCCGGGCCGACCGCTCGGCCGCCCGCCCGACTTCTTGCTCGACTTCTTCTTCGGCATCGCATCCAGCCTACGCGGGACACACCACAGCCCGCCCCGATCGGGATGCTCGGGCTCAGTTCAAGAGGAAGGGCCGGTCGCCGTCGCCCGCGAACTCGCCCACCGACACGCTGAGGCGGTACGTCGCCCCGCCCCCGGGAACGGGCGTGCGCTGCACGTCGCACACGCCGGGCTCACTGCGCGTGCGGTTCCACGGGATCGCCGGGGTTGACCGCTCTTCACCGGGCTCAAGCACGACGGTGGCGGCGACGGGGTCGACCTGGCAGTCACGCGACGACCAAATGCGGTCGGGCCCCGAGGTGATCAGAAACTCCTGCACGTCGCTGCCCGCCTCGATGATGCAGGGGCGGCTACCCGTGTTGAGCAGGCTCAGCGACAACTGCGGCTGAGACTCGGGTCCGTAGCTCTCGGCGTCGGTGATGGGCGTGACCTGCACCTGTTCGTTCGTGCACGCCTGCGGTGCGCCGCCACCCTCGGCGGCGGCGTCCTCTGCCGCGGCGTCGAGGTCGCTTTGCTCGTCGTCGGCCTCAGACTCGTCGACCTCGGCGCTGTCGCTCGCCGTCGGCGCGGGCTCGCCCGACCCGGTCGGCTCGGCCGTTCCCGGGCGCACGACAATGAGGATGATGACGACGATGACCGCGATGAGGCCGAGCCCGACCACCGCGCGCCGCCGCCAATAGACGCTGGGCGGCTGCGGTCCGACGGGGTGTCGCAGGCTCGACATGGGGCGAGAGTAACCCCGCACCCCCGCGACAGGGCGTCACACGCGCCGCGAACGCCGTGACTCTCAGCGGCGAAGGTCCCTACAGCGCCTTCAGCATGCGCGTGTTGCCGAGGGTGTTGGGCTTCACGCGCGACAGGTCGAGGAACTCAGCAACACCCTCGTCGGGCGAGCGCAGCAGCTCGATGTACACCTCGGGGTCGACGACGAGCTGCTCGTCGATGGGCGCAAACCCGTGCCGCTCAAAGAATGACACCTCAAACGTGAGGCAGAACAGCCGGTGCAGGCCGAGCGCGCGCGCCTCGCCCTCCAGGTATTCGAGCAACGCATGCCCAACTCCGCGCCCCAACCAGTCCGACCGAACGGCGAGGGTGCGCACCTCGCCGAGGTCTTCCCACATGACGTGCAGGGCGCCGCAGCCGATCACCTCGCCGGCGTCGTCGACGGCGACGGCGAACTCCTGCAGCGACTCGAACAGCACGACGAGTTCCTTGCCGAGCAGGATCCGCTGTTGCACAAGCGGCTCGACGAGTTCCTTGATCGCCCGCACGTCCCCCGTGCGCGCCCGTCGCACCTCAAACCCCTGCCCGGTCATGGCGACCAGCCTAGGGGCGTGGGCGCACCGCAACGAAAACCGGCCCCGTGCATCCCCCATTCGGATGCGCGGGGCCGGTAATCGTGGGCCCGGTCGCGTTAGTCGGCGGCCGGCAGCTCCGGAGCGCCGGCGGCGGGGCCGGCGTCGACGGCGGCCAGCTCGCGCTGGGTCGTCGTGAACACGAACTCGCCTCCGACGAAGTCGACGGCGATGTGGTCGCCGGCGTTGAGTCGGCCGTGGAGGATCTCCTCCGACAGCTTGTCTTCGACCTCGTGCTGCACGGCGCGGCGCAGCGGGCGGGCACCGAGTGTCGGGTCCCAGCCGACCTTGATGAGCTGCTCCTTGGCGGCCTGCGAGACCTCGATCGTCATGTCGCGGTCCATCAGGCGCTCGCGCAGTCGCTTGATGAACAGGTCGACGATCTGCAGCAGCTCTTCCTGGTTCAGCTGCGGGAAGACGATGGTCTCGTCGACGCGGTTCAGGAACTCGGGCTTGAAGTGCTTCTTCAACTCTTCGACGACCTTGGCGCGCATAGCGGCGTAGGTCGCCTCGGTGTTGCCTTCGATCGTGAAGCCGACGGGACCGCCGGTGATGTCCTTCGTGCCGAGGTTCGTGGTCATGATGATGACCGTGTTCTTGAAGTCGACGACCCGACCCTGACCGTCGGTCAGGCGACCCTCTTCGAGCACCTGCAGCAGCGAGTTGAAGATGTCGGGGTGCGCCTTCTCGATCTCGTCGAAGAGCACGACGCTGAACGGCTTGCGGCGCACCTTCTCGGTGAGCTGGCCGCCCTCTTCGAAACCGACGAATCCGGGAGGGGCGCCGAACAGGCGCGAGACGGTGTGCTTCTCGCCGTACTCGGACATGTCGAGCGAGATCAGCGCGTCCTCGTCGTCGAACAGGAACTCGGCGAGCGCCTTGGCGAGCTCGGTCTTTCCGACGCCGGTGGGGCCGGCGAAGATGAACGAACCGCTCGGGCGCTTCGGGTCTTTCAGGCCGGCACGCGTGCGGCGGATCGTCTTCGCGAGCGCCGAGATGGCCTCGTTCTGCCCGATGACGCGCTGGTGCAGCGCCTTCTCCATGAAGATGAGGCGGCTGGACTCTTCCTCGGTGAGCTTGAACACCGGGATGCCCGTGGCCTGTGCCAGCACTTCGGCGATGACGCCCTCGTCGACGGTTCCGCCCGCGGCGACCTCACCGGCACGCCACTGCTTCTCGAGCCGCAGCCGCTCACCGAGCAGCTTCTTCTCTTCGTCGCGCAGACTTGCGGCCTTCTCGAAGTCTTGGCCCTCGATGGCCTCTTCCTTCTGCGTGCGCACGGCGGCGATCTTCTCGTCGAACGCGCGCAGCTCGGGCGGGGCCGACAGGATCGACAGGCGCAGGCGTGCGCCGGCCTCGTCGATCAGGTCGATGGCCTTGTCGGGCAGGAAGCGGTCTTGCACGTAGCGGTCGGCGAGGTTGACGGCGGCGACGACCGCGCCGTCGGTGATCGACACCTTGTGGAACGCCTCGTACTTGTCGCGCAGACCCTTCAGGATGTTGATGGCGTGCGGGATAGCCGGCTCGTTGACCATGACGGGCTGGAAGCGGCGCTCGAGCGCAGCATCCTTCTCGAAGTGCTTGCGGTACTCATCGAGGGTGGTCGCGCCGATGGTCTGCAGCTCGCCGCGGGCGAGCAGCGGCTTCAGGATGCTCGCGGCATCGATCGCGCCCTCGGCGGCACCCGCCCCCACGAGGGTGTGGATCTCGTCGATGAACACGATGATGTCGCCGCGGGTGCGGATCTCCTTGGTGACCTTCTTGAGGCGCTCTTCGAAGTCACCGCGGTAGCGGCTACCGGCAATCAGCGAGCCGAGGTCGAGCGAGTAGAGCTGCTTGTCTTTCAGCGTCTCGGGCACTTCGCCCTTGACGATCGCCTGCGCGAGGCCCTCGACGACGGCGGTCTTGCCGACGCCGGGCTCGCCGATGAGGACGGGGTTGTTCTTGGAGCGGCGCGAGAGGATCTGCATGACCCGCTCCGCCTCCTTCTCGCGGCCGATGACCGGGTCGAGCTTGCCCTCGCGCGCGGCGGCGGTGAGGTTGCGGCCGAACTGGTCGAGCACCTGCGAGCCCTTGTCGCTCGAGGTCGACTCGCCGCCGACGGCGACCGCCTCCTTGCCCTGGTAGCCCGACAGCAGCTGGATGACCTGCTGGCGCACCTTGTTCAGGTCGGCGCCGAGCTTGACGAGCACCTGCGCGGCGACGCCCTCACCCTCGCGAATGAGGCCGAGCAGGATGTGCTCGGTGCCGATGTAGTTGTGGCCGAGCTGCAGGG
>VFQQ010001427.1_pt1 | contig 33142 bp, 28 predicted proteins | sample 3512341 | NCBI WGS metagenome assembly VFQQ01 (sample SAMN10412373, study PRJNA504923) | tailings metagenome | isolation source: Relicate 2 Philex TSF1 revegetated site | place: Philippines: Tuba, Benguet | collected 2017-08-29 | reverse complement strand
TTTCGCACGGCAATACTCTTTCATTGTGGCAACTTGGACATGTCAATGTGAATATTTTCCACTATGATTGGCGAAGAGCCCATTCTTATTGGTAGTACTTACGAGCAGGGTTTTGTAAAATTTGGTCGATTCTACAAGGTTTACGTGCAGTCGGCACCGGAATATCGCCGCTATCCTAGCGATCTTGAAAACCTGTTTGTCAAGAATGATCACGGAGAAATGGTTCCTTACTCGTCGTTTATGACGATTCGAAAGACCCAGGGTCCGAACGAGATTACTCGATACAATCTCTATAACTCGTCGGCCATACGCGGTTTGCCAGCTGAGGGCTATACAACGGGCGACGCCATCGAGGCAATTCGCGAGGTTGCCACCACATCGTTACCGCGGGGCTATGATATCGCATGGGAGGGTTTGTCGTACGACGAGGCAGCACGTGGCAGCGAGTCTGTATATGTGTTTGGCATTGTTATCGTGTTTGTGTATCTGGTGCTTGCCGCTCAGTACGAGAGCTTTGTCCTACCACTTGCCGTTATGCTGTCGCTGCCAGTTGGAGTGCTCGGTGCATTCTTGTTCCTCGACGCAGCTGGACTTGCCAATGACGTCTATGCTCAGATTGGCATCATCATGCTGATTGGTTTGCTCGGCAAGAATGCCGTCCTTATCGTAGAGTATGCTGTACAGCTACAGCGACAAGGGGCATCGGTATACGAGGCCGCAATACAAGGTGCAAAGGCGCGATTCCGCCCGATTCTAATGACGTCGTTTGCCTTTATTGCCGGTTTGATTCCACTTGTGCTGGCAGGCGGACCGGGTGCCATTGGTAACCGTACGATTGGAGCGTCGTCGCTCGGTGGCATGGTGCTTGGCACGGTTGTTGGAGTATTTATAATACCCGGGTTGTATTTCGTTTTTGCCGCACTTGTACAAGGCAAATCCATGATTCGCGAAGAGTCTACGGAGCCCCTTTCAGAAGAGTACGTTAGTAAGCGAACTGCGTTGACCGAACGTGAGACGAACTCGGAGGAGCCATTATGATTCGGCAGTTGCGGATGATAATCGCGATAGTGCTATGTGTTGGATTAGTTGGTTGCATACCAGAGCTTAGGCGATACGAACCCCAGCGAACATTGCCGTCGGCGTTTGGTGATCCTCGGGACAGCGTCAGTCTTGCTAGCGTTTCGTGGCGCGAGTACTTTAACGACTCTGTATTGACGGCGTCCATCGATAGTGCGCTCGTGCACAATCAGGAACGAAACGTCACGGCCGAGGATGTTCGTATCACAGCGGCGGAGGCGTTGGCGCGTCGTGGCGAGGTACTTCCGACTGCGTTGGTAGCGGCTGGTGTAGGTGCGGAGCGTGCGGCGCGGTATACACGTGATGGGGCAGCTGAGGAAGCCATCGAGATTGTGCCGGGAAGAGCGAATTCCGTGCCGCTCGCTGACTTTACAATAGGTGCAGCGATGACGTGGGAGGTGGACATATGGCGGAAGCTGCGCAATGCGGCTGATGCGGCCGAGCTACGAATGCTAGCTGCTGGCGAGGGTCTCCATTTGATAACGACGGAAGTCGTGGCATCGGTGGCAGAGACGTATTACGACCTTCTGGCGCTCGACGAGCAGCTTCGAGTAGTTGATTCAACTGTTGTGCTTCTTCGAACGGCACTGCATGTCGTGGAACTCCAGAAAATCTCGGCAAAGACTACGGAGTTAGCTGTTCAACGATTTCGAGCAGAGGTGTCGAGTCTGCTTGCGCGTCGACATGCACTCGTACAGCGTATCGTGGAGGGAGAGAACAGACTCAACGTGCTGCTTGGGCGAGCTCCGCAACGTGTAGACCGCGTCTCGGCCGGCTTTCGTTTGTGGGCGCCTGATAGTATGCGAGTTGGACGACCAGATATGCTGGCGCTGAATCGACCGGATGTTCGACGCGCGGACCTTGCAATGCAGGCGGCGGCGTTGGACGTCGACGTTGCTCGAGCGAGCTTCTATCCATCACTTCATGCCGTGGCTTCTGGTGGTCTTCGCTCGAGCGACGCCTCGCTACTTATGTCCACTCCTGAGTCCATTGCGCTTTCGGCCCTAGCGGACTTGGTGCTTCCCATTGTCAACAGGTCTGCGATTGAGGCCCAGTATCTTGCAGCGGGTAGTCGTTCCAATCAAGCTGCACTCGTGTTCGAACAGGTGCTTGTAAGGGCGCACAACGAGGTTGTTACTGCGGCCTCAGCGGTTGTCAACGCAACGGCGGCGTATGAAGATCGGAAGGCACAAGTAGCTGCGCTCCTTGCGAGTATTGACGTGGCGACAAACCTATTTTTGTCGGCACGGGCCGACTATATGGAAGTGCTCCTTACTCAACGTGATGCGTTAGAGGCACGGCTAGAGTTTGTCGAAACAAGATTGCTCCAGATGAAGGCGAGCGTTGCCTTGTATCGAGCATTGGGAGGAGGTTGGAAATAGCGTGTATTCGCCATTGAATGAACGAGTTGATCGAGGCACTTGCTGTCGAGATTGCCATGGAGAGAATAGTGGGAGAGCAAGTTGGAGATATAGCACCTCCCTTCCTCGTAACTTGCACCTTATGAAAGCGCTCTCTCTAGCCGTAGCCGTGGTTCTAACTTTCGTGGCCTGTTCAGAACAGAACGACCACCTCTATCCCGAAGAACGCAGCATTACACAGTCGGTCTATGCCTCGGGCGTTGTCGTTAGCAGCACGCAGTACCAGGTTTATCCCGTTGCTTCGGGCACGCTTCGACGCTTCTTGGTGTCCGAAGGTGATAGCGTAACATTGGGACAACCAATCGCCGAAATCACAAACGATGCCACTGGACTGTCGCGAGATAATGCCAGGTTGGCTGCCGAGTTCGCCTCTGTTGCGAACAATACCGAACGGCTTGCCGAGTTGAATACTGCCGTGCAAGTGGCAGTGCTGAAGCGTGCCGACGATTCGCTAATGGCTGCACGCCAGCGGCGACTGCTTGCCCAAGGCGTGGGAAGCAAGATAGAACTCGAACAGCGCGAGCTGGCCGCAGCCAGCGCGCGCGCCTCGCACGAGAGCGCTGTGCAACGCCTTGCCCAACTCGAAAAGCAGATACGCTTTTCGGCGCGTCAAGCCAAGGTCCAACAGGGTATCTCGGATGTAGCGCTGCGCGACCTCGTGGTAACGTCTGCCATCGCAGGACGTGTCTTCTCTGTCCTGCGTAACGCCGGCGAAGCCGTGAACCCGCAGACGCCGATTGCCGTGTTGGGATCCGATAGCGTCTTCGTGATCGAACTGCAAGTCGACGAGTCCGACATTGCCTCGATTCGTGTTGGCCAGCAGGTCTTTGTCACGCTAGATAGTTACCGCGACAGCGTGTTTACGGCAACAGTCGCCAAGATTCATCCCATGATGAATGCCCGCACGAAGTCGTTTACCGTCGAAGCGCGCTTCCAGCGCGCCACGCAGCGCCTATACGCCAATCTTACCGCCGAAGCGAATATCGTACTGCAGACCAAGGAGAAGGCGATGATTGTCCCTCGCGACTACGTTACGAAGGATGGTCACGTTAAGCTAGCCGACGGTACGCTTAAGAAGGTCGAACTCGGCATTCGCGATTACCAAACCATCGAAATCGTCCGTGGCCTACGAAGCACCGACGCCCTCGTACGGCCATAGCAATGAAGGGTAAGATCCTGGTTGACATTGCCACGACGCTCCTGCGCGCGCGACTGCGGCAGACCATCGTAGCAGCCGTGGGCGTCACGTTCGGCGTAGCGATGTTCGTTACGTTACTGGGCTTCATGAATGGCTTAAATGACATGCTCGATGGCCTGATTACCAACCGTACAGCCCATGTGCGCCTGTACAACGAAATCGAGCCGAATCCCGCACAGCCAGTGGCTCTGGCTGCAGAACATCGCGGCGCCTATCACTTCATTAACTCGGTAAAGCCCGTCAACGGTCGAAAAGAAATCTATTCAGTAGCAAAGGTCATCGAAGCCGTCACTGCCGATCCCGACGTTTTGGGCTATGCTCCCAAAATCACGGCTCCAGTCATTATTACCGATGGCCCCGTAGAACTCACGGGAATGATGTATGGTGTCGATGTTGATGCAGAGTTGCAGCTGTATCGGTTTGCCGACTACGTCGTGGCAGGTAATCCGCGCGACGTGAAGATTGTCCCCAATAGCGTTATTCTCGGTAAGCCCCTAGCCGAAAAATTATTTGTGAATATCGGCGACGTTGTGAGTATTGCCACAGCACAGGGCGAACAGTTTCCACTCAAGGTTGTCGGGCTGTATCAATCAGGCCTTGCCGACCTCGACCGCACGCTGTGTTATGCTTCGCTTGCAACCGTACAGAAGCTGTTAGGGCAGAATGCCAGCTACATTACCGACCTCAACATCAAGCTGCACGATATCAACAAGGCACCGAGTAAGGCCGCCTGGTATGCAGCGTTGTTTCGAGTAACGGCCGAGGACATTCAGACGGCCAATGCCCAGTTCGAAACGGGCTCGTCGGTACGTTCGCTTATTTCCTACGCTGTTGGCATCACACTCCTCATCGTTGCGGGCTTCGGCATTTACAACATCCTCAACATGATGATCTACGAAAAAATGGACGCCATTGCCATCCTCAAAGCCACCGGATTTTCGGGGTCCGACGTCAAGAGCATCTTCCTCCTCATCTCCATCACCATTGGTATCGCCGGCTGCGTGGGTGGCCTCGTAGCTGGGCTCTTGTTGTCATGGGGCATCGACAACCTACCGTTCGAAACGGCGACCCTACCAACGATTACCACCTTTCCGGTGTCGTACAATCCGGCATACTATGCCATTGCCATGGCATTCAGCATCGTAACCACCTATGCGGCGGGGTGGTTGCCTGCGCGTAAGGCAAGTCGTGTTGACCCTGTTGTTATCATTCGGGGGAAATAGCGTGAGCATACCGGTTCTCCAAGCGAACAACATCGGCAAACAGTTTCACGATCCCGTCACCATCGACGTACTCAAGGGTGTGTCGTTCACGATTAACCGCGGCGAGTTTGTCTCGCTCGTTGGACGGTCTGGCTGTGGCAAGAGCACGCTGCTCTATGTGTTGTCTACGATGGATACCGACTACAGTGGCGACGTCGTTATCGACGGACGTTCCATGCGTGGTTTAAGCGAAATGCAGCTTGCAGCGGTGCGCAACAAAAAAATAGGATTTGTATTTCAGTTTCACTATTTGCTCAACGACTTCAGCGTCCTTAAGAACGTCATGCTCCCCGGCTTAAAGCTCGGCGAGTACAGCGACAAGGAAGTCCGCGAACGCGCCATGTATAAGTTAGACATCCTGGGCATGGCCGACAAGGCGGCCAAGCGTGCGAGTCAACTATCGGGCGGCGAGAAGCAGCGCGTAGCGATAGCGCGTGCGCTTATCAACGACCCTTTAATAATTATGGGAGACGAACCGACTGGGAATCTCGACAAGCGCAATGCCGACGCCGTGTTTGAGATATTTAGTGGATTAATGCGTGACTTTCAGCAAACGTTGCTTATAGTCACGCACGACCAGGACTTCGCGCGTCGGTCGGGCCGCATCATCGAAATGGGGGAAGGGCAGGTGGTGGGCGGGTAGTCATGCGCGAGTTCAACGATATAACGTCCGACATTTCGAAGGCCATGGACAGCGGAAAGATGTCCGAGGCTCTCGTTTTTGTGAGCGAGCTTCGCGGCCATTCGCATTCAATGGCCCAGGCGTTTGCGGCACAGACGGAGGGGTGGATTCAGCTCTGTACTGGGCAATTCGGAACAGCGCTTGCACTGTTCCGTGAGGCCTATGATGCATTTGAGCGTGTGCAGGACATCGCAGGTACATGTGGTGCCCTTATGCGGATTGGAATCGTGTATCAACGCACAGGAAGCTATCCGCAGGCACTTGAGTATCTATATCGATCGTTGGATGTCGAGCAACAGATTGGCGATCCTGGGCGACGGGGTACAATCTTAAGCAATATCGCTATCGTCCACTCTGCAATGGCCGAATACGAGAAGGCAATGCAGTGCTACATAGAGTCGCTTGCACTCCATGGACCCGACCAAGATCTGGATCTTGCCAATCTACATACAAATATTGGCAACGTATATTCCAACACGCACGACTTTGCCAAGGCGTACGAGCATTACGAAAAAGCCGAAGAAATTGCCTCCTTGATGGGTAATCGCTCTCTTATGGGACAGATTCGTGTACTCATCATGAATATGTATTTAGAGGCAGACGACGTTGAGGCTGCTAGAGCAGTTTTGCCAAGCATCGGCGATGAAGCCATCTCCAACCCCTTTTTGCACGTAGCAATGAGATTGGCGATAGGTAAGATATATCTCATCGACGGTGAGTACGCTTCGGCTCATTCATCGTTCCTATCGGCTCTTGAGCTTGCCAAGGCCCACGAGATACCTGCTGCGTGCGAGGCCGCCTATCTGCAGTTACGCGATCTTGCACTAAAGCGAAACGACTTGCCCGGATACGTTGAATATAGTGCGGCGCATCAAGCCATTCGGGAAGAAACAAACGGACGTCGAGCTGCGCAGCAGGTAGCAATGCAGGATGCGGAGCGGCGCATGGCAGCTGAGCGGCAGGAACATGCTCGGCAACGTGCTGTGTTACATGCAACACTTCCGCCGCACATAGCCGATCGTGTTGCTAGGGGTGAGGTGGTTCAAGATCGCATTGACAGCGCAGCCGTCTTATTCCTGGATATCGTGGGTTTTACCAGCAGAACTGCTCGTTTAGAACCAACAGAGACAGTCGCGCTGCTTCAGCAGATATTCACAGAATTCGATACCCTCTGCGCTACGTGCGGCGTAACGAAAATCAAGACTATTGGGGACAGTTATATGGCTGTTGCTTTTCCTTGCGACGGTCATGTTGCTGCACTAGGCAAGCTTGCGCATCACATGGCAGGTAGCGCATTCGCATGGCCGGGTACTACCGACAGCGTTGAGTTCCGTATCGGCCTTCATTATGGAACAGTGATAGCTGGCGTCTTAGGTACTGAGCGTCTTCAGTACGATGTATGGGGCGACACCGTAAATGTGGCATCCCGCATGGAGAGCACTGGCGAACCTGGTCGAATACATGTAAGCGAAGCATTTGCCATAGCGGCAAGGCCCCATGCGTCATCTGATACATTCCCATTCGAGTTCGTTGAACGTGGTGAGATAGAAATCAAGGGCAAGGGGCCGATGAAAACGTATTGGTTAAACCATTCCTAGTTGCACCTATGTTCAAGCTTATTGCCTACGCCGAGGTAGCGTCGTATCTGCTACTACTACTTGTGGCTGTGCCCATGAAGTACATCTTCGACCAGCCGTTGGGAGTAAAGATTATTGGTCCCATTCACGGAGCGTTGTTTGTGCTCTACTGTTTCATGGTATTGCGTCGCTCGTCAGACGAAGCATGGCATTGGAAGCGAACGGCGTGGGCACTCTTTGCGGGTATCCTGCCGTTGGGACCAATGGGAGTGGCGAATGAAACCGCGCAGTAACTCCCAGCGACTCTAATTATTCTCCTTGGGCAGCTAATCCTGCCAAATCGCTCGTATCCTTGGCAAACCAGGCGGCGTCTTCGGGTTTGGCGATATTAGCTGCGGCATGTGTCATCTGCTGATACCACGATTGTGCCTGCGGGATGTCGTTCACAAGCCAGCAGGCGCGTGCCATGGCCTCGAAGGCGTAGGCCAGGTCGAAGTCTCCAATCGCATTTGCCTGACACACGTCTAGGCACCGCTGCGCATGGCGCATGCTTTCGGTGCCCCATTTCAGGACGGCATACATGCGAGCAATTTGCCAGTGTCCACGAACGATGTTAACGGCCGTACCACACTGCATCCAGTGGTAGAGGGAAGCATGGGCAGCGGCAATCATATCATCAATGTCTTCTGGGCTCCGCTCGTCCTGTTCCATCCTTGTCCACACATGATTAAACAGTGATGCAGCCAGTTCTCTATGTTGGTCGTTGGTAAGGGGCATCGGCAAAAATAGTGAGAACGTCTAATCGCTTATGGTGACGTGGTGACGGCGCCGCAACGCGGCGCGGCGCCGATAGCCCGGGGTAACACCCCGGTGGAGGGAGCGGCGGCCCCACCTCATCGTTCCCGTCTACACGCATGGCGCGCGCAGCGCGCCTCGATCGCGCGCAGCGCGATCCTTTTCCGTTCTTTACGTAGGGCGCGCGCAGCGCGCCTCGATCGCGCATAGCGCGATCCTTTTCCGTTCTTTACGTAGGGCGCGCGCAGCGCGCCTCGATCGCGCATAGCGCGATCCTTTTCCGTTCTTTACGTAGGGCGCGCGCAGCGCGCCTCGATCGCGCATAGCGCGATCCTTTTCCCTGCTTCACGTAGGGCGCGCGCAGCGCGCCTCGATCGCGCGCAGCGCGATCCTTTTCCCTGACGTATGCAAATGCCGAGCGGAAATTGGCGCGACGTGTTGGCGTTTGGCGGATACCGTTCACTACGCATACGTGCGCAGCACTCCGCGCCCGGCGTACGTTGCACAGCCCGCCATGGCTCGCCAATCACTCAATGCGCTGATTGAACTCCGAAGAGGGCGTTGCGGGGCGGCGCCGCTACACCAAGCGTTCTATGCGCTTGTTCCTCCCGTACACGAACCGTTCAACCCCCTGCTTGTAAGCGCGATAGTCATCCACGTTCTTGAACTCCGGCGGCGACGCAAAACCATCAAACGGAAGGTAGAACTTCACATTGGCGCGCTCATCCACAAGGTCATCCAGCAGGAAGAACTTCACATAGCCATCAAAGTACATCTTTGATCAGCCGTTGGGAGTAAAGATTATTGGTCCCATTCACGGGGCGTTGTTTGTGCTCTACTGTTTCATGGTACTGCGTCGCTCGTCAGACGAAGCATGGCATTGGAAGCGAACGGCGTGGGCACTCTTTGCGGGCATCCTGCCGTTGGGACCAATGGGAGTGGCGGCCCCACCTCATCGTTCCCGTCTACACGCATGGTGCGCGCAGCACGCCCCCTCAACCTCACGCATGGCGCGCGCAGCGCGCCTCCTCAACCTCACGTAGGGCGCGCGCAGCGCGCCTCGATCGCGCGCAGCGCGATCCTTTTCCCTGACGTATGCCGAGCGGAAAAGCGCGCGATGTGTTGGCGTCTGGCGGATACCGTTCACCAATACTGTATGCTGCCTGCGCAATTCCTTCACTACGAAATCGGAGCGCATCACGTTATTCTACAATTGAACTAGGAAATTGGAATTGGTCTTAGTGCATTCGGAAAATCTTAATAGCGTCTCGCCAGTTCTCCTTCCATCTTTTCCCACTCTCCAAGGTGCGCGCGCATCAGCGACTTCCACAGTTTGCCGTGATTTGGTACAAAGAAGTGTAGCAGCTCGTGTACAATCACATAGTCTCCGAGTTCACGGTCCATAGTAATGAGCTCGTCATTAAAACTCAGGGTGCCTGCCGTAGAACACGAGGCCCATTTGTTGCGCATCGGGCGCACGTAAATGGCACGAGCCTCAACGCCAAGCGTTGTTGCCCACTCGCGAACCCGCGCCTTGAACTCTTCTCGGTCGCGCCAGTGGTTCATGAGTGACGGCTCCGCTGCAAATGAAGGAACAAGTCTTCAACAATAGCGGCGACGTCGGCCACATCGTCCACTGCCGCAGCGATAGCAAACGTAACCAGGTTCCGTGCTTCACGCAGGTCCGCCTCACTCGTTTGCCAATGAGGGTATCGGATGAGGGCAGAACAGACCTTTGCCGCAACGTCCTCTGGGGTAGAAATGGCCCGTTCCTTGAACGTACAAATCACGAAGTAGGTGAAGCTGTCAATTCCTCTCGCGGCCTGCTCCTTTCGTCGTGCTTCATTGTTCTCAATTTCGACAAGGAGCGCATCCAGCGCTTGTTCTGTACTCTGCTGTCTGGCCTCAAAAGCCTCCTGCACTGCCCGAGCACGGTCCGCCATTGTAACCAGGAAGGGGTCGTCGCTGTTTTCTTCGGCGATCTTTTCGATGCTCTTCACCAGGTTAATCACCTTGGTGCCTTCGCCACCCTTGCGCTCTTTAATCAACTCTATGGTCTCGGCATTGATGGGTATGGGGTCGAGCGGGCCTTCGGTTCTGTAAAGGTCGGCGCCGATCTGATCCTGAACGAGCGCGTTGGTCTTGCGCTGAAAGTCCCGATCCACCATCACACGCTTGGTGTAGGCTTTTCTCACGATGTCGTAGATCGCACTAAGCGTCGTGTAATTGTCGATGAACGGCCGTAGGAAGGCATCCGGCGAGATGATTTCGTAGAGCATCTCGATCTCCTTGTATTCCTTGAAGAACGCCTTGCGCCGTTCGGGATCGCGAAAGTGCTCAATGAGCGTGTCCAGGTCCTTGTCGTTGAAGTTACGCTCGATGAGGCCGAGATACTCTTGGGCCTTACTCTCCATTTTGTTCTTGAAGAGTATCTTCAGGAGCTTAAGGTCTTTAACGACGGCGTTGATCTCTTCGCTGTCAAAGGCGAGCGCCTTTTCCAGCTTGTCGAAGATGCCCACGAAATCGAGAACGAAGCCGTGGGGCTTCACCATCTCCTGCTGCTCGTTCTCGTATGGACGGTTCACCCTGGCAATGGCCTGCAGCAGGGTGTGGTCACGCATCGGCTTGTCGAGATACATGGCGTAGAGCACGGGGGCGTCGAAGCCGGTGAGCAGCTTCTCGGTGACGATGAGAATCTTCGGCATCTGATCGAGCTTGCCGAAGCTCTTGCGTATCTGGCGTTCCTTTTTGGGGTCGAGGTGGAATTCCTTGAGCAGCGCGGAGTCGTTGTTGTTCCCCGTATACACAACCTCGGAGTACTCAGGTGGCAGGAACTGATCGAGCGCATGTCTGTAGGCGGCGCACGCTTCGCGGTCCACGCCCACGAGGAAAGCTTTGTAGCCGAGCGGTTCGACGTTCTGTCGGTAGTGCTCGGCGACGAACTTCGCCACCTTCTGGATGCGCTCCTTGCCTTTGAGGAAGTTCTTCAGGTTCACCGCCCGCTCAAGGATCTTGTTCAGCTCCTCGATATCGGCTACGCCTTCTGCTTCCGCAAGTGAGAGGAACTCCTTGTCCAGCGTCTCGTGTGGCACGAGCATGTCATTTGGCGCGAGCTGGTAATAGAGCGGCAGCGTGGTGCCGTCTTTGATGCTGTCGGCGATGGAATACTTGTGCAGATAACCCTGGTCGTCCTCACAGCCGAAGGTTTTGAAGGTGCCCCTGCCATACGCTGTCTTGTCTACCGGAGTCCCGGTAAAGCCGATGTATGTCGCATTCGGCAGGCCAGCCATCAGGAAGTTGCCTAGGTCGCCGCCGGTGGTGCGGTGGGCTTCGTCGATGAGCACGAAGACATTTGAGCGTGTGTTCAGGTTAGCTGGCATATCGCGGAACTTGTGGATCATCGTCACGATGATACCCCGGTAGTCGTCGCGCAGGAGTTGGTTGAGCCGGGCGATGCTGCTGGCGTGCTCAAGATTGCCCAGCCCCAGCGCGGCGAGGTTCTTGAGCATTTGGTCTTCGAGCTCGTTGCGGTCGATCATAAGCAGAACCGTTGGTTTGTCTGCCCATGGGGCGCGGAATAGTCGTTCCGCGGCCTTAATCATCGTAAACGTCTTTCCGCTACCCTGCGTATGCCACACGAGGCCACGCGTCAGCGCTGGATCGTGTGCACGTCGCAGTGTTGCCTCCACGGCACCTGTTTGGTGTTGACGCAGGATGAACTTGTTCAGCTCCTCGTCCTTCTCGGCAAAGACGATGTAGTCCTTCAGGAAGGCGAGCACCTGGGGAATCGCGCAGAAGGTCTTGACCTTTGCTTCGAGATTCCCAACCTCGTCGTGCTTCCAGGTAAAGATGTTGCGTCGGACCATGTTCCAGGTAACACCATATGAGAACCCTATAGCGTCCGTTGCCGTGAACACCTGTCGCGATACAAACAGCTCCGGAGTTTCACGGTGATAGCGTCGGATCTGGTCTACCCCTAGGGCAATCGCCTCATCCTTGTTGGCGTTCTTGCACTCGATCACCAGCACCGGGATGCCGTTGATAAGAAAGACCACATCCTCCCGCGTGCCGTAGTGGCCGTTGTGAAAGGCCCACTCCTCGGTGACTTCGTAAACGTTCCGCGTCGGATCGTCGTAATCGATCAGGATCAGATCTCGCTCGCGATTCTCTTCGTGGTCGAAGAACTTGCCCCGGTTGCGCATATACTCTACGAATTCCCGGTTGCCGTAAATGTCAGTGTGCAGACGTCGGAACTGCCCGAGCAAGGCCCCCTCGGCCTCGGCATAACACGGGTTAAACTCCCGCACCTTGGCGTCGAGAAGGTCATCGAAGAACAGTGAGCTATTCCTTGAACGATCCGCCGCAGGTGCATTGGCATCAAACCCACGCCGCCGCTCTGCCTCGTCGCGATGCACTACGGTCCAGCCAACAGACTCGGCGTATTCGAGGATCCGGGCTTGGACGGTTTTGTGTTCTCTGGGGGTGGGCATTGCTCGCGAATCAGGTTCTAGGCTTCTTGAACTTGAATCCCATCTCTTCGAGAAACCGTGAGGGCTGTTTGGAATATCCGTTGTAGGTCCGTGACCAACTAATATTTAGTGTCTCCTCAGCCCGCGTGATCGCTACAAAGCAATTCCTTCTCTCTTCTTCGATCTCCTTGCTGTCCGGACCCATCTTTGTCGCCTGAAAGGAAGGGAAAACCTCATCAGCCATTCCCATCAGAAACACATGCTTGAACTCCATCCCCTTCGATCCGTGGACGGTTAGGCAACGCACAGAACCAGGTATTTGCGCGGGTGCTTTTGATTTCAGATCCATCTCCTGCAAGTAGAGATGCAGCGTCATACTCTCTAGTGGGTGCTCCATCGCAAGGCTTGCTTGAAGTTCCTTCCAGATGCCCATTTCCTCAGCTTCCAGATCGTCGCCGACGTAGGTTCCGCTCCAGAATAACTCAAGTAGCTCAAGGAAATCAATTCGCTCGACCAATCGATTGCCGATCTCCGCCAATAGTAGCGAATGGGATTGCTTAGGTTTCCTCGCGGAAGCTATATTCACCCAAGCCCGTAGGAAATCACCGCCGCTAAGTGCCGCTTCGGCTACAACGTCCTCGAACTCGATCAGCGAACCAGTGAAGTCATTCCACGCGACGCAAACCCGCCTAAGGAACTCTCTATCATGGCGGGCATTCGCGAGACGCAAAACGCCGAAGAGCCAGCGGACTGCCGGACTCTCAAACTCCGTCTTTCGTTTCGCGACAAATGGCTGCAACCCGCTCTCTGCCAACGCACCTGCAGCTCGGTCTAGCAATTTGGCGTTACGTGCGAGTACCGCACAATCCTCAGGACGCCAGCCAGACTCCTTGATAACTTTTGGGATGTTTGCAGCCTCTTCCTCTTCGCTATCAAAAATCTCAGCTTTCAGAGCAGGGGAATCAGTAGCCGTCTTCTTCGCAACAAGCCGCTGCTTGCCCTCTGATCGCGTTTGGTTAAATCCTATTAGATTGTTTGCTAGCTGAATGATGACCGGCGGGCAGCGATAGTTTTCTGGTAGTTGGACGACGTCCATACCAAAGTCGGAACGAAGAGCAAGTAGTCGTTCTGGACTGGCTCCATTCCACTGGTAAATAATCTGGTCATCGTCCGCCACCACGAAAAGGTTGGGACGATCACCCACAGCCAGAAGAGCGAGCAGGTCATACTGTGCTCTGTTCGTGTCTTGAAACTCGTCAACGCTGACATACTGCCATGCGAGACGTGTGAGTCGAGCAACGCCAACGTTGGTCGAAAGAAGCAGCCGAGCAAAATGAAGCAGAGCTCCGAAGTCGAGACGATTGCTTGATTGGAGCTTTTCACAATACGCCTTAAATAGCGGAGGTATCCACGGGGGAGTCTTGGTCATCCCCGGCGCGGTAAGCTCCCCATTGTAAGACTCGGCAAACAAGCGGTCTAAGAGGAATAGGAGATTCTTTCGATCGGTCGGAAGGGCTGAAGTGTCACAGTTCAAATCGGCGATCACCCCCTCCAACACCGCAATCCGGTCTTCATCATTGGCGAGCATCGAGAAGTCAGGTTGAATGCCGACGTGACTTCCATGCTGTCGCAATACGTCGCCGGCAAAAGAATGAAAGGTGCATAGGTGCGCCCGATCTGCCCGACCACCCATCAATGCGTCGAGACGCTGCCGCATCTCATCGGCTGCTTTCGTTGTGAAGGTCAGCGCGAGCATGCTCGCATCTGGATCTTCCTGAAGTATTCGAGCTGCGCGAAGTGTGAGCACGAGTGTCTTACCCGAACCGGGGCCTGCCAAGACGAGCAAGGGCCCATCCCTCCACTCAACAGCGGAACGTTGATTCGCATTAAGGGTGTCAAGATTCAGCTTCATAGTGACTTCGCTAAGTTGGCGGCTGTGATGACCGCCCTTTTCAATAGGAGAGGCACCGGGCGTCCGCTTCGCATCTCCTGCACAACATCCTGTATTGCCACGATCTTATTTTTGCTCACAGCCTTGGTCACCTGCTTCCAATAGGCAGGATCGGTGTTTTCGACGGTTACAAGTTCCTTGGTTCGGTTGGTGAGGAGATTCTCATAGACATACCCGAACCCGTTCATGCAAAGATGCTGCTCAAGATCATCCTCCGGCATAATGTGCAGCATGCGCCTCTCACTTCTGCCTTTCAGGGCGGCACGGACTTTCTGAATGGTCGATTGCCCCTGTAGATCGTTATCTGTCAACGCCACCCAACTGATCCCTAGTCCATCCGCCAGGGTAAGATAAAGGCCAATATCAGATTGTCTGAATTGAACACAGCGAACACCAGCTCGCTCAAGATTGCATCCTAAGATTCGGGCAATCTCAGGGAGTAAAGTCACCTCAGATTCACCTTCCCCAAGCAACCACCCTTTAGCGAAAAGCAGTTCTCCGCGAGCGTGCCGGATGTGAAAATTAAACTGGCGGGACTGCGCTTCAGTTAGCACAACTCGGGAAACCGGCCACGCGCCCACTTCGCCCTCTATGCGGGCGAGCCTTACTACTGCCACCGGAGGAACCTCAGAAAGGAGGTCTCCGCTGTGCGTAGAAATGATCTTCTGACCGGGAATCTTTTCAATAAGTTGCCAGAGCGCTCTGACAGCACTCGGATGCAAATGCGCCTCTGGCTCCTCAAGTGCAACGATCGGGTCGTCCTTGATCCACGCCTGCAAATAGGCATTGAAAAGAGTCAACACTGCAAGGCTCTGTGTGCCTTCCCCGTGGCGACCAACTGGAATCTTCGCGCCTGTTGTCGTATTGATGGATACCGTTGCTTTCGAAAGCATGTCAAAAAGCCTTCCAGGGACAGCGTCGATCGAAACAATGTCGTCGCCCCCACTTGCAATGGAAATAACTTCGCGAACGGCCTTCAAACTGGACACCAACTGCGAAAAACTAGCGTGCGACGAAACGATCAGATCGTTGACGTCGGTAAGCTTAGACTCAATTTCAGCGCGCTTTTCTGGCGTAAGCTGCGATTCCTTCAGGAAAGGTCTCCAGAACGGACCCTTTGCGTCGAATTGTTTGCTGGCGTCTCTCAATGCTGAGAGATAGAAATATGAGACTTCCGAATGGAGGGTCGCCAGTGACGTATCCGATAAGCCCGTTAGCGCAGCGCCCTGCGGGTTTTGAAACTCCCAATCTTGGATGAAATCTTGAGAGGCTGCATCGAACCTCGCACCGACCTTCAGAATCACAAGTGAACATCCTGCATCGTCAACTTGAAGGATCTTGACACGATTGAGTTTCGCTACCTGCTGATCATTCCAGTCGCCCGGTTGGTCTTCTTTGAACGTCAAGCGAATCGAGATCGCTGGTGCATCCGAAGGCTCTGCGTTGGAAGTTGGCAAATGGAAGTCATACTCCTCGAAAGCACATCCTCTTCGCGTTTTGATGCTTCGCAGTGCAAATTTGAGTGCATCCAGCACGGCCGTCTTGCCGGTGTTATTTTCGCCAATAAGAACGGTCGTGTCGCCAATCGCCAGATTGAGCTTGGTGATCCCTCTGAAGTTTTCGATTTCTAGGTGTCTAAGTTTCATGATATTTAGATAGCTCTAGTTCATGAACCCGCGCCTTCGCGGTCATCAGTTCGTGGAGGAGGGTGCGAAAGAGGTCTTGGATCGGATCTCGCTCGCGTTTCTCCTCATAGTCGAAGAACTTGCCCCGGTTGCGCATATACTCTACGAATTCCCGGTTACCGTAAATGTCAGTGTGTAGACGTCGGAACTGCCCGAGCAAGGCCCCCTCGGCCTCGGCATAGCGCGGGTTGAACTCCCGCACCTTGGCATCGAGCAGGTCGTCGAAGAACAGTGAGCTATTCCTTGAACGATCCGCCGCAGGTGCATTGGCATCAAAGCCACGCCGCCGCTCTGCCTCGTCGCGAGACACTACGGTCCAGCCAACAGACTCGGCGTATTCGAGGATCCGGGCTTGGACGGTCATATGTTCTCCGGGGGTGGGCATTGTGCACGCCGTTTAATGTCCGTAGATCTCTTGCCGTCTTGTGAATGCTTCAGGTCCACCTTCGAGGATCTTCTGCACCCACATTTTTGTGGTTTTCTTATCGATGGAGCCTCTTTCAACCACTTTACCACAATCATTTTCGCGAATCATTGGTAATATGAGCTCTGAGTCGCCAAGTACGGCTATATTGGCGTTGTGAGTCACCAAGATGACCTGCCGGCGCTCCTTGACCGCTCTGAGTGTGCCCACAATGCTCGAAGAAATAAAGGCATTATCCAAGTCATCCTCTGGCTGGTCAATAATCAGCGGCACGTTTGACTCGGAGAGCATGGCAATCGTTAGCAATATGGTGTGCCTCTGTCCATCAGAAAGTTGAATGACTGGAATTTCCTTTGGCGAATCAGACTTAGTTCGCACCGTAATGACTGGCTTCGGTGGCTTGGATAAAGACTGAAGCTCGAAGAGCAGGTGCCAATAACACAGTTTTGCAATAATCTGGTTCGCCCAGTCGATGGTAATGCCGCCTTTGGTGGCTATAGTGTTGCTGTCGCGGCTTAATACCCAATCCGCTAATTCAGTTGGCGTGATGTTGCTGCAAAGCAATCTAGCCGACACTTCGGGAAAGTATGTGCCAACCATCTTGCTCTGAATAAAGGCGCAGAAATCATCAATTATCCCAGCGTCGTCATATCGTATGAAGACCGTGTAGTCTCTCAGTGTCTGCGCCAAGTTCCTGTTGATCTTTGAGAGTTGCTCCTTCCGGCGCGTAGTCATTTTTGTTCGAACTTCAGCTAGATATTCACGCAGCTTCAACCGTTGCATTCTGTAGGAAGTGAGTTCAGGGGTCTTTTGTTCGATTGCATTGATCTCCTTCCCTAACTGCCCTTTTTGACGGAGCAGTTGATCGAGTTCAGCAACGCTTCCGGCGAGGCCTTTTGCCTTTAGGTCTGTAATCTTCGATGTGATGCTATTCTCTAACCTCGCGTGATTGGCTTTCAGTTCAGTACAGTGAAGTTCCAACTCGTTTGCTTTCAGTTTAAGGTCAGCGTTGATCTCTGCGGCTTTGCTTTGGAGTGAAAGATTCGCGGATTCCAACGATAGCCTAATCTTTTCTAATACCGCTTTGCACATCGTGTCCGATGTGAAATCACCAGCCGTCGCAGCAAGCTTATAATAATCGCGCTCAAAACTTGAGAGGGTCAATCCCTGAGAATATGTCTTGATCACGGCCTCCACTGCCGATCTGAGGGTTCGCTCGGAGGTGATTTGGCTCTGGATTCCGACAACCTCCTTCAATTTGCCCTCCTCTGCGATCTTCAGTTTGGATTCAACTTCACTTAGCGCTGTTCGCTTATCCTTCAACTGGCCAAAGGTTGATTCCAATTGATTGAGCGTTGCGGCATTCTCGGCCAACTGCTGCACGATCGACTTCTCTTCTACGTCAAGATCACGCATGTCTGTATGGCGGTCCAAAAAGCTCTGAAACAATTGAGGTGTATTTAGTGGATCCTTGGCGACTTCAGCAAGCTCTCCTTGTCCGAAGTATTCAATTCTAAATGAGTCCGACGGCGCTTCAGTAACCACCCCATTTGCTGCCGTTTTCACTGAGATCTCTCCTGACTTGGCGCGTTGGTATCGATAGATAATGCCATCACTGTCCTCGCAGAAAACCAAGACCGAATCAGGGCAGTTATCAAATTCTCCGAACTGATTATTGATGCCGAATGCATAAGCAATGGCTCGAATTGCAGTCGATTTACCAGTGCCTCGCCCCCCGATGAAGCAGTTAAGGTTGTCACTGAAACGAATGATTTCAGTATTGAGAAATCCGCCACTGATCGCAATTCCACGGACACGTGGAATTGCTCGTGGCAAGCTCGCTTTCGCTTTCACCCTAGCCGTTGGATCAGTTAACGCTGTGCGGAAAGCCTCCCATGTTAGATCGGTCATCTTCATCCTAGTCCACAGGCGGCTACTATTAGCAGACTCAAAGGTCGTCATACTGTGAGAATCAGAGCCTTGAAGGTGTGCAAGATGAATTCTTCCCTTGAGAGCAGGCACCTCACGGCGGGCATTAAATAATTCTTTACGTGCTGCGGCTGCATCAGACCCTTTGTCCACATCAGAATACCAATCCAACGTTGCAAGGGCATCGCACTCCAGCCCGTATAAACCAGGACTGCAAATGATGTCGCGTTTCCAGTTCTGGAAGCCTGGAGCGAACATTTCAAAACCAGTTTTCGCACGGTCGATATGAGCGGCAACGCAAAGACCCCCCAATTTGTGTGCTTCAGCAATTACGTCGGCCATTGATTTGGCCGTGTGTGTGTTGTCCGCACCTTTGGGTCCGATCAGATCGAGCTTGGCCAGAAACTTTGAAAGTTCATCCAACCTGTCAGGTGAAAAGTAAGCAAGTAGATGTCCGTGTGCAGTTGTCACTTCAACGCCTGGAATCACCAGAAGTTTTCCATCATGCACCTTTGCATGGTTAATTGCCGCGGCGACGTTTAAGTCGGAGTTGTGATCAGTTATTGCAATGACGCTTAGACCTTGGCGTGCCGCAGAATCCACAATTGCCTGGGGCGTCATGGATGTGTCTTTCACATCTGCGGAAGCCTGGAATGAGTGAATATGCAGATCGACGTTCACGAACCGCGCTCCATTCTCGACGGTTTCAATGTCTTTATAAGTGGCCATAGTGTGCGGTTCTATTGTTGTAGACTGAGGTTAACCACCCGCCTCTTCGCGGTCATCAGTTCGTGAAGGAGGGTGCGGAAGAGGTCAGTGAAAGCGTTCCTTTTGTCGATCGCCTGGCGAGTCTTCCCGTCCAGACAGCTGAACACATTTGCCAACTTCCGCTGCTCTTCGATCTTCGGAAGAAGGACCGGAAGATCACGTTGCTTTGTGATTCCGATGTAGGCCCGCGTTGATCCGTCCCCAGCAATAGTTTTCAGGGGCTTTTGGAAGGCTGGTGAATCGAAGTAACAGCGCAGATACTCATTCGACAATGACTCACGGTCCACGACGCGGTAGTAGGTGACTTGGGGAGTGAGCATGACGTAATGCTCTACATCTGGAACGATCGCGGTTTCGCCAATTGTAGCCTTGTGGGAAAGCAATACATCACCCGGCAAGGAGAACCCTTTTCGCAAGCGGTCCGCCCTGTCTTTTGTGAGGAAGTTACAGGTCTTTATGTCTACCACCCCCCCTTTCAAATCTGACGCCATGATGAAGGGAATGCCCTCCGGAACGAAGTCGGAGACCTTGGGATGGATTTCCCCGTGGTTTCCGTCGATTGGTTTATCAAGAATGTCCCGGTCAACAAGGTCTTGAACCTTCATCACCTCCCAGCTTTCGGGGACGGGGCCGATCTCGGTTTGCTTTTGCCGTTCCCCATGAAGGCCTTCCGTGAAGAGCTTGTGCATGAGGGCTTTCTTCAGCTCGGTGGTGGTCTGGATGATGCGCTCCTGTGCTTCGATGGCCCGCTGCACCGTAGAAAGGATGTGCGCGATTTTCTTCTGCTCGGGGAGTGGGGGGAAGGCCATGGGCAACTCCGCCAGCTTCGACTGCGAAAGGTTCGGGATCGTCGTAACGTTGCCACGGCCAGCGTAAAGGTTGGCCACATCGAAGGCATACCAAAGCCAATACACGCCAAATTGCGGATGCACCTTTTCATCTTTCGCACGGAGGCGATGGAGATGGTTCTGGTATAGACAGCCGTCAACCTCATTGTTCCATAGCGCTGTTCGTCCAATCGAACCGCCCTCGCAGACCAGTAAGTCGTTTGCCTGAAGTTCGAGTCGCGTCTGCTCGGCCTCGTTGAAATGCATTTCATCCAGATCAGTCAGTTCAAGGCGATTCCAGAAGACGTTCTTGGTTCGAAGAAAGGGACGTTGGTGTTCGCCATCGCGGTTTCTTTTCGAGACCTGTTTTCCTTGCTGAATGTCGAAAGCCGAATCAACACGGCCAATCGACCATGAAGACGGGAACACGCCAAGCTCTGTTTGCTGATGTTCGGCGATCATTCCGCGCCTCCTTCCTCGCTGCCGCATTCCTCCTCGCTCTTGGCGAGACCAAGCACCTGGGCGTCGAAGTCCGAAACGTAGAGGCGGTCCTGGACGATGCGGTATTTCTCGAACTCAGACTCGGTGTGGGCTTTGGCGATTTCGGCGGTGACTTTGCCGGCGTCCTGCAGGATTTCTCGGTCGGTGGCGGCGATGAAGCGGTTGAGGCGGGTTTCCCAGTCCTGCATGGTCATGGGGATCTGACGCTGGGCCATATCCTCGGCCACATCCAGGTAGGCGTTTACGAGGCGGGAAAGCTGTGCAATTTCAGACTCATTGAGGTAGTTCTTGGCTACGCTGACGTCGAACTTCTGGATCTTCCCATGGGGCGCGTCCGCCCACGTGGTCAGACCCATATGCGGCTTCCCGGCGTCGGCCCTCTCTACGATGACCTCGGCGGCGGTGTGGCCGTGTATCGCCCAGTGGAGCTTACTCTGCACGGTGGCAAAGAACCTCTTCGTGGCGGTAGCATTAACATCGTAATCAATGGACGTGGCGTAGATATCGGTGATCTTCTGGTAGAACTTGCGCTCGCTGAGGCGGATTTCGCGGACGCGCTGGAGCTGTTCTTCGAAGTACTGTTTGGTCAGGACGGTGCCGCCGGCCTTGAGGCGTTCGTCGTCCATCGCGAAGCCCTTGATGGTGTATTCCTTGACCACGGTGGTCGCCCATTTGCGGAACTGGACGGCGCGCTCGGAGTTGACCTTGTAGCCGACGGCGATGATGGCGGAGAGGTTGTAGTGGCCAGTGTCGTAGTTTTTGCCATCGGCGGCAGTTATTCGAAATTTTCGAATAACTGAATCCTCTGTGAGTTCGTTGTCGGCGAAGATGGTTTTGAGGTGGTAGTTGATGGTGGGGGTCTTCACGTCGTAGAGGACGCCCATCATCTTTTGAGTCAGCCAGATGTCCTCGTCGGCATAAACCTCCTCGACGCCACCTTGACCCTGTGCAGCGACAAAGTTGAGGTATTCGACGGCGGAGGAACGCGTCAGGGAGGTTTCCTTGTTGTCGGGCTTCTTTTTCATGCGTTGCCCCCTGGCTTTTCCAACTCCGCCAGCAACGCCCGGCCTTTTTCGGTGAGCCGGTATTTCTGGAGGCGGCTGGTGGGTTTGTCGGGGATGGTATACTCGAGCTGCCCATTATCGACCAGTTCCTGGAGCGCTCGCTTGAAAGCACCGGTTTTTGACTGGAGCCCCAGAGCCACGGTAAGTTCAGCCGCCGATAACGGCTCGTTTTCAAGATGTTTGAGAATCGCTTCCGACTGGGCCCCTGACTGGGCCCCTGACTGGGCCCTTGACTGGGCCCTTGACTGGGCCACCCATCCAGTGGGCCGCCTGCGGATCGTCAGGACGAAGGAGCCGCCATCCAGCCGGATTTCGGGTTCCGGGAGACCGGCCTCCCGGCAGCGGTGGATCATGTCGCGGATGCCGGTGCCCATGCGCTCAATGTATTTGGTGAGATACATGGGCTCGGCAAGCAGCGGGTTGTGCGGGACGGAGGCGTGCGGGCCGCAAAGTTTTTCGACGGTCAGGGTGGGCGGCAGGGAACCGGGATTCCAAATTTCCAGGCGGTCCTTGAAGAGCATGACCTGCACGCTGGCGTTGCTGGTGTAGTCACGGTGCACGACGGCGTTGACGATGGCCTCGGCGACAACCTCCTGCGGGATTTCGTATTTCGTCGGCACCTGGGTGCCGTGCTCGCGGGTGCCGACCCAGAGATCGATTTTGGAGAGCACGAAATCCTTGGCCTGGTCCACGAGGTCGAAGACCGTGCCCTTGTACACCTGATAGGAAGGGATGGGCTTGGCCACTTCATAGCCGTGGAAGTGGGCGCACTTGACCTCGGACGTGATGAGGAACCGTTGCGGCTGTTTGCCGAACAACAGCACGGCGGCGTTGGTCGGCCGTCCCTTGTCGAGCAGGTTGAGGTGGGCCAGCACTTCATGCGGCGGGGTGTCCCCCGTCAAAGGGAAATTGCGCCCACGACGGGCCAGTCCGAGAAAGCGGGTGATCTTGTCCGTGTCCAGATCGTCGAGGGAAGCGTTCCGGCAAAACGTGGCATCAAAGGGCCCGACGCGGATCAGTTCGCGCTCTTCGAGGATCCTGACCAGACTGGCGTAGGCGGCGGCAACAAGTTCTTCGGAGGAATTGAACCGCCGCCGGATGAGGCTGCTGGCGGCATCGCGGAGTAAGGCGCGCATTTTCGGGTGCTTGGCGTCGTCGGTCGCGCCTTTGACGAAGATGAGGCGGGTTTTGCCCAGCCGGGTGGCCTCGTTGTATTCGAGATGCGTGGGCGAGAGGCCGTCCTTGTTTTCCCAGCCGTATTCGTCGCCGAAGAGGCCGAGATAGAAATCGCAGTTGCGGACTTCGTCTAGATAGACGGCGTCGGGCCGGCGGTCGGAGGCCGGGACATCGCGCTCGAACAGGAAGGTTTCGAAGAAGCGACGCAGCAGCAGATCGCCGGCAAGGTAGGCGGCCAAGGCCTGACGCTCGGCGGCGAACTCCTTTTGCACGCTGCTGATGAAGATCTTCATGAGCCGATTTCAAGTTGTTTCAAAATCTTTGCCAGAGCTTTGTCCGTCTCCCGCGCCTCGGCTTCGATGACCTTCAGTTCCTCAACGATCTCCGCGATGGGCCGGTAGGTTTCGGCATCGCTGGTGTGGATGTATCGACTGGGAGAAATGTTGTAGTCGTTCTTCTTCAGCTCCGCATGATCGACGACGCGGCTGAGCTTCTCCTCTTCACTCCACGTGATGAGCACGTTCGTTATACGCTCGATGCCAGCGTCCGGGATGAAGTTCTTTGGATCTCCCTTCTCGAACACCTGCGATGCATTCACGAGGAAGATCTTACCCCTACGGTCCTTTGCTTTTGACTTGTTGAGGAACACCACGATGCCTGGCGCTGTGGTGTTGTAGAAGAGGTTTTCGGGAAGGTAGAGCACACTCTCGATGAGGTCGTTCTCCACGAACCATTGGCGGACGGTCTTCTCCTTGTTTGTACCGGCGTTACCAGAGCCGCGAGAGGCGGCTCCGGTGTCGAGAACGATGGCGGCACGGCCAGTGTCGTTCAGACTTGCGCTGATGTGCTGCACCCATCCCCAGTCAGCCGATTGCTTGCCAGGGAAGCCCGCGCCTGACGGAAAACGGTCGAGTTCATCGTTGTCGTAGTCGGCTTCTGTGAACCAGTCTTGGTTCCACATGGGATTCGCTACAACGCGATCGAACGTGCGCAGCTTTCCGGTCTTTGTGCGGAACTTCGGGTTCTTAAACGTGTCGCCGATCTCGATCTGACCTTCCATGTCGTGGATGATCATGTTCATGTTGGCCATGGCCCACGTTTCTGGCGTGTACTCTTGACCATAGAGCTTCAAGGGGGCGATGCTTCGTTTCTTTCCCTTCGCTCTCTCTTCCATGGCGATTTCACACTTCACCAAGAGACCACCGGATCCACATGTAGGATCGTAAATCTCCATGCCTGGTTCTGGTTGCAGAACACGCGACATAATCGTGCCGACTTCTGGCGGGGTATAGAACTCGCCGGCACTTTGCCCGCCCCCTTCGGCAAACTTGCGAATCAGGTACTCATAGCTCTTGCCGATGATGTCGGCCTCCACGTCTTCGAGCCCGAGGCGCTTGATGCTAATGGCCTCGATGAGGTTAGAAAGGCGGTCGTCGTCGAGGTCGCGCTGGCCGTGGGTGGTTGCGTTGAAGTCTACGCGGTCGATGATGCCTTGCAGTAGCGGGTTTTCTCGAGCAATGGCCCGCATGTGGGTGGTGACGCCCTCGCCGATCTTGTCGGAGAGCTTGCGGATAACCGACCAGACCGGCTGCTCTGCATCATCGGGCTCTAGCGGAAGATAGAAGCGGACAAGCTTGTAGTCGGCCTTTACAAGCCGGAATGCCTTCATGCGCGAGCCAACCTGCCCTGCAATGCGGTTGACTTCGTCATCAAACACATCACACAGACGTTTCGTAAACACAAGTGGGAGGATGTAGTCCTTATACTTCGGGGCGTCCTTCGCTCCGCGAATCGAACATGCTGCATCCCAGATCCACTGTTCAAGAGACTTATTCTGGGTCGTGTCTTTTTTCGGTTTATTCACGGCTACAATATAACATTGGTTCTCTCTATCAGGTTGTTATATAGATCGCTACGCTGAAAAAACGTTGTCCACATGTTTATGCCGGCCGCTGGTGCTCTGCTCCATCACATATACCGCCCCATCACGTCGCGCATGGTGATGATGCGCTCGGTAAGCCAGTCGTAGTATTCTGGGCAGCAAGGACTGTCAGAAAACGGCTACACCAGAACCGTCTGCGCCAATGCTATCACCCCTCAAAGTAGTCGCTGTCGATCTTCTTGATGTCGAAGGTTCTAGCGACCGACACCCCAACGTTGTGTTCAATCATGAGTGTGGCTAGGCGGGAGCCGTCGATGAGGATGACCTTCTGCTGTACGGCTTTGGCATAATCGATGGCACCCTTGGTAAACTCGCCAGTGGTTAGCATAACGCCTTTATTGGCCTGTTTTCCGGCAAGTGCACCAACGAACGACTGCACTTCGGGGCGACCTACACTGCCGGCCCACTTTTTGGCCTGTACATAGATAACATCTAAGCCCAGTTTGTCTTCGTTAATGATGCCGTCGATTCCTTCGTCGTTGGATCGCTGGGTTCTTTCGCTAGCATCCGAGCGCCCCTTACCATAGCCCATTGCTTGGAGAACATCAAGGACAACACGCTCGAATCTGTATGAGTCGAGCTGATCAAGTTGGCTGCGCACATCTGTAACGAGCAGAGCGTGGAGTCGTGTTGCGGCAATATCGATCTCTTCATCGGGCGTGCGCGCGAGATCTGGGGTGACGGGAGCGTCGTGCTCCTGCGATTGTTCGTTGCCGAACATCTGCTGCCAGCGATCATTGAACTTGTTATAGCCGCGCAAGACTTCGTTGTCGATGACGGTAGGATTTTTATCAAGGAGCTGCCTGCCCTCATCAGTAATCAGCTTGACGCCTCGTTTGGGGCTATCCACAAGTCCCGCCTGTTCCATATACCATAGGGCCCACGAAACACGATTGTGGAGTTTCGTTTGTTTGCCGCTAGGCAATAACTCGTGTGCCGCTTCTGGCTCTAACTTCAGAGCCGACATCATGTGAACAACAAAGTCACGTATGCGCACAGGCTGTGCAAACGATGCTAACTCGCGCAGCACCGGCAACATCAGCTCTTCGTAGGAAGGAATGGTTGTTAGCATGGGCGAAAATAGTGTTTGCCCAGTGATTTATCAATCGGTGAGTTGTATCCATCTCAACCCTCCGTACGCAAGCAATACACACAAGCAGGAACCGCGTGCGCGCCGTTGCCTGGACCACCACAGACCACCCAGTGGCAAGGCGCGCATTGAGTTCCTGCTCATGCTTCTTCTCTCGTACAGTGGCCATCCCAGACGGCGCATTGATGCTTCTGCTGCCCGTCCCGCTACGAAGGTAGCAGAACGGGCGACGTAATGTGTCGCATAAGAGAGGGCATGCAAAACGGCGTTCCGGCCGATGTTCCTATCGAATGTTGCCGCAGTGTAAACAGCGTTCGAAACCGGCGCCCCTTTGTAAGGAAGGGAGGGGTGGCAGTGCTTCATACCCGTACTATCTAAGCGGGTCGAATACGTCCAATAACTACTAGGCGAAGAACAATGATGGAACGCGGGAGGCGATGGTGATGGCGTACAAGAAGTCAAACCAAAAGAATCGGAGGAGGTTGAAGATGTACACCGCTAACACCAACGGGAATGAGATGATTGCAAGAGGGTTGCGACGCCTGGCGTGAATACGCGCTTCATCAAACACGTTCCTAGCATCCTGATTTGATGGGATGGCATGCATGCCGATGGAAACGCTCAACCAAAGCGCAAACGCACTAACCGGGTCAGGTCGTTCGAAGAAGCTAAGAGGGATATATGCAGGGAAGGCGATGAGAATGCACAGAAGACTGTTGACAAGGAACGGACCCATGGAGATGAGAAACGTCGTCTGAAAGTTGTCCGACGCTTCGTGAATAACGTACCCCGATGTATCGTCGACCTGAAAGTAGCAGGCATCGTAGACGGCTACGCCACGGAGTCGACAAAAAAGCATGTGGGCAAACTCATGGACAATCACGCCAGGAAACGTGAGAATTGCGATTAACTTACCAGGTATAAGGAACATATCTATTGTGTATTTGCCCAGCCGTTAGGGAATCGCTTCGTAAAGGCCTCTCGAGTGAGAATTTCGCGTGTCGATAGACGATACTCAACGTGATTGAGCATCGAATGGTAGAGTTCGTCGTCGTCAATTAACGCTCGCGCGATCTCAAGATGACGAACAGATTGTTGCTTGTGCGACGCGTCGCCGGTAATAGCGTACATACAGGCATGTGCAGAGGCCACCTGTGAGCAGGCCCGAATCGAAGCCCCATTCATCTCGTAGTTCTTGACACTTAGCTCTAGCATTCTGTCGTACTGCTCCTCATCAAACGAAGCGCCAATCTGGGCGTCTAACAGTAGCGCGTCTACATCATAATCCTTGGGCAGTTTATCCTGACAGAACTCAAACTCGGCAACGGCAAATGCGGGGTTGCCACGCTGCATGTAGCTAAGCCCCCGGTAGTACGAGGTAAGTACTCGCAGATCACCATTGTTGGTCGAGATTGCAGCAGTCTCAAAGCTCTTAGCAGCCGACTCGAAGTCATCTGTGTTTACGAAGTCAACACCCTTGTTGAACTCGTTGTAAGCAATAAAGTATGGCCAGTTAGCACCAAGTGTGAAGAGTATGCATGCGAGTAGTCCGGCGAAAAACAACTTGAGCCATTTGGGATTGACTCGCTCTTGCACGGCGAGATGGCATGGTTCGCACAGTGGCTTACGTCCTAGCATACGCAGTGCATCTTGGCCATTATCATGACCGCAGGTCGCACAAATGGTGTCGTCGACGCGGAATTCGACATTGAAATTCCGAGCATCTTCGCGTGTTGGGAATCGCTGCTCAAAGCAGCCCACACACATTACCTCGCCGTCGACAAGAACGCTATCGTTCTGGTGGATCGAATCGGACTTGCATGTTGCGCAGTATACGTGATGCATAGGATAGGAATCCCATCATTAACATTTTTGCGTCCAAATCGTGGACTGTGTCAAATCTACATAAGTCGATTGGACCACCATGCATTAACCGCAATTATTGTGATCAACACACATGGTTGGCATGCTTTAACGAGAGGGAATGTATCGTGTGATGGGGTGTCATACGGCAGCATTAGGACGTTCGCCCAATCCCCCAACTTCTTTAGCCCATGGTTTGAGCCACGAGAATCGCTCAGAGATCTGTCGACTTCTTCCTAGCGGGGCAGGGTAAGGCGATGGGCACGGCGGATGGTATCAATCCACATGTCCGATAGGTTGGCTTGTGCGGCGAACTCCGGCCAACGTTGGACGGTGGTGAGTACCTCGTCGATGATCGATGCCGCTCGTCCTCTCTTCATGTGTGCCGAACGTGCACAGGCCTCCAGATCTGCGTGCGTGAATCCATCACGCTTGCCGTTTACGGTCATCTGATGCGAGGCAGTCTACTGCCCCGATGGGTTGTAACTGTACGTGACATCGAACGCCGGTGCGAGTGACCACTCCCCACGTTTGTTCATGAGAAAGGCAATGTTCTTTACGTGGTCGTCCTGATTTCGCGCAACGATGTTAAACACCATGCGGCGGAACTGTTCCTCGACAGCTTCCATGGGAAGTCCAAGCTGACGGATGACGAGGAGCGCCTGTTCGTAGGAATACGCGCCTGCCTGATTGAAGTCGAAGTGCGCCAATGCACATAACGACTGCATGTGGAGCTTCTCGCCATCGGCCTCTCTGTCGAAGCGGCGAGTCATGAAGTGACGTCGACCACGTTCCTCAAGTAGTCGGCACTGAGTCATCGACATTCCAGCAGCTTGCGCCATCAACGCATACGCATACTCAATGGCCCCATACCCTTTTGGGTCTTCAAGCTCTTTGTCTCTATTGCCGGATACTCCGTCGAACTTCAAGAGCCAATATTCAAAACCATCACCGGCTGCGAGCTGCCCCGACCGTACTTCGTTCGTTGTTGGATTCCATGCGATTACGGCCTTGGCTCGCGCCCCCCCGGCAGAGGTACCCACACTAAGAATGTTGCGAAGCGCACGCTCCTTGCCTTCGCTGTGAAAGTGCTCGAGCATATCACCGCGATGCGTGAGAACCTCGCTGGCAAGTCGCACCAATGCGTCAACGTTAATCATCGACGCAGTACGTGGCCTGGGCCCAAGAACCGGTACAAACTCAAGTGCACCCATGCCTCGCTTGCCGGTGTAGCACAGACGCTCTACGGCGTTGAACTGGTCTGGAGTTCTTCCCTGCGTTGCAAGCCACGCATTTATGAGTGCGTTCCCAAACGTATCCGGTAACGAATCCGCCAAGAGTCCCGGCAGCCCGTGAAAGGTTGCCCGCGGGAGCGACGGAAACTCGTAGACCGCCTCGCTCAGCGGCATCACCAAGGGCGAGAGCTCGATGCCGCTCCGGGCAAAGTGTGGGTCGTACTGAAAAGTTGCCACATCTCGACCTTCATCGAGCTGCACAGCGCCGATTGTTCGACCCCAGAGTTGTACCTCGGCAATCATCACTCATCGCCCCATGTCCACGGTCCCTGCTTTGTAGGGGGCTTCGTGGTACCTCGTGCACGCTTTCGCGTTCGACTCTTCCAGCGCAGCTCGTCTATCGGTGTTGGCTTCGCCTCAGGAATCAGAGCGTCTAGCCGGTCGACGAGTCCAAGCACACGACCAACTCGCAGAAACGCCGATAGCCGCGAGGCCACCTCACCAGACTCAAGCCGCTCGACGGTCCGCTTCGATACTCCGGCCTGCTCTGCAAGCGCCGCCTGCGTGAGGTTCCGCTGCAACCGCGCATGCGCTAGCCGCTCGCCCAACTCCCGTAGGATGAGTTCATCGGAGTGATGTCTTTCGATCTTCATAATTCGCCAAATATAGCGAAAAGTAGTCATCTGTGGCCTATGATTCGTCGTATATGACGAATTATAAGCTCGACCAGAGCATCATCGGTAAAGAACAAACCGCCCCAACCACACAGGCCATGCCGCTGGTGGGGATAGCACCGTGGGCTGCGGTGGGCCGTCCATTCTGTTTAACGCTACCGCCGCACAAACGGTGTGGTGGCAACCCTGGTGCCCGACGTTATGCGCGCAAGCAATAGGCCATGAGGGAGTCCGGATACGTCAATCACAATAGGTTCACCGGCAGAATCGCCCGCAGGGTTGACGCTGCGCAGCACCCGGCCGTGGATGTCGATAATGTCGACGACGTAAGCCGATGCCCCTTGCTCGGGAAGAGTGATGGAGATGTGGTCAGACGCTGGATTGGGGTAGAGTTGAGGGCTGCTTGGCTGCGTCTGATCCTGTTGGACGGAGACGGGCGTTGGGTCGAACCAGATGAGGCCCTGCGGAGAGGCAGCCAAGATGGTGCTGCCCGCCATGGCTAGTTGTGTGATGCCATATCGCTCGTCCATCCAACTGGGGTTGTAGAGCGTGTCGATGACGTCGGCTAACCGACGGTATCGGTGGAGGTCGCTAGAGCCGTAGCCCACGTAGAATACGTCGGAATTATTTGGGTCCTGCAAAATGGTTTTAATGCCATATTGGAAATATTTCATGGGCGCCCATGTTTCACCATGATTTGTGGTGATAAGGATGCTTGAGCCGACGGCCACGTAGAACGTACGGCCGTCCTTAGCGTCGGCCACGAGGTCGTCGATGGAGCCATACTGCCACGTGTGCTTGGTCCACGTAGCACCATTGTCAGCCGAGCTGTACATCGCGCCCTCTTCGCCAGCCATGAGGTTGGAAGGGCTCTGTGGGCTGCGGGCCAGTCCCTTTAGCGTACGGTGACTATTGGCAAGGTCGTTCTTCCATGTTGCCCCACCATCGGTAGAGTGCTTTAAGTTGTATAGGCCTCCACACACGACTTCATCGGGGTTCGTGGGATGAATCGAAATGAAGCCAATGGGTTCGTTCGACCGTGACCCTAGCCACGTTATGCCACCATCGGTAGAACGGTAAATGTCGGAGTTCGTGCCGCCCACCATGCGGTTGGGGTCCGAGAGTGATACGTCGAACGAATACACTCGGCCGCCAGAGGGCTGGTCGTACTTTACAGGAGTTAGCGTTGACCACGTTTCACCAGCATTGGTCGTTTTGAACACATCGCTCACACCCTGCACATACCACTCCGTTGCCGTGCGTGGAATAATGGTGCGAATTGTTAGTCGATTAATACCACGATCAAGACGCGTCCACTGCATTCCATCGGCCGATGCACGGAAGATACCCGACTCGTAGCAGCCAACAGTAAGAACGCCGTTGACGAGTGCCCACGATAGCCGCTCGGTATGGGTTGTGTCGATGGTCTCCCACGTCATGCCCCTGTTAGTACTACGATGGATGTTGGTACCCAATGCATACATCACCTCTGGCTGTGTTGGGTTCTGGAGAATGCTGCGAAGGTGCAGCATGTTGCGTTCTGTTCGGTCCGACCACGTGCGACCACGATCTGTTGATACACCAATACGTCCCTGAAAATCGCCATACAGACGGTCGGCAACGTCAACATCCGCTGCCAAGAGTTCGACCGAATAATCTAATATCGATGTGTGCGTAAATCGCTGCCAGGTGCGCCCGGTATCAAGACTCTCAAACATCGTGTCACGCACTTCGAGGTACATCCTGCCCGGAGCGGCAGCCGAAACGAAAGGGCCAGACATGCCGGCCTGTGTCGACGTAAAGACAGTATCCCAGCGCTCACCTGCATTTGTCGAACGTAGCACGGTCGAGGCCAGTCCACGAGCAAACCAATACTCTGGATTTGTAGGATGCGTGATAATCTGTTTCGTGGTTGTATTTGGCAGCTTAGATATCTCGGTGTACGAAGCACCAAAATTCGACGTTACATATATCCCACGGTCGAAGATCACTCGTAGCGTCTGCTCGGTTCCTGGCACCATGGCAAAGCCACCCAACGTACCCCATTCGGCAGGTAGACCTATCAGGTCCTGCCACGTCGTCCCACCATCAGTTGTGTAAAGGGGCATCGTCTTACCCTGGGCAGCGGTAACGATGATCTGCGGATTCACGGTGCTAACGGCAAGCGCGTTAAACGTAGCGCCCGACAGCGACGAAAAGGGCACCCAGCGCTGGGCGTTGGCAAGGCCACTGGCCACCGAGGCAAGAACCATGGCCAGCATTGCAAGGCGAAGAATAACGGACATACAGAACTCTCAAGTGGTGATGAACGGTAGTTCGGCAATCTAGCCGTTCGGCGTGGGGCTTTCTATGACAAACGTCATAGTACGTGGATGCAACTCGATACAGTGGTTTGCTGTTAGCTTCGCGCATGAACAACAACCAATCTCACCCCTCGAGCGCACAGCCGCGCTGGCCCGCCCTCGTGCTACGTATGGCGGCCTTGTACAACATCCTATGGGGCGCATGGCAGATAGTAGCGCCACTATCGTTCTTCGACGTAATGGGTATGGAGCCCATCAACCATGCTATGGTGTGGCAGGGTATGGGTATGGTGATTGGCGTCTATGGCCTGGCCTACTTCTGGGCGTCGTTCGACTATATACGCCATTGGCCCATTGTGGCGGTCGGACTCCTTGGCAAGGTACTGGGTCCGGTGGGATACGTGATTAGCGACGCACCGGCCTCGTTTGGCTATACACTCATTACAAACGACCTAGCATGGTGGCTGCCATTTGGTATCATGCTTCTACATGCGAAGCGTGTGGGCTTTCCGCTGCGAACCGAATGAGGGCGCTGCTTTTACGGTACAGCCGCATGTTGTGGACTCTCCTGCTGTGTTCGGCAGCTATCGCCCACTTCACGCATCGTGAGTTTTTTGCGGCCTACTATCCCTCCTATCTTCCGTGGCCTGACGTTGCGATTCCTGCTACGGCTGTCATCGAGGTTGTACTCGCCATCCTGCTGTGGCTACCATCAACGGTTCGTTGGAGTTGGGCGCTCATCGCTGCCCTCATGTTATGTTACCTGCCAGTCCACCTCTACGTAGTCACGCACTACTCCGTAATTGCACACTCCAGTCCGGCGGTGCCCCTTTGGGCAGGATGGGTTCGGCTGATTCTGCACGTGCCGTTGATTGTATGGCCGGTGTGGATGGGGAGGAACGTCAGAGCGCCAATGGTGACGGGGTGACGTAATCGTCAGAACGTCAATGGTGACGGGGTGACGGCGGCACCCCCACAGACCCGGCGTCTCGCCGGGACCGCCTCCGGCGGTGGTTTCTTTGCGATCAGGCCGCTCTGGTTTTATTTAATTGTTGCGCACTGCTCACCCCCCCCCGGCCCCCCTCTCAAGGTCGAGAGGGGGGTGCCGGAGTGTCGTATTGGAGTCGTTCGTTTGCAAATGGTGACGTTATCGTCAGAACGTCAAGATGACGGTGGCACCCCCACAGACCCGGCGTCTCGCCGGGACCGCCTCCGGCGGTGGTTTCTTT
>VFQQ010001426.1_pt1 | contig 33189 bp, 45 predicted proteins | sample 3512341 | NCBI WGS metagenome assembly VFQQ01 (sample SAMN10412373, study PRJNA504923) | tailings metagenome | isolation source: Relicate 2 Philex TSF1 revegetated site | place: Philippines: Tuba, Benguet | collected 2017-08-29 | reverse complement strand
TGCCGCGGCCGCTCATTTACCTGCCTGCCAGCCACTGCACTGCACACACAATGCATGCCTGCACACCACTCACCAACCTGCCTGCCCTTCTCCCTGACCCCACCGTAGTGCACCGGTGCCTTGCCAGCGGGCTGATAGGCGATGCCCGCCTGCGGCAGCTGTCTCGCCGAGCTGGGTGAGCGGCACGCGTCTGGGTTGGGAGGTTTGCTACATGTATTTGCAGCAGGTGTATTGATGGCTGTGCACACCCACTGTCATGACATGGCAAAATGCAATGGCATGCAGGGCCCCCTCAACCCTCCTGCCAGCTTGCCTCGTATCTGTGCAGGGCGGCGGGCCTGCACCTCAGCCTGGGTGCCGCGCCAGGCGGAGGCTGGCAAAGCATGGCCCTGCCCGAGCTGGTGCAGCAGCTCAACAGCTGCGTGGCTGCATTGCCTCTTGGCTCTGGTGAGGGTTGGTACGGGAAGCTGGGCCTCTGCCGCTCATTTTCCTGAATGGTCACCTTCGCAGCCCCTTGCGTGGTATAGCGCATCTCATTGCCCACAACTTTCATATGTCGCTTGATGCCCACCTCTACTGCAGAGCACAGCGACCCGCCTGGCCCAGCACTGCTGCGTGCAGCTGCTGCCCTGGGCCTCCTGCCCCTGGCCCATCTGCTGCTGACGCTGCTGTGAGACCCCGCTGCTGCCCTGGCACCCAACAGCAAAGGCCATACAGCGCTGCATGCGGCTGCAGCTGCTGGGCACACAGCTGTTGTGCAGTGGCTGCTGACGGCTGTGCCAGGCAGCACTTAAATCATGACAGAGCAGGGTCAGACACCCCTGCATGCAGCTGTGGCCGGTGGCCACTCGGTCATTGTCAGCATCCTGGTGGCAGCAGTGCGTGAAAGCGCCGCCACAGCCGACGATAAGGGCCGCACACCATTGCTCCTGGCAGCGGCAGGCGGCCACACGTCAGCGCTGCGCGTCCTGTTGGAGGCAGCACCGCAGACTGTTAGCACAGCTGCAGCCGACAGCAGCACGCCTCTGCTGGCGGCTGCAAAGGGCGGCCACCTGGGGGCAGCTCGCATGCTGCTGGCCGCCGCGCCACAAGCTGCCAAGACTGTTGATGGAAACGGCGATACAGTGCTGCACCTGGCCAGCAACTCAGCCCCCATGACAAAACTGCTACTCCAGCACACTCCTGATGCGGCTACTGCAACAAATTCGTTCAGACAGACACCGCTGCACCTGGCCGCGGCTGCCAACAACACAGCTGTCATGCAGCTGCTGCTGGCTGCTGCCCCTGAAAGCCTGCACACTTGCGATAAGTGCGGCCGTAGCGCGGCGCATGCAGCGGCAGGAGCAGGCAGCTTGGACGCACTGCAGCTGGTGGTGCAGCTGGCTCCTGAACTGGCCACAGCGGCAGATGAACGTGCCAGCTGCCCCACTCAATGTGCCAGTTACCGCGGCCACCTGGAGGTTGTGCAGTACTTGCTGCAGCTGTCTCCTGAACAGGCCACCGCTGTGGATCGCGATGGGTGGACGCCACTGCACTGGGCGAGCCTTGGCGGGCACCTGGCAGTTGTGGATGCGCTGTTGGCCCACGCACCTGAAACAGCTCAGGCAGTGTCGCACAGCGGCAGCCTGCCGCTGCACAATGCCTGCACTTACGGTCATGCTCTTGTCGTCTCGCGCCTCCTGGAGGCGGCACCGACCAGCATTGCGGCTGTAACTGAGGATGAACAGAATGTGCTGCACATGGCAGCGGCCCATGGCCATGCAGACCTGGTTGCACAGCTACTGGAGCTGATGCCGCCTGAGGCAACCCAGGCACTCGACAGCAAGCACTGCACACCGCTGCTGCTGGCTGCGGCGGCAAAGGGCGACCAGAAACCGACGATTTGGGCAAATTACCGCCGCACTGCGGCGCAGCTAGCAGGCCACACGGCAGCTGTGCAGCACCTGCTGGCTGCCGCTCCAGCCAGCGCCCAAGTGCCAGACAGCCGCGGCAACCTGCCGCTGCATGCGGCAACCAGGTCCAACCATGCCGCCGCAGTACGACTGCTGCTGGCGGCTGCTCCAGAAACAATGATGGCACGCAATGCACGGGGTGACATCCCGCTGAAGGTGGTGGCACCAATGGGTGGAAACGAAGACGCAGTGAAGCTGCTGCTGGCTGCCTGCCCGGCCTCCACCGGCCTGTCCGTCATCGCTGAAGGGCATAACATGGCAGCTGCCTGCGCCCCAGCTTTTGTGCGTGCCCACCTGCCACTCTCAGATGGGCAGTGGGAGCAGCTCCGCCAGGCGTACGCTAAGTCTTACGCCTTTCAGAGCGTAGCCCAGGTGCTGCCTGCCGCTCTCGAGCATTCCCCTGCCCAGGCGCGACAGCTGGTGCGCCTGCTGACGCAATATGAGAAGGCCCGCCTGCGCACCTTCGCGCTGTGCCTGGCCCGGCTGCAGCGCTGCCTTGGCATGTCACTGCCCGGCCCGCTGGCTGGCAAGCTCATGGCGCTGTCGTTTGGCGCCTGAACCAGAGCTGCCTGATTCGCTGCCCTCGCTTCCTCTGTTCTGCTTCCTCTGCTATGTTTCCACGTTTGCCTCCTCAAACAAATCAGTTTCACAGTGCCTTGCATGTTACAGGACCGCCACGCGCAGCGCTTTGCTTTGGCACACTCTCTCGCTCTATTCCAATGCACCTCTGCCTACTCTTCTGCCTAGCCTGTCGTGGAATCTACTGGCCGTCTGTACAGCCATGTAAGCTTAGTGCGCCTCGTAGCGCTGCGTTCACGTGCGTCAGTTGAGCTGCTTGCACGCGTTGAGCAGGGAGGCCCAGTGCACCAGCAGCACGCCGGCATCGTGGGTGGCAGCCAGTGCCATGCTCCACACCTACGGCCGGGCCAGGCGGGAGTGGTCTTAAGCGAAGCAGTCCACATGGCGCAGCACAGCATGCAGGTCGCGCCGTCATTGCGGCGCTGGTGAAGCCAGGAGCAGCATTTTGCGAAGCTTTTGTTTCAAAAGCAAATAGTGCCTACCTGCTGGCTGCTGTCCAGGGTTGCGACAACCTCGCCTGCTGTGCTGCAGCCCGCCCCAGCCAGCCAGGCCGCCACCGCCTGCTGCCCTGCCGCAGCAGCGGGCAGAGCTTGGCAGATGGCAGCACACACTGCGCGCATGGGAACACAGGTGGCAATAGGGACGAGTGCAGGATCACAGAGGAACGTTACTGCAAAACAGCAACCATGGTGCGATCCACACAAGCCACTGAATCAAGCTGGACTGGAGTGGGAAACCCTCCCCCTACCCAGCTCACCTTGCCGGTCTAGCCGGGGCTGCGCCTGGCACAATTCATCCACAGCAGATGGCTCCTGCTGCTGCCGCCGCCGGTAGCTGGGTGGCTGCTCCCTCTCCCCGGCCTGCTGCGCCTCTTGCTCTATGCCTGCTGCAGGTCGCGGCCGCTTGCGCCCGCGTGGCGAGCTGGCAGACTGGCCTGCCGCTGGCATGGCTGCGCCTCCCGCCGCTGCTGCTGCTGCCCTCGGCGGCTGGTCAGCGCCTTCCTGGCCAGCGCTGCCGGCGCCGCTGCCGCTCTGCCCTCGGGCCGCAGGTGCAGCAGCGAGGCGTGGCCGCCCAGGCGTGGTGCCCCCGCTGCCAAAGTCGGCCGGCAGAGTGCCGTCCAGCAGCGCCTGCATCATGTAGGGAAGAGCGGCACTGCAAATTGGTGTGGCAAGCTCCGACAAGCCTAGCAGCATGCGCACTCAAACCACTGGCGACAGCTGCGTTCTCCAGCATTGCAGTTCTTCCTGCCCGTGGCCAGGTGGAAGGGTGTGGTAGAGGCGGCGCAGGCCAAGAGGGCAGCAGGCACCGCTGGCGGCAGCTCCGCAAGGTCCGCAACTCAACTGCCGCTCGTGCCGCAGCTGCTGCGAATGACTACTGCACATGTTGCATGCCGCTCAGTCACCCGCATGCCCACCTGAATCGCCCAGTTGCGCTCGTGCACAGGGATGCGCACGCGGCGCGCCAGACGCTTCAGGTCCGCCGCCACCCTGGCCGCCTCGTTGGCCGCTGCGCCCGCTGCGCCTGCTGCGCCTGCTGCGCCATCCTCCTCATCCAGCAGCAGCAGGTCGCAGCTGGGCTCTGGGATGCCGGCGGGGCCGGGGCCCTCCAGCTGGCGCACCAATGTGGCGCCTGGGAGGGGGCGGCAAGGCAGCAGCGAGAAGGTGAGGATTTTTGCCAGACCATGTTGTTGAGCAGCGGCTGCATTCCTACACACTTGCCGGCGATGCCCACCTCAACTTGCTGCCCCGCCCCGCCCTGCCTCACCCGCGTGCTGCAGCAGCTGCCCAAAGGGCTGCGTGAACTGGCGAGCTCCGTGCAGGTGCACGCGCAGGCCCGCAAACACGCCCGCTGCAGGAGGCACCGCTGGTGTTGGCCGCCAGAGGTGCACCCCATCCCGCATGGGCAGCTACGGGGAGAGGGGTGGGCCAGGAAGAGTGGTGAGGATGGAACAGCAACAGCATCTGCATGTTGGGGCCTGCAAGCTCTCCAGTTGCCCCTGCTACGGCCAAGGCAGCATGCCCGCATGCCCAGCTGCACAAAAATCGCGCCCCCGTACTGCAGCCGAGCAGTCTGCCTTGCCTGCTGCTTGGCCTTGGCGCAGGCCAGCACCCAGGCGGGCTTCACAATGGGCAGCCCCTTGATCATGGCGTACAGGTATCTGGGCCAGAAGGGGGGAGGGTGGCAGCACACGGCATGTGAACATGCCTGATGATTGGGCAAGGCGAGGGCAACAGCAGCAGCACTCGGAATAGCGGTGTTCCAGCATGAAAAGTACACAAGCTGCCCAGCAGGCCCGCTCACTTGGGCGTGCGAATGCGGCGGTCAGTCACCACTGCCGTAATGGCGGGGTGCAGGGCCAGCTGGCGAGCTCCCGCAGACTGCCGCCGGCCCGCTGCTGTCTGCAGGTGAGTGCGGCCAGGGCAGCCGGGGGCAGTCATGAGGTGCCTCGGCAAGCACTCAGGAGGCCACATGCAAAAGCAAAGCCGCCCCTCCTACATCCACAGCCATGGCTCCCAAGGCAGCTTGCACACCCTAGCAATCTCGCCTGGGCAGCCAGCGGGTCAGGCACGGCATCCGCCACCGTGGCGCCGCCCTCGCGCAGCGCACGCACTACAGCGCGCTTAGCATCGGGCGCATCGCCAAAGCCGGTCACCAGGAACACGCAGCCGTCGAAGCAACGGGCTGTAAGGGGCGGAATGGCATGTTTAGTTTTGTTACTTTTGTTAAAGAGGAGCAGGGGGAGGAGGAGCAGTTTCTCAGCGCTGCTGATCAGTTCTGACCACAGCTCAACACACTGCACGACTGCCCAGTCAGCAATCTCACCTGACGCACCGACGCCTGACTTGCGGCGTGCAGTGACAGCTGGGCTGACTAGCGGCGCCGCCTTGCTGCCAGCCAGGTCCTGGGAAGGCACCTCATCGTCCTCTTCTTGCTGCCGCCGCTCTCGCCGCCGCTGCAGCTGCTGCCCCGCTGCCGCCATCGCAGCCACAGGCGTCTTGCTGGCTGGCGCCTGCGCAGCACCCTGTTGCTGCTGCCTGCGCCCAGCGCTCTGCCGACCAGCGGCAGGTGATTTGGTGGCTGCTGCGGCTGCAGGCGACGCGCCTGCGCCTGCAGCTGCGGCGTCGGCCCGGCACTTGCCGCAGCCGCCCTTGCTGTACCGGCACTTGCTGCAGCCCAGCTTGATGCGCGGGTGGGTGCGCAGGTACTGAGGGCAGGAGGGGGCAGTGTTCGAGTCAGTCAACATAGCAAAGTGGCGAAAGCACAACCGAACTGTGCATCCTCAAAAGCCTGCCAAGCCCAGCCCCACACACCAGCAGCTCCCCTCACCTCAGCGATTGTTTGGTCCTCGCTGTCCGGCATGCCAGCGGGCGGCGGCGTCACCTCTCCAGCTGCTGTCGCCGCTGCTGCCGCCGCCCCAGGTGTGGTGCGCTGCCGCTTCGCACCAGAGGGCGGCTCAGCTGCTACAGCAGGCGAAGCTGCAGCTCGCTTGTGGCCTGCTGCCCGGGCACTGACGCCCGCCTGCTGCTGCTGCTGCTGCTGACGCTGGGCGGGGCTGGCGACCTGGCGGCCAGGCTTCTTGCTGCTGCGAGCAGCCTTGCTGCTGCCTGCTGCGCCTGCTGCCTCCTCATCATCAAACCCAGCAGCATCTGGTGCCGTCTGCACTATTGGGTGGGGCAGCATGGTGACCAGAAGGCCGGGCTCATCTGCAGCACCAGCCTCCTCCTCTGCTGCCACCTCCTCCTGCCGTCGCTTGCGCCGCCGCTCACTGGTACCCACAGCTGCCACGCCAACGCCAACCGCAACTGCTGCACTGACTGGCGCTCCAGCAGCCACCCCCTTGTGCTGCTGGGGTGGCGCTGCGTCTGCCTGCCGGCTCGCACGCTGCCGCCACTTGATGGGGCTGCCCGTGCCGGCTGCTGCCGGCGGAGCCGCGGTGCCATTCTGGTCGCTGCTGCCGCTGGATGGGAACCTGTGGAATAGGACAGAAAGAAGGGTGAGAGGAAGCACACCGTGTACTCGACTAAAACAGCTATCATGCGATTTCAAGCAACACGAATCAACACCTGGAGACCGCATCTCACCCGTACGGGTCAGGTGCCCCAGCGCCGGCTGCTGCAGCCGCAGCCGCCTGCTGCGCTAGGGCTGCTGCGGGGTGGCGCTGCTGCTGCTGCTGGCGGGCCACTGCTGCCATCCTAGCGGCCGCTGCCTCTGCCTCTGCTGCACCCCTGTCGTCAATGCTGCTGCGCGGTCCTGCCAGCTGCGCCCCGGCTGGCTTCCGGGCAGGCGGCGGCGGCATGGCTGCCGCATCCGCGGCTGCTGCTGCTGCCGCCACGGCTGCATGGGCACTGTCCCGCGCGGCCGCTGCTGCCGCCATAGCTGCCGCGCCAGCTGCTGCTGCATCAGCCAGCTGGGTGTTGATGAAGCAGGGGGCGTCATCTACCAGCCCGCTGTGCTTCTTGCCCTCGGCTTGCATGCTAGCAGCTGCCGCTGCGCCGGCCATTTTCTGCAGCAGCGCCTCTCCTGGTGCCACTGCTGCAGGCGCCGCCACAGGCGCCTGGCTGGCTGCCACCGGGCTGCGTAGCGGAGCTGGTGCAACAGCTCCGCCCAGCATGGCCGTCGCCCCGCCCAGCGCGCTTGGGCTGCCCGGTGCAGCGGCTGCCACCCGGCCAGCCTTGCCTTTGGCGGGACTGCGGACTGCTTTGGCCGGGCTGTGCGGCCCTGCTGCCAGGTGGGCAAGCTCAGGCGACTTGCGCAGAGCAGCCAGCGGGGAGCGGGGAGGGCGGCGGGCAGGCGACTTGGGAGAGTGCGATCCACGGCCGCCTGCTGCTGCCGTCGTCCGGCCGCCCTTCCGGCCCTGCTGCTGTGCAGCGAGTGGCGAGGAGGCCTTCCCGGCCGCCCCAGCACCTGCCGCCGGTGCTGCTGGTGAGCGGGGGCCGGCTGCTGCTGGTGAGCGGGGGCCGGCTGCTGCTGGGGCCACGACCAGCCTTCGGGCGCCGGCAGCAGGGAGGCCCAGGTCTGGTCGGGCGCCTGCGGGGGCCATCACCGAGGCCAGCAGCGAGCGGCGCCGCTCCTTCTTGGACACCCTGCCGCTGCAGGCGTGGGATTGAAATCAGGCGGTGGCAAGGGTGACCTAACTACACCCGGTGGCATCAAAAACGGCAGGCAGTGGCAAGGAAGTGCACAGCTGCAGCCCAACCGCAAACCAACAAGCAAAGCAGGGCACGAGTCGCCAATCTGCTCACCTCTTGCGGCCGCCGGCCTCTGCCGGCCCCGCCCCGCCGCTGCGGTGCCTGCGCTGCGCTGCGGCGGCGGCAGCGGCCACAGCGGGCTCCTCATCATCGCTGTCCGAAAAGCCCAGCTGAGCCTGCTGCTGCTGTCGCCAGCGGCGCTGCCGCCCAGGGCTCACCGGCAGGCCGGCTGCATCCTCATCTGCCACTGCAGCCGCCTCCAGTGCAGCTGCCACGTCTGGGCGGGGCTGGGCTGCTGCCTGCCCCTGTGCAGCCAGGCCTGCTGCGACAAGCGGCTCGTCCGCCAGCGGCGGCAGAGCCTCCTGAGTGGCAGCCAGGTGTGTGGACAGTGCGGCCACAGCATCCAGCGCCTGCCGCACTGCCTGGCTGCCGGATGGCGCTTCCCCGCCTGGGCTGGGCACATCTGCACCTGCGGCTGGCTCCGGCTGAAGCACCGACTCGGACCGTGCACGGCTGCCATCGGCGGATGCAGAAGCAGGGTGCTGCACGCGGCTTGTCTCCCCAGCCTCAGCCAGCGGCAGCACTTGGAAGCCTTCCTGCAGCTGCTGTGCACGCTGCGCCTCCTCCTCCTCGGTGTCTGGTATGACCACGGAAGGGGAGGCCGCCGGCTGCTGCTGCTGCTGCTGCTGATCCTGCCGCTCCTGCTGCTGATCCTGCAGCTGCTGCTCGCCATCTGCCGCTGCCTCCTCAGGCACGTCCTGCAGCCGCTGGGGCAGCTCGTCGTCAAACCCGGGCTGAGGGGCAGTGCCAAGGTCTGGCGAGACGGGCGAAGCACCCTCTGCCGGCTCCGCTGCTGCATGGGCTGCCGCTGTACCGCCTGCTGGGCCGCCAGCTGCCGCAGCACCGTGCCCTGAGCGCTGCTCTGAGGGGCGGCGCTCAGAGGGTGGCGTCTCAGGCACAGCATCCTTACCGGCCACCGCTGCGGCTGCGCTCGGGGCTGTGCCTGCTGGGCCGCTGGCTCGCTGCTGCGCCTCGTGCTGTGCCTGCTGCGCCTGCTGAGCATTTGCAACCGGGGCATGCGTAGTGGGAACCGGGTGCAAGCCGCTGGGCGTCGCGTCCTCGCCGTCTCCCGCTGCTGCAGCAGGCTCGGCTGATGCAAATGCTGCTGCAGCTGCGGCGGCGGCCACCGCCAGCCCCTGAGCCACAGCGCCCGGGGAAGGCGCTGCAGAGCTGGGAGCTGCGGGTGGAGCCGCGCCTGCTGCAGGCTCCCCAGCAGCATCACCTGATCCGCCTGCCGCCTGTGGTTGTGCAGACGGCTGCTGCTGCTGCTGCTGCTGCTGCCGGCGCCGCTGCGTGCCTGCCAAGCCGCCCAGCAGCCAGCTGGCACCAAACTGCTTCTCTGGAGGCGACTGGCTGTCTGCTGCGGCACCTGCCGCCTGCTGAGCATGGCCCGCCTGCTGCTGGAGCAGCTGCTGGCTGGGCTGGCTGACGAGCAGCATGTCAAATGGATCTGCCGGCCGCTCGGGCGCAGGCGAGGATGCAGCGCGTCGTTGTGCTGCACGAGCCGGCGAGCTGGCCTGCTGTGGCGCGGCGGCAGGAGCGCTGGCTGCCTTGGGCGCAGCAGGACCAGCAGCAGGAGCCTGCAGGGTGAGCTCTACTTCAAGCTGTGACACACCATCTGCTGCCAGGGCCGCCACAGCCGCAAGTTCCTCCACTGGCGCAGCGCCGCCTGGTGGCGAGCCCAGGCCGGCCGGCAGCGCCACCATGGCGGCCGCAGCAGCCAGGGTGTCCGTGCCTGCTGCGTTGCTGCCTGCTGCGCCTGCTGTGGCAGCCACGGCCTGCTGGGTGATGTCTAGCTGTGAGGGGCCGTCGGCAGGTGCGCCAATGGCCGCAGCAGCCAGCACAACAGCGGCGCCCAGCACGGTGGCCTGGGTGGGGTGCAGCTCCAGAGCCTCAGGGCCGCTGCCCACTGCAGGCATCTCGGCAGGCGCTGCTGCTGCCGCTGGTTCGGGTGCCTCAGCATGCACAGCTGCTGCTGCCGCGGGCCGCTGCCGGGCGGTGCTGCCGGGCGCCTCTCCGCCCGCCGGCACTGCTGCAGCTGCCGCTGCGCCGCGCGTGCTGCGCCGGCTGCGGCTTTTATGCTGCCGCTTGCGCCGCGACTCGCCCCTGACCTCCCCCTCCTCCTCAAACCGCTGCCGCCGCGCCTCCACCTCACTGGCGCTGCACAGGTAGCGCCGGCAAAGCCGCTCCACCTCGCCATCCGGCAGCTGCAATGCCTCCTCTCCGGCCGCGGCTGCTGGGCCCGCCACGCCGCCTGCCACTGCCTCCTCGCCCGCCTGCCCCTCAAAGGTCAGGGACTTGTCCAGGCCCAGCTGGCGGAAGCCGCTCCACACCGCGCGCTGCAGCATGTTCTTGCTCTGCAGGAGGGTTGGCGAGGGCAGGGCAAGCTCGAAGTGAGTGAACTGGACAGGCCGGCTTGCTGCATGCTCAGCAGTAAAAGCGAAGACCGCTGGCAGGTGGGCAACCTCACCCCAACCTCTGACCCCATCAGCTGCAGGGTCCTCTCACCGGCTGGTGCACCTCACTGGGGTCCACGCCAGGCAGCACACCCGCCAGCGCGCCTGCAATGGAGCGGGCCAGCAGGCCAGCAGCTATCATCAGCCTAGGGCGTGCCAAGGCAGCTTCCAACCCTCTGCATGGAGTTGTCCATCCCTCAACTTTGCGCTTCTTGTACTGCCCTGCCGCCCTGCCTCCCACGTCTCCCCACCCCTCACCCAGCACGCTCTCCCCAGCCACGCTGGTCTTCAGGCCGTCCACTGCATCGCCGTACTTGAAGCCCTGCTGCAGCTCAATCAGGTCCAGCTGCAGGGGAGGGCGTCGTGCATGCAAGGTGCATTTTGGTTGCATTGTTGTGCAGGACGAAAGAGGGGACAGAGAGCAGCAGCTCGCCCAGAGCAGCCAGGTGCCTGCCATAACCAGCAAACACCGGAAGACACAGCGCGCAGTCTGTGCAGTCGCTGCGCCCACGCACCTGCGTCTCTGCCGCTGGGCCATGCAAGCTCTGGAACTGGGTGGGGCCCGGCTCGCTGCCCGCAGTCAGGCCCGCCACTGCAGGCAGCGGTGTGGGTGTCACCCGATACAGTGAGTGGCAGCCAGTTGCCGCACATTACATGCCAGCACCTACACTCCTGTCTGCGGCGGGCACCTGCAGCAAGATGTGTCACCATGCTCCCAGGCAAACTTGCCCTGCCCACCTGAGGGCGTGTCGGCGCCGCGCCCCAGGAAGGCATCCAGCACCCGCTGCTGCTCGATGGACACCTGCTTGGGCAGATTGGTGGTGGTAGGATGTGGCTGATCAGGGCTCAGAGCAGTGCAGCCTATCACTCCTGCAACAGCCACACCTGGCGATGGGCATGCCAATCATGAGTGACGATCTTCGAACATGCCACCCAGCGCACCTGCTCGGCCGTGCAGATGGGCGAGGGTGGTACGCGCCTCTCGCAGCCCGGGCTGCCCTCCTCCCCATCCTCATCGGTGCTGTAGCTGTACAGGCTGCTGCTGTGCCCACTGTCCAGGCTGCCAGCGGGCACTAGTGCTGCCGCAGGCGTGGCAGCTTGCGCTGCGGCCGCCGCAGCTGGCTGGCTCAGACGCTCGTGCTCAGCCGCTGCAAGATGCTCTGCCTTCGCAGGACAGGCTGCAACAGCCGCATCCTGCGCCGCAGCTGCCTCTGCAGTTTCCACAGCCACTGGCTCGATCTCCATTGACTCCGCTGCGTGGTCATCCACCTCAGCTGCATCTGGCATGTCAGCATCGCTGCCGCCTGCTGCCGCCTCCCCTGCCTCGCCGCCGCCCGCCGTGCCTGCTGCAGCCTCCCTGGCCGTCTCATCCAGCGCCGAGGGCAGCGGGATGAATGAGGCCGGAGCCTCGACCGCTGCACTGCACGGCACAGGCACAGCGGGCTCTGTGGCCGGCTCTACAGCTGCGGCTGCCAGCTGACCTGGCGCTGCAGGCTCCACAAACAGTGCTGCTGGCTCCACAGCGAGTGGTTCCTCCTCTACCTCAGCCTGCTGCGCTGTTGCTATGGCCGCTGTGGCCTGGCCTGCCGGCGCTGCAGGTGCGTCAGCTGCAGGGCTGCCTGCCGGGGCCGCCGCGACCGCGTTCGCCACGGCGGCTGCCGCCACCGCAGCGGCCAGCTGCGACGCACCCTGCTCCTGCGGCTGCTGCTCCTGCTCAGGCTGCTGTGCCTGCTGTGCTTGCTGCGGGGCATCCTCCTCTTCAGGCAGCCACACCTCCTGTGTTGCCAGCAACGGGAACTGGCTGGCCGTCGGCTGCGCCCGCGTGGCCGCTGCTGTGGCTGGCAGGTCTGCTGCTGCTGCCAAGCTGGCGCGCACCGGGGCAGTGGCAAGCAGCTGCGTCCCCTGAGCCGTGGCCGGCAGCTGCGTCACGCGGGCTGTGGCAGGCAGCGTACCAGGCAGGATCAGCTGCGTGGCTGGGATGTCGCAGCCCGCCGGCTCGTCAGCGGCAGGAGCTGGCTGCACCTCGGTGGCCTGCTCCGCGGCCACGGCCGCCTCTACTGCTGCCACAGGCACACCGCTGGGGGCCTCGAGGCCAGCGGCAGCAGCAGCGCCGTCTGCTGCACGGTTGGCGGCTGCCTGGCTGCTGGCCTGCCCACATCCCGCAGCCTGCTGCGCCTGCTGCTCGGCCTGCAGCGCATCTGCCGCCTGCTGCCTGCTGCAGGCCGGCTCGCCGCCTCCTGTTGCACTGCCAGGCTGCTGCTGCCCCTCTGCCTGCTGCTCGCCTGGTGCCTCCTCCTCTGGCTGCTCCTGCCGCTGCCCAGCTCCGCAGATGTTGCTGGCCTGGGTGCCCTTTCCCAGTGAGGGCGGGCTGGGGCTCAGCCCGGCGGCCAGCTGCTGCAGCTTCTGTGGGCTGGTGGTGCTGCGGCTGCGGCTCTTGGCTGCCGTGGTCTGGGGAGACACAGCACCAGCCAGCAGCGGCCGGTTGCTGTGGCAGCGGGGGCACAGAAGGAAACGCAACACGTTTTGCAACAAGGTTTGCAGGGCGTGGTGTGGGCAGGTGGCGACGGGCATAGCACGTCCCACTGCCTGGGATATACTTGAAAAATGGAATAATGGCGGCATTGCATGGTTCTCCCGTTATTTGCACTGCACAGCTCCAGGTTGGCTCCAAAATGCAAACTTGTGCGCACCTGGCCAGCGCGCTGTGCACCTCGAGGGTTAGGTACGCGGGCTCGCCGTTGTCGGTGCCTGTGCCCGCAAACAGCTGCTGGCCAGCATCTGTTCCCTGCTCCGGCAGCGGCTGAGAGCCGACCTGCAGTGCCGCGGCAGCCGCGGCCGCCTGGGAGCCGTGCAGGTCGCTTCCGCTCCCGCCGCCGCTCCCGCCCGCTAGGAGCAGCCCGGCCTGCGTGTCCATAGCTGGCGGCGCTGCTGTGGCTTCTTGATGGTTCACTTCATCGCCTGCAGAGCAAGCGAGGGGCTGTGGGGGCCAGTCCGCGCGAGCCCAAAAGCAAAGGGCGGCCAGAGGCCAAGGGGCCGCTGCCGAGGCTGTCCAGCCGACTGTAGGTCCATTTAGATGCCCTTTGGAAGGGTCCACTCGCCTGCAAGACGACTTGCGTTTTGAGCCTCGCGGGCTGCACCGGTATGCCAGTTAACGTAAGCAACGTGTGATACGGCCGATCGCAAGCAAGCAACACACGCAGAGCAAGCTGCAAGATGCAATGGGGGCGCCGCCGTTGCTGCCGCTGCCGCTCAGCGCGGTGGCAATTGCACAAGATGGGGTTTGGAGGGCTCGGTCCCGCAAGCCAGCGTTTGTGGGCGCGATCAGCAATGCGTCTGGCGCTGTGCAGAGCCTCCTGGCTGCCTGCCAAGAACGCCCCGCACCTGTGGAGGCGCTCCATGGGCCTGGGTGGCAGGACACGATCGGCTGCGGGCCGAGCTGATCCAGGCAGCGATCCAGAGCCCAGCCCGCAGCAAACAGCGGCCCCGCCGCCGCCGCCGGTGGAGCAGCAGCGGGAGCAGCAGCAGCAGCAGCCATTCCGCATTCTTTCAGAGGAAATTTTGCACAGGCGGTACCTCACACTGTACAACCGCACAGTGCAGTTCCCGGCAGAGGATGGCGGGGCAGAGGTGCGATGGCCAGCAGCGCCAGCCTCGGGACAGCTTGCACGCCGGCTTGTGATTCCATGTGCACTTGCAATAGCGTGCGGCTGCTCGACTTGCTTGCCATAGCTGCCCGTCCCAGCAATGAACAGCCTTGTGGCATGCTGCAGGGGCCGGTACTGGAGTATGACATCATTGGCCACCCGCAAGCGGATTTCCACTTTGCGGTGGTGTTCCCCTTCCACTCGGCCGATGGCGGCAGCGTGACGCTCATCCGTGAATACGCTCAGGTGCGGGGGCTGGACAATAGAGAAGACAGCAGTGCGAAAGGAGTCACTGGCAGACTGCCCATGTTGTGCGTGTAATGTCTGGCTGGCGCCACAGCTGTTGCAAGCACAGCCGCATTGCACACCCACCAAGCCGCCCCACCTCGATTGCTCGCAGGGTCTGAACCAGTTGATGTGGTGCCTGCCCACCGGCGGCTTCGACCCACGGCGGCACACCAGCTACGAGGCCTGTGCACGGGCAGAGGTGCGCAGGCCTGACCCTGGGCTATTGGAAGCTAGCTAAGGGTGCAGCATGGCATGGGCAGGGCTGCTGCACAGTGGCTGTTTGCCCCCCTCCTGCTGTGCCGACTTAGACCCCTAGTGCCCGCTGCCTCACTGAACTTTGCAGCTGAGTGAGGAGGCTCGGCTAGCGGGCGGCAGCTGGCAGCCGCTCATACCTGAGGACCAACCCGGCATTGCGGAGGTCAAGTGGTGCAGGTAAGGTGGGCTGGCAGCCCAGACAGGAGTGGGGAGCAGGAATAGCAGGGGCTACAGGGAGACGGTGCCTCTTGCAAAGCTAGCCACCACACACGCACAAATGACATGCCTGGTCGACAGTAAGCACGAACTTGAACTGACTCGCTTCATCTGCATACCTCCCCCTCCCCCGCAGAAACCGGTTCCACTCGTACCTGTGCATCGACCCGCAGGCAGATGAGGCGCCCGGGCGGCGCGACCACGAGGAGCTGACCATCGAGGTGGGGACCTGAGGGTGGGAGCTCTTCTTGCAGGCCGGAGCGGTGATGCAGTCGACATGGCACCATGCCATCATGAGCGTTTTCGCTCAGTGGCTGCACGACCCAGCTCTTCTGACTGTGGTGACATTTGGTGCATCGGCTGCCCTTGCCCCTTGCCCCAGGTGGTGCGTGTCGGCCTGCCGGAGCTGCGGCGGCTGATGCTGAGCGGCGACATGCTGCTGCCGTCGGTCACAACATGCTTCCTGGCTCTGGAGCGGCTGCAGCAGCAGGGCCTGCTGAAGTAGAGCTGTGACACAGTGCAAAATGTAAATCGAGTGTTGAGCATTGGCGGGCCGGCAGCGGGCGGAGCGGGGGCGGTGGCCATCAAGCCTTCAGGCGACGCGCATTGTTGTCAAGCTCACTCTCCTGATCACGCCTCATCCTATGCAAGCTCTGTCACCGGCAGCCACAGCGCAGCGTGCAGGGCCGGCGAGGCAGCGAGCGCCCCTGCAGCCAGGACGGCTATCGCAAGGCAGCACAAGCATGCGACACGCAGGAAAGGGAAGCGAGACTGTGCGGCGCGCTCAGGCGGCAGTGGCAGCCGCGGCCGGCGACGGCGGCGAGGCGCCGACTGTGGTGTCGGCACGCCCCATCCAGAGCCTGTGGGCCGGTGAGATGGGCTTTACCTTGGCCTAAAAATGGAGGGGTGGCTCCACGCAAGCCATTGATTCTGTGCAGGCCATGCATTGCCACACTCCCCTTGCATCCATGCCGCAGGGTATGGCAGCGTCTATGAGGCCGAGACTGATGACGAGGAGCAGCTGATCATCAAGGAAATCGGTGCGGCTGTAATGTAATTGTAGACTGGTTTCAAGGCAGTGGGCCTGGCGTAGGCATGTTGCCAAATGCGCCTCAGCTGCCTCAGTCTGCCGCACAGCAGCGCCCACCCGCCTGCCATGCGACCGCATCTCCACCATGCCCCTCTCTGCTGCTTGCAGCACCCCCGCCGGGCAGCGGCGTGTCTCACCTGCGCAAGCTGCGCAGCTACCGGGTGGAAAGCCACTTTTACGAGCGGGTGGCGCCGCTGCTGCCACCAGACGCGGCCTGCCATGTGCCACATTGCCTGGGAGTGCACAGCACGTTGGACAGCGAGGATGGCAGCTGCGGCGGCGGCATGCAGCTGGTGATGCGCAACCTGCGGCAGCGCTTCCCGCGCAGGTACCGGCTGCCGAGGGGGTCTGCTAGTAGTTGCCAAATTGCCGTGCTTCTTGCCCATGGAGCCGGCTAAACATTGGAGCAGGGCCGCTTGCCCTAACAATCTATCCCAACCCTTCTCCGACTCCAACGACCCGCAGAAATAGCGGCCTGGACGAGGCGCATGCCAAGGCGGCGCTGCGGTGGCTGGCGGCCTTCCATGCTGCCTGCTGGGGCGCCGACGCACAGCGGCTGGGGCTGTGGCAGAAGGGCTGCTACTGGCACCTGGAGACGAGGCGAGGCGGTGTGGCGGTGGTGGCGCTTGGCAAGCCGGTCTGCACTTCTTGTGGCGTACGCAGCCGGTTTCACCAGAAGGGCGTAACACATTCTTGCACAGCGATGTTAATCCCCGGTTCAATTGCAGGCTGGAGGAGCTGGATGACATTGGGCGGGAGTGGCGCTCGCTGGCCGCAGCAGCGCACGAGCTGGACCGGCGGCTGCAGGCCACGCCCTTCCACACGCTGTGCCACGGCGACTTCAAAACAGAGGTGCGCTGTCCGGTAAAGTGCCTGGATCACTGCAAGGTCTGGTCAGGCTTGGGCCGCAGCAGTTCATGTGCTTGCTTGGACAGCAGCACTGTGCGCGTGTGTGTCAGCGCGAAGAGCATACCCTTACCCTCTCTGCAGAACATGCTCTTTAGTGACCCGTCTGGAGGCAAAAGCGAGCTGGAGGCGGCTGCCTGTGAGTGCGGCTGTGCACTTTAAACTTTGCCGGCGCCTGCGCAACCCCAGCTGCTTTGCAGTTTTTCTGTGCTTTTGCTCAGGGCGGCTTGTTCACATGCAATCTTGAAGCACATCTTTGTCAACGTGTGTTGTCCTATGCTCTCATGCCCGTGCAGATGACTTCCAATACGTGGGCAGCGGTAGGTTAAGGGGTGCAGCGGCCGTGTTGGCGGCGCTTGCATAAGCACTTGTCCGAGCCTGTCGGGCTGCCGTCAGCGCCAGCGTAGTGCACCAGACTTTGACAATCTGACGTCTGATGCTTGTTGCTGCAGGCAGCGGCATGAAGGACGTGGCCTACCTGTTCTGCAGCGGCGTGCAGGTGGGGCCGCGAACGGAGAGATGCAGCGGCGCGCAGAGCTGAGCACGATGCAGAGCACCTTTCGAGCAGCAACGTTCAGGAAGGAGACATGGGCTGAGACTTGAGTGTCCTCACGACCTCTCCCTGCCCCCTGCGCTGCCCCCTGCGCCCACTCCCAGGCGCGCCTGGTGCAGCAGCCGGCAGGCGAAGAGGCGCTGCTGCGCTACTATCACTCCCAGCTGATGGAGGGGCTGCGCCAGCTGGCGGGCAACGGCGTCGATGGCAAGCAGGGCGCACTCATTGGCGACCCAGCGGCGGCGGCAGACGCACTGGAGAAGTACAGCTATGAAGCCATGTTTGGAGACTACCAGGTGGCACTCTGCGACTACGTGCGCTGGATGGCCGGCTGGTGAGTGGTTGGGGTGGCAGAGTGTTCAGGGGAGCGCAACCGAGGGCTGCTGGCACTTGCTGCGTGAGATGGTGGGAGGCAGCAGCCAGCATACAGCAAGCCTGGCTTTCAACAGCCTCAGACTTGCTGAAAACAATGCAATCACGTCTTTTTTCTCCTTCACTCCACAGGGGATTCTGGGGCAACTCCAGCTGGGCGCAGGCACGGGCACGGCAATTCCTTGGGGACCTCGGCCTCGCATCATGAGGCTCGCTGAGCAGCCCGAGAGTGCGCCTTGCGGGCGGCCTGTTGCAGCACCTGCGCCCTTGCTCTCGCAACACTGTGTTTCATTCTCAGTGTACAATTCAATTATTTCGTTTTCCTGTAAGTCGCTTGTCAGTGCCGCTGCTGGCAGCCAAACGGAGCCTGGCTGGCGGCGGCAGCGGCGGCTGGCGGCGCCCGCGTGGCGGCGCAACACGCACGCTTGTATCGCCGGTCTGCGAGGCGCACCGCAGTGTCCACGAGTTGAACATTGTGTCCCGGCGCCCAACTGCCTGAAAGCTTTGGGTCGGAGGAGCTTGGCAGGGTCGCTTCACCCACGCGAGCGCCCCGCAGCTGCGCACCATGTCAGCAGCAGCCAGCGAGGTGCCAGAGGCGCCATCAACCAGCAGCAGCGCGCCGGCGACGCCGCCTGGCGCCCCGCCCGGCAGCCAAGTGCACCTGCCGCCCTGGGAGCGCAAATACAGGCGGATACAACCGCCCACCATAGAGCAGATTGCATCGGTGAGCTCAGCCGGGCGCCCGGTGCAGTGGGCGGTGGGTTTCTTGCAGGGCGGCGGCGGCAGCGGCGGCGGCGGCTCCGTGGCCTTGCAGGCTCTGCTCTCCCGTGCTCCAGTATCTTCACAATGTGCGCCGCCACCTGCACACCCACAGGAGGACTTTATGAACAACTGCGGCGTGCGCACGGTGCTGAGCACTGTGCTGGGTGCGGGCATGGGCGTCATGTTTGGCATCTTCATGGGCACGATGGACACAGTGCGAAGCGCTGCGGGGGCTGCTGCCTGGCGTCTTGCCGTTTGGTTCCGAGCTGAACCTGTGACTGGAGAGGGAGGAGGCTGTGCTGCAAGTCTGCAGCTGCTGCAGATGTGGGGGTTGTGCATGGCTGCCTGTTGCGCTGCTGTGGAGCCCCCTTGCTCCCGCAATACCTTCTGCTGCGTTCCACAATGCAGCTGCTGCACGCACGGCGTAACATCCAAAACACCACATGCATGCGCTCCGCTGCAGGGTGCGGCAGTGGGCGGCGTGGCGGAATACCAGAACCAGACCATGAAGCAGGCATTCAGGGAGATGCTGAAGAACACGGCCAGCAAGAGCAGGTGCGGCGGGGCGGGGCAACAATTGGCAGTTTGTGGCACGAGCTGCCAGGCAGTGGCTGCATGAGCTGAGTTGTGGTGCTGGCAGGTTGCAGGGCAAGCGGCTGTTGCTGCTTCTGACACAGCTGGCTTACCTGCCGTCCCAGGTCGTACGCCAAGGGCTTTGCTGCCATGGGTGCGCTATTTGCGGGCAGCGAGTGCCTGATTGAGTCGTACCGGGCGCGGCACGACTCGCGCAACTCGGTCTACGCGGGCTGCGCCACGGGTGCTATTCTGGGATATAGCGGCGGCCCCAAGGCCATGTGCATAGGCTGCGCCTCGTTCGCCGCCTTCTCGGTGCTCATCGACCGGTGAGCCCGCTGGCTGTTGATGGGATGCTTGATGCTGCAAGGAAGGGGTGCACGAGGCGACAGGCTACAGTGGCTGCGGCCCGGCTCCTTGCAAGTGCTTACGTGCGTAGCGGCTGGCTGGTGACCTTTGCCTGACCACTCCTTGTCCTGCCCTGCTCCATCCCACCACCTGCAGGTTCTGGGGCCACTGACCAAGGCCAGACAGCCTACTTTGACAACGCTGGAGCAGCAGACGCACCAGCACAGCCGTACATCACAACCAGATACAATGAACTCCCTTCCTTGCTATTCATGCATTTTACCAGTGATAGCCCCAACCCTCAGCCGCTCAGTCTCTTCCACGTGCGCTGCCCCACAATCTGCCACTTCGCCTCCCTTGCTGGCATTGCCTGCTACAATTTTTGAATGGTAATCATAGGCGCAGTTGCTACAGCAGGCTGCTCAAGCGCTGTACAGGTGCAAAGAGGGGCTGCTGGCCGGGCTTCAAGCCTCTGCAACCCACGCCACTGCTGTTGCCATCCTGACGTTCAGCCCCGTCGCCGCCGCTGATGTCACGACCCGGTGACGCCCCCAGTCGTCCTGCGCTTGGTTTCTAGCCACCGCTGCTCCAGCTCACGCCGCATGCGCTCCTGCGCAGCAGGGTGCCATGCCTTATTACCATAAGCGCACACTAGAAGTCCAGTGCTGTGTGGACCCTGTCCTTGGACCAACAGCGCTCCAACAGGCTCACCCTTGCACACCTGCGGTGTCTTGCCTACCCTCCACCCTGCCCACCTGGATCCGCCGCTCATGCTGCCGAAGCAGCGCCTGGGGTGCGTGCACTCGGCGGTACAGCCCAACCTTCTCCATCAGGAACTTGAAGCGGTCGATGTTGGTCAGCGTGCACCAGCCCTGTGAGGTTGCAGAACAGAAAGGAGGCTCATGAGGTTAACCTTCGTAGCACACGTGTCGAAACCCCGTGCAAGCCAAACTGGCGCTCGCACACTGCTCCAGCAAGAGGGGTGTTGTCCGCGCCCAGCCCACGCGCTGCAACCAGCCCCCGCTCACCTGCTGCCCAAACTCCAGGCCCGGCTTGGAGCAGCGCACGCGCGCCCCCTCCGACAGCACCATGCGGCTGTAGAAGAAGCCGCGGGCGGAGGCCGGCCCTGCCGCCGCAGCCATGTAGGCGTCAGCATCAAAGTCGATCACAAAGCACTCCTTGACCTGCAGGGGAGGTGGGAGCAAAGCGAGCACAGCTGAAAAGCATCAGGAAATGCCTAAGCAATGCTGCCTCTGGCATGCTTGCCCAGAACCGAGCAGGTCTGCACACCCGGTGTGCCACCCCCACCTTGGATCTGTCCCCGCGCCGCGCCGCCTCCAGATAGGTGTCGGGGCAGCTGCGGTGCGCCTTGGCTGCCACATCCCTCTCGTAGCTGGAGGGTGGGGTAGCAAGCGCCAGGGCCAGCTGGGCAGTTACTGTGGCTTGAATATCGACCGAATAGGAAGGCTGCCCACCAGCTCCATCCAAACTCATCCAAACTTGGCAAAACAGCCCAGCCCCCTGAACCTGCTCCCACCTGTATGCATAGTGCAGCACCACTGAATCGTCGCTGACCGCCTCCCGCCAGGCGCCGCTGGGGTTGGCGGGTGTGGCCCACCTGGGCCATGGCATGACGGGGCGGCGGACGGAGGCATGAGAAGTGGCATGTAGCATGCTGGCCTCTGTGGTTGCTGAGGCTTTTGGTTTTTGAACCGAGGCCTCGCAAGCTATATCATTCGAGGACCTGCCTTCACTAGGCAACCCCAGCATCTGCTCACCGCGGCGAGGCGTCTCCCAGGAAGAAGTGGGGGCCCAGGTGGCGCACACCCGGGGCATCCACCCTCACCGCCGACTTGCCGTTTGCATAGAGCGTCAAGAAGGCTGGAGTGTGGCAGGAAGGGCAGGCCGGGAAAGCAGAAGGTTTCTAGCACTGTGCAAGATGCTTGCAGATCAGAGACACAACAGCTGGGCAGCGCATGCCCTGAAGTGTCCTCCACAACTTTGTAGTCATAGCGCCTCTCCTCCCGCCCCACCTGCCGAGTCGCCCAGCTTGTACTTCTGGCGCCAGTAGTGGGCCTCGGGCGTGATGAAGTGCTTGTGCACGCGGAACAGCGTGACCTGCGGGGCATGGGCAGGGCATAACTGTTGATCCCACATGCTTTGATATCGCCTGGCTTGGAGGAGGCTTTTCGTTGCATGAACTGATCACACGCGTCACATGCGCCGCCGCCGCAGCTACATCAAGCTCATGCACACCTGCACACCCTTGCACCTGCCCCAAGCCCTCACCTGCTCAATGCGGTTAGTCAGGTCTCCGGCCTCAGGCTGCCCCTCAAAGTTCATGAAGCGCAGCGCGGGCACGTGCGGCGGCTGCCGTGCCAGCACGGCCGGAAGGCTGAAGGCAGGGCCGCCTGCTATTAGGGTAGGGCATGGCGAAATTGAGCTCATCGCTTGGTATTCAATAGCACAGCAGCTGCACTCGGCTTGCATTCCAGATCAGCTTGGTCAAGCTGCTGATCAGCACCAAGCAGCTCTGGCCATCTCCCCGCCATCACCCGGGTGCAGCAGCTCGTCAGGGTCGAGGTGCAGCAACCAGTGCATGCCGTCCGCCTTGGCCTGCCGCAGCGCCTCATGCTCGCCGTACCTGGCGGGCAGAATTGGACCAAGCACAATGGCAGAAGATTTTGCATGCTGTGTGAATGACAATGGCGAGGTCGATGGATATCACTCAACAGCCACTATTTGTCACTATTAATCGAACGCCAAGCCACAAGCGCAGATACCGGGAGCTCAACCCAATGGCCACAGCTTCCCCCACATTCCCCCTCACCCCTGCTTGACCATGAGCTCAAAGTTGCCGGGCTGGCCGCCCCACTGGCGCGTGGCCACGTCGCTGGCGGAGCGCGCATACGCCTCAAACTTGGCCTGGGCGGAAGAAGAGAGGATGGGTAAATGGAAGGATGGAGGTACGACGAAGCAGCCGCCCCGCCGGCATCCATCCAGATCGTTTGCAAGACTGGTTTGCCTGGTGTGCAGGGCAGCTGCACGGGTTGCAAGCCAAGACGGCTACTGTTCTCCCACCAGACCCATCCGCCACAAACCAGCCCTCTTCACCTGCTCTGCCGCGGAGGCGAAGGGCGGGTGGATGTGGACGAGGGTGACGTGGCGCACCAGGGTGAGCAGGCGCACCGCCTCCGCATCCTGCCCGTCGTACAGCAGCTGCAGTGGGTGGGAGGCGGAGAGGCATGTTTGCAGCGTGACAGCCTGCAGAGCAGCCGCACTGGGCAGCACTGTGCTGCTGCTCACATCCAGCAGAGACATCCCCAACATAGCCAGGAAGCGAGCGGCAGCAGGGTTCGATGTACCACGGCTAACTCCAGCTGCCCTCCCAGTGGCCACTCACGTAGAAGTGGGCCACCCCCAGCTCTGTGTGGTACTGCAGCCAGGGCAGCAGCTCGCGGCGCACGCCCCACACATCCGCCGACGTGGTGGCCGCCAGGCAGGCGCGCAGCGGCACGCCGGCTTGCACCTGCGGGACGCAGAGTAAGGGAGAGCGGTGCCGAGCAAGGCGATGTCGGTATGGCAAACGTGGCGACAGCTGTGCGGGCCTTCTGATCAGCCGGCAATCAACCTGCATCCCAATCCATCCAGCTGCTCAGCCTCCACCCCGCCCTCAGCCCTGCACCCTCACCTCCTCGTGCAGGTCATTCAAGAAGGCGATACGGTGAGGCAGCGAGGCCGTGTCGTTCAGGCTGTCCAGCGGCAGCAGGCCCAGCTCAGCAGCAGTGGTGCGGTGCTGGCGCGCCGCCGCCTCCCGCTCGTCAAGTGTCATGCCTGCTACCAGAGCCTCATTGTATGCCTTCAGCTCGGCATGCAGGTCCTCCACCCCTGCAGGGAGACAGCAAGCGGTACAGGCTGGTACCATGGAGGGCAAACGATGCAAGCAACAAGCTAAGCAGCGCATGTTGGCAACTCCGGTTCGTGCACCTGTGCCTGCCCGGCTTCCCTGCCGGCTGCTGCGTGCTGCAGCCTGCCTGACGCACCTGGAATGTTCTCGCTGCCCTGTGGACCAAACGCCTGGTCCACAACACGCACAGGCTGCACCCCAGGCACAGCCACAGCCTGGCCAGGTGCCGCCACATCAGTTCGGGCCTCTGCTGGCACCGCATCTGGCACGCTTGCCGCCGATGGCCCGTGCGGCACGGCAGCCAGCGTGGCTGCAAGCTCAGCAGCCATCTGCTGCCGCTCAGCTGGGTCAAGGTGCAGAGGCGAGCAGCTGCAGTTGGTGGCCGCCGCGGCGGCAGGCAAGGTGGCACCAGCGAGGCTGGCCGCACCCCTGCCGCCCTGGGCTTCCGCTGGGCCGCCGCTGAGCCGCTGCTGCTGCGCTACTGTGGCCGCCAACCCCCCTGGCTCCACTGGCTCGGCATGCTGCTGCTGAGGCCCGCTCAAGCGCGATTGTAGGGCATGGAAGCCTGCCAGCAGGAGCAGCGCCAGGCCGACGCCGGCGGCGACGGAGGCTGCACCGCGGGCCGCCAGCGCCGGGTTGAGGCCCAGGCCCCCGCGGCGTCGACGTTTGGCGTACTTGCTGCCTGGCGCCTCGAGATCAGCAGCCGTGCCGGGCATCAGCTGCGCTGGGCGAGGGCTCCGTCCAGGCGCCGCCATTGCGGACGGCTGCGAGAGGCAGGCTGTTGCTCACTGCTTCTTCAAAGCGCGAGCAAGCTGGACTGCGCTGTTGAGAGGGCAGGGAGGCACGGCTGGGCGTCCTGCGAAGCAGCCTGGGCGTGAGCACGATCGGCCCCAAGGGAATGCTTGTCAACCTGCTGCCAGCTGGGGAAAGCAAGAGTGCACACCGAGCATGAGCAGCATGGGAGCGGCCGCCGCTGCCGCTGCCGCTTGGCAGGCACCAGTTGGGGTGCCCGCCCAACTTTCTTCCCCCTGCCTGCCCCAGCTTGTCATGCTGCGGAGGACTTGCAATGCTACGGCGTGTGTACCAGCAGCTGTCCCCATGAGCAGATCAGCCATGCTGCATCACACAGCGCCTGACATGGCCATGCCGGGCCGCCGGCCTCTGCCGGCAGTCGTCACTGGTTCTCACCTTGAAACAACCCCTCAGCCACTGGCTGTTCCTTCAGCATCGTGTTGAGCCTGTCCACACAGCAGCCATGCCCGCCAGCGGCTCTGCCCAGTTCAGCGCGCTGCCCCACGACCTGCTGCAGCGGGTGGCGGCCCTGCTGGGCGATGAGGACAGGTGTGGCAGGCCAGGGCGGGCAGTAGGCAGCCAGCCTGGGTACTGGCCGGCCGGCGACGACCGCCGCCGCCGCTCATGGCGCCCACGCACACGAGTGCCGCGCATGCCGCACAGTGCATACAATGCCTCTCATTGACAGTGCACAATGCACCACATGCCAACCCATACCACAGGCTGGCCATGCTGGATGTGTGCAGCAGCTGGGCAACCGCCATCGAGGCAGCGCCGGCGCTGTGGCCCACCGCTGTGCTGGCACTGCAGCCGTCCCAGCTAAACGAGCTCGGGCTGAGGCAGGCTGACGTGGCTCCGCAGTATACTCCAAGCGTTTGCACGGCAGTCGACAATGTGTTCAAAGCCATTGATGCTGACCACAATGCCGCGGTAGCCGTGATGCAGCAGGCTGCGACGCTCAGCCCACGCTGCCGCCGCGTGCGGGTGCAGGGTGATCAGCAAGTCAAGGTGACCAATCCACGCTTTGCAGGGCAACCCCGTTGGATTCCGGGTTTGATGCGGCAGTTTGGCTGCGCGCTGAATATATGGCTTCAACGCATTGTTTTGATCCTGCCCTGCCTCCCCTTGCACAGTCATCCATGGTGCTGGGACTCCTCTCAGTGCTGCCTCTCAGCATTGTCGATTTGGAGCTGGACATTCCCTGCGGCGAGCCGCTGCCGGCCGCCCTCACTCGCTTCCGCCGGCTGCAGCAGCTGAGACTGCGCACAGGCGGGCTGAACTGGCAGGGGCCTGGAGGCAGTTTTGTGATGCACAGGCTGGTGCAGCTTGCACTTGACTACCGCCAGCAGCCTGTGTGGGAGGGCGGTTGTGCTGAAACCACTGACTTTCAGCATGCCGAGGTGCTGCCACTGGAGAGCAGCCTTGCGGCCGACTTAAGTGGCGCCACTCGCCTTAGCAGCCTGGAGCTGCGCATCAAAGGGGCCCAGCACTTGCTGGCTGTGTGCAATGCGCTGCCAGCCCTGCGGGAGCTGAGGTAGGTAGTGGGCAGTACAGCAGAGCCTTGCGGCATCGATTGAATGCATTGTGAGACTAGTAGCAGTGGGTCATGACGATGCTACTCTTTCAATTGCCCTGCAGGCTGGATCTGTACTGGTGCAAGACAGCGCATGCACAGCAGGCTGTTCAGGCCTTGCGCCGCCTGCCACAGCTCGCTGTGTCGCTGGGCATTCACTCCTACCGCAGCACAGAGGCCACTGCCGAGCCATTGGACTACCCCGATGCCACAGAATGGGGTTGCACTGAGCTGCCCCCTCTGGCCGGCCTGCACGTCACCGCCCTGTGCCTGCTGGGCAGTGTGTCCCTGCCCCCAGACCTGCTCCAGCTGGAGCACCTGCACTCACTGGAGCTTAACTCTCTCATTGACGATGCTGAGTGGGATGAACAGCCGTGGAGCTCCCTGGCCCAGCTGTCGCAGCTGAAAGCCCGCGACACTGTTCTGCCAGGTGAGTGGCGCTGCGCATGCTTGCTGTTGAAGTGCGAGCAGCGCTGTGTGCGCGCATTGTGCACACCATGCTTGTCTGCATGGCTGGTTGCAGACCAATACATCAACTGCATCTGCTGCAGATGCAACCAAGCTGGCTGCAGCACCCCGCCTCTCTGAGGTGCACCTTCCTGATGCACCGCCACCTTTCCGCGCCCAGCTGGCAGCGCTGCGCCCTGACATGCACATCACGCCTGTCATGAGTGCTGAGGCCGCGGAATAGCGCCAACGCCAGTGAGCCATGCCCGAGCGGCTGCTGCGTGCGGCATATTTGTTAGCTTTTCAAGCCCTTGCATGATTCTATTGCAACGACCTTGTGTCTGCTTGCTGCTTGTTGGCTCAGCTGGGGTTCCTGCGATAGAATGAGCAGAGCCACAGGAGCTCAGTTCCAACCACCGGCAACCAGGGGTGTCCAGCCAACTGTGCAGCTGAAGAGGAGCAGTGCAGGATGGGAACCGCCACCGCCGGCGCTCGGGCAACGGTGAGCTATGCGCCGTAGTCGGCCACAAAGTGCTTCCTTCCAGGGCTCGCTGACTTGAATTGTGTTTGTGCCGCTCTTCTCCCTGCTCCCATCAGCATTCGCAAAGGCTTCTAGTTCGCCTTGCTTTGTTGGCTGGCTGGCTGCTTAATGCTGCCCATCATTACATGTGAACAGTGCTGCATACGTGGGTCAGAGGGAAGCTTGCTGGGCCATGCATGCCTGGCAGTGCATGCCAGTACTGGACGCGGGAGAGGAACCAAGCCAGGGCAGTATCAAGGCTGGGACAGCAGGGACAGCACTCCGCTCAGCAGCATGCCAAGCAAGCCAATTAGCAGCGCCGCAAGCAGCACCGCCTCCCCCAAGCCGCCAGTTGAGCTAGCTGGCTGCTTGGGCAGCTGCCGGCCTCCGGCATCGCCGCTGGCTCCTCCTGCTGCCCCTGCCAGGTCTTGTGATGCTTCTGCCCTGGCCAGCGGGAACACAGAGCCATCAGACCTCACTGAAATGCCTGAAGCCTCGCCCACCAGCCCTCCAGTGGTTGATGGCAGCTGCTCGTCGCTCAGGCTGCTGCGTGGCGGGGAGGCGCCATCCTGCTGCCGGCCAGGCAACCCGCCTGGATCCCCTGCCGCTGCTACTGGCTGCTGCCGCTCTATGCTGCTTCCAGGCTCGCATGCGCAGCTGTCGCCGCATCCATGCTCGGCGTCGCCTGCCATGCTGGCTGGCTGCTGCCCTTGCTGCTGCGTGGCGCTGCTGTGTTCACAGGCGCAGCTCTCGCCACAGCCCTGCTGGCGGCTGCCACCACTGCTTGCCTCAGCCTGCTGCAGCTGCGCGTGTGACTGCGGACCGCCGCTGCTGCTGCCATCTGCTCTGCTACCCCTCGTGCTAGCCGCCGCTGCTCCACTGCCCACTTTGCTAGCCGCCACTGCTGCACCCTCGTGGCTGTCCGGCGGGCGGTAGAGCACCCGCAGCACCTCCCCTTTCACGCTCCAGCGGCTGGCAGACAGGATGCGCGCCTCCACCACGCAGCCCAGCAGGCCGCCACTGCCGTCGGGCGCCTGGGCCAGGACCAGCACCTACGGTGCAGGCGTGGGCAAGAGGCATGCTGACGCACACAGACAACAACTTTTGAAGGAGGCGCGCTTGCTTTCATGCGGTTGGCGGCTCCAGCTACATCTGATCCCAACCTGCATGACAAGCCCCTGCCTGCACAAACAGCAGAAACTTTCCAACCCCACCGCCCACCCCTGCCGACCTGCGCATACGTCTTGTTGTGTGCCACCAGGTGCACGCCGTCCGCCGCCGTGTCCACCACGCAGCAGCGCTCCACGCAGCCCACCAAGTGCTGGTACACCTCCGCTCCCCAGGCTTCCACTGCGGCCGTCACCTCCCGGCTGCGCTGCTTCTTCACTTCAGAGGGCAGCTGCTTCATGCGGGCGGCGGGCGTGCCGGGCCTGCAGTGGCGGGTGAGAGATGGCCTAGCGGCAATCAAGCAGTAGTTCGGTAGCATGGGAACACCGCTGCAAGCGTGAATCGTGGAGCCTGCGGTGCTGCTGAGGCCACTGCTTGCTTGCAAGTTGGCCGTGTCGGCTTCAGAGGCTGAGGGCCAGCATTTGCACACCACCCCAGCCCTCACCGCGGGTAGAACTGGGAGATGTGTGTGTGCGGGAAGCGGTACTTGGCCAGCAGCGACAGTGTTTCAGCATGGTCGGCATCAGTCTCGCCAGGGAAGCCTGGCAAAATGCAGGGGGCAGGGTGGAGGGGATTAAGAAGTTGGTTAACTGGCTAGCTGCTGGCTGGTGAGACTACCCCGGTTGACAGCTACAAGTTGCCCGACGGCATGCCAGCGTACCATGCAGGTGTTTCATTGCAGACAAACAATGCACCATGTTCCACTGCTCCAAAGCTGTCAGCGCCTACAGCGTGCACTGCTCCTGCACCACACCCCAGGTGCAGCCACGCACCGCAGATGATGTCTGTGGCCAGCTCCATGCGCGGCACCGCCGCCAGCAGCGTGTCGCACACCCGCTCAAACTGCGCTCGGCTGTACTCGCGGTTCATGCGGCCCAGCACAGCGTCGCTGCCGCTCTGGACCTGCGGGTGGTGGGAGCAGGGAGCAGGGGAGCGGCTTGGTGGGGCGCTGCGGCTGCACGCAAGCGGGGTGGTGCTGAGGCTGCGAACAGCTTGCAAGTGCGTAGCAAGCGACTTGCACATCAAGCTGCTGTCGATAGACGCACCGGCACGTGGAGGTAGGAGAAGACCCGGTCGTCCCGCAGGATGGCCGCCACCTCCTCCAGGTGCTCCAGAATGAAGGGCGGGTTGGTCATGCCCACCCGCAGCATGCAGCGGCCGTCTGCGTGCGGGGCAGGGGAGCGGTGTCGAGCCTCGACTTGGCAAGCGCAGCACAAGCACTGCCCGGCATGCCGTGTCTACGGCCACGTGTGGCATAGCCCTGCGCTCCGCCTGCTCCAACTGCCTCTGCATGTCCCAGCCACACTTATGCACTCTGTGTCCCCCAGCCCTGCTCACCGGGCGGCAGCACCTCCACCAGCGTGTGCAGCAGCTGGGGCAGCGAGGAGCCAATGTCCCGGCCGTAGGCGCCCGTGTCCTCGCTGGACAGCCAGATCTCCCGCACCTGTGGAGCGGGCAGCAAGTGCCGATTCAGCTATAGCAGGCTTGAAAATATCAAGCCAGTACAAGCCTCGCAGTCTCGGTGCTCGACGCTATGCCCTGCAGCACGCACCCGCCACTCCGGCGCCCACCTGTGGGTCTGCCGCAGCCTCGCGCGCCCGCGCCACCAGCGCCTCCAGCGCATAGCTGCCAAGCTGGCCGCGTGCGTGCTTGGTCTTGCAGTAGGTGCAGGCGCCCAGGCAGCCGGTGGAGAGGGGCAGGATCTCCACGTGCCGGTTGCGCCGCACCTGCGGCGCGAGGGTTGGTGGAGGGAGGGGAGGAGAGCATGTGGTACAGCGCAATGGACCGCAATGCTGCTCGGTTGCACAGCGTGTCATCGTCCAGGTTGCACCTCCTGCCAAGGCAGCAGCCACTGCATTCAGCCCAAAGCCTTGCCTCCAGCACAGCACCACGACCGTGCAGCAGCTCCAGTGCATCGCACCTTTGGCAGGTCCAGTCGGGGCAGCGCCTTTTTGGCCAGCAGCTGTACTGTGTGCCCCTTCAGTGTCTCCTCCACCGCCTCCGCCACACGGTCAATCTGGGTCACACCCAGCAGCGACAGGCCCCGCAGCTCTGGAGCACGGCGGTCGCCCTGCGAGTGACCATGGCAGCAGTGTCAAGGCAAGTGGGGTGAGGCTGCCACTGGGTGTGATGGCATGGCGAGCGAAGGCATTACATTAACAGGACCGATCGCAGCAGCAAGCAGCCACCGACCAAACAACCATTAGAATGCATGTCATCTGCACTGACGGCACCACCCGTTGTGCCCCAGAGCACCACTGACCTGAGGCACGCAGCCCGCCACCACCAGCGCCTTGCCCAGCTGCTTGCCGCGCCGCAGCAGCGTGTCCATCGCCGACTGGCTGGGGGACTTGACAGTGCATGAGTTGATGAGCCACAAGTCGGCTGACTCGGCCTCTGCATCGGTCACCAGCCTGTATTGAGCAAGGGGCAGGGAGGTCAGGCGAGCAGCAGTCACAATGTGCCACAGGCGCGGCTAATCATCGCGGCTGCTGGTAGCACTGCGAAGCCTGCCAACTGCTCCTGCAAACCACTCACGTGTAGCCTTGCTCGCTGAGGCAGCCCATCATGTACTCGGCGTCGGACGTGTTGTGCGAGCAGCCAAACGTCTTGACCCAGATGCGCTGGGTGCCCGGCACAAAGCTGCCGTTGGCGGTGGCAGTGGCGGCAGCGGCGGCAGTGGCGGCGGCGTGTGTGCCGAGTTGCGCTGCATCGTTTGCGTGGTCTGCTACTTTGGCAACTCGCTGTACATGCGCTGAGATGAGGCGCTGCGCCCTGGGGTCGTCGCCCAGCGACGCCGCCAAGTCCTCAATGTCCATGCCTAGCGGCGTTGCTCGCGGTCTCAAATGAACATTGATGTACCTTGTGAGTACACTTGCAAGCTGCCAGGGCACCGTTTTGGGCAGGACGGCCCCATGCAGTCGCAGCAGGGCCCAGCAGCCCTCCTCAGGCTGCGCCCGAAAGACTTTGGAATGCGTGACAAGCCTTTGGCGCATTGGCCTGGGGCAGTCGCCGCTTGGTGGTAGCAACCCGCGATGCTCCCCGCCCCCTGAGGCCTCGTCGCGCGTCGCCGCTGGTGTTGATCGCAAGCAGGAAATGAGAAAGGTGCGTCGGTTGTGCGCTTGTTGCCTGAACGCTGTCGTGCCGGCGGGCGCTCCCTTGCCCCGTCTCCCCGCGCCATTCTGCCTGCCGTGATGCAAGCCCGCTCACTCGGCGGGACGGTCCAAGGTGGCTGAGGCGTTGCGCCGGCCCGCATGGCCTCCCCAGTCAACCCTGCATGCCGCCGCCCTGTGCAGGCTATGGCGGCAGCGGCGGCGGCCGTCAGAGAGGCGCAGGCAGATGCCCAGAAGCAGCAGCAGCATGCGCAACCACCAGCGCATCAGGCGCAACTTCCACTCCACAAGGAGGTTGCGCCTGTGCGATTAGGCGACCCAGGCAGGGTAAGCAACGGCTACGCAGAGCGGTTAGGTGCCCAGTCCCCTCCCAATCAATGAGAGGCAAGCAGCTGTGCTCTTGCTGTGCGGCTGCTGCACGTGAGGAAATGCGAGCCTGTTGTGGTGCAGGACCTGAAGCTAGAGCCATGCAAGCTGGAGGATTTTGAGGTGGGTGGCGGCTGCAGTTGCTTGCCCAACAACACAGCCCGCCTGCTGTGAACTGTCCTGCGGTTGGATGGCTGCTTGTCGTCACGCGGCCGCTGCCGCACTGCAGGTTGGGCGCGTGCTGGGCACCGGCAGCTTTGGTCGTGTCAGCCTGGCGCGGCACCGCGCCACTGGGCTGGTCTGCGCCATCAAGGCGCTGTCCAAGGCGCACATCGTGAAGAACCAGCAGGTGGCGGCGGGGTGGCGGTGGCTGCGGTTGGAAAATATGTGCTGCAGCAACGACGGCTTGGCAGCTCAAGCTTTGCAGAAGAGCACGCTGCAGGTGCTGCACATTCTGCAGCCGTCAGCATCAGCCCGGGCCATTGCTTGCATCACCTGAATCTCGTTACTGTTGCCTCGTGCCCCCCAGATTGCGCACCTGCGCAGCGAGCGCGACATCCTGCGCGCGCTTGACCACCCGCTGCTGGTGCGCATGCACGCCTGCTGCCAGGACGAGCAGTGCGTCTACTTTGTCATGGAGTATGTGCCAGGTGCGGGGCTGTGGGGGAGGCGAGGGGCGAGGTGGGAGGCCGGCAGCAGGCAGAGGTGGTGCATGGTGGCATGCAGCAGTGCACAAGGGGCAGCAGTTGCTGGGTCACGCGTGCAGTAATGCTGAGCTGAACCATATGCATGTGTTGGCTCGCGATGGTAAGCATGCAGCTGACGTTTGCTGCCTTGCACCGCAGGTGGCGAGTTTTTCAGCCACCTCAAGGCTCGGGGGAAGCTGGGGGAGGAGGCGGCGCGGATGTATGCGGGAGAGGTGCGGTGGTGGCTGTGTGCCCCTGCATCACCTGTTGTTGATGCTTGCCACGGTTGGCACAGCTGCCGGCAGGAACTTTTGGAGCTGGTGCATTGATATGCATCGTGGCACCGTGGCTGGCCCTGCACTCTTGACTCCCCTCCCTGCCTCCCCTCCCGCCCAGGTGCTGCTCATGTTTGAGTACCTGCACTCCCAGGACATCGTGTACCGAGACCTCAAGGTGGGGTGACTGTGTAGCACAGACTGTGCGGCAGGCCGTGTGTTTGCTTTGGCCCCAAGTGTGCGTCGCCTGCTCTTTTACTGCTACCCATGTTCAACCTCCCCGCCCACAGCCCTCATCCTCGCCTCTCCCCCTCCCCCTCCCCACACGCAGCCCGAGAACCTGCTGCTGGACGAGCGGGGCCACCTCAAGCTGACCGACTTTGGGTTTGCCAAGGCCATCGGCCCCCGCCGCACATACACGCTGTGCGGCACGCCCGACTACCTGGCCCCCGAAATCATCCTGAACAAGGTGTGGAAGGAGGAAGGAGGAGGAGGGGACAGACCGTTGGAGTCCCATTGGTTTTGCCTGTCTCAAGCGCAGTTGGCAAGTTGCGATGGTGTGTATGCTTCGCTGCTGCGCATGTTGACTGGTGCACGATGGACTGCTGCTGTGGCTTCCCCCTCCACAGGGCCATGGCAAGGCGGTGGACTGGTGGGCACTGGGGGTGCTGGTCTACGAGATGATGGCGGGGTGATGCTGGGGGATCCTTGCTGCTGCGCTGTTAGCAGCCGACTATTGGTGGAGTGCATGTGGACAGGCGCAAAGCGGCCTGGCTTGGGAAGCGTGCTGGGAGGCATGCTGGGAGGCCCTGCCTGGCTGACCAATGGTCTGCGGCCACAGCTCGAGCATACATGTAATGAACTCCTTCGTTCTGGGCCACCTGTGGCAGGTACCCTCCCTTTTATGACGATGACCCGCTGGCCACGTACCGCAAAATCCTCAAGGTGGGGCTGCATGGATGTGGGCGTGGCTGCGAAAACGAGGATACTTAACTTGGGCAGCAGTGGCCCAGCTGGCTTGTGCCGCAGAAATGGTTGCCTGCCGGTTTGCCTGCAAGCACAGTCCTACACCAGCGGAAATCTGCACCCGAACCCGCCCG
>VFQQ010001425.1_pt1 | contig 33231 bp, 61 predicted proteins | sample 3512341 | NCBI WGS metagenome assembly VFQQ01 (sample SAMN10412373, study PRJNA504923) | tailings metagenome | isolation source: Relicate 2 Philex TSF1 revegetated site | place: Philippines: Tuba, Benguet | collected 2017-08-29 | reverse complement strand
GCTGCTGCTGCTGCTGCTGCTGCTGCTGCTGCTGCTGCTGCTGCTGCTGCTGCTGGGGGCACTTCTGTGGTGCTGCTGCTGCTGCTGCTGCTGCTGCTGGGGGCACTTCTGTGGTGCTGCTGCCGTTGCCCCTGCTGGTGGTGATGATGATGACAGGCTGGAGGCCACGCAGCGGCAGCTGCCGCAGCTGCGGGGCCCTTGCTAATAAGCCGCCCCTCCCTTCATCACTGATGCAGCGCGGCGACCAGATCTTCCTGGGCCGCTACCTGGTGACGGGCGCGGACGAGTCGTCCGTCTTCCTCACGGTGCGCTGGGCCTGCTGGGCCTGCTGGGCAGGGCAGGGCAGGTTGCCAAATGCTGGGCAGGGCCGCCCAAGGCAGGGCAGGCAATGGCGGCCTGGGCATGGAGGCAGCGTTTTGTCGTGCTAATGCTCATGCTTCCTTCTCACCGTGCCAACAATCATTGATCATTTCTGCACCTGGCTCCCGTGCAGGTGGAGGAGGTGACGCCCACCGAGGTGGTGTGCGTGGCCGCCTCGGACGCGGTGCTGGACGGCCTGCTCACCGTGTTCCACATCGAGCGCTCTGGCGGTGAGCGGGGTTGTGCAGTGATGTGAATGCAGTGCTTGCTGCTGCTGCGCATGCTGGCCTGCTTTGCGCGCCTGCTCACCGTGTTCCACATCGAGCGCTCCGGCGGTGAGCAGTGCATGGCAATCAAATGCACAAAGTCATGGCCGCTGCTGCTCCTGCATTCGCTGGCATGTGCCACATCGAGCGCTCCTCGAGAGCTGCAGTGCCTGCAGCTGTGCTTGCCTGCAGCTGTTGCACACCCCCCAGGCTTGCATCGGCGGCCGAGGGCCTTGCAAGCAATCGCTTCACTTTCGCCCTGCAACCTCTCCCGCAGAGAGCCTGAGCAACCTGCAGAACGACCTGCCGGCGCTGACCGACTTTGACAAGCAGGCCATCGCCACGCTCTGCAAGTGAGCCCGGCTTGTGGGCAGGAGGGGGTGTGAGGGGCAGGCGCTTGGGCGGGCTGGCAGCTGGCAAGGATGGCGGGCTTCACATCACCCTGCGAAGGATAGGTTCATCCTCTGGCTGGGCAATGCATGTTGGCGATTGCTGCTCGCTCTGCCAAGCAAGGGACATGCTGACCAGTGCGTCTGCCACTCGCAACCGCTCACAACCTCCAACCCGCTGCCCCCAAACCCTGCCCTGCCAGCGAGTTTGAGGTGGACTTTGTGACCATCTCCTACTGCCGCTCGGCGGAGGACGTGTTTGAGGCCCGCGAGTTCCTGGCCGCCATCGGCCAGGAGCACACCAAGGTGAGTTTTGATCCTAGATGTCGGTCTTACATTGAGCTGGCTCTTTGAAGACGGTGTTGATAAGTGATGTTGACAGGGTGCGAGTTCCCGGCCTCATCGGTCAGGAGCACACCAAGGTGGGTTTATCCTCATTGGTTGGGCTACGGCTGTAAGCTCGAGGGGCACATGCTCAACCTGAATGCCGCCCATGGGGGATCAGGACCACAGCAGGCAAGGAAGAAGCACCACCAGCCCTCTACCACCGGGGCATTTTAGCCGCCGCGGTGCATGAGCCCACCCCCGCCCCCATCACCCACGCCTGCTCTGCGCAGGTCATCGCCAAGTGCGAGACGCGGCAGTCGCTGTTCAACTTCCGCGCCCTGGTGGACGCCTCGGATGCCATCATCATCTCGCGCGGCAACCTGGGCCTGGACGTGGTGCGCTTGGGTGTGATATATTTGGGTGGCCGCTGGATACATGCATTGCGGCGCTGTGGGGAGCCACCCGTGCCGCTCATGCTGTGTTCACCTGTCCCGCTTTTCCTGCTGTCCACTGCCACCACACAGGTCCCCGAGAAGATGGCCATGATCCAGAAGGGGTGTCCCCATCCGCTCATCCACGCCTGCTATCCTTTGATTTTTTTTTCCTGTCCGCAGGTCCCCGAGAAGATGGCCATGGTTCAGAAGGCCACGGTCAGCATGCCGCTCATGCATTGATGCTCTATGCATTGCTCACTTTGCCCCACAGGTGCCCGAGAAGATGGCCATGATCCAGAAGGCCATGGTCAGCACGTGCGCCATCCTGGGCAAGCCCTCCATCATCACCCGCGTCGTGGACACCATGATCCGCACACCCCGCCCCACCCGGTGAGTGTGGGGTTGCATTAACTTACTCAGCATTTGACAGTGGTTGGTCGAGCAGTGGTGGACACCATGATCCGCAGCCCGCGCCCCACCCGGTGAGCGAACAAGAGCCATTTGGGCCAGGTGCCGAGAAGTTGGTGGCTTGTGCAGAGTGGTGCACACTATGGATCCGCACCCCGCGCCCCACCCGGTGAGTGGGCAGTCAACTGCTTGGCACCTGTTTTGTCTGATGTCTGAGGGCTTCAGCAGTGGTGGACACCATGAACCGCACCCCCGCCCCACGCCGTCAGTACAACAAGCCATTTGGCGAATGTGCAGCCGGCTGTGTGAGCTTGGGTTGGAGCAGGTTTACGGCCGCTGCTCCTGATGCCTAAGTGGAAACTCACTGCTGAACCCCTTCCATCTCCTCTCATTGCTGTCTTGCGGCGCCGAGGCCACCGACATTGCCAACGCGGTGCTGGGAACTCTCATCCCGCTGCCCCTCTCACCTCTTGCTCACCCCCTCTGGATTCCTGTGCTCCTCCCCTCGCAGCGCGGAGGCCACCGACATTGCCAACGCGGTGCTGGACGGCGTGGACGCCATCATGCTGGGCGCGGAGACGTACCGCGGCAACTACGCAATCGAAACCGTCAAGACGGGTGAGCAACCGAAACCAGTGGGGGCAGGGAACGCCTGGGTTATGTAATTGGCTGGGCGCGGAGACGTACCGCGGCAACTACGCAATCGAAACCGTCAAGACGGGTGGGTGATTTGCTGGCTGTTGTTTGGAGTCCAGGATGAGTGTGCGTTGGTTGCAGCAGCAAGGTGGTAGCAGCGGCAGCTATGCAATCGAAACCGTCAAGACGGGTGAGAGCAGATTGTCCGGCTAGGCGCTGCTGTGACATGCGTTGGCCTGCATGCAGCTGTGCCTGCTGCTGCTGCCCCTTCAGCCCCACCGCGCCCTGCTGCGCCTCACTGCTGTCCATCGTACCTGCGCAGTGAGCGACATCTGCCGGGCGGCTGAGGAGGTGTTCGACCACTCCAACCACTTTGAGCACCTGGCCTCGGTGAGGAGCTTTGAAGGGTTGCATACAGCTTATGGCTTGATTCAAGGGTTGCGCGGATTTGTGAACGACCTTCAGGCGCGCACAGCCACACTGAGACTTGGAACCGCGCAACTTGAAACACAATGGGATCTGCGCCTCCCCTCCAGCGAGCACTTCCTGGGCTCCAACGAGCACCCGAAGCTGCTGCTGCAGCAACTGCTGCTGGTCTTAACACACTAGTTTATCCTTTTCTTTCTGCAGGAGTCCGAGTACTTCCTGGGTTCCGACGAGGACCCGGAGCTGCCGCGGCACAAGGCTGAGCGGCGGCTGGGCCGCACCATCAGCCACGCCTCCCTGGGCTCCGACCACGGAGGCATGACCAGCAACTACTCCATGGCTGTGCTGCCGCGGTGAGGATGTGCATGGACCCTTGTTTAAGTTGTGCAAGTTGTGGCGGCAAAACATGCACTTTATGGCCGTGCTGCCGTGGTGAGGTTGTGCTCTGGTCGCGGTGCAGCATGTGGTGAGGGTTGGCAGCGGGATGACCAGCACCAGATTGTTCAAGAGTGGAGAGCAGCCGTCGTGGCACATGCTCACCAGCACTGCCACCTCCCGTCCTGCCCCCTCCGCACCATGAGCAGCGGCATGGGCGCTCAGCTGACCCACACCACCAACCGCCACGCCGCTCGTCATCAAACATGCTCACCAGCCCTGCCTGTGCGCCTCCCTGTCCGCAGCGTGGGCAGCAACATGGGCGCGCAGCTCACGTACACCGCCAAGCTGGAGAGCGTGGCGGCCAGCGCGGTCAAGTCGGCAGACAAGGTCGGCGCCGCGCTCATGGTGGTGGTCACGCACACTGGTGAGCACTGGCCTTGCTTTTGCTTTGTAGTTTGTGTTTGCAACACAGTTGGAGCCGCTCTCATGGCGGCGGTGATGTACACCGGTGAGTAAGCATGGGGCACAATCGAGGACTGCTAGGAGATGTGGGCCTAAATGTGCTTTGCAGGTATGGAAATACTGCGCCTGCTCTGGAAGCTCACGAGTCCCTCACCTGCCTGCCCTCCTGCCCCTGCAGGCATGACCGCCGCCATGGTGGCCAAGTACCGCCCCGCCATGCCCATCATGACCCTGGTGCGCGCTGTGCCTGCTGTGCCTGCCTGCCTGCTGTGCATGCCATGGGGGAGGACATGGCCATCATGCACAGGCAACCCGCACTTGACTGTATGCCTCGCCCAGCATGTCGCTCAGCATGCCGCCTGCTCTCTGACCTTGAGCGCGCCGGCCTCTATGGCACTCAGTCTACTCGACCTTACTCTGCCCTATCGATTCCCCTTTGTCCCCCTCCCCCAACAGGTGGTGCCCTACCTCAAGCGCGACGGCCTCAAGTGGAAGCTGGAGGGGCGGCACGCGGCTCGCCAGGCGCTCCTCACCTCTGGCCTCCTCCCCACCCTGGCCGCACCCACGCCCTCTGGTGCGCTTTTTATGCGCCTGCCTGGGGTATGACATCGCAGTTTGCAGAGTTTGACATGGGTACTGGGGATGCCCATCTGTTATCCTTGCCGCCTCCTGAATCGGGCAGGCCATGCGTTGCGACCACCGCCGCTGCTGCACACGCCCCTTGCTCACCCGTCCGAGCCCTGCCCTCCCCCTCTTTGTCCGCCTGGCTGCAGCGGGCGAGGGCCTGATTGAGGAGGCGGTGCAGCTGGCGCTGGCCAACGGCTGGGTGAAGCCGCTGGACCACGTGGTGGTGCTGTCCCGCAGCCAGATGGACGAGTTCATGGTTAAGGTGGGCATCTGAGCTCGCTTTCAACTTGGATGCAGGACTTCTGGGGTGCATGCGGCCCGGGGGTGCAGGGGGCAGGGCTCGAGCTGGCCTGGCAGCTCCACCATTTGCTGCCCCCAAGTGCCACATGCATGCCTCAATCGCGCCTTCACCCAATCGCCCATCACCACCCTGACCCACCTGCCCATCCCTTGTGTACCTGCAGATTGTGAGCGTGGACGAGCACGGCCTGGGCATCAAGCGCATCCGCCCCAAGTCCCTGCTGGACATGCTCAAGGTGCGACAATTGTGCTTTTTGGACATGAAATTGCTGGTATCAGTGATGAGTCGGGTGGCAGGGAGCAGCATCCGCCCCAAGTCCCTGCTGGACATGCCTAAGGTGCGTTATAGTGTTGCTGAAGATTTGCTTAGTAGAAAGCAATGGAGTGGGGTTGTGGAGGAGTAGCTGGCCACAAGACTGCTGGACATGCTCAAGGTGTCGGCACTCTGCTTTCTTTGCGGTCAATGATGGGTGGAGTTGCAGACACAAGCAGCAGCCAGCCCAACTCACAGCTATCACTGCGTTTCTGTGCCCATCCCCTGCATCTCGCCAACCAATTTCTTTCCTGTCTATATACAACTCATTCATTTTGCACCATCCTGCTTGCTCTATTGCAGGCCGCGGGGCACTGCATCCCCGAGGAGGACGAGGAGCCGGCGCCGCCGCGCGCGCTGCGCCGCCCCTCCGCCGTCCTGCAGGGCCGGCGCAACGAGGGCATCATCATGGGGGTGTCCGCAGCCCCCGCCGCCCCCGCCGCAAACGGCACCTCCCACTGACTCGCGGCCAGCGCCCCGGCCCCGCCCGCCGCTCCGGCAGCTGCTCCCGCAGCCGTGACAGCCGCGGCTCGTGCTGCCGCTCCCGCTACCAGCGCAGCGCCGCCGGCAGCTGCTGCTGCGCCAGCGCCGGTTGCCCAGCCGACTGCAACAGCAGCAGCGCCGTCTGCTGCGGCAGCAGCGCCACGTTCGCTGCCTGCTGCCGCGGCTGCATCTGTTCCCGCCAGGGCGGTCGCTGCTGCTCCAGCGCCGCAGTCTGCGGTGCCTGCGCCGCGTGAGGCTGCCGCGCCTGCCGCAGCAGCGAAGGGCGCTGGCCGCGGCAGGCAGAGGCGCAGCATTTGGCGCAAGCTGGGCTTGGCGCTCGGCACCGACTGAAGAACCCGAGCTATTGCCTGCCCTGCAAAGGCGATTGCTGCATGCCTTGCAAGGCAGTTGCTTCCTGCTGCCCGCAGCTCTTGGCCGGCGCTGAGCACTGGCCAGGCCTGAGCGCGCCTGCTATTGGTTTATTCTGCTGCGCTGGGTCTTTTGGATGCTCCCTCCCTCCTGCACTGTGCCTGCCGCTGATGAGCCCGCCCCCCAAGGCTCCTGCCCATTTCGTTTGCATGCAAGCAATGCACCCGTGCCTCCCTTTGTACCATCCCCCGCTGCGCTTTGTTTTGCCCCCCCTTGAGGCGTTTCATCCATCCCGCAGCCCATGCTGTTTTCGTCCCACCTTTCTGCGTGCCCCGCTTTCCCCTGCTGCCTGCAATGCGACACCGCAATTCCCCTTTTACAGGTCCTCGTGTAACTGAGCGCTAGTGGCGGTGTTGCAAGGCAACAGCTGGGTGCGGCCTTGATTAGTTCACAGCGGTTTACTGCCGCCCTGCTGGAACGTTGTCGCTTCTGCCTTGCCGGCCCGCTCGCCCCCTGTCGCACAGTGCCAACGCCGCATTGGTTTCAAGGCCTCCCATGCGACAGTTCTGGAAAATTGAACCACAACTTATAGCATTCTGACGAGAGCGAAATTATGACACAATCCCTTGTAAGGCCAGCACATTCAACGTTGCATGGCGCACCCATGGTCCCCCCGCGGGTGCCATGTATTGTAGTTTGTGGGATGGGCGGCGGACCTCCATCGCTCGTTCCGCTGTAAACCGCTGTAAACCCGCAACTGCAAACGCCTTCTTTCAGCTGCCCTTGTGAGGTCTGCTCGCCGCTCGAAGCGGCTCGGGGGGCCTGGGCTGCGCAGGCTGCGCAAGCTGCGCGGGCTGCAGCCATCAACCCTAATCCTAGAAGTAGGACGGGCGCAAACGTGCGCTGCACCTCTTGTGCTCTTGTGCGGTGCTGGGCAGCGGCACCGCCGCCACTAAGCCCGTACGGCGTGCGCCCCCGGGCCGCTTGTGTGTCGCATTGCTGTCTGCATGTCCAAAACCAAATACACCGATTTTTGTGCTTGCAGGCGTCGGCTGAAGCGTCAGCAGCGGCCATGGGCAGCCGCATGCCCTTCAGGCACTTGTTTACCTGCCGGCGGGCTGGCTGGAGGCGGCGCATACTAGCGGCGCCGCCGCTCTGGTTTCTGTCTGCGTCCCTGCTGCTCATCAGCGCTGCTGTGCTCTGGCAGCCCGGCAGGTCATTTCAGCAGGCTGCATTGCAGGCAGCCGAGGATGGGCGGGGCGGACGCGAGGAGGAAGGCGGCAGCTGCCCCACTCTGGGCACGGTGCCGTGGGGCTGCCAACACCTGCGGCGGGTCTGCCTGGACCAGGGCCAAGCTGTGCTGCACTGGCGGGAGTACCAGCCCAGCCAAGCGTCGGCGGCACGCCCGCCTCGGCGCCTGCCCAGCTGGAGCCCCCGGGTCGATGACAACTTCCCCTACCCCACCGAGGGCGGCTCGAACCCAGACTACCTGACGGCCCCCGGCTTGCTGCAACCGCAGCCGCCCCTCGCCTTCAGACCAGTCAGCGCGGCGGAACCTACCCCTGACCTGGCCTCCCCGCAGGTGCGGCAGAGTGGGCTGACTGGGATCCCATTTCCTGCCTGTGCCATGACATGCATACATGTATGCATGCCATGCATGCCATGCCATGCCATGCCATGCCACGCATGTGGCACCTCTGACGCGTGACCTTGTTCCCTATACCCTCTGCAGTGGTCCTGCCAAGTGCCCCTCATTCTGCAGACTGTGTTCCTCTACAACTATGCACATACGATGGGCAACACTGCCAGCTGGCTGTTCAGCCGTCTGGTGGCACCCGACAGCGCACAGCAGCTGGCCGAGCGCGCTCAAGTGGCGGTTGCTACGCCGTGGGCCCTGGGGCTGACAGCTTGGGCACGTGCGCTGCTGCAGCCAATGGCGCGCCACCCAGTGACGACCCTTGCCGAGTGGGTGGCCGCCCTTCCTGTGTTGCTCACTTGCATCTGCGCCGCTGCAGCTTCCCTTGGACCAATCATCCGATGAGTCATTGCACACACTCACTGCCTCGCTGCTGCAGCCTGAGCAGTAGAGGCAACCACACTCGCTGCTTTGCCGACCTGCTGCTCTGTGAGCAGCCACACCACTGGGACGTGAGTGCGCTGAAAGCCTTGCCTGGCGCGCAGCGCTTGACAGCTGCACATGCTGGCTGGCAGCTGCACATGTACATGCTCGTTGCCGAGGAGCACTAGTGCACGCCCTGCTACCAGCTGCCGTGCTTCCCTGCCACAGGCGGAACTGGCATATCAGGCCTCTCAGCACACGGTGGAGTACTGGCGGTCCAGTTGGTCGGTCCAGCAGCCCAACATCATTTGGCATTCAGCATCCGAGGCGGCCAGCAGTGCAGGCAGGAGCGGGACCCGCACGCGGCACGGGCAACGGCCTGGGCGCACATGGCGGGTGCTATTTCAGACCCGGACAGATGCAGTGCGGCAGTTGACCAACCTGCAGCAGTTGCTGGACCGCTGCTCCAACTGGCAGTACACCGATCCCGCCACGGGACAGGTGCACCGTGCGCAATGTGGCGTGTGGCCTGTGACGGCCGCGCCTGAAGTGATTGCAGGTGCGCTACAGAGTGACCGTGTGCAGCAGCAGCAGCAGCCCCCCCGGATGCGACAGCAACTGGTTGCGCCGCATTGTGCCATGAGCTGTTGCAGCTGGCCTGTGCGCGGCCCACCCGGGACTGCGCCTCCCCGTCTGACTGACTGACTGACTGAGGTTACAGAGGCTGGGCCTGGTCCACAGGCTTGCTGGCTCTGGAAACATCCTCACCGTCTTGCACCGCCTGCAGTTGCGCAAATGGCCGATATTGCAATAGGAACGCATGGCGCCAACACAGCCAACGCCCTGTTCATGCGGCCAGGGTCTGCCTTGATTGGTGAGCAGTTGGTTGAGTCACTCAGTGCAGCGACAGCTGCAGGGAAGCATGGGTCGTGTGCTTGAATCCCCCATGAATCTCTCTTCAAGTACAGAGATTTTTCATCCGGACTGGAATCACCAGTTTGTGCGGCACTGGCTGGAGTCAGATCCGATGTCACAGGTGAGGTACCGTTGCGTGCCTCGAGTGCTCGTGCACACCTTGTGCAATTTGCTTTGGTTGGGCAGCAACGTACCATGCAGGTGTCGCTCATCGCGCTGCTCACCAGCGTACGTTCCCGCCTCCGTTGCAGGTGCATTGGTGGGGAGTTGTGGTGGAGGACCGAGAGTTGTTTTCTCCGGGCGCCCACGAACAGCGCGAGCGGCAGGAAGGCGGGCTGCCATACAAAGGGCACTGGAATGCGAGTGAGTGCTCAGTACAGTACAGTACTGTACTGTGCACTAGTGCAGCGAGGCTGCTTTCATACATGGCAAAACAGGTTCAACTTGAAGTGCTGATGCATCGCATGTTGGGTTCCTCATTGCATGCGCTGTCGCCAACTGGCATGCAGAGCAACATTACCGTGCGGGGTGATGAGGCGTGTCCCAGCATGCCGGCTCAAGCATGCCGGCTCAACAAGGTTGTTGAGCACTTTGTGGCCCCCCCCCCTTGCAGTGATGCGCGATCGCAACTTGAAGCTGCCCTGGGATGTGCTGCGGGGCGTGCTGGACCGGATAGCAGCAGTCAACGGCTCCGTCAATGCATACCGCAAGCAGGTTGCCAGCGGGAGCAGTGTCGTGAAAGTGCCGTCGCGGGGCCTGCTGCCGGTTGTGAGCCACTGGTTCGCATCAGCGACACACTGGCTCAAATCGGTGCAGCGGCGTTCCGCTGGATCTGCATCGTGACCCACACAGATCATGCTTTCCCCTGCTTACCCTGCTGCATGCCCCGCTTTCCCCTGCTGCCTGCAATGCGACACCGCAGTTCCCCTTTTACAGACCCTCGTGTAACTGAGCGCTAGTGGCACCGCAAGACAGCAGCAGCTAGCTGGGATGGGACCCTTGCGGCAACTCGCTGAAACTTCTTGAATGTTACACAGATCTGCAGCGGCCGCGGCTGCTGCCTTGCTGAAACGCAGAAAGTGATGATGAGCAGGGAGCCCCACAAAACAGAGGTAGAGGAGGAAAGAAGCAGTGCGAAGGTACAGGGTGGAAGTCATTGAGCTTAGGGCAACATTTGTGGTATCAGTACAATTACTGAGGGCAAAAATTGGGGTTCTCTGGAGGCGCCACCACCACAGCTGCCGCTGCTGGCGCAACACCCTCAGTCCATTTCTTCGAGTCTGCACAGGAATTGGTGCCCTGGCCGGCCAGGCTGCGGGCCGTGGAAGGGCTTGTTGCGCGTGAAGTGCACCACAACAGGGTCCCGCCCGCCCAGCGTGCGGTTGCCCGCCAGGCTGTCTGATGCCATCTGTCGCGGGAGGGCGGGGTGGGTGGGGGGCAGTCAGTGGCAGCAGGCAGCCATCTCCTTGGGTTGCCTACCACTGGCAACTTCAGAGTGTGTGGCAGGTTGCAATGCTGCTGCTGCTGCTGCTGAAACTCGTGCCACCCTGCAAAGCTGGCTTGTCATGGCAAGCAGGCCATGCAACGCCGGTGGCTGCACCGGGCCAACCCTTCAGCTGCACCAGGCTCCACACTCACCGTGTTGTACTCAAGCGGCAGCCGCATGCCCGTGTACTTGAAATACCTGCTTGGGAGGAGCAAAGCGGTGGTTCTTGTGGAGCTTGCCATCAAGGCTGCAGCACCACTGCCACGCACGGGCAGAGTGCTTGTCAAGGCTATTGATAGGAGCACAGGTGCACTTCAGTTGCACCGGGCACCATTGGGGCTGCTGCCCTGATTGCATGCGACCACACTGTCCTGCTGTGCACCAGCTCACAGCGCAGTACAGCACAGCACAGCACAGCGGGGCTCACCAGTGGAAAAAGTCCTGCTCTGCCGCTCCATGCGAGAAGCGCAGCTTGGGCTGGGCCTCCAGTACTGCCAGCATGTGCCGCATGACTGCTTTGCAGGGCCGCAGCAGCAGCATGCCACCGTTGATACCCTGGAGGTGCGGGCCAAACCTGCACAGTGGAGGGAGGGTTGCAGCCAGGGCATGCACAGTCAGCAGGGCTGACGTCGATGTGGGGTGGAGAGGCAGGCACAAGCCTGTGCATCCTACCACCTGTTGCGAAAGGCCAGTGTGTTGCCGCTTGCCAGCCCGCACCCCGGGTGCCCCCTCACAGGTGGCCCCTCACCTGCCCAGGACCATGGGCTGGTCCCACACCGCCGCAAACTCGGTGGGTAGCGAGAAGAGCGGCGAGAGGTCGCCTGCCACCGCCACGTCGCTGTCCAGCAGAATGATTGCGTCGTACTGGGTCAGCCCCAGCGCCCGCACCTTCATAAAGTTGGAGCCGTACCTGTACAACAGGCGGGCGGGCGGGCGGGCAGAGAGGTGGGCCGCGTGGCAGGCAGGTGGGAGAGCGGAGAGCGGCGGTTGGCAAAGTGCAGGCCAGGGCTCAGGCTGGCAGACCTCCCCCGCCTGCCAGCTGAACACCTGCCATAATCCCTGTAGACAACCAATACCCCGCGCACCTGGCGTCGAAATGATTGGTGTAACTAAGCGGCTCAACCTGGACGCGGCTGATGCGTTTGCGGTCCAGCCAGCTCAGCACCGTGGGGCTCTGCTGCTCGCCCCGCACCAGCATCACACCCAGTTCCAGCCCAGGGTTGCTCCTGCAGGGAAAATGGTTACGATGTACGTGGGTGAAATTGCAACTTGCAAGCCCATGCCACACCCACTGAAGGCGGGCAGCACTTGCGCTCATGCTGCTCATCCAGCAACAGAAGCGACTGGCGCGGCCACTCATGCGACAGCTAGCAACCTCTAAATGCACGCAAGCTGTCATCACAGCAAGCAGCTGGGAGGCGCAACCGGGCCGTGGGAATCTGAGCGGACTTGCCTGCGCAGCGTGCACTCCAGCTGCTGCAGCAGCGGAAGGTATGCTTCGCCTTGCAAGTACGTCAGCACCGCCACGCGCCCCGTGCGCTCCTGCGCACACTCGGCGCCGCGGCAGCAGGACGGCGACGGAAAGCGGCCATCATCCCTGCAGCGGAGTAGCAGGCCGAGGGTGGGCAGGTAGTAGGGCATGGGAGGTTGGCGGCGAGTATCTCCCCAGCAACTGCACGCAGTTCTGCACCACACAAATCGGCTGGCGCGACACCCTCAAAATGCGCCGGTACGCCGCCTGTGGTTCCTCACCTGCCCAGGAATAAGGGGTCTGTGGTGTAGTACAGCGCCCTGACAGCATGCCGCAGTGCCTTGCCCCCGCAGCGAACGGCTGCTAGGAGGGTGAACGACAGCAGCAGCAGCGCCAGGGCGGTGCCTAGCACGCCTCGCGGCCTGGCTGGCGCAGGCAGCCAGCTGCTGCTGCGGCTGAGCGGCGCTGGCTTGGCTAGCAGGCTCATGTGCAGGGTATCACTGCTGCAGCCTGGAAAGGGTTCGACAGAAGGGGCCAGCAAGGCGCTTGAGACGAGAGTGTGAGAAAGATTTGCTGGAATGCGGGACGGCATCCGACGTGAGAAGCTGCGGCAGCGGCGGCAGCTGGGCGGCGGCGGCGGCGGTCGGCGGTCCAGCTCCCGGGCTGCTTGCAGCGTGACAGATACCCTTACCGGATTTACACGCGGGTAGAGGCGCCTGGAGGCGGCTGGCACCTCAGAGACAGCTCCAGCGGCCGCGGCAACCCGACCGCTTCAACTCCGGCGGCTGGACTTGATTGATAGCTAGTTGTGATCAGCTTGAACAAAGAAGCGATCCGCCTTTACTCTTGTCGAGCGAGCGCGGTCAATGAGTCAGTCAGGTGCGCGCGCCACGCGCAACGCCAAATCACGGGGACCGCACTCTGATTTCAAAGCAGCAATCGCGTCAAGGGTTGGTGGGCCCCACAAACAATCCTAGGGGTTCCTGGAGGACATCGCCGCCGCCGGCGCCGCTACTGCAACTGCCCCCGCCGTTCAACCGATGCAAGGGCCGCCCTCAAGCCCGGCAGCGCGGCAGCGCCGCCGGCAGATGGAAGATGCTGGCCCAGCTGCGCTCTACAAAGTGGCCGGCCTCTGGGTCCGGCCCCACCGCCAGCTGCGCCAGCAGGGTGGCGTAGAACGAGCGGGGCCGCTGCCGCGCCCGGCTGCGGTGCACCGCCATGATGGCGCCGGGGCACCAGGCCTGTGGTGGGCTGTGTGAGACGGCAGGAGCAGATTGGGACGCAGCTGAAGTTGGAGGGATGCTGCCGCGTCAGGCGTACATTGCCGAATAACTGCTGTGTAAAATGGCTGACCGCAAGATGGGCTGTGGGTGGGCGTACTGCAGGCAGCCCTAGCGCCATGCGGGATGCGCATGCAGTAGCCCACACCCCAGCGCTGCCCACCTGCGGCAGCTCCCCGCCAATGTACTCCGCAAACCAGGCGCCAAAGGGGCGCGGGCTGGCGGGCTGGAGGCTCGAGCGGTCATCATCGGTGCTGCCCTGCCACCTGCAAGTGCGCGGCATGGGACCACCCGCAGGCAGCGGCAGTGGCCTGGGAGCCAGGAGGGCACGCACATCGCCGACATTCAGCAGGCAGCTAAAGGGCTCTAATCATGGCACTCTTGCCACTAATGGCCACTCACTGGTCGATCGCAAAGCCCTTCTTTGGCCGCGCTCTGTCCAGGCCGCCGCAGTACATGCCCTGGGAGCGGGCTTGGTGCCAGTTGGCCCTCAGCTGCCGGAACGAGCGCCGCTTTTCGCTGCGATTCAAATTGGGGTCATGCCGTCAATCATTACAAGCAACACTGTCAAAGCGCTTATCACTGTGCGTGGCCCGAATGCAGGCGCACCAGTGCTGAACTGCAGCTCAACCGCCTGCGGCAGGCATGCAACATGCAGGCTGTGTTACAATATGAGCAGTGTGCAGTGGTGTGCAGCAACATCCCACCTGCTGATCTCAACCGAGTCCATGACAAACAGGGTCACCTCTGCCAGTGAGTCGTAGCGGGCGTGCAGGTGGGCCAGGAAGGTGTGCCCCTCCCGCCCCACGTTGGGCAGCTGCTGCGCTCCTGCTGTTGGTGGTGGTAGCGGGACAGGGGAGGGCAGGTGATGCAAGGCAAGCGGGCGGACCTGTTTGGTGGCATCAACAGGACATTACAAGGGTGGCAGAGGTAGGCTGCAGCCATGCATACCGTCCCCTCCTCACCCGGCGGCGGCTGGCTGCTCTTGGAGTAGAGCGTGAGCTGCGTGCCGCTGCCCAGCTGGGCCAGCAGGCCCGGCACAAACGACAGGTTGCCGGCGTAATGCGCAACCACCAGCTCGACAACGGGCCCCGGCTGGCGCGGCAGAATGCCGCCGCTGCTCAGCAGACAGCAGGGCAACGAGGGAGCACAGCTGCCGGGCCAAAGCAGCAGCGCAGCGAGCAGGAAGGCAGAAGTGGCCATCCCTGCAGCGAACCGGCCGGGGTGGCTCTTCAGCCGCGCGGCAACCCCGCCGCCGCTGCCGCCGCTGTCGCTGCAGCGCCGGCGGGGCATGGGAGCGACCTCCAAGGCTGCCATGATCAATGGCTCGCTGCTGGTGGCTACAGAGTGGCCAGCAGAGGGGCGAAGAGCTGGCCAGAGCCTGAGCACGGCCTCAAGCTGCTGAGAGGGGCTGTGCAGCGCCCCTCTGCATGTATGCGCAAGAATGAATGCGTGAGATCCTGCTGGAGGGGCGTGGAGCACCAGAGCACACAGAGCCTTCGCATGATGGCACATGCCGCCATGGGCGCTCGGACTTGGCGGCGGCGGACATGGGGAGATGAAGCGGAACCCGTGGCTGCCATGCCTTCCTTTCGATGAACCGCAGTTCTTGATCAGTTTACATGCGTTTGCTCCATGCTGAAGGCAGCCTTCAGCCACGCGCTTGACCGGCCGACGCTGCACAGGCCCGCTCGGCGCCTTCTGCTGCCTGCACTGCTGCTGTGCACTCTGCTGATCCTGGCATCAGCAGCAGCCCGCGCCAGGTGAGCCTCCGAGCACTGCCACCCGTAATTTCCACAACAGCTTTCTGACCGCAGCCACATCTTCGCAAACAAACACCTACAGACGTTCCGGGCACCAGCAGGAATCGATCGCCTTGCACGATGCGGTCCTGAAGGCCATGGCCGCCGCGCCGCCGCTGCCGTTGTCCGTGCGGCAGCGCTGTGCCGCCGCCACGGCCACCGGCACCAGGCGGCACCCGCTGGTCAAGGCCATGCGCATCTGGCGCCGGGTGCGTGCTGCGGACTTGGAAGCAAGCATTGAGCTGGGCAGGGTGGCCATGCCGGCAGGGCGCCGCCGGCGTCCGATCACACTTGCATGTCACCTCTGCAGTACGTGCCATCTGTGCTCCGCAGGGCATCCCCACGCTGGTGCTAACGGATGCCTCTGGCGCTGAGCTGGCTGCGGAGGCAGACGAGGGCCAGCAGTGGGGCGAGCTCTGGCAGCACTACCCCGACTTCCGCCGCTCGCCCACCGGCAAACCGGCCGACCCCCGGGCGGCCGCCGCCGTGGCGCTGGCGCTGGAGGCGCTCTCCGGTTCCGGCAGGGCCGCCAATGGGAGCGCAGCTGATGTTGCAGGCGGACCCGGATTCGACTGGCTCATTTACGGGGATGACGATGTGGCGTTCATGTGGCCGGGCCTGCTGAGCATGCTTGAGGGGCTGGACCCGCAGCAGCCCTACTTCCTGACGGGTGCGCTGGCTGCTGTTGCAAAACTGTGGAGACGTACCTGAGGTACAGATTGTGCGGGTCGCCAGCTATTGATGCATCAGTACATCAGTGCAGCGCTGCTTGAGTGACTGCAGGGCGGGCATGGCAGCTGCCAAGCACGCACAGCTGTGCTTGCACTAGTGCTGGGTTGTGCCGCCCGGAGCCAGGCATGCTGCGTGCAACTCCAGTCCAGCTAGCTCTTTCCCAACTGCTCCCCTGAACAAGCAGATGATCTGTGGAGCTGGTGGCCCCGGGGCATCGACCCAAAGAAGCAGTGGCAGACAGCGCCGCGTGCGGACCAGCCGCGCTGCCTGCCCTGCAGCTTCAACGACGCGGGTGCGCTGCGCCTGCTGTGCTCCTGTGGACCGGCGTGGCACATGGCAGGAGAGTTGTGCAGGCCTGGAATGCTTCGTGATAGGCAGTTGACCATTCCTGGCTGTAATGCCATCAGCTTGTGCTGTCCAAATGGCCTGCCTGCATTTTGCTGATCAACTGCCGCCCGCTGCCGCAGGGCTGGACCTGGCTGCGACCCACGCTTTCAAAACCTGCAACTGCACAGTGGCGGCCATGGCGGACGCCTTTGGCCAGCTGCTGGCTCCCAGCGCTGACTGGCTGGACTTCCCCGCCCACCCGCCGGTGCGCCGCCGCGGAGCTGATATCTCAAGCAGGCACAATTGCCCTGCATATGTGCAGCTTGTGGCCCTCCGGCCCACATGCCTGCTGGCGGCAGGCAGGAGGGTGGTCACGATTCTGCCCCCGGCAGCGCTGCCCTGCTTGATGCTGCATATATACGCACACTGCGCTGCCCTGTCCCGCAGTACATGAGCATGGACGGCGGCGGGGGCGCTGTGATCAGCATCGGCCTGCTGCGCCGCCTCAATGCCACACAGTACGGTCGCTGCATCCGCGGCGAAACGGGGCGGACGGAAGTTTATGGTGAGAGACCCAGAAGAGGCGGCACTGCTGCCTGTTGCAGTGAGCAGGCTGGCTGTGCTGGCTCCGTCTGCCGTGCCGCCGCAGCCACCATGCCGGCAAACTTGCGTGAGCGCCCGTGTGGCAGCAGCTCGGTTGTTGCCAACAACCCTTTTTTTGTGCCCATGTGTGCAGGCAGCGACGGGCTGGTTACTGAGTGCGTGTGGCAGCAAGGTGAGAACTCTGCTGCTCAGCTACAATGATGCACTAGGCCTCAGATGTGGCAGCAGGTTGAACCGTGCAAGTGCAGCCGCTGCCCCTACCACGTGTGCCGCTACATGCTGCCACGTGTTTCGACCATCACAGTGGTGGTGTTGCTGACGCAGGGTTTGGCATCACCGACCCAGGCTACGAGCTGCACCACCGTGGCTCCTTCCTGTTCAATGCCGGCGGGCCTCAGACCAGCTGGAAAACGGTGCGCGCCTGCTGAGCTGTGTTTTGGGAGGGCGCATGCTGGCGTGTTCAGCGAGCTGCATCTGTGGCTGCCTGGCTCGTGTAAGCGCATGCAGCCGAGCGCCGTGCCGCACGTCTGCATACAAAGGCAGCCGGTTCAACCCATGCCTTCTGCCTTGCTGCTCGTGGTGTGCAGCTGGCTGCCGAGGCGGAGAGCGCGTTACAGGGCAGCGGCGGCCGTGGCGTCAGCACTCAGCAGCAGGAGCTCTTGCTCCACATGGTCAGCAAGCACACCGATGGAGGGGCGATGCGCAACCATAGGGAGGAGGCCGCCCACGCGGCGCGCTTCCTGGCCAGCATGGCGCAGCATGCGCAGCGCTTCTCGCCGCCACTAGAGCAGCTAGCCAAACGCCTGAAGCCGTGAGTTCGAACTATTAAACGCACTGCAGCACCCTGCCGCACAGTTTTGTTCCATTTTCGTTCCAAAACATCAACGGCAACGCCCTTTGCAACGTTTGAACCCAATCACCCAAACAAATTCCGTTCAAATCTTCACCTCAACACTTTTCTGCATTTCTTTCACATTTCAGTTCTTGTAACCACTGGTCATCAGAACCTATGGAGGGCACCGGCATGGCAGGACGTGATGCAAGCACACACATTCAGCAGCACCTGCCGCAAGGCACAGCCCCCTGCCTACCGCCGCCGCCCTGGCGACCGGCTGCGGCTACGGCCGTGCCGCTCGCGGCTGTGGCTGCGCGCCCGCCCCCTACTGCGGTCATAGTCAGCCCTGCGGTCCCGTTCATCGTACCGCCTTTCATCGTGCCGCCTATCACCTCCCCGCCGCGGCGAGCGGCTGCGGCTCCTGCTGCGCCGCCGCGGCGGCGAGCGCTGCCGCCGCTCTGGCGAGCGCTGTCGCCGCTCCTGCTCCCTGCCACTGTCTGGCCGCGCGCGGCCCCGCTCGCCGCCGTCATCACCCAGCCCGCGCCCCTCGGGAGCAGGATGCTGCTGCTGCTGCTGCTGCTGGCGCCGGCCCTGCTCCTCTTCTGCTGCAAATCCCTCCGGCTCCTCATCGCTGCTGTCATCCGAGCTGCTGCCGCCCCGCTGCTTGTCCTTCTTCTTGTCTTTGTCCTTCTTCTTCTTCTCCTGCGAATTTGAGGATAAGCGGTATGGAAGCAAGAGTGAGGTGGCGGCAAGGGGCAACAGGGGTGCCAGCATGGACGTCGCGATCAATCAGCGCTTATGCCAGCACTTTGGCCTGCCTCTGTGTGGCCTCGCAGAGCGGGGCACGCCTGCTCCCTGCTATACAGCTGTGGAACAGCCGGAACAGCAACCAGCAAGATGCGGAGGCGGCTGCGCCACACCCATTTCACGTCACACACGCAACGCATGAACCGGCTGCGCCACACCGCCTGCTACACCCCTGCCCACCTTTTTGTGCTTCTTCTTCTTCTCTTTCTTCTCCTCCTTGCGCTCCCGCCTGCCGCCCTCCGCCGCCGCCCACGCAGCACGCGGCGGCGGCCCCCACGCCGGCCCGCCGCCGCCGCCCGCCTCGGCCGCCGCTGCCGCCGCCGCCTTCTTGCGAGCCGCCTCCTCCTGAATCTCCCTGAAGGACTTGATCTTGGTCTGAGCCGGCGCCGCATTCAGCATGCCAAACAGGCTGTTGTCGCCGCCCCACGGCTCGTTGCCGCCGCCGCCGCCGCCAGCAGCGCCGCGCTCTCCTGGCGCCTCCACAGTCGCTCCCGCCGCCTCGGCGGCCTCCTGCTGCGCCCGCCGCTGGCGCGCCTCGTCCTGCTCTGCCGCCGCGGCTGCCTCCTCATCATCGCTGTCAGGCACTGGCTCGCCCTCCATCTGAGGGTGGGCAGGTGACGAAGTGGGGGTGCATGTGGGTGAACCATAGTAGTGCGGGTGGGAAGCACTGCGGGCAGACAACCAGACACAAGCAGCAGCAACTGCTCACCTCAGCGCGCTTGCGCTTGCAGCTGCCCACATGCTCCACCCCACTGCACAACAGGCTGCCGCTAGCCCAAGCAGGCATCAGCAGCAGCAACCCCTCACCTCGGCCCGCTTGCGCTTGTAGTTGTCCACCTCAATTCTGTGCGAGGCAGGCCGCTCTGGCCTCAGTTCAGTCCCAGGAAGCCTCAGCAGGAGCATCCAGAACGCTCACCTCGGCGCGCTTGCGCTTGTAGTTGTCCACGTGCTCCACGCGGATGACCCGCCCCGCCACGCGCGCGCCGCTCAGGTTGTCCACCGACAGCACCGTGCTGCGCTGGTCCTCGTAGGCTAGGAAGGCAAAGCCGCGCGACTTGCCTGCGGGGCCAAAGGGCGGGCGCCACAGTAGCAAGCTCGCAACGTTGCAGACAAGCGCAAAAGTGCGTCTGCAAGCTGACACGTAGCCTGCCCCTTTTGCAGAGTGGCACGGCCTGCTGCAGCTGCGCCACCACCAAAAGCCGACTGTCCGCACAGTCCTGCATCCCCTATCTACCCACCGGTCTTCTTGTCCCGCACTAGGTGCACATCCACCACCTCGCCATACTGCGACAGCAGGTGAGCAGCAGACAGCACGGCACAGCGTGAACGGCAAGCTGAGGGCTGGGGACATGGTGCGCCCGGCAGGGGGCGCGCAGGTGCAGCACACCGCCACCTGCAGCCTGCCAATGAACATGTTTTCTTGGTTCTGTGAGCTTCAGCACGCAGCTGCATGGTCTGACTCCCCCACCACCCACAAACTGCACAAGGCGCGACACCAAGCTGCACACTGTTGCGAGCGCACCTGGGCAAAGACCGCCAGCAGGTCGCCCTCGGTCAGCTCAAAAGGCAGGCCGCCCGCAAACACATACGCGCTGTGCTTGTAGCGGTCGTGCCAGGAGGCCTTGTCCGTGAGGCCAAGCTCTGTGGGACAGGGGGTGGGATGGGCAGCAGGTGGGCACGCAGCGGCGGCGGCAGCGGCAGCGGCGGCTGGCTCGGCAGCGCGCCGTGCAGCCGTTGGCGCGCCTGTAAATGATAGCGGCGAGGCCTGCAGCCTACTCACAGCCTCCAAAAGCGGCTGCGGGCTCCACAGAGCTGCTGAGGCCAAGCCATCACCCCGCCGCACCTATTTCGGCCTTGGTGACCTTTTGGGTGTTCTTGATCTGAGTCAGGGGGTTCATCGTGCGCACGAACGCCCCGTCTGCAGCCGCCTCGGAGCGGAACCGCGGCCGGCCGGCGGCTGGGAAGCGTGAGGCGATTCCCCGGCTGCACCTGGCAAATGAGGCGGCCGCTGGGACCCGCAGTACACCACATTTCGCAAGGCACAGCAGCGCAGCACGTGCATTTGGTCGCTGCCGGCCCAGCTTCCCCCCGCAACGCGCTGATCGCAGACTGCCCATCATCACAGGTGCTTGGAACGCACAGCCCCAGCCCCACCAACGCCCAGTACGCTGGAGCTGGCTGCCGCGCTCCCGTGCACTCCTTGGCCCAGCCCGCGCTGCCTTGGAGCCGCACACGCCGCCTAGCCGCTGCCAGCCATGACGGCCTGGGGGCTGCCGCTCCTGAGCCGCCGGGCGGGCGGCGACGGCGGCGGGCGGCAGCGGTCCCTTTTCAGCTTGGTGTGGCTGGGCCTCTGCACGCTGTTGCTGGCAGCTGCGGCGTTCACCTGGCACGAAGGCTGCCCCTCGTCGCTGCCCTGCTGCCTGCTGAGCGGCAGCAGCATGCTGCCGCACCAGTCCGGCCCTGCCACCGAGCTGGTTGTGGCACATCACTCCGGCAACCTGTCCTTTGTGCCGGGCCTGCTGGCCCAGCTGGGCAGCGGCGCGCAGCTCACGCTCTACTCCAAGAGCAGCCAGCCGCCGCCAGGTGAGCAGTGGCAAGGTGTGGGCTTTGAAGTGAAAGGCGCTGCTGCCTCGCATCATGCGCCGCCGCCAGCCGTGCTTACCTGCTCTCCCCATCCCGACGCCACCAATCGTCACAGGAGCGCAGCAGCTGCCCAACGTGGGGCGGGAGGGGCACACCTTCCTGGCCCACCTGCACGCCCGCTACGACTCGCTGGCGGAGGTGACCCTGCTTGTCATGGACTCGGCCCAGCTGAGCAGGTGGGTGCTGGCCAGTACGGGGCAGGCAGGCGTTGAGAACGACCTCTGCATGCGTGCCCTCAGAAGTGCTCTGCTGCCTTCGCTGTCGCGTTGGTCCGACGAGCATGAACTTTTGCAGAGGGCGCATGGCATGGATTCGGCGCCAGATGTTTCTGTGCACACCGCTTCATCTCATGGCTGCCTTGCGCTGGTGCCCCGCCAAGCTGCAGAGACAAGCGGCAGGCACTGCAGGAGCTGATGGCCGGCTGGCAGGGAGCTCGATCTGCGGGCTTCTTCTGCGGCGGCCTTGACAGGAATCGGCCCAAGTGGGGCTTCACAGAGGAGCGGTGAGCAGGGCGGCACATGCCACGCTTGTGGGTGGTGTGATGGTGTGAAAGTAGCAGGCCGGGCTTATTGAGGTGCATGGCTGCTTGCCAAGGGCCCTTCGACCGTTAAGGCCCCAGGTGCATGCGATGCCTGCATACGTGAGCACTGCCCGACCCCCTGCCGCAAGCGGTTGCAGGTGGCAAGGCACCACCGACGACAGCCAGGCAGGCAGCAAGACCGCCAAGCAGCGGGAGCACAGCGGCCCGCAACTGCAGCCCGCCAGCCCGCGGCCCTTTGGTGCCTGGTTTGCGGAGTACATTGGCGGGGAGCTGCCGCAGGTGGGCAGCGCTGGTGTGGGGTGTGTGTGTGCACAACTGCCTGTGCATCCCGCATGGCAAGAAGCCCGTCCAGCTGATGCCTGAGCGACGCCTTGTGGCCGAGCAACAGGTGCTGTTATGCCACTGCACTGTGCTGTTGCAGCATCCTTCTGTCCTCGGATGCCTCCCAATCTGTTGCTGTCCTTCCGCACACCCCACCACAGGCCTGGTGCCCCGGCGCCATCATGGCGGTGCACCGCAGCCGGGCACGGCAGCGGCCCCGCGCATTCTACGCCACTCTGCTGGCGCAGCTGGCGGTCGGGCCGGACCCGGAGGCCGGCCACTTTCTGGAGCGCAGCTGGGCCAGCATGTTCTACATGCCGGCGGCGCTGCCGCGCTGCCAGGCTTGACATTAAGTGCTGCACATAAACCCTCAAACTCAAACCCTTCCACCAATTCAGATTGATGGCATGAACACCTTTGACGCTTTGCACAACACACGACCTTGCAATCAGCAGCAAGCAATTTTCGCAACCATGGACCTTTGCTATACCCTTCACCTGCCCTTGACCGACTGTTTCAGCTTTGTAACAAACACATGCTCACATCATGCATCTTGGATGCAAGCGTACTGGCCAAAAGCAGGGAGGCAAAAGCAGAGAGAGTTCGTGGGTCGCAGAAAAAAGCAGACACTGCGGAAAGGTGTGCACGCAGGTTGAGCAAAACGCAGTGCAAAACAAATGGAGGGTCAGTGGCAGGGCATGCAAGGCGCAAGATTGGTCCTGAACAAAATGACGGTCTGCTTCGAGAGCCAAGGCGTGTACAATCCCAGGGGTTCATTTGCGCTAGGTTTGGCCTTATTGTCAAGCAAAAGTGCGAGTGGACAGTTATTTCATCAAAGCCCAGGGATACATTGCTACGGCTGCTGGCTGGGGGTGCCGCCAGAGCTGGAAATGCTGCTCCTGCTCCTGCTGCTGCGTCCACTGGCAGCTCCACTGCCGCCGGCTGCTGCAGTGCCGCCCGCAGCAGCGGCTCGAGCCTCCAGCTCTTGCAGGCTGCACAGGAACTGGTGGCCCTCCTGCCCAGGCTGCGGCCCCTTCATCGGCTTCTCCGAGGTGAAGTGCACGATGCGGGGCTCAACGCCACCCACTGCACAACGTGGAAAGGAGGGGAAAGAGTGAGCCGACCATTCAGCGAAAGGCCAGCGGCCAGTAGACCATCGTGCATGCACCATGCCCTTTGCTGCTGCTTGCACAGCGCGCACCAGTGTGCCAACCGGAGTTTGGCATCTGCAGAGCTGCGCTGCACAGAGGGCCGCCGCGCAACATCAAACAAACAGAGAACGGGCACGCGGGCACGTGCCTGTCAGGTTGCCAGCCAAGCACTGCGTGGCCTGGCAGTTCCAGTGCATGGGCAGCGTGGTCCCGGTGTATCGGTAGTACCTGGGAAGGGCGTGCAAAGAGGCGGATCCGTAAAGCCAAAGCAGGCGCAGTGCTAGCAGTGGCGGCGGCAGTGGCTGGCATCCAGGCTGCCCAGCAGTTGAAGTACGAACCCAACAAGCGGGCCTGCTGCTATGTGTACAGCCCGCGCTGCCACCAACTAAAGCCCAGCGCCTGCTGCACGCTGCAGCCTTGCAGCACCACCAGCAGCAGCATTGAGTGCATCAGATCAGTAACCACCACCCCAACACCGTGGGCTCACCAGCCAAAGAAGTCCTGCTCCGCCGTGCCATGCACAAAGCGCAGCTTGGGGTGCTGCTCCAGCAGCTGCAGCATGTGTGCCTCCGCCGCAGCGCAGGGGCGCAGCAGGAACACGCCGCCGTTGATGCGCTGCAGCACGGTGCGGTGCCTGCAGCAGGCACAGAAAGGTGGGACGTGCATGTGGTCAGCAATGGTTTGGCACACGAAGCATTAGCTGTGCATCTGCAAGCTGTAGAGGCGCCGCAGCAGCAGCTCATGCCTTGCGCATGCTTGCCAGCCTGCTGCTCCCCAGGCAGCCCTGCACCAGCATAGCCGCTTCGGCACCCTCCTCCCACTGCAGCAGCATGTCATGCACCCACCTGTTGAGCCATCTGGACTGGTCCCACACTGCCGCAAACTCGGTGGGCAGGCCAAAGAGCGGCGACAGGTCGCCCGCCACCGCCACGTCGCTGTCCACGAGCAGCACGCTGTGGTACTGCGTCAGGCCCAGCGCGCGCACCTTGAGCCAGTTGCGGCCGTACCTGCGCAGGCAAGATGGTGCGGCACGAGGGGCCAGGTGACAGGTTGGGCAGCAGGCAGCAGGGAGGTGGTCTGCACAGGCATGCAGGTCGGCTGCCTCGCACGTATCCACGGCCTGCCTGCGACGCGCAGCATGCTACCGGTGCCAATTCAAACAGATCTTCTGGCGTGTTGGTTGGTTTGGCTGCATCCACGCCGCTCACCTGGACTCGTAGGTGTTGCGGAACTCCAGCGGCTTGACGGGAAGCAGCGTGAGGTTGAGGGCGCGGGCCAGCGCCATGCCCGCATCGCTGATCTCTCCGGGCACGTGCATGAGCGCCAGCTCCAGCCCCGGGTTGCTGCGCCGCAGCGTGCAATCCAGTTGCTGCATCAGCGGCAGGTAGGTGTCATCGCGCAGGTAGGTGACAACCGCTGCACGCTGGCCCGGCGCGCCGGTGAAGGCGCACGCCTCGTCACGGCAGCAGCGCGGCGCCGGGTGCGCCGCCTCTGAGCGGCCCAGCATTGCGGGATCCAGGTTGTAATAGGCGTGGGCCACTGCGTCCTGCGCATGCCGATACAGCTGGCGGTGCTGCGTGAGCAGCACCAGCGTCAGCGCAAGCGCCAGGGCCGCGCTGAGCGCACGGCGCCACGAGCGCCGCAAGGCCGCTACCGCCGCCGGGACTGCCGCAGCGCGCCGCGGCCGCTCCCCCTCACGCTTCCTGCGGCAGGCGGGGTGCAAGGGCAATTGCGTTGTGCCCCGAGGCTTTCTGGGCAGCGGGGGAGCGGGGCCAGCGCGAAGCTGGGCGCTTCAGTTCGCAACGGCGCGGGCTCACCGCTCCTCGTCGTCCAGGCCGCAGTGCACCGCCACATGGGCCACCAGCTCGGCCGATGAGGGGCAGGGGCGCCGCTTCAGGCCCGGCGCGTCCACGACCAGCAAGTCGCCGCTGCTGCCGCTGTCCGAGCGCGAGTGCTGGGCGCTCATGGCATCTACGAGTGCCGGGAAAGTGTGATCAGGGCCCGGGGGGCGCGGACTTGGGAGAACGCGGCACCCAGTTTGCTTGTTGCACTGGGCAAAGCAGGTTGGTGGGTCCGCTCGTGTTGTGCAGGCCAGCCAGAAGGCGATCAAGCGCTGAATGGCGCGGTCCGCACACCCCCCCATGTGCTGATGCACCCGCCCGCTGCGCAGGTCGTGCCGCCCAGCGGCTGGGCGAGGAGTTCAGTTCATTCAAGCCTCCCAAACGGAGCTGCCTTCTTCTGTGACGCAATGTCATACAACGCCCCGTCAATAGCAGGGCAGCCATGGACTGGTCATTGGCAGATGGGCATGCCCCACCGTCTTGCCCCCACTTTTGGCGCCCGCGCCTCACCGGCGCCGCCGCTGCAATGCAGGCCGTGGGATGTGCGGCGGCTCAGTTGTTTCTACCAAATCATCCACACTCCCTGCATCAGGGCGTGCACGCAGCTGTGCCAATGTAAGCAGCAGTAGACAGGTGCGGGCTGCCGAGGCCTTGGCCCCAATGGCGGCGGCGCAAGGCACAAGCGCGCGCTCTAGGGACCCCAGCGCGGCATGCGTGCCGTTGTTCATGTCAACCTGCACGGGATCCAGCCGTCCCCGCGATCACCCAGCCGTCAGCATGAGCCTGCTGTGTGCTGTGGCCTGCCTGGCAGGGGCGTCCTGGGCGGGTGTGGCGCACAGGGGCATGATCAAAGCAACTCGCCCACGCCTCACCAGCGGCTAACAGCAGCAGCTCGCCCAAACTCGTGCTTCAGGGCTTTTGCGTGGGTCGGCGGCAACCGCAGCCCCAGGGCCCCTCCCACCGCCCAGAACCGCCTTCCAGGCGTTCAGACAGCCCGACACAGGCCGCAGCTCGCCCCAGAGAGAGCCCATCAAGCCGCCACCACCGAGCAGGCCCACCAGCACGGGACGGAGCCCTGCCCATCGCCATCGGCCAGCCCTCGGTGCTCGGCAGCAGCGCAGCCATGTCCAAGCGGCCGGGAGAAGTCAACGGGGTGGCGCCGCCGCTCGCCAAGCTGCCTAGGCTGGACGCCCAGCCGGGCGTGCCCGGTGCAGTGGCAGCAGCAGGAGTAGTGAAGAAGCCAGGTGGGGAGCTGAGATGGGGTTGCTGCAGTGACCAAGCATGACTGCCTGACCAGTGTTTGTATGCCGCCGCCTGCCTTTGTCCTACTGTCCGGTGCCAGCACGCGACAGCCTGCTGTTGGCCCAAATGCCCACGCCATGCATTCAAGTGTTCAGGTGCCGGCAGTCGCTATTCCAGCTGCTGCGCACCCCTGCCTGCTCACTGTCCTGTCGTCGTGCTCTGCACAAGGCTGCCAGCCCACGCATGCATTGCTCCCGCAGCCCCTGCTGCCTGGGTTGCACCACCTACCTGGCGGGTGCTTTGCTGTCCTAAGCCCACGTTTTGCTCCGTGTTCCCAAGTGTTTCTCTGCACGTGCTGCGTTGTGCTGCAGGCCCGCGGCTGCCCATGCTGATGTACAAGGAGGGGGAGCCGCTGCGCGACCTGCGCTCGTATTACAGCAAGGACGGCGCCAGCCAGTCGGTGGAGGTGCGGGATGCTTGCATTTCAGGCTTGTCTGCGTGCGCCATAGCATGCTTTCCAGGTGCTGTTGATGTCGCTTTGAGTGGCCTGTTGCTGTTATTTATTTAATGCCTGCAATTATAACAAACCGTGCTGAGGCTGCTGCCGCCGGAGCTGCTGCCGCCGGAGCTGCCGCCGGAGCTGCTGCTGCCGCTGTTGCTGCTTCAGCTGCTGCACCAGCAGCAGGCCGGTGTGGGCAGCTCCGGGCCAAGCGGGCAGCACTGGGACCATGCCGCCACCGCTCTGCGACTGCAGCCGTACAGCTGCAAGCATCGCTGCGCCTTTACCAGCTGCCCTCGCTTGACCACCTGCTCCACCCTCCCCTGCTCTGCGCCGCAGGTGCGCATCCCTGCGCACTGCCTGACCAGCAACAACCGGCACGTGCGGGCGCGGCAGCTGTGGGGCAGCGATGTGTACACAGAGGACAGCGACCTGGTGGCGGTGCTCATGCACTGCGGCTACTGGTACCACTCACGTGGGTGCTGGCTTGGGTGGGGTGGGAAGGATGCAGGGCGGGTGGGAAGCACCATGGACCGGCATGCATGAGTTGGCAGCCAGGTGGGCAGCAGGCGCAGGCTGGTGCATGCCTGCAGGGCTGCCGCAGCAGGCCCCCGCCTTGCCATCGTGTGGCGCACGGCATCAGCTGGCTGCCCTGCAAGCTGTGCTCACCTGCCCGCCGTTGCTCCTGTTCCCCTTGCACTGCCCGCAGTTACGCACCCGCCAGCACAGGTGGCAGAGGTGCGGGCGGTGCTGAAGCCGCAGGACCCTCGGGACTCGTACCCTTCAACCGCCCGCAACTCCATCCGCTCCCGCGCCTGGGCAGCGCCCATCGAGGCAAGCCTGGCTGCTGCTGCTATTGATGCTGTCCCTGTTGCTGCCGCCGCCGCCGCGAGGGTATGCTGCCGAGGGTGCGGCTGAAACTGTTGCTGTTTTTGTTCTGTGCCCGCGTTGAAAACCACCCTGCTCCACAGCCCCTCAATATCTGCCGCAGGGCTGCTCCTACGCCGTGGAGAAGTGCTGGGTGGTGACGCGCAGCGGCACGAGCGTGGACCTGGCGCCCAACCTGGAGGGCCTGCCCGCGGCAGCACCCACCTTCACCCCCTCCCACATGGTGGGTGCGGGGGCCGGGGCAGTTAGGAGGCAGTTAGGGAGCGGGTTGCAGCTGTTGTTGAGTTGTTTGTGTAATGGGCACGCCAGCAGCCATCCCTGCTTGCATGCCGACAGAAGACAATGTGGCGTGCTGCTGGGTCCTTGCCCTCCGGGTGCTTGCATCCTAGTCATATGGGTGATTCTACTACGTTCGCAGGAGCGCATCATCACTCGCAGCAGCGGCGCCGGCGGGCGGCAGCGGCAGGTGCAGGTGCGCATCGGGTGCAGCGGCGTGGGGCCGGGCAGCACGATGGGTTCATCAGTGGCGCTGGCTCTGTGACAGGATCAGCCTTCAGAGTTGCCACACAGCCAGCCAAGAAGTGTGCACAGGTGGCTGGCGGGTCCCGCTTGCATTCCACAGTGCACAACTTTCATGCACACAGGCCTCTGCTTGGTGGACTGAATTCGCACTGATTTGCCTCGCAGGAAGTGACGGTGATGTTCAACCTCGTGAACGAGCCGTGGCCCAAGTACAACATGCAGGTGGGCGCACGCTATGCAAGCAGGGCACAGCCAGGGCTGGTGCACTGCCTCTCCACGCCTGGCTGCTGTGCGTGCTGCCTGGCCCTGCCTGCAGCTGCAACCTGCTAGAGTGCAGGCCTGCAGACTCGCAAGAGCAGCACCCCACCTCGCCAAGCACAATCCATTGTTCCCCCCTGCACTCATCACACCCTTGCCCACCCCGCCTGTGTGCAGGCTGTGGCGGACCGCGGGCTGAAGCCGCACGAGTGGACCAGCGCGCGCCTGCACTCCACGGTGCTGTACCTGGAGAGCCACAAGTGAGCACCTTGAGTGATGAGTGCATGTCTCCAACTTGTCACAACATGCTTGCTTGCAATGCTGGCTGCATCGTGATGACACCCATGGCCGTCGTCTTGAAGCTCGTTAGACAACCCCCTTGTTCCCCTGTTCCCCCAGGGAGCGGTTTGAGCTGGCGCTGTCCTCGCCCGCCGCCAACGAGGCCGACGGCGAAGCGGCGGGCGGCGGAGAGCGCTACCGCTTCAGCCGCTGCACGCGGCCGCTGCCGGCAGCGCTGATGGCCAAGCTGGGGGTGAGCGAGGCAGCTGGATGGATAAGCTGAGACGGGGCTGGCTTGGAGCTCATGTTGTGCGCAGGCGGCCGCTGTTGGGTGGCCGTGATGTTTCCAGCTTGCAGCTGCATAGCTTTGGAGCTTCCATGAAGATATAGGCAGGAAATGAGTAACACTTGCATGTACATCACTCCCCCTGCAGGTGCCGCTGCCCGAGGCGGAGCGCAGCGTGCTGCACGAGGACCTGTCCTGGGAGGAGATCCAGGTGCGAGTGGGTGTGGTTGTGTGGTTGTGTTGTTGTTGTTCCGTCCAGTTGTTTCGTGGAGGGCTCAGGGGCATGCTGTGCAAAAGAGCTGCATGTCACCGGCAGCGCCCCGCCCAGCCAACTGAGGGGGCGCGGCGCACATTAAGCAAGCCCCATTCCAGCCCCTCATCTAGCTTCACTGAGCCCCCTCCCCTCGCGCTCCCTCCCTGGCGCAGTGGGGCGCCAACGGCGTGAGCTTGCGCGGCCAGCTGTACCCGCTGGTGCGCATCCACTTCATGCCGCAGACCGGCAAGGCGCAGTAGGCGGCCCAGCGGCAGCAGGCGGCCAGCAGCAGCAGGCGGGCCAGCGGCAGCCGGCTTTGGCCAGCTGCGCGCCGCAGTCCAAGCAGCCAGTTGGCCGCAGGCCGTTCAAGTGCAGGAGGCGCATGCACTTGCGCAGTGAGGCTGCCCGGCATGCTAGCAGCTGTGGACCGGCCATGAGGCAGGTGCATGGCCCCATTTTTTCCCAGGCTTTTGAGGCTGCTGACGCGCTGCTGCTGGCGCATTGACGAATCAACCCAACTGACTGGCACTGAACGTGTGGGGACTCTGGGAGACCGCTCTCACTTGTTGTTGCTGGCCCACACATGTCCACACCAATGGCACGTCACCAGAAGCTGCCTGCTGCTTCGTGCGCTGCCGCTGCCCTGGATCGATCCCAGCTGTAGCCAAAGCTTGACAGAGGCAGTACCGTAAGGCAACCAAACCAGATCAGACAGGGGAGCAGAGCGGGACGGGCAGTGTGCAGCATGAAAGCGATGGGATGAATCCGGGCAAAAAGGGGGGCACCGTGCAAGATCGAGCCCGCGGCTAAAATTTGAGGGGTTCAATGGCAGGCCATAGGGGAGGGGGGAGCGACTCTCGTGCGGTTGGGTACTTGCTGAGCTGGTACGCAAAGGTGACGTGCGGGCGGGTGAGGTGCAAATGGGCGTGGCGGGCCCTGCCGGCCTGTGCAGCGTTGATGTGGGGTGCATGCCGAGGGCTCAGGCTGCGGCGCGGCGCTGCAGCCCCGACTGCGGGGGCTGCCCTGGTAACCCAGGCATCGCCAGAGCGTGAGCGAGCGAGCGCCTGGCCAGGCCCAGCCAGCTTGCATCCAGCTCTCACGCTCCAGCGCTTATGCCGGGCGCTTATGCCGAAGAGCCCTCAGCGGGCACCTGAGCGGCCTGCGCCGCCGCCGCCTCGCGCTCCGCCGCCTTGCGCGCCTTCTCCGCCTCGCGCTCCGCACGCTTCTGCTTCTCGCGCGCCAGGAACTCCTGCAATATTAGAGGAGAGGCGCACGGTTGGTTGCACGCTAATGCTGTTTCAGTTGCAGGTTTGCTGGCTTGCCGGAGCCGGTTGCAGTAGATGCCGCCAGCCCCGGCTGGGCGCTCCCGTCTTCTGCCCCTTCAGCCCTCACGCGCAGGTTCTTGAGTTACCATACCACCCTTCTGCCCAGCCCTCTGCACTTGCCTTCATGATCTCCTTGGCCGCCTCCAGCTTGGACAGCACGCCCTTGTAGGTCATCAGGTCCGCGTTCACGCGCTCCTGGGGCGAGGGAGGCAAGGAGCAAGGGGCAGGCGCCATTGGTTGCCTGCTGACATGCCCATCTGGTCCACGCTGAGCAGCTCTGAATACCTGCAGCTGCAGCTCAGCTCCAGCACCAGAGCCCTCCCCACCTGACTGAGGTTGAGGGACTTGACCAGGCCAACCAGGCTCTTGGGGTCCTTGGAGCCTGCAGGCAGGAGCAGGACAGGAGGTGGGCATTCAGGCACCGGGGACATTGGTTGCATGCAGCGTGGTGAGGCCCGGCAAAGCCCAGCCCATAGGCAGGAGCCGTGGGGGTTGCATTTGAAGCAGCTGGGGAGGACCACAGCTCGCATGCACTTGGGCTGCGCTGCCAAGACAAGCCGCACCAGAAACTTGACAACACCAACGTGGCAGCAATGAGACCCACCGGTCAGCTCCACCAGGCGGAACAGGCCCACAGCGAAGAACTTGGTGTACAGGAACTGGCCCTGCGGGGACAAAAAAGCAGCAGGCAAGACGTGTGTGCAGCATTCATGAGGACACAACTGGGCAACTTGCCCTGCAAACATGCACATGGGCAAACAGATCTCGCAACGGGTGGCACATACAAGGCATTGGCAGCCGCGCGTCAGCAGCACTGCGCTCGCGAAGAAGGAACGCCTTCCCAGCAAAGCCAAGCTTCCATTTAGCCCTGCCCTTCCAGCCCAGCCAAGCCCCATCCCCCGCCCTGGCCTCACGTCAGCTGCCGCCGCCGCCACGCGTGCCAGCGCCTGCTGCTGCGGGCTGCCGGCGGCATCGGGCGTGATGGAGCTCTGGCTGCGAGCCCACTCCTCCATGGCCGCCGCGTCTGCAGGTGGGAGCAGCAGCAGCAGTTGAGGAAGGGTGATAGTGAGATGTTGTGTGCGCAGGCCGAGCAGGACAGCAGAAAACAAGCCACTCCGCCCCGTGCATTCTTAAGAAAGGTCTGAAACTCCTCAAACCCTACAGGGGCTTTACCCACCCTTGCGGTACTGGGCGGGGTCCTCCTGCAGCGCCGACACAAAGGCGTCAAACACGGCCTCGCGCTCCGCCTCGGGCAGGCCACCCAGGATCTGCTCAAAGATGGACACGATGCCCAGGGCGGTGACCTGAAAGTAGAGGGGGAACGGAGCAGAATGCAGAGGTCAGGCACTGCTCAGTTATCTGCTCAAGGATGGAGATGATGCCCAGGGCGGTGACCTGCACATACGGTGGGGCACCAGGGGATGGACGCGGGGCTGAGGCCATGCTCAGATGCCGGCAAGCGCTGTACGCAGGGCGCTTGCGGAGAGCAAGAGGGCCAGGGCATGCTGCGCCTAATCCGTGCTGCGCCTTCATGATGGCTGCGCCTTGGGAGCACTGCCAAATGCGCATGTTTTGGGCTTGCGTGCGCACCTCGTTGTACTGGTACTGCGCGTTCCAGCGGAACAGGTGCTGCTGCACCAGCAGCTCCTGCGCAGGGGGACAGCAGAGGGCGAGAAGTGTTGAGCCCTCCACAGCAGGCAACCGTTTGCAGGCCCGCCCCCGCAAGCACCAGCGCACCTGCACCACGGTGGAGTAGATGGCTGGCAGCGGCTTCTTGAAGGCGGTGGTGAACTTGAGCTTTGTGTCGGCCACGGTGGGCGGCGAGTGCACTGCGACACCCAGGAGCGCAGGCGGCGGCAGGGTAAGCTGCTGCTAGTCCCAGCAGCGCCAACTGAGTGGGCTGTGCATGCAAGCAAGTGCAGATGACACCTGGGCATGCAAAGACCATGAAGATGCAAGGTGGGTGCTGCCTGCGTCCCCCGGCGCATGCAGCCCGATCAACGCCCGCGGGCCCTCGGGATGCGCCTTGCGGGCGGTGAGCGGGAGGCGTGGCTGCCCAGAGCAGCTGTGCCGGTTTGAAGCCGGGGCATGGGTGCGAGAGAGTGCACCCCTCCCAAAAAACTGCAGGCTGAGATACCCCAACAGCAGCAGGCGGCGCACGCACCCTCAGCCCGCACGGCGACCGCCAGGCGCCGGCCGCCGGCGCGCCGCTGCAGCTGGGGGCTGACGAACTGCTGCGCCCTGCGGTGCGGAAGCAATGGGGGGCGATGCTGGGCGATGTGGCTGGGCGGCTGGGGCACCAGGGCGGGGTGTGGGTGGGGCGCCCAAGACCCGCTCACCTCGGCCGAGCCGCCTGCATCGGCTTGGCCGCCACCACGCCGTTCATCGCTGCCACAGCCTGCATTGGGAGCTTCTGCAGCCGCTGTGGGGGGCGCTCGCCAGCAAAAGTTCCGCTCGCGCGCTGGGGAGGAAGTGAGGAGCTGGACGGCGCTTAGATGGCAGGGATGGACGATCCGTAGGTTGCTGCCTGGACCAGACGGCCCATCGCGTGCCGCCCTGCTCAGCCCATTTCCATGCAAGGGCTGGACACTTCTCCTGGATCTGCAACCAAGCACATTGTGCTCTGCACGCTCTACAAAGTTCCGATCGCGCCAGCAGGGGGCCTTGCAAGGACGCGCACTTGGCCT